>Ga0208263_100005_pt1 | contig 149637 bp, 130 predicted proteins | sample LakWasMet28_LOW6_2_FD_183872 | JGI IMG/M metagenome (GOLD analysis project Ga0208263, IMG submission 183872) | Freshwater sediment methanotrophic microbial communities from Lake Washington under simulated oxygen tension - Sediment Metagenome... | ecosystem: Environmental > Aquatic > Freshwater... | reverse complement strand
TCGAGGTCGCGACTCGCGTCATGGAAGAACAGCGCCCCGACGAAATTCCCCGTGAGGCGGAAGGCTTCCGTTCCGGCCGCTTCGCCGCGACGCTCACGCACCGCCGCGAAGCGCTCCATTTCGGCGAGCGCCGTTTTCACGGATTCCATGAACGCTTCGCGGACCCGCTCATCGCCGCCGACCATCGCTAGGACACTCACGTCCTTCGGTGCGGAGAGTTGCACATCGAAGAACGCGACCCGGTTCGTCTGATCCCGGGCGGTGAGCGCTTCACCGGTCCCCGGGTGCCGATTCTGCCGCAAGGCCTCGAATGGTTTGTCTGTGACCGGTCCGGTCAGCCCGAGCGCCCGGGCACCTTCGCCGATCCATTCGCCGCGCACCTCCTTTTCGCCTTCCGACCAGTAATCGTTCTTCCGCAGGTGATGGGAAAGGTAAGTGGCTCCGTTGCGAATGACTCCGACGGTGATCATGCCATCATCACGCCCGAACACGTCTCCCACCTCAACGGAGCGCCCCTCCCGATTCCGGGGTAGCGGGCCTACCGGTCGCACGGTAGTCCTTGGCTTCGTTGGCGGACGTCAGCGGCTACGATGAGCCGGGAAGGTCGGCGAAAATCCCCCGCGCTTGTTTGGCCACAGACGCAATACCCTAACGAGTTCGTTGGGATCGGGCCATCGAGCTTTCACAGATCAGCCAAACGTGCGCGGGACCGGCCGAACTACCCTTTTTTCGGTAGGGTCGCCGCCTCGCGGATTCGGCGAAAGCGCGCTTCGTTTCCCGCACGATCGGTGATGAAAACGCTCCCCGCACCTCACGTTTTGATGCGCCAATGGCTGCACGATCCGCAGGCCATCACGGTAGCTGCGTTCGCAGTTTCTGCCCTTTTTCTGGGCATCGCGGGATGGCTGATTCAGCGAAATCTCCGTCACAACGAGCCGGGGCTGCGCCTCCCGCTGGCCCTCCCTTTTGCCCTCGCGATCTCCGCCTCCGGTCTGTTCGGGGCGATCCGGTTGCCCTCACCGTGGGGATACGTTGCCGGGGCCGTCCTGTGCGCGCTGGCGGGCGGATTGTTCTACTATGCGGACCATCGCCGCTACGTGCGCGACCCCGCTGGCAAGGTGGTGGCGGACCGGTGGCAAATCGTGCTGGCGTTCGCCGGATTCAGGTGGACGCGGGACAAGGCCAACCGGCACTTCTTCTTCTCCGGCGACACCGGCTCCGGCAAGACCTCCGGTATGAACGGTCTGCTCGCCGACCTGATGCGGCGCAATCCCACGCTCGGCGGCGTGGTCATGGCAAACAAGGGCGACGAGTGGTTTTACCTCGAATGGCTCGCGAAGAAGTATGGCCGCGAGCACGACATCATCCGCCTGCGTCCGCGGTTGGTCGGCGAGCCGGGCAAGGCAATCCACCGTCTGAATGTCACAGGCGATGCCCGGTTGCCGTTCACGACCCGGGCGCGGATTTTGGTCGATACGGCCGCCGCGCTGAATCCGAAAGACGAAAAGGGCTTCTTCAAAGTGAAGGGCGCCGCCCACATCGGGCGGGCCTTTGAATTGCTCGCCGACATCGGCCGGCCTACGACCGCGACCAACGCCTACGACCTGCTGACCTCGGAACGGGAGCTGAAGGCGGCGCTGGAAAAGCTGACGGAACTGGAGCCGACCGAGCGCCGTATCCGCCTCGCCGAGACCTTGGAGCAAACCTACCTGAAGCATGAGGCGAAGGAGCAGCGGGCCGGCGAGATCGGCACTTCCCAGAACTACCTCGAATACCTCGGCACGTCCGAGATTGCTGAAATTTTCAGCTCCAACGAGCCCGACACCTGCACCATGGCCGACGTCGATAAGGGCAAAATCTTCTGCATCGACGTGCCCCAGGACTACACCACGGAGCGGCAGTATGTGTTCACCGTCATCAAGCTTCTGCTCTACCGGCACGCCCTCCGGCGCTACGCGCTGCCCCCTTGGCAGAAGTATGCGCTGAACCAGCTCGTCTATGTCGGCGACGAGTTCCAGAACGCCATCACCGCCAGCCACGATGGCACCAGCGACTTCAACGTCATCGACCGGCTCCGCGATTGCATGCTCATGCTGGTGGTGTCCGCCCAGGCCTTCGAGTCGTTGATTCCGCCTCAAACCAAGGAACAAGCCGAGGTTCTGGCCCTCAATCTTAAGAACCTCGTGATGTATCGGGCCGCGTCCGAGGCCGACGCGCTCCGGTGTGCGAATGCGCTGGGTAAACACTGGGTTGAGCGTGCCACCCGGACCGTGCATTTGGACCATACGGCCCACACGTATCAGCGGGTGGAGGAGTATCGGATCAAGCCGCACGAGTTCCGGAGCCTGCCCGACCACACCGCCGTTGTGCGCCACTGCACGAATGGCTTCAAAAAAGTCTCCCTCCGGCCGTCTTAATCGCCTATACTACACCTTCGTTCGATGAACCCCCAAAAGAGCCCTGAAATCACCGTCCAAACCCTGTTCGCCCTCCGCAAGGAAGACGACGCCGTCCGGCTAATCACCGAGCGACTCCGGGTGAAGGAAATGGGGCCGGCCGATCACATCCGCACGAAGCACGAGGTGAAGGCGTTTGTGGAGTCGGGCGATACCGCTGCCGCTGAAAAGCTACTACTCTCGGGAAAGGAGAGGATAGCCCTGAACCAAGCGATGTCGGAAAAGATCGCGATTACCCAATCGCTGAGGCACCGGACTTGATCACTCACAAATACCGGGGCCGCGTAGCTTTTCTATGGGTTTCAGCGTTTTCATGGTGGTTGTGATAGCGCGCTGAAGAGTTTCATCGGGTAACGCGCATTGCATTGTTTATGATTTCGCCTTGGGAACTAACGCAATAGCTTGGCCCACATGCGTCCCTTCGTGCGCACGGACCTGGATGCGCAGCGTCCCGACCGGCAACGGGTCAAGCGGGACGCGATAGCTGCCATAGGGTGGGCGTCTAAATCTCCTCATCAAGTGTCTAGGCTCGAAATGATCGACGGTGGATCTCAACTCTTGGCCCTGGGCATCGTAAAGAGTTACATCGAGGTGGGTATCATCTGTATCTCCTGCATTGAGGCGCTTGAGCACATAGCCCTTCACGACAAGCTGACCGCTCTTCCGCTCAAGCCAGATTTTCTCAACGATGACGGTCGGGGAGTCGACGCGCTCAAGCTGTATGGCAGCCACGTCAGACGGGGCACGAAACGGTATCGCACAACCAGCAAACAGGACCGTCAGTCCGGCGATCATGACGAGCTTTGCGTTCGCATTGGTCATGGCTGGATTGGGTTAGGCGCTCTGTTCGGTTGTGGGCCTGCTCGGGATTTTGTCGCCCAGCAATTTGCGAAGCCTTTGGCGCGCATAGGCAACGCGCGTCTCCACGGTCTTCGGGGTGGTTCCCAGGATCTCCGCCGCCTCGTTCTGGGATTTTTCCTCCAAGCAAAAGAGGATCAGCGCTGACTTGAGCTTGTGGGGTAGCTTGTCGATGGCCCCCTGAAGGAGCGCGAAGCGCTCGCGCTGGCCTGTCTGGACTTCCGGAGTCGGTGCGGTATCCGCCACCTCCAAGGGCGGCTGTTCGTCGGGACCGGGCGCGTTCATCGACACTTCCCGCACGCGGCGACCGAGCCGCCGGCCTTCGTCCCTCGTGAGATTGAGGGCAATGGTGTAGATCCAAGTCTTGACCGACGAGCGTGGCTTGAATGTGCCAGCCTTGAAAAACACCCGCACGAAGGTCTCCTGCACCACATCACGGGCGCTCGTCTCATCTCGCAGGTAACGATAGACGAAATAAAACAGCGGCTCGCGATGGCGGTTAATGAGTTCGTTCAGCGCCGACTCATTGCCCGCCTGGAGTGCCTCGATGAGCGGCAGGTCGGGATCCACAGGCTCAGGGCGATTGTTCCAGGGCTTGCTGCGCGAGTTCGAGCAGCCGGTCACCCTGCGCCGGTGACAAAACCGCACGCATGGCGAAAACATGTTCGATGGAGGTCTTCTGTAGATCCCCCATGCAATGATGCACATGCTCCACCGCTGCACTCACCCGAGGGGTGTAGGCTTTTTCCTCGGCCATAACCCGGGCGAGCTGGCGCGTGGCGTCCCGTAGCGAGTCCGCCAGCTGCCGCTGGCGGGCGCCGAACGTATGCTCAATCGGCTCAAGGGCCTTGAGTTGCTCGTCCGTCAGTTTCAGTTCCTGATGCAGCCACTCGTGCGAGGTCACCTCGTCCGGTGTCACCCTATGCTGCGTGAAATGTAGCGTGACGTAGCAGGCAAGGGCGGCCACGGCTGCAGTCGCGGCGAGAAAGAGGATGAGCCTTTTCATCGCGACAGGCTCTCCTCCGTAGCCTTCGGACTGTTGAGCACCGTGCCGAGGCTATTTGAATTCAGCGCAAATACTTCCAGATGGATTGACTGGCGTGCCATACGGCGCTCGTTTTCCGCGCGCCCGACCAGGGCCGCTGGAATCACGCCCACCACCGCGGCGAAGGTCAAGGCGGCGATCGCCATCCGGCGGTCAGTCAGCAAATTGGGCAAGTCGAAGAAGGCGGACAAGCGAGACCTGAGCGACTCCATGCGACGGTGCTCAATCGCGCGCCAGATTTCTGCGGTGGAGGGCCCGGTGACGTGGGGCAACGGCTGTCTGGAGTATTCAGACAGCAGGGAGTTAAGGTCGCTGCTCATTTTCCCTTAAACGTAGGCTAGAGGGACTTTCCCTCAAGATTCTTAGCGAGGCCTCGTTGCTGGAGGGACCACAGCCATGCACCCCGGACGGACAATATTCGCGCTAGTCTTGACAAGAAATGCACGAGGGAAACGGCAGGTCAGGGGAGTATAAATTCACGTAGAACAAACCCTCCAATCACAACTCACGATGAACACTCCCTCTATCTCCAAGTTCGCGGCGGCCAGTCTCGGCCTCCTTTTCTCCGCCCTCCTCACCACCACCGCAGTTGCCGGTCCCGGTCCCGAATACTGGGCGCGCATGAACAAGAACCAGAAGCCCGCCTCCTATCCGACCATCTGGCGGACCAAGGCGGACGCTGACACCAAGGCCCAGGCTGCGGCCAAGCCGGCCGCCGAGGCCGCCGCCGGCTGCACCGCCTGCCAAGGCTGCGCCAAGAAGTCCTGACCGGCCACCCACGGTCTCCGCCAATCCAGCCGCCGCCACTGCCGTGCGGCTGGATTTTTGGTTCGGCACCACGCCGGAAACCCCGTCTCTCCCGATTCCTCATCCCCGCTCAGCAGTTCCCCTTTTTGCCAGGATATGAAACCCTTCAGCTCTTCCGCCGCTCTCGCGCTCACCAGCCTACTATTGGTCAGCGTGCCACAACTTTTCGCGCAACATGCCGGGCACGGCTCCGCCGCTGCTCCTCCACCCAGAGCGGAGGCCGCACCGCAAACAGAAGCGTCGGCAGCCGCCCTGCAAGCGGTCGCCGCCTCCATGAGCGATGTCAGCGCCGCCTTGGCCGCCGATGACTTCGACCGTTACCAAACCCTGAGAACGACGGTCCGAAGCGCCCTCCACGATCTGGCGGATGCTGATGCGAAACTGGCAGCCAGTCTGACTGCGAACCTGGCCGACCCTCTGCCCAGCCGGAGCAACATCACCGAGGCCCGGAAGGACTTTGTCCGGTTCAGCACGAGCGTGGCCGATGCGGTTCGGAGCAGGAAGATTCATCAATCGGCGAACCTCCGCATCTTTGAATGCACGATGGCTCCGGAGATCGGCACCGGGCGCTGGCTGCAACGGGACGCCGCCGCCAGGAATCCGTTCTACGGGTCGGCGATGCTCAAGTGTGGCGTCGAACTCGACCGGAAGACCTCGGCGCGGGCATTGCCTCCGGGCCATCCGCCGATCGAGTCACTGACACCGGCCGACTACGCGCGATTTTCCGGCACCAAGCCGGTCGCCGCTACCAGCGGCGGATGCGGTGGCTGCGGCATGAGCAAGGAAGCCATGGCCGCAGGCGAGCCCTGCGAACACAGCAAGGAGTAATAGCCCCTCGAAACGTCATGACGCGAAAACTCATCTTCACAACGGTTGGCGGCCTCGCCATCCTCGGCAGCTCGCTCGGTCTGACCGGCTGTGTTGGCCGCCCGGTGGCTGTGGAGAAAGCGGCCCGCCGCCAAGTAGCGGACGTGACGAGCCAGCTCGGCGCGCAACTCCGCGAGGGCAACCTGCCCCTGTTGACGGCAGAATCATCCCATGCTGATGCCCTGCGCTTTGCCGTGCTGAATCATCCCCGGGTTCGCGCGGCCTACTACGAGTGGGCACGGTCGGTGGAGCGAATCACTGTCGAACGTTCGTTGCCGGACCCGGTCTTCGTGTTTGAGGCCGATGTTTCGGACATGATCTCGTCCTTAATGCCGGGCCTGATGCTCGAACTGCCGGGATCGCGCAAACGCGCGCTGGCGGCCCAGGCGGCGTCCGCCGAATCGGAAGTGAAGTATCACGAGTTGGAAGCGCAGGTGCAGCAGGTGGCTTTCGGCCTCAAGAAGGCCTACTATCAGCTCTACTTTCTCGAAGCGAAGCTCCGGGTGAATGCCGAGTCCCTGGACCTACTGAAGGATCTCGAAGCCATCGCCCGCCGTCAAAACGAGGTCGGCAAGGCGACCCTCCAGGACGTGCTTCGCGCCCAGATCGAACAGGACAAGATGACCGCCGAAATCGCCAACCTTGGAGATGCCCGCCTGGCCCTGCTTGCCCAATACAAGGCCGCGCTCGGTCTCCAGCGCATGGACCCCGAGCCGTCGATCCCCGCTCGGTTCGAGACTACACCGATCGAGGTCAACCCTGACCAGCTCTGGCAGTTCGCGGTAGCCCGCAATCCGGCCCTCCGCACGATGACCGCCGAGGTGCGCGTCGCCGAGGCGTCGCTGGCCGTGGCCAAGCGCTCCCGCTACCCGGATTTCTCGGTCGGTCTCGAAGCCGACCTCAAGGCTTCTCCTATCATGGCCCGTCCTTCTTTCGGGGTAACCCTGCCGATCTGGCGGGACAAAATCGCCGCCGAAATCGCCTCGGCGCAGTCCGCCAAGCAAGCCGGTGAAGCGCGGCTGGCTGCCGAGCAGATCATGGTGGCCGTCGAATTGGCCGAGAAGACCTTCATGTTCCGTGAAGCGACGCGGAACCAAGCCTTGATCCAGCAAGACCTCCTGCCGAAAGCCCAGCAGTCTCTGGAAGTCGCCCGGTCGGCCTACGTCACCGGCCGGACCGGATTTCTCGATGTGGTCGAAGCGTCGCGCTCGCTGCTGGATTTCCAGCTGCAACGGATCGAAGCCGAGACCCAGCGTGAACTTTCGTTGGCCGAACTCGCCCTGCTCGTAGCCGGCATCCCCCCCGAAAACTCCCCCCTCCCGACCACCGGATCCAACTGATCTTCCCGAAACGTCATGCGCACAAAACTCCTCCTCCTTGCCATTCCCCTGCTGTTCTGGGCCCTGCTAGGCGCCGGTTGCGGCGACGCGAATCACAATGCCCACGCCAAGGCGCAGAAATACCACTGCCCGATGCACCCGACGTATATCAGCGACAAGCCGGGTGACTGCCCGATCTGCAACATGAAGCTCGTGCCGATCAAGGACGAGCCGGCGGTGGCCGCGGCTCCCGCCAAGTCCGAGGCCAGCGCGGCGAAGCCCGGACAATACACCTGCCCGATGCACCCGAAGGTGGTCAGTGATGGTCCCGGCTCGTGCCCGGATTGCGGGATGGACCTCGAAAAGGTGCCGCCGGTCGATCCCCACGCAGGGCACAAGATCACCTCGGCGCCTGCTCCCGTTCCCGGTCGTATTGCAGTCTCCATCAGCCCCGAGAAACAGCAGTTGATCGGTTTGACGACGGAGCAGGTCTCGATTCGCAATCTCACGCAGCCGGTGCGCGCGACTGCAACGCTGGAACACGACGAAACCAAGCTGGCCCGCATCGCCCCCCGGTTTGCCGGTTGGGTGCGCGAGCTGAAGGTCAACTACACTGGGCAGAAGGTCACCAAGGGTGATCCGCTCTTCACCGTTTACAGCCCGGAACTCTTCGAGGCCGAAAGCGAGTATCTCCTGGCCTTCCAGCGCGTCGCCCAATTGCAGTCCCGCGAGGACTCCACCCAGACAGAAAGCGCCAAGCGCCTGCTGGAGTCGGCCCGCCGCAAGCTGTCGCTGTGGGAAATTGGCGACTTGGAGATCGCCGAGCTGGAGAAGACCGGACAGGCCCGCGACGAGATCCTCGTGCGCTCGCCCGCATCCGGCCACGTCGTCACCAAAAACGCCGTGCAAGGCCGGGCCTTCATGGCGGGCGAGACGCTCTACGAGATCGCCGACCTGTCGCACCTTTGGGTGCGGGCCTACGTTTTCGAGTTTGAGGCCCCCCTCATCAAAGAGGGGCAGGTGGCCCGCGTGACCTTCCCGTATCTCGGAAACCGTTCCATCGAGAGCCAGGTTACCTTCCTGTATCCGCACATCGATCCGCAAACCCGCCGCGCCGAGGTCCGGCTCGAAATCGACAACCCGCAGCACGATCTCCGGCCCCAAATGTGGGCCAACGTCGAACTGGAAGCGTCCTTCGGCGAGGTGCTCACCGTGCCAGCGAGTGCGATCATCGACACCGGTGTCCGGCTCGTGGCGTTTGTGATGCGGGACGACAACCACCTCGAACCCCGGGAAGTGACCATCGGGGCAAGGTCGGACAACTACTATCAGGTGCTTACCGGCCTGAACGACGGCGAGAAGGTCGTCGCACGAGCTCTCTTCCTGATCGACTCCGAAAGCCAGCTCAAGGCCGCCATCTCCGGCATGGGTAGCGCGGGCGGACACAACCACTGAGGCCACCGGCCCCACGGCAATGAACGATTCAACCACCCATTACGCGCCTAAGAAGGATTCGCTCATCGAGCGGATCATCGAATGGAGCGCCCGCAACAAGTTCACGGTGTTCATGATGATCGGCGCGCTCTTCGCGGGCGGCGTCTATACCATGCGCAACACCCCGCTCGACGCGATTCCGGACCTCTCCGATGTCCAAGTGATCGTGTTCACCCAGTGGGAGGGCCGCAGCCCGAACCTGGTGGAGGACCAGATCACCTACCCGATCGTAACCAAGCTCATCAGCGCGCCGCAAGTGCGCGTGGTGCGCGGGTATTCGTTCTTCGGCTATTCGTTCGTCTATGTGGTCTTCAAGGACGGCACGGATATCTACTGGGCTCGCTCCCGGGTGTTGGAATACATGCAGTCGCTCTCGGGCTCGCTGCCTAACGGTGTGACCCCGACCTTGGGGCCGGATGCAACCGGCGTTGGTTGGGGCTTCCAATACGCCTTGGTCGATAAATCCGGGAAGAATGACCTGTCCCAGCTCCGTTCTTTCCAAGACTGGCACCTCCGCTACTGGATTCAGAGCGTTGAAGGCGTGGCCGAGGTCGCGACCTTCGGTGGCTTCCAGAAGCAGTATCAGATCGAAATAGATCCGAACAAGCTGCTGGCCTACAATATCCCCATCAGCAAAGTCGTCTCCGCTGTCCGCAGTTCCAACAACGACGTGGGCGGCCGGGAAATGGAGCGCTTCGGCACCACCTACGTGGTGCGGGGTCATGGCTACATCAAGTCTCTCGAGGACCTCCGTCTGGTGGTCGTCGGAGCGGATGCCAAGGGCAACCCGGTCCTGTTGCGGGATGTGGCCCAGAACATCCAGCTCGGGCCCGAAATGCGCCGCGGCGCCGGCGACCTTAACGGTGAGGGCGAGGCGGTCGGCGGCATCGTCGTTGTGCGCTTCGGCCAGAACGTTCTCCAAGTCATCGACCGGATCAAAGCCAAGCTGGAGGAAGTGAAGGGGTCGCTGCCTCCCGGGGTGGAGATCGTGACGACCTACGACCGGTCGGACCTCATCAATCGGGCCATCAGCACGCTCACCCGCACCATCGTCGAGGAGTCGATCATTGTCGCCCTGGTGATCATCGTCTTCCTGTTGGACTTCGGTGGCGCCGTGCGTGCCATCGTCACGCTGCCCATTGCGGTGGCTCTGGCCTTCATCCCGATGTATTTCATGGGATTGACCGCCAACATCATGTCCTTGGCGGGCATCGCCATTTCAATCGGCGTCATCACCGACGAGGCGGTGGTCATGGTGGAGAACGTCCACAAGAAGTTGGAGCACGCCCCTGCGGGACTGACCCGCGCGCAACGGCAGGAAATCATCATCGGAGCCTGCAAACAGCTCGGGAAGCCGCTCTTCTTCGCCCTGCTGGTAATCACGGTCAGCTTCATGCCCGTCTTTACCCTGGAGGCGCAGGAGGGTCGCCTGTTCAAGCCGCTCGCCTACACGAAGACCTTCACCATGGCGTGGGCCGCGTTCCTGTCGGTGACCATCGGGCCCGCCCTCATCGTCCTCATGACCGGGGCGAAGGTCATCCCGGAGCACAAGCACCCGATCAGCCGATTCATCCACCGGCTCTACTATCCCTGGGTCAGCGCCCTGATGACCCGCCGGCTCCTCTCGATCGGCATCGCGGTCGCCGCCATTGCCTCGTCCATACCCGTCTTCACCAAGCTGGGCTCGGAATTCATGCCACCCATCGAGGAAGGAACGATCCTCTACATGCCGACCACGTTGCCCACGGTGTCCGTCACCGAGGCGACCCGCCTGATGCAGATCCAGGACAAGGTCATCAAACAGTTCCCGGAAGTCCTGACGGTCCATGGCAAGGCCGGCCGCTCTGAGACGGCAACCGACCCGGCTCCGCTGGAGATGTTTGAAAGCGTCGTCCAGTTGAAGCCGCAGGACGAGTGGCGCAAGGTGCCACAGTCGCGGTGGTATTCGAGCTGGGCACCGGATTGGCTCAAGTCGGGCCTGCGCAGAATCTGGCCCGAGATACGGCCGATGACCAAGGACGAACTTGTCCAGGAAATGGACGAGGCGCTCCAGATCCCCGGCCAGGTCAATGCCTGGACCATGCCGATCAAGGCGCGCATCGACATGCTCTCGACCGGCGTGCGCACCCCGATTGGCGTGAAGATATTCGGCACCGACCTCACCGAGATCGGCAAGCTGGGTGAGCACCTCGAATCCGCACTCCGGCAGGTTCCGGGCACGCGCAGCGTGTTCTCGGAGCGGACCACCGGTGGACTCTATCTGGACATCCTGCCGGATCGGGTGGCGATCGCCCGCTACGGACTGAATGTCGAGGATGTCCTCATGCTTGTAGAAACCGCCATCGGCGGCATGGCCATCGACAAGACCATCGAGGGACGCGAGCGCTACACCGTCAATGTGCGCTACAGCCGCGAACTGCGCGACGACGTGGAGAAACTGAAGCGCGTCCTCGTGCCCGTTGCCTCGGCCGGGATGGCGGAGGCCGGTGACGGCGATGCGTCCATGAACGCGCCAGCACCCGCTCGCGCCGGCACCCCGGTTGTCCAGGTCCCGCTCGGACAACTGGTCGAGATCAAGACCACCAGCGGCGCTCCGCTCATCAAGAACGAGAACGGCGCCCTCACCGGCTGGGTTTACATCGACATGACCGGCCGCGACATCGGCGGCTACGTGGCGGAGGCCAAACAGGTCGTCCGCGACAAGATCGAGAAGACCGGCCTGCTGCCATCGGGCTACCGCCTGGAGTGGACCGGCCAGTATGAATACATGCTGCGCGTGAAGGAGCGCCTGAAGGTCGTGATCCCCATCACGCTCGCGCTGATCTTCGTGCTGCTCTACATGAACTTCAAGAGCATCCCCGAGACCTTCATCATCCTGCTCTCCATCCCCTTCGCGATGACCGGCAGCATCTGGTTCCTGTGGATGATGGGCTACAACCTCAGCATCGCGGTGTGGGTGGGCATCATCGCCCTGTCGGGTTTGGCGGCCCAAACAGGCACGGTGATGATCATCTACCTGGATGAGGCCTTCCACTCCTACCAAAAGGCGGGCAAGATGAAGACCCAGCACGATCTCTTCGAGGCGATCACCTACGGCGCCGTGCAGCGCGTGCGGCCCAAGCTCATGACGGTGTGCATGATCACGTTCGGCCTCGTGCCAGCCCTTTGGGCGCATGGCGCGGGTGCCGAGGCGATCCAGCGCATCGCCGCGCCGATGATCGGCGGCCTGGTCACTTCCACGATCCTCACCCTCGAAATCGTCCCGGCCATCTACTCCCTCTGGCGCGGCCGTCAGGTCGAGTGGGTCAAGGGGCCCAAGCCCAAGAAAAAGTCCTGGGCCGAACTCAGCGAAATCTTCGTCGAGATCGAGCGCAAGGAACACGAGGCCGAGATCGCCAAGATGCAGGCACCGTAAGCCACCATTTTTCCCGCCATACCGGCGGCAACCTGAACCCAAAAAGGATAAGCCATGAAAACAAAACTGACAGTCCTCCTCCTTGCCGGTCTCCTCTCCGGCGCGTCCACGGCCCTTGCGGGTCCTCCCTCTGGAACTTGGCAAACGCTCAACAAGCCCGCCGATTTCGAGAAGCTCAAGGCCGGCGACAAGATCCTCTACGTCTGCAACGAGTGCCAGACCGTCACGGAAGCAACGGTCCAAAGCACCGCCGCGGCCATGGAGCATTGCAAGGAGGGTGCCACGGTGACGTGCCCGTCCTGCAAGACCAAGGTCCGAGTCGTCACCAAGGGCCCGCCCAAGAACCCCACGCTGGTGCGCGAGGTGACCTACGTGAACGAGAAGGGCGAACGCTGCTTCTTCATCGCAAAGCCGGCGGAGAAGTCCTGATCGAATAGGCCTCAAAAGGTGTTCGCGCCGCCTGTGCCCCTGCGCGGGCGGCGAGTCCACCTGCCTTCCAACATGAACCTCCCCCGGGTATTCGCGGTGATCCTCGGGCTGATCGTCGGCACGGCCACGCTCTCCGTTTACCTCGGTCGCGCAAAAGTCGGTGAGTCTCTCACCACCAAGGCCCAGTTTGAGCAGCTTCGCCCCGGCGACCGTATCGTCTATGTGTGCCGTCAGTGTGACGCCAAACGAACGGTCGCGATCGCCAGCGTGGCCGAGGCGCTGGAATACTGCCGGGAGGGAGCCACGTTGAGTTGCCCCGGTTGCAAAGACGAAATGCGGGTGGTCCTCAAGCAAGTGCCGGGTGTCTCCGGTTCGGCGGTCAAGGTTCACTACGTCAACAAGAAAGGGCACGAGTGCCTCACCATCGCCAAGGCGCTGCCAGAGACCTGAACGCTGCCGCGGCTCCTCAACATGAACCCGGAAGACGCTAACGCCGAAACCTGCATCGTCTGCGGCAAAGACGTGACCGCCGCCACCAACGCGGCCCATCTTTACCATAAGGGGCGCCGATTCGCGCTATGTTGTCCGATGTGCGTCCAGTTCTTCCAGCGCGCTCCCGACCGGTTCGCCGCGGGCGAACGGCCTCAATCCATTGTGGAGGACCTCCTTGCCGACATCAAGTGGAAGGAAACCGGACGCTGGTAGACCCACCGCTATGAAATCCCCTGACAAGCTTTCCGCGCTTCTAAAGATTTGGCGGGTCGACCCAACTCCGGACCCCTGTTTTCGTTTCAAAGTGCTCCAGCGATTGAAACAACGCCAGCGCGCCAGATATTCTTCTCAGACGCGACGCCCCAAGCCGAGGCCTGTGACCGAGACTCCAGGCAAGAACCGCCCCGAACGGTTCCTCCAGCCCAATTTTCCAAAGTCATGATGACTCTTCGTGCAGTGCCGGCTCGGTTGCTCTTGGTGGCCGCTTTCTTCGCTTGGATACAATCAGCCGTTAGCGCGCAAGATGAGCAGTCAATCGCACTAACCACGGGATATGCTTCTCGCGCGGTTTACCGAGGAGTGGAGCGCGCCAACTCTGCTTGGCAAACTTCATTGCAGGGACAGGCCGGAGCTTGGCGGGGAGCCGTTTACTCGACTCGTTCGTTTGACTCGGTCGCTCCTGACGAGCTCAGCTCGGCTTTGGGGTATGTTTGGAATCTGGACGGGACGCTCACTGTCGAAGCCTGGGGCACGCACTTCTGGTATGTCGATCAACCGGTCGCAGGCGCCCCGGCCCATTCCTTCGAAGCTGACCTTAAGTTATCCTGGGCCTTCCGGCGCGACTGGCGGCTCAGCCTCCTCGCCGGCTACGACATCCGATATCCCTCGAATTCAATCGAGGGTTCCATCGACTACGAACTGCTCCTCAGCAGTCGGGGCACCTACCTCCAATTGCGGGCCTACGCCGGATCTGTCGCCGCGAAAGACCTGCTGCCGGATGCGGCGTTTTCCCGGCTGGGCGACGACTACGCCTATGGGGGAGTGAGTTTTCGCCTGCCCTACCACTTCACCCATCACAGCTCCGTGGCGGTTGACGGCCATTATGTTTTCACCCGCAATCAGGCCACCGAGTGGTCGCCGCTGGGGGTCGGTTCAGGGTCCCGGCAGTGGATTAATTTGAGCTATCGCTACGAGTTCTAGACCGTATACCCGAGCTGTTTCAGCCATAGCCATCGTGGAATACCGGGACTCGCTTCGGCGCTGAAATCTCCGCTAGGTTCCCCGGTATGCCCCGTTTCTTCCTTTCTTCGCGGCTTCTCTCCCTCGGCGTGCTCCTCGTGGCGGCGGCGTTCGCCGCGCCGGTCTTCGCCCGCACCGAGTTTCCGCAAGCGGCTCAACCGCAGCTGGCGCTTTCTTCCACCGGCCGCCTTTGGCTGGCCTATGGCCAGGGCGACGGGGTGTATGTGGCTCATTCAGAAGACCAGGGTGCGACTTTTTCTCCGACGAGGAAGATCGCAAACCTTCCGGGCCTTGCGCTCGGAATGCGTCGCGGTCCCCGGATTGCGGTGCATGGCGAGAAGGTGACCGTGACAGTGCAGACCGACAAGGTCCTCGCACTGCATTCCAATGATAGCGGCGACACCTGGTCCGGACTGACGACGGTCAATGACGTCGCGGGCGGCACCGGAGAAGGCCTCCACGATCTCGCGGTCGCTCCTGACGGCAGCTTGTTCGCCATCTGGCTCGACAACCGGAACGGCCCGATGGAGCTGTGGGGCGCTGAATCGAAGGATGCCGGCCGGACTTGGGGGCGAAACCAACTCGTCTATCGTTCACCGGAAAAATCGGTGTGCGAATGCTGTCACCCCAGCGCCCTCTTTGATGCCGCCGGCAATCTCGCGGTGATGTGGCGCAACTCCCTCGCCGGTGCGCGCGACATGTGGATGACCGTGCGTCCCCACGGAGCATCCAGCTTCGGAAACGCGCTGAGGCTTGGCGTGGGCACTTGGCCTCTGAACGCCTGCCCAATGGACGGCGGCCGGATCGTGGCCCTCGGCGGCGGCCGCTTCGGCGCGGTTTGGCAGCGCGCAGGCGAGGTCTTCAAGGTTTCTCCTGACGAGCCGGAAATTTTCGTTGGCAAGGGCAATCAGCCGGTGGCCTTCCTCGCCCCGGATGGGATCGCTATCCTCTGGCAGCAAGGCCCTCAACTGTGGCTGCAACGCGGTGCGGCAACCACGGCCCCGGCAAAGCTGGCAGACGAAGCGCGATTTGCGTCTGTGCTGGCACTCCCGGCCGCCGGCTCTGCGGTTGTTGCCTACGAGCGAGGTGGGAGCAAGAGTCAGTCGGTAGTGGTGGTGGTGCGCCTCTAGCGACGGGGCCGCTCCGTTGCGCCCGCGCCCACCATAGCGCGACACGCCTCGGCGCACTCGCGGCAGGGATGAGGAGGGTTACCATCTAAACCAACGGGAAATCCTTTCGCAGCTCCATGCGGCGGAGGAGGTAGAGATTCGTTGAGGGATTTTGGCCAGATAGCCGTTAAACCCTACGAACCATCTCATCCTATATGAAACTTACCCGCATCATCACCGTCGCATTCACTCTGGTAGGCGCCAGCGTCAGCTTGAGCACCGCCGCCTTTGCTCATGAGGGCCACAAAAAGGACAAGGAGCAGGCCAAGGATTCCGCTCAAGCTGCGGCGGACTATCCGGTCGATTACTGTGTCGTCTCCGGGGACAAGCTCGAGGACGGCGATATGGGCCCGCCCATCAATTACACCTACAAGCAGGAAGGGAAGCCCGACCGGCTCGTGCGTCTCTGCTGCAAAAGCTGCGTCAAGGACTTCAACAAGGACCCCGAGAAATTCCTCATGATGATTGATGATGCCGCTGCCGCCAAGGCCAAGGGTGAGAAGCCGGCGGCACCGGCAGCCGAAGGACACGGCAAGCACCACTGATCAGTCTTCACTCCGTTTGAATCCGCCGGCCGGAGTTTTGTGCTCCGGCCGGTCTGTTATTGCCACGCCATCCCACTACCATGGACCTCTCCACGCTCTTCGGTCGCCTACATCCCCTCGTATTGCATTTCCCCATCGCGCTACTGCTGCTTGCCGCCGCCCTTGAGGTGGTTCGCTTAAAATGGGACCGCCCTGGCTTGGGACGGACCGTCGCGTTGCTCATGGTCATCGGTGCCGCGGGCGCCCTCGCCGCAACCGCCACCGGTTGGGTGTTCGCGGTGGAGTCGCACCCGAGGCCGTCACTGCGGTGGATGCTGCAATGGCATCGCTGGTTGGGTGTGGGCACCACGGTTCTCGCCAGCGCCGCCGCATGGCTTGCCTTCCGCTATGCCGAAGCACCCAACTCCGGTGCGCAATGGTTGCGGCGCGGCTCGATCTGGCTGACCAATCTTATCCTGATCGCCGCCGCCCACTTGGGCGCCCTGATGGTATGGGGCGAAGATTACTTCGATTTATCCACCTGAAACCGCGCTTCATGCTCCTTCATCGCATCATCTTTCTTTTCCTCGGCTCAGTGGCTGCCGCCCACGCGTGCGAGGACTGTGGCGGCAAAGCATCCTGGTCCGAGCGGGAATCTGAGCCAAAGGCGTCCGTGCTGTATCCCGATGCCAAAATCGTGGAATACACGCTGGATGTCACCGAGACTCTGCTATCGCCCGCCGGCAAGCCGGTGCGGGCACTGGCGCTGAACGGCAACATCCCGGGCCCGACGCTGCGTTTCCGCGAAGGCGAAATTGCCCGCATTCATGTGCGCAATCGCCTCGCCAATGAGGAGACCTCCATCCACTGGCACGGCCTGCTCGTGCCAAACCTGGAGGACGGCGTGCCCTATATCACCACGCCGCCGATCAAGGCCGGCGAATCTCGCACCTTCGAATTCCTGCTCAAACACAGCGGCACTTATTGGTATCACAGCCACACCGGCCTGCAGGAGCAGCGCGGCGTTTACGGCAGCATCGTGATCGAGCCAAAGGCCGGCACTCCGGCGCGCACCGACATCCCCAAAATCGACCGCGAAGAGGTGCTGGTGCTATCCGATTGGACTAACGAAAGTCCGACCGAAGTCATGCGCACGCTGTTGCGCGGCAGCGAGTGGTATTCGTTGCGCAAAGGCACCGCGCAATCGCTCTGGGGCGCGTGGCGCTCGGGGCATTTGCGCGAGTATCTCGACCGGGAAAAAGCGCGCCTGCCCGCGATGGATATTTCGGATGTGGCCTACGACGCCTTTCTCGTGAACGGGCAAGCGCGCCAGTCGCTCGCGGCCCGTCCCGGCGAGACCGTGCGCCTGCGGGTCATCAACGCCGCCGCCGCCAGCTACTTTTATCTCAGCGCGGCCACCGGCCCGCTTACCATCATCGCCGCCGATGGCATGGAGGTGACGCCCATTCGCCAAAATCGCTTGCTCATCGGCATGGCCGAAACTTACGACGTGCTCGTCACCATCCCCGCCGATGCGCCCGCCGGTCTGGCGTGGGAGGTGCGTGCCACCGCGCAGGATAATTCCGGCCACGCCTCCCTTCTTCTCGGCGACGCCGGTGTCGCCGAGGTGCGCCCGGCTCCCGCGCCCGGCCCGCTCAACCCCTACAGCATGGACGATGCGATGGACGCCATCCTTGGTCTGATGGAGGCCGATGGTAACGCGACCGATGAGGAAGCGCTCGCCGAAGAGTTGCCCCGCCCGCTCCCGCCCTACCACCGCCTCCGGGCCGTCGCCCCCACGACCTTGCCCGCTGATGCGCCGGCCCGCGAAATCACGCTGCGCCTCACCGGCGACATGTGGCGCTACCTCTGGTCGATCAACGGCAAGACGCTCGACGAGGCCGATGTCATCCCGGTGAAGCGCGGCGAAAAACTCCGCGTCATCCTCGCCAACGACACCATGATGCACCACCCGATGCACCTGCACGGGCATTTCTTCCGCCTGCTCATGCCCAACGGAGTGCCCGCCGAATTTGCGCCGCTCAAACACACCGTGGACGTCCCGCCGATGAGCCGCCGCGTGATCGAATTCTACGCGAACGAAGAGCGTGACTGGCTGTTCCATTGCCATCTCCTCTATCACCACAAGGCCGGCATGGGCCGCGTCTTCAGTTACCCGGCGGGCGACATGCTTCCAGCCGAGAGCGACGACGCCACTCCCGCGAAGTCCGCGTCCTCGATTGCCACGCCCGCCGCACCCGCCGATACCGGTATGGGCAACATGCCCGGCATGTCGCCCGCTTCCGCTGAGTCGCATTCCACCACGCCAGGCGGGGCCAAGACCGTCGCGCCCAACTACCACGCCAACCTCGGCGAACACGCCATGCCGCATCCCTATTTCTGGGCCGACGCCATCGTGCAGAGCAACCTGAGCGAGGGTCTCGCCACCGTGCAGGCCGGTCGGCACAATCTGAATCTCACGTGGGATGCCGGTTGGGAGCGCGTCGAGCGTCGTGAATACGAAATCGACGCGACCTACTCGCACTATTTCAACACCCGCTGGACTGCCTTTGCCGGCTACCGCCTCACCAACAACGACGGCGGCGAAGATAGTGTGATCGCCGGTGTCACCTACCTGCTGCCCTACCTGGCGGCGCTCACCACCACGGTGCAGAGCAACGGCGATGTCCGCTTTGCCCTCGGCCGCGAAGTGGCGCTCACGGATCGCCTCAGCCTGATCGCACAGTCCTCCTACGACACCGAGCAGGATTTCGAGTGGCAGGCCGGCCTGTCCTATACGCTCACCAAGCGCCTCTCCCTCGTGTCGCTCTACGACTCGGACTACGGCCTCGGAGCCGGCGTAGGCCTCCGTTTCTAAAGCTCATTTTCACTCTCAGTTCTCACCCATAAACATGAAAACCAAACTCAAAAACAATCGTCTCGCGCTCGTCGCCCTCGGTCTCGCCGCTCTACTTTCCCCGCTGATCGCGGGAGCGAAGGAAGACGCCAAAAGCGCCGTGAAACCGTATCCGCTCAACGTCTGCATCGTAACCGACAACGACCTCGGCTCCATGGGCGACGAGCGCACCTTCGTCTACGAAGGCCAGGAGATCAAAATCTGCTGCAAGCCGTGCGAGAAAAAGTTCCTGAAGGATCCGGCCCGCTACCTCAAGAAACTTGCCCCCGCTCCGGCGAAGGAGGCCGCTGCGCCTGCAACGACCCCGACCAAATCATGAACTCCCGCACCCCATGAGCATCCCCAAGATTGTCCGGCCCCTAGCTGTCATTGGCGGCGCACTGTTGTTGTCGGGTTCCCTCGCTGCCCATGAAAAAGGGCAACACGGGACCGAACCCGCGCCCGCCAGTTCGTCCGGCGCGGTGACACAGGACGCTTCCGACGTGGCGGCCGTGAAGCAGGTGCTTTCAACCTACAAGGCCGGTTTGGAAGCACTCGACGTGTCGGGCCTGACCGGTTTGTTCACGGCCGATTCGGAAGTTTTCGAGTCCGGCGGGGTGGAGGGCAGCTTCGCCCGCTACCTGGAGCACCACATCGGACCGGAACTGCATGAGTTCAAGGAGTTCTCGTTCCGGGATTACGTGGTAAGCGTGCGGGTGGAGGGCGACCATGCCTTCGCCACCGAAACCTACATCTATCGCATCACCCTCAAGGAAGATGGCCGCGTCATTGAGAAACGGGGCCTTGCGACTAGCGTTCTGCAGCGAACGTCGGCCGGCTGGAAGATCCGGTTGAGCCACAGCTCATCGCGGAATCTGCCCAAGGTAAACTGACCGGCCATGGCTGAGCCGACCTACATTCCGGCGCTCTCCTACTCATTCCTGACCCGTTGGTATGATGGGGTCGTGCGTTGGACGACCAGAGAAGCGGCCTTTCGCAAGGCGCTGCTTGCCCAGGTTGCCCCCAAAGTGGGCCACCGGATTCTTGATGTCGGCTGCGGCACCGGTAGTTTCGCGGTGCAGCTAAAGCTCGCCGCCCCCGGGGCCGAGGTCACGGGGCTGGACGGAGACGCCAACGTGCTGGCCATCGCGAGGAACAAGGCCCAGCGCGCCGGGCTCGATCTGGTTTGGGTCCAATCTTCCGCGTTGCTCCTGCCGCTTCCGGAGGCGCGCTTTCATGCGGTGGTAAGTAGCTTGTTCTTCCATCACCTGGATCTCGAGAGCAAGAGGCGCGCCCTGGCTGAAATCGGGCGGGTGCTGGAGCCCGGTGGAGAATTGCATATCGCCGACTGGGGACGGCCCGGGGACCCACTCATGCGCGCGGCCTTTCTGTCAGTTCAGTTCCTGGACGGCTTCAAGACGACGAGGGACAGCGTTGCCGGGCGATTGCCGGAGCTTATCGCCCAGGCCGGCTTTGTCGGCGTGGAGGAGACGAAGCGCATGGCCACGCCCTGTGGGAGCCTGTCATTGTATCGGGCAGACAAGCCACTGCGAGGGTGTCTTTCGCTTCGACCCGCTACGAAATCACTGGTTTAAACTAAGCCATGCCAACGAGACGCGCGCTCAGGAAAAGCTCAGGGCAACGAGCCAAGGGCGCCCGCGCCGAAGTGATCACGCGGGCCCTCAACGCCCAGCGGGAGAAATTCCGGGCTTTCCTCGTGACCCGGGTCGGCAGCGAAGCTGATGCCGAAGACATCTTGCAGGCTGGATTGACCAAGGCCTTCCGTCATGCGGAAGACCTCCGCGAGGACGACAAGGCCGTCGCGTGGTTCTATCGTCTGCTGCGCAATGCGGTCACTGACCACTACCGCGAAAAGGGTGCCCTCCGGCATCGGGACGAGGCGCTCGCCAAGATGGTTCAGGCCTCGGAGGCCGGGAGCGAACCGCCGGAAGCCTGGGCGAAAGCCATCTGCGGGTGCCTCGGCAGCGTCATTTCCACCCTGCCGCCGGAGCAGGCCGAACTCCTTCGCCAGGTGGAGTTGGAAGGGGCAGGGATCGGAGCCACGGCACGCGAAATGGACCTCACCGCGAACCACGCCAGCGTCATTCTCCACCGGGCGCGAAAAAGACTCCGGGAACGCCTTGAGACCTTCTGCGGAGCTTGCGCCGACGGCGCCTGTCTGGACTGCAACTGCGCGCCGGAAAAAGAATCGTAACGCAGTCTGTAAGATCCGGCCGCGAGGTCCGTCTGCGGAGATGTAAGCCCTCATTCATCATGAAATCCTCCGCTCCCATGGACCATTCCTCCAGCCACTGTCATGCCCCCCACACCGCGGCCCCAGCCGCTCATGGTGGGCATCATCACGGCATGAGCCGCACGGACGCCCTTCCAGCGCCCGACGAGCCCGTTTACATGGGGCTCCCCCACGAACGCTACCTCCGGCCAAAGCTCTACGTGGCTGCCGCCCTGACGCTGCCGGTGCTCGCGCTCGCCATGGGCGAAATGCTCTGGCCTCACGCATTCTCGTGGCTCCCACCTCACGCGTCCGGCTGGATTCAACTGCTATTGACGACCCCGATCTTCTTTTGGGCGGGTGCCCCGATGAACCGGCGGTGGTGGAAGTCCGTGCGCGACCGCGATACCAACATGTTCACCCTGACCGTGACCGGAACCGGGGCGGCCTACTTCTACAGCGCCGCGGCGGTATTGTTCGGTGCGTGGTTCCCGGCGAATTTGCAGTCCGGGCACGGCCTGCCTCTTTATTTCGAGGCCACCGCGTTCATTACGACAATTGTCCTGCTGGGCCAGATCATCGAGCAGCGGACGCACGCGCGCACCGACGCCGCCATCCGCGCACTGATGAATCTGGCTCCGCGCCAGGCGCAACGGGTGCGGGCGGACGGCACGGAGGAAACCGTGCCGGTCGAAGCGCTCCAAGTCGGCGATGTGGTGCGCGTGCGACCCGGCGAAAACCTTCCGGTGGACGGCGCCCTCCTGGCCGAGGCCGCCGAAATCGACGAGTCGATGCTGACCGGTGAGCCTCTGCCCGTGACGAAGCGCGCGGGCGAGAAGGTCCACGCGGGCACGCTCAACACGACCGGGTCGTTTACCTTCCGCGCCGAGCGGGTGGGAGCGGACACCATGCTCGCGCAGATCGTGCGCCTGGTCGAACAGGCCACCGAGAGCGAGGCCCCCATCGCAAGGCTCGCGGACCGGGTTTCCGCGTGGTTCGTCCCTGCGGTGCTGGTGGTCGCAGGACTGACGTTTCTCGCCTGGGGTCTGCTGGCTCCGGTCGATGGCTGGCTGCACGGACTCCTGAATGCGGTGGCCGTGCTCATCATCGCCTGCCCATGTGCCTTGGGCCTCGCCACGCCGGTTTCCCTTGTTACCGGTATCGGGCGCGGCGCCCAAGCGGGCGTGCTCGTGAAGGATGCCGCCGCCTTGGAGCGTCTGGCTTCGGCGAATACCCTTCTGATTGACAAGACCGGGACCCTTACAGTCGGTCGGCCGGCCGTGGTCGCCGTCGAGGCGTATGCCGGCACCAGCGAAGAGGAGTTGCTGCGTTTCGCCGCCTCCGCCGAATCCCCGAGCGAGCATCCTCTGGCCCGTGCCATCGTCGAAGCGGCCAGGGTTCGCGGGCTGTCCCTCGCGGAGGCGGAAAAATTCAAGGCCGAGGCCGGTGCCGGGGTCTGCGCACGCATTGACGGTCGGCTGATTCAAGTCGGCCGAGCCGAGTCGGCCTCCCAAGTGCAGTCTCACCCTGCGGCCACGCTCGCCGCGGTCTCCATCGACGGCCGCCCTGCCGGCTTGATCGCCTTGGAGGATCAGCTCAAACCCACGACCGCCGAAGCCATCGCCGAACTTCAGCGGACCGGGCTCAGGGTGTATATGGTAACCGGCGACCGTGAGACGGCCGCCGCCGCAGTCGCTGCCAAACTCGGGCTGGACGGATTCCATGCCGGAGTGACCCCGGCCGGAAAGCAGTCCTTGGTTCAGCGTCATCGCCAAGAAGGAGCCCGGGTGATCTTCGCGGGCGACGGGCTCAACGATGCCCCCGCTTTGGCCGCGGCGGACGTCGGGATTGCCATGGGCACCGGCACGGATGTGGCCATGCACAGCGCCGGTCTGGTGCTGGTGAAGGGTGATTTGCAGGCGCTGGTTCGCGCCGTGCATTTGAGCCGAGCCGTCATCGGCAATATCCGGCAGAATCTTTTCTGGGCGTTTGCCTACAACGTCGCCGGCCTCCCGCTCGCCGCCGGCCTCTTCTTCCCGACGTTCGGCTGGCTCCTCAATCCGATGTTTGCCGGTGCCGCCATGAGCCTCAGCTCAATCAGCGTCGTGCTGAATGCGCTGCGACTGCGTTCGATCCGGCTCTGACCCGACTGAAGTGAACTCCCGTGCGCCCGTGCTGCCTTGGCAAGACCGTGTGGCGCGAGCGGGACCGGCCACCGCTCCGGTGTTTCGCTCCGACTGCGGCTCCGGCCGCTCGTTGCGGGCGGAGACGGCTTGGTTGTTCGCCTCATCGCCCGCGATGCGGGCACCCGCTGATTCTCACCCATCGCTTCGCTCCGGGCTGTTACGCTCCGCTTCACGACGCCAGCTCCGTGCTGCCGCACTCCGTCCGCGCTCACGGACGCCTCTGGCGATTCGTCGTCCGGGCACGACCATTCGCCAGGATCGCTCCCGGTCGCAGGCTCTCCGGTCGCGACACCGGCGGCCTTGCCGCGCTCCCGCCGGCGCCGACTCCTTCCTCCACTCCCGGCCTGTCGCCTTCGCTCCGCTCCCACACCTGCGCACCGTCCGGTCTCGCTCGACCCCGAAGGTGACGCTCAGACGCCGCTGGGCTGCCGGTGCTCGCTCTCGTTGCACCGCTCGCGCATCCGTAGTTAGCGTAGCCTATCCCCTGTGGGCTGCCTGATTGTAGCACCTGCGCCGGCTGGCGGTCGGCGGCGCGAGCGCCTTCGCCCGTCCGCGCCTCAAGGTATTGCTCGCTGCGCTGCGCTCCACCTTGCGCGACGGTGCTGATCGTCAGCATCCCTCCGGGGCGGCCGATTTTCGGTTCGGCTCGGGTTGGGGTCCGCGTGGCGCGGCCCGCCACTATGCGCCCTCGTTGAGGCGCTTCAGAACAAGGAAAGTTATGAACACGATTGAATCCGTTCCCGTTGCTCCCGCTCGCGTCTTCAAGGCGCTTTCGTCCGATGACCTCCGCCGCTGCGCTCCCTCGATCTTCGCCGAGCACGCGCGGCCCGGGGTGTCGTCCCGCTACACGTTCGTTTCCACCCAGCAGGTCGTTGCCCTGCTAGGTGCCGAGGGTTGGGAACCGGTGAAGGCGTGCGAGCAGCGGGTCAGGTTGGAGGACCGCATCGGTTTTCAGATGCACGAAATCCGCTTTGCCCGGCGGGTTGACCTGGAGGCCGGGGCCTTTCAGGTCGGCAATACCCGCCCGGAAATGATCCTGCAGAACGCGCACGACGGCAGCCGGGCCTACCGCATCGACGCTGGCCTGTATCGGTTGGTTTGCCGCAACGGTCTGACCGTCGCGGATGCCGACTTCGCCCATGTCTCGATCCGACACATGGACGTTTCCGCCGAGGCCTTCGCCAAGGCGGCGCAATCCGTGGCGGAGAATACACCGCGCGCGCTGGAGGCGGTGGCCAAATGGCAGGGTGTGCAGCTCCCGCAGGCCACCCGGGTGGAGTTCGCCCGGCGAGCGGCGGGCCTTCGTTGGGATGCCGATCAGCCGGTCATGAAACTCCTCAGCCCTGAGAAGCTGCTGACGCCGGTGCGCTACGGCGATGCCGCCACCGACCTCTGGACTACCTTCAACGTGGTTCAGGAGCACCTGATTCGAGGCGGCGACCGCTACATGGGCTACACCGCCGGCATGGGCATCCGGCGCAACCGGACGCGCCCGGTGGGCGGCCTGAGCGAAGGCCAGAAGCTGAACAAGGCGCTCTGGAGTCTCGCGAGCGAATTCGCGAACAACTGAATCACACACGGGGAGCGGCCAGCGGGCCGCTCCCTTTTTCGTTTCGGCCGGTTGTCGCTTCAGTCCCGGACCCGCAGCGAAATGCCGTAGTGCCAGGGCGGTAACAAAATCGCTGGGCTATCGGCTCCGAGGCCGGCGGCTTCCGCCCACTGTTGAATCTGGTCGGCCCGAGGACGAATATCGAGTGACGGTCCCCGCGGCGTGACGATGTCGCTCCGCCAATGGATGACCGCGACGAATCCTCCGGGCTTCACCACGTCGCGGGCCGCCCGCAACAACGCCACCGGCTCCTCCGCGTGCAGGATATTGAAAAGCAACGCCGCCTCGCATGAACCGCGTGACAGGCCGAAGCCGTGCGCAAGCACATCCCGGAATTCCGCCCGCACGTTTGAAATCCCGGCCTCGCGAGCACGGCGGACGGTCGTAGCGACCATCTCTTGATCGATGTCGAAAGTATGCACGTTGCCCCCAATCCGTTGGGCCAACGGCAAAGTGAACGTGCCATAGCCGCAGCCCAGTTCCGCGACATCCCCCGTCGCCGGACCAAAGCCAAAGGCATCGATGATGCCTGGCACATCCAGGAGCGTTTCCCAATAATCCTGTGCGGGCATGCCGCTTTCCCGGAGCTTCATGGTTCAAAGGGTGACGAGGCGGTCGGAATCGCGCACGATCTCGTAGAGGTCCTTCATCGTGGACAGGGGGCAAAGCTCAGACCCCTCGGAGTTCCGGAGTTTTAGGCAGGTGCCGCAGGCGAGAATTCTCCCACCTGCCGCAAGCACGGCCTCCGCCTGCTCGCGCACGTTGAATTTCGGATCGTCGATCCGGTCGAGTTCCACGCCCTTGCCGAGCAGGAACACCCTGACGGCGTCGCCCTGCTTCAGGCTGAAATTAGCCAGCCGCAGGCCGTTGAAGACTGTTTCGGGATCGGTTTGGGACAGGATGATGCCGAGTTTCATAAGGGGAGGAGCATCAGGCCGGCACCGCCACCGGCAGGCTGGCCAGTTTCCACTCCGGGAAACCGTCCTGGAGTCGCCGGGCCTGAAATCCGTGGGCGCGCAACCGGGCCACGGCTTCAAACGCCATCACGCAATAGGGGCCGCGGCAGTAGGCCACGATCTCCTGATCCCGGGGCAACTCCGCCAGATGGCGCTCCAGTTCCGCCAGCGGCAGATGCACTGCGCCCGGGATGTGGCCTTCGGAAAATTCGTCGAGCGGACGCACGTCGATGACGAAGACCGCGCCAGCCTTCTTGCGCCGGAGGAGCTCGGCGCGCGACACGGGCTCAAGCGAGTCGCGTTTCTTGAAGTAGCGGTTGATCGTGCGCGCCGTCTCGACGTGGTTCCGCTCAGCCAGTTCCTGGAGCGATCCGATGAGGGTCACCACGGCCGGATCGGCCAGACGATAGCGGATGTATTTTCCTTCACGGCGGTTGGCGGCGAGCCCGCTCCGGCGCAGGTGCTGGAGATGCTGGGAAACGTTGGCCACCGGCAGGCCGGTGGCCGCAACGAGGTCTTCAACGCTACGCTCCCGCTGGGCGAGCAGTTCCAGAATCTCCAGTCGCGGAGCGCTCGCGAGCGTCTTCGCGACCTTGGCGAACTGCGCATAGAGTTGTCGTTTGATCCCGGGGGCGCTCATAATGTCATTCAACGTATTTGTTGAATGTTGAGAGCGAGTCAAGCTCCCCGTTTACCCAGCGGGCAACCGTCCTCTACCGGACAATCGGCATGCCTCATCCCCTGTTTCCGGTAGGCGTGCCCGCGTGCCAGGCAGCCGCGAGCCGCTTCAATCAGCGGCGCCGGTCAGCACTCCGCTGACCGGCGTATTCCCAATCCAACAGAATTCACCATGAACAACGGAACCCAGGAACTCGCCACCGCCGCCCGCGGCGCTCGCACCACGACCACCACCGACGAACTCGACACCCTCAAACGCGAACTGATGAAAGCTGAGGTCCGCCTCGCCAAAGCCCGCGCCACCGTCGTCAGCGCCGAAATCGACATCAAAGTCCTGAGCACGCGACTCAAGGCCGCCGCGCGATAGTTTCGGCTCTTTAATCAGTGGAAATCGTGGCTCGCCTGAACGGGGAGGTTCTCCGCCCTGAGAGGCGCGACCCTTTCGACTTTAACATGAATCACCCCCGTCCTGAGCCTGCACGGGACCTTCCAGAATGAGAGCCGGATTCTGGGTCAGAACCATGCGATTCGCTTCAAAAATGCCGGCGTAGAGGATCGCGTTGGCGACGCCCGTCTCGTCTTCCTGGGACACGAAGACCACGCCTTTTGCGGTGCCCGGGCGCTGCCGGCAGATGACGCTGCCATCAATGCGCACTCGCATGCCATTTTTCGCCAGTGGCAGCTCGTCAGCCCGCCACAAATCTGGAAATTGCGAGCGCAGATGCTTCATGGGGTGATCACCAGAGGTTAGCCCTACCGTGGCGAAGTCCGCATTGATGCGTTCGATGATGGTCATCGGGGTCAGCAGCCGGTCGGATTCGTCCCGGCTCTGCACGTCGGCGAACAGGTCAAGTTCGGGGTCTGCCTCGGCTTCAGGTAGGCCGAGGTATCGGCGATCAGGGTGAAACTCAGGGCGTGCGACTCCGGGAAGGCATCCAGGGCGAAGGGGCTGAGTGTGTGGAGGATTCTGCATCGCCCTCAGCAACTTTAGTGAGCAAGTGGCCGTGTCGCCAACCTCGCTTCCAACTCGGCGATCAATGGCGTGATCGCGCTCTCAGGAAAGGGGGAAACGCAACTGGCATTGATCTCACACAGCAGAAATTCCGAGTCCGGAGGACCGCCGAAGAAAAAGTCAGCATCCCAGAGAAGCGGAAATTCACTCGAGCGCATTGCCATCAGCTTTTGGAGCTCCTGAATCCAGTCGTTCTCCAGTCGCTCCCTCAGTTTTTGGAAAAGAAAGCAGTTCTCGGTGTAGTAGTATCGCCGACTTGGTTGCTGACGCGTGAAGTCTTCGTTGGCGGTCGTTGGATGAAGCGCGACAATCTCTTGGTAGCCGAATCCTACCACCCTCGTTCCGCACATATACGCGCGGACCATGCCGCGATCCATGGTGGCGACCCAACGATGTTCTACCAGATGACTGCCTCGCGTGAAGACCTCGGTCTCGAAGAACGCGATCATCGCTTCCTCGCCGAATTCGCGGAGCGGTTCGTCTTGCGAGGCGGATCTCACCTCGAACGTATCCGATGCAAGCGCGGTGACTTTCCACACCCCGCGCCCGCTGTGGCCGCGGTATTGCTTCAGAATGCGAGTGCGCACGCGGCGGACCGTCGCCGGAAACCGTTGGCGAAAATCCGCCAGAGATCGATGCACAAAAGCCTCCACTGACCAGCCGAGCGACTGAGTCGTCACTAACACCTCCTTGGTGCCAATGCGCAGAATCGAGTCTGGGTGCGCGCTCACCAGGACCCCAGCACCAGCCAGCTCCCGCAGGATTGCGTCCAAAGCCGAGCGGTCGAGCTGCGGCTCGAATGGGTTGATCCAGACCAGCACGGCGTCGCATGCGCGCGCTTCGTCGCGCAAGGCACCGCGCCGAGAGTCGTGATACGTGAGCGTCCTTACCGCCCACTGCCGCTCGGCCATCTTCTCCGCCAGCAAGCGATACTTGTCCTCGGCGAAGGCATCTCGCGGCTTCGCGTCCACGCCGTAAAGGAGAATGCCGATCGTCCGTGCGGTCATACTATTTTCTCAGTTGAACCACAGCCAGCCAATCAGCCCGGCGCTGACCATTATCGCGGGGATCGCGAGCTTGGATTTCCAGCGGTAGACCACGAGCAGCGCCACGGCGAAGATGACGACGGATGGCCAGTTGGTGATCGCTGACCGCGCGAGCGTAATCGTGGTGATGGCAATCAAACCGACAACACCAGCGGTCACGCCCTCGAGGAAATGTTTGAGCAGCGGCTTCGCGACCACCGCTGACAGATGCCGATGGAAGAGCAGCGAAAATGCGAACGCTGGCAGGAAGACCCCAAACGTCATCGCCAGCGCGCCGAGCGCGCCACCGCCGAAATAGCCGACGAAGGTCGAAAAGATGATGAGGGGCGCGGGCAGGATTCCCGAGAGCGCGACCCCATCGAGGAAGTCACGCTCGGTCATCCAGCGGCCCCGCTCGACCGCGTCCTCCTTCAAAAACGGAATCGCCGTGTAGGCGCCGCCGAAGGTGAGCAGCCCTGCCCGAAAGCCCGAGCCGAGGAGCGTGACGGAACTCGCCTGGCCCGTCTGGCGCGTTTCCGCTGTGGAGTTGGCTTGCTGCGCGGGTAGCAGCGGCTCACGGCCTGCAATGACCGGCGAGAGTTGCCAAAGCGCGCCGACGAAAACCAAACCCAGCACGCCCGCCCATAACCAGCGCCGTTGTGCCGCCACGACGTAGGCGACTCCCGCGAGTGGCAGCGTAATATAAAACGACACGCCGAGCAGTTCGCCGATTGCGGCGAGAACACCGATGACCCAGAGTGGCGCGTCCGTGAGGCAGTGCCCGCCGATCCGGTGGCACGCGCGCACAATGAGCGCGATGACCGCCGGCTGAATTCCCAGAAACACCGCCTGAAACGCGGTCGCAGCCAGATCGAGCGTCAAGTAGAGCCACGACAGAAGAAACATCAGCACGAAGCCCGGCAGCATGAAGCCCAGTCCCGCGAGCACGCCGCCCCAACGGCCCCGTGCCAACATCCCAAAGTGCACGCACAGCTCGTGCGCCTCCGGTCCGGGGAGCACTTGGTAGATGGCGAGTAGTCGTTTGAAGTGCCCCGGCGAAATCCATTTCTCCTGCGCGACCAGCTCCTGTCGGATCATGTCGATCTGCGCGACAGGACCTCCCCAGGCGAGCGAGCCAAAGCGCAGGAAGCGCAGGAAGAGTTTGCCGTAAGGTTCGGCCGGCGCGTTCACCGCGTCGTCCGCTGGGTCAATAGTGGTGGGTGCAATCTTCATGGTTTCTTTCGCAAAAATTCGTAGAGCGCGTCGAAGCATTCCCCCCCTTTCGCCAGCAGTGCTTCATCGCTAAGCCCAAGTCGGCCCCAACCCTTCAGCACGCGGTCGATGCCGATCGCTTCGGTCCGGGCATATTTGCCGTCATCGATGTCCGCGGCGTGGACCATTTCTGCGATCTGCTTCAGTGCGGGATCATCCAGGGCAAACCGCTTCACTAGGGTTTCGAAAGTGCAGTCGTCGCCGTGATGCGAAAATTCCACGTCCGCCATATCGTAGGGGAGCGCGTTCGCGTGCTTCTTCGGATCACTCGCGAAGACGAACCGTGCCTTCGGGTCGATGAAACGTCGGATCAACCACGCGGAGCCCACGCGATCAATTTCCGGTCCCGGCCGCGTGAGCCATGTGCGCCCGAGAAAGCTTTTCGAAGAGAGCGTTGCGGGCGTCCGGGCTTTTTTCGCGTGCAGCGTGCGCGCACGCTCGAGTTGCATCCGCGCATCCTCCGCCTGCGGGGCATCGAAGAAATCGAGTTGGCGGATTTCCTCGAAGCGAGCGGCGAACCGCTCCAACGCGGTGGCGTAATTTTCGCCGGGCTTGCGGCGATTCGCGGCAATCACGGTCTCAATCTCCGCGACGAAAGCCGCGTAGTCTTCGCCACGCGCTGCATTGAACATCCGCACGATTTCGTCGTCTGATGTGCCTTCAATGTCCGTGGCGTAGATCAGCGTCGCATCACCACCGTTCTCGCGCACCTGCTGCGCGAGCCATTGGAAGCGTTCACGGTGCTGCGGTTCATCCGGAAGAATGTAGGTCGAAGTCTTGAGTGCGATGGCACCCGACTTCTTCAGTTGCCGCCACAGGTTCACGCGCGAAGAACCTTTTCGCGACGGCAGCGCGTAGAGCAGCAAGAGCCAGTTCCGACCTTTCATTGTCTGCACCGCTATTCCGATGTAACATGTATTACAACTGGAAATTCGAAGTTATCCGAGCTTCCTTTCGTCTTAATCTTTCTTCAGAATCGTATCCTTCCAACGCCCGCTACGCTGTTAGAAACTGCCACCATTGATGAACCTCCTCATCGTCGAAGATGATCCCAAGACAGCGCAGGCTGTCGCCTACGGCCTCAAGGCCGCGGGCTTCAAGGTCGATGTGGCGCGAACAGGACACGAAGGGCATGAGGCAATTTTGGGGTTTATTTATGATGCCGTCGTTCTCGACTGGATGTTGCCGGGCCGCGACGGCATCGAGCTACTTCTAGCCCTGCGTGCACGTGGCGGGAAAACCCCCGTCGTCCTTCTCACCGCGCGTGACGCACTGGAGGATCGAGTGCTCGGCCTGGAATGCGGCGCTGACGATTACTTGGTAAAGCCATTCGCGTTCGCCGAACTCCTCGCACGCATCAAAGCCCTGCTAAGACGGGCCGGCGATTCCGAACCGCTGCGGAAACGGGTCGGCGACCTCGTGATCGATCTGGAGACGCGGGAGGCCCGCCGCGGCAGTGAATCAATCACGCTTACTCCGCGCGAATTTGAATTGCTGGCTTATCTGGTCCGGCACAAGGGACTGACCGTCACCCGTGCCATGCTGGCCAAGGAAGTGTGGCGCGAGCCGCGGCGCGCCACGCCCATCGACAACGTCATCGACGTGCATGTCACGCACTTGCGGCGCAAAGTGGACGGTGCGCATGAGACCAAACTGATTCACACGATTCGTGGCGTCGGATTCGTGCTGCGGGAGGAGGAGCGGCTATGAGACGTTGGTGGCAGCGACGCTCGCTGAAGCTGCGACTGACGCTTTGGTTCGCCGCGGTCACGCTGTTCGTGGTCGCGGTTTTCGCCTTCGTCGTCTTCGAGGTCGTCGAGCATCGGCTCGCGAGCGAGATCGATCGGCAGCTCCGGATCGATTTCGATTTGGTCGAAGCGCAACTCGACGCAGATGTCGGAGGCAACGTGCGCTGGCTGGTCCAAGGTGCGCATGGCGACGAAGGCTTTGCCCGGCTCTCCGCGTGGTTCGAAGTATGGAGCGAGGACAAGCGGCTCCTGCTGCGACATTGGCCGGTGCGAGAATCGGACATCAAACGACCCTTACCCGCGCCGGGCGAGCCGACGCTGCGGTTCGCCACCGTGGAACTTGAGCGCGGGCTGCACGTGCGAATCATGGAGCGCCCCGCGCGCGTCCGCTCGCGCGGCGTGATTGTGCGCGTGTTTCGCGACGAAAGCGACATGCGCCGCACCCTGCGGGACATTATCGAAGTGTTTCTGCTCGCCGCGCCGATTGCGGCCGCCGTGGCCGCGCTCGGCGGCTACGTGCTTGCCTGGCGTTCGCTGCGTCCCATCGGAGCGATGGCCGCTCGCGCCAAGAACATCACTTCCGAATCACTCGGTCAGCGGCTGCCGGTCGCGAATCCGCACGACGAACTCGGCCAGCTCGCCGCGGTGTTCAACGACACGCTGCACCGCCTCGAAAACTCCTTTTCCGAACTGCGGCGTTTCACCGCTGATGCGTCGCACGAGCTGCGCACCCCGCTCACCGCGTTGCGTGCGGTTGGCGAGGACGCGTTGCGCGAGCGCGATCATCCCGCCATCAGCAGCATGCTGGAGGAGGCGCAGCGTCTGGAGGAGCTCATCGAATCGCTCCTCGCACTAGCCCGTATGGAGGGCGGTCACGTGCAGATTTCGCGCGAGCCCGTCCGCGTCGATGAATTGGTCGCCGAGGTGCGCGACACTTTGAAGGTGCTCGCCGCGGACAAGCAGCAGCACATCGAGATCGTGGGCGAACCGACACCGGTGGTGCAGGCAGACCGCGTGTTGCTGCGCCAAGCCGTGACCAACGTGCTGCACAACGCGATCCGCTATTCGCCGGCGCAATCGCGGATTCGAATCGGGTTCGAGGTCGCTTCGGAAAGTGTGACCATCACCATTGCAGACGAAGGACCGGGCATTGCCCCCGAGCATATCGGCCGAATCTTCGATCGCTTCTATCGCGTGGACAAGGCGCGTGCACGCGCCGGAGGCGGGTATGGGCTCGGGCTGGCAATCGCGAAATCATCGGTGGAACGGCAAGGTGGCCGAGTCGAAGTGGAAAGCATCGTCGGTCGCGGCTCCACGTTCCGGATTCGCGTCCCACGGTAGTTGCCGCCAGAGCAAGCGCCACGAATCCTTAACGAACTTTCAGGTGCAGGTTTCGTCCGCCGCAGGTAAGCTTCCCGCGCTTTCCGATGAAAACCGCGATTCTTTTCCTCGCCATCACTGTTTCAGGGCTCGCTGAGACGAAGGTTACGTTCGACGAAGCAACGTCGCTTTCGATTGGATGGGAAACCGGGATCACGGGCACGGGCACCGCCAGGTGGGAGGTCGTGCAGGACGACGACGCCGCCTCCGGCCGCAACGTCTTGAAACAATCCGGCGAGGCCACGTTTTGCTGGGCCGCGAAGACAGATGCGGCCGTGAAGGACGGCTTCGCCGAAGTGAAATTCAAGCCGCTCAGCGGCAAAGAGGACCAGGCCGGCGGATTGGTTTTCCGGTTTAAGGACGCGAACAACTACTACGTCGTCCGTGGCAATGCGCTCGAAGGAAACGTCGTCCTCTACAAGACGGTGAACGGGAAGCGCTCGTCGCTGCAAGTGAAGGGACGGATGTTCGGCTATGGCGTCGATTCCAAGGTCACCAAGGGAAAGTGGAACAAGCTGCGCGTGGATTTCGCGGCCACGCATTTCTCGGTCTCCTTGAACGGTTCGAAGCTCTTCGACGTTGAAGATCAAACCATCAAAGACGCAGGCGGCGTCGGCGTGTGGACCAAGGCCGACAGCGTGACGCTCTTCGACGATTTTATTTATGGCACCAAATAGCTCCTCCCACCGAAACCACTTCTGCTCGTTCGTGCTGCTGGCTCTCGTGCTCGCAGCGCCCATCGCCGCACGCGCGGCTTTGGACACAAATCGAATCGAACAACTCACCGGGATGAAAGGCACGTTCACGCAGGCGGAGAACGTGTTCAAAGTCACCCAACCGAGAGATGATCTGCCCATCACCGTCGATGGATGGACGATGCCGCCGTTCATGGGCCTCACGAGTTGGGCGGCGTTTACGGAGGGGGTGGAAGCTGAGGTGATGCTCATGGGCGATCTCGTGTTGTTCGAGGACGAGGTGAACCCCGTGATGTCGGCGGCGTTCGACGCCGGCATTTCCGTCACGGCGCTGCACAACCACTTCTTTTTCGACCAGCCGCGCGTCTATTTCATGCACATCGGCGGCGAAGGCACGCTCGAGAAAATGGCGACGGGCGTGAAGGCGGCGTTCGCGAAGCAAAAGGAAATTCGCGCGGCGCAGCCGCAACCCGCGAAGGTGTTTGGCTCGGCTTTCGCGCCGGCGCGAAACGCGATCACCGGATCAAAGATTGACTCCGTTCTGGGCACAAAAGGCCAGGCCAACAACGGAATGTTCAAAGTTGTGATCGGCCGCGAGGTGAAGATGCCGTGCGGCTGCCCGATGACGAAGGAAATGGGCGTGAACACGTGGGCGGCATTCGCCGGCACGGACGACAATGCGGTCGTCGATGGCGATTTCGCCGTGCTCGAAGACGAATTGCAGCCGGTGCTGAAGAGCCTGCGTAGTGAGGACATCAACATCGTCGCGATCCATCACCACATGACGCACGAGCAGCCGCGCATGCTGTTCCTGCACTACTGGGGCCGCGGCTCCGTCGAGAAGCTTGCGCAAGGACTCAAGAAGACGCTCGACGCGCAGAAAGCTGTGCCTGCTCCCCAACATCAACACCCCTAGTCCTCCAAATCCCCATGAACTCGCACCCTCCGAGCCGTCTCGCTACGGCTCTGCTTCTCGGCGCAGCGTGTTTCGTCAGCTCCTCTGCGATTGCGGCCGACAATCCGAAGGTGGTCGCCGTGAAAGTCCCCGCCGCTCCGAACGTCGACGGCAAGGCCGATGAGCCAGCGTGGATGTCTGCGGGTCCGGTCGAAGTCGTCGCCAAAGGCGTCATGCCGAATACCCGCGGAACCTCATCGAACGTAACCGTGCGCGCGGCGTATTCCGACACGCACGTTTATCTCCTCGTGGAATGGACCGACGCGACGAAACGCGAAGCCGGCCATAAATCCTGGGCATGGGATGCCGCGAAGAACGCTTACGTTGAGGGCACCGACCGGGAGGATGCGCTCTCCGTGGCGTTCGAGCATACCGGTCCTTTCACGGCCAACATGCTCTCGGGCGACGAAGCGGTGTGGGATGTCTGGCACTGGAAAGCGTTTCGCACGAATCCGCAGGGTTTCGCGATGGACCGCTCGCACCATTACTTCAAATCGCAGCCGGCCGTGAAGGCCAACAAACACACCGCCAAGGGTGGCCGCGATGTATGGATCACGCGGCCCGAAGACACCGGCGACACCGTGGAAAAGAAGCAATCAGCCCCGCCCGAAAACAAAGGCACGCGCTTGCCGCAGTATCTCCACGGCACGCCGACTGGCAGCGCCGCCGATGTGCGCGCAAAAGGCGCGTGGGCCGACGGCAAGTGGACGCTGGAATTCGCGCGGAAACTCGACACCGGCAATCCCGACGACACGCGCTTCGACACCGCTCGCACCTACAAATTCGCCGTCGGCGTCCACAACGACACGGGCGATATGGACAAGGCAACCGGCGTGATTGAGCTCAGTTTCGGCAAGTAAACTTTCATCACCGCATCCACATGAAAGCGTTCAACACACTGCTGTTGCTGTCGGCCTTGCCCGCCACTGTGATTACCGCGCAGACCGCGAGCTTTGACGACGTCAAAGACCGCGAGTTGCCCGCGAACTGGACGAACACGAAGACCGGCAAAGGCGAACCGAAATGGACGGTGGAAAAGGACGACACCGCCCAGTCGAAGCCGAACGTCCTCAAACAATCCGGCGAAGCGACCTATCCGTTGTGCCTCAAGAACGACACGTCGCTTGAGGACGGTTTCGTCGAGGTGAAGTTCAAGTCGGTCAGCGGCGACACCGACCAGGCGGCGGGCGTCATCTGGCGCTGCCAGGACGCCGACAACTATTACGTCTGCCGCGCCAACGCGCTCGAGGACAACGTCGTCCTCTACAAGACCGAGAAGGGCAAACGCAGCTCGCTCGACATCGTCGGCCGTCGCGGCGGCTACGGCGTCGAAGTGAAAGTCGCCCCGCAAACCTGGCACACGCTGCGCGTCGAGTTCTCCGGCAGCCGCTTCAAGGTGCTGCTGAACGGCAAGCACCTCTTCGATGCGGAAGACGCGACCTTTGCCGGCGCGGGCCGCGTCGGCCTTTGGACCAAGGCAGACAGCGTGGTCATGTTCGATGACTTCAGCCACGGGACGAACTGAGTTTACCAACCACCTTATGAAACCAATCCGCTCGCGCTTGTTCGCACTCGTCTCATCGGTGGCGCTTTGCTGCGCCGCCTCCGGCCTCCAAGCCGCATCCGCCGTCCGCGTCATCGTCACCAATTGGGGCGGGGAGACGGTTTCGGTCATCGATCCCGCGCAGGACCGGCTGGTCGCCGAGATCACGACGGGGGCGAAGCCGCACGGCGTCTGCATCGCGCCCGACGGCAAGACCATCTACGTCGCCAACGAAGGAGCCGGCACGGTGTCATTCATCGATCCGGTGAAAAACGCCGTTTTTGCCACGGTGCAAGTCGGCAAGAGCCCGCACCAACTCGAAGTCAGCGCCGACGGCCGGTTCCTCTTCGTGCCAATCAACAGCGCGGATACGCTGGCCGTGGTCGATGTCGCCGAGCGCCGGGTCGCGAAGACGGTCACGGTGGGGCGCGCGCCGCACATCGCGATGCGCAGCGGCGACGGTCGCACGATCTACGTCACGAGCGAAGGCGATGCGAAGACCGTCCTGGTCGATACTGCCAGCTTTACGGTGGTGGGCGAGATACCCATCTTCGGTCGGCCCCGCGTGCCCGCCTGGTCGCACGATGGACGCAAAGTCTATCAGACGATCCGCTGGCTCAACGGTGCGCTCGTGATCGACATCGTATCGCACAAGATCGTGGACCGCATCGCCCTCGGCGAACCCGTATTCGCGTCCGAAGGAAAGGATGCTCACGGGCTGGCGGTGAGCCCCGACGGCACGGAGCTCTGGCTCACCAACCAAACGACGAACGATGTCACGGTCATCGGAACCGCCGACCAGCAGGTGCGCGGACGCTTCTCGGTCGGTCGCGATCCCAACTGGGTGGCCTTCACTCCCGACGGCAAGCTGGCGGCCGTGAGCAATACCGCCTCAGGCGACGTGAGCATTGTCGATGTGGCCGCGCGCAACGTGGTCCGCATCGTGAAGGTCGGCAAAGCGCCCAAGCGCCTCACGGTCGGCATGGTGAAAGTCGCTCCATGAAGTCCGCATTTCCAATCTCGCTGCTGATGGTGCTGCTGGTGGCGCTCGTCGGCTGCAAACCGTCCGCCCAGCGCGGCAGCGCCGTCGTGGTTTACACGTCGGTGGACGATGTGTTTGCCCGGCCGGTGTGCGAGCAGTTCACGAAGCAAACGGGCATCGAGGTGAAACTCGTGCCCGACACGGAAGAGACGAAGAGCACCGGCTTGCTCAACCGCCTCATCGCCGAGAAAAACCGGCCGCAGGCTGATGTCTTCTGGAGTGGCGATCCCGTGCGGGCGGCGGTGCTGAAGCGGCAGGGCATCAGCGCCGCGTATCGGCCGAGAAATCCCGCCGACACGACGGGGCGCTTCAGCGATCCGGAAGGGCACTGGGCGGCGCTGTCCGCGCGGGCGCGCGTCATCATTTGGAACACCGATGTCATTGCCCCCGGGGAGGAGCCACGATCGCTGCGTGATTTCCTCGATCCCAAATGGAAGGGCAAGGCGTGCCTGGCGAATCCCCTCTTCGGCACCACTTCGATGCACGCCGCCGCGCTGTTCGAGACGCTGGGCGAGCCGGGCGCGCGCGAGTTCTTCACCGGACTGAGGGCCAACGACGTGAGGATGCTTTCGTCCAACGGCGAGGTGAAGCGACGCGTCGCCTCCGGCGAGTATGCCTTCGGCCTCACCGACACCGACGATGCCAGCGTGGCCGTCAAGGAAGGCAAACCGGTGGGTGTGATCTATCCGGATACGTCCGGTGCGGGGACGTTGATCGTGCCCAATGCGGCGGTGCTCATCGCCGGTGCGCCTCACCCCGACGAGGCGAAAAAGTTCATCGAGTATCTGCTCAGTGCCGAGGTCGAGCAGGCGCTGGCTGCGAGCGAAGCGGCGCAGATGCCACTGCGCCCCGGGGTGCCCGTGCCGCCGGGGGTGAGGCGCCTCGACGAGATCGCCGCGCTGACCGTCGACTACGGCACTCTCGCCGAACGGCTGGAGACTCTCTCTCGCGGATTTCTCAAGGAATGGACCGCGCAGCCCTGATCGCCCTCGGGCTCGTCGCCGCCATTCATCCGGTCTGCGCGCAAACGGCCCGTCCCGTGTGGTCCGTCCACACGGCACGCGAGGCCCCGGTGGTGGACGGCCGGCTCGATGAGGCCTGCTGGCGTGCAGCCGCTGCGCTCGACGGTTTCACCCAAGTGCTGCCGGCGGAAGGATCCCGGCCGACGGAACGCACCGAGGTGCGCTTCGTCGCCACCGACGACCAGCTCTACATCGGTGTGCGCTGCTTCGATGGCGAACCGGGGAAGATTCTCGCCCGGGAGATGGGCCGCGATTCGGAGTTCGACTCGGATGACGTGGTGCGGATCGCGTTCGACACCTTCGGCCGCGAGCGCGACGGCTATCTCTTCGCCGTCAATCCCGCCGGCGCGCGCTCCGATGCGGTCTTCGGCAGATTCAGCGGCGAGAATCAAAGCTGGGACGGCCTCTGGAGCGCGCGGGCGTCGATCGACGGCCAAGGCTGGACCGCCGAACTGGCCATTCCGTTCAAAAGCCTGTCCTTCGACCCGCGCGCGGCTGCCTGGCGGTGCAACATCGAGCGCGTCATCCGGCGCAAGCAGGAGACGGTCCGCTGGACGGCGCTAGCCCGCGCCAAATCGCTCACCGCGCTGGAGGATTTCGGGGAGCTGCGCGGGCTGCGCGACCTGCGCCAGGGACTCGGGCTCGAATTGCGGCCCTACGTCCGGGCGACGCGGCGCGACGGGCCGGCCGCCACCACGCGTGACCTCGAGACGACCGCGGGCGTCGATGCGACCTACCGGATCACCCCGACGCTGACCGCGCTCGCCACCTACAACACGGATTTCGCGGAAACCGAGGTGGATGCCCGCGTGGTCAACCTCTCCCGCTTTCCCGAGTTCTTCCCCGAGAAGCGCGACTTTTTTCTCCAGGACGCGCCACTCTTCCGTTTTGGCGGGCTCGACGAATCGAATTCGCCGTATTACTCGCGGCGCATCGGATTGGGTGCAGGCGGACGCCCCGTGGACATCATCGCCGGCGGGCGGCTCACCGGCCGGGCCGGCGGCACGAGCATCGCCCTGCTCGACGTCTATCAGGACGCGCAAGCGGGCATCGACGCCCGCAACCTCGCGGTCGTCCGGCTCGCCCAGCAGGTGCTGGCCGAGTCGAGCGTCGGAGCGATCTTCACCTCCGGCGATCCGCACTCGAACGGTGACGCCTGGCTGGGAGGCGTTGACTTCAGTTACCAGAACAGCCGCCTGAAAGGCGAACGCGTGCTCACGGGCAACGCCTACCTCATGGTCAGCGATGCCGACCGCGCGGGCGGAAGGGGCACGGCCTTCGGTTTCGACCTGGACTACCCCAACGAGCCGCTCGACGTGCATGCCTTCTTCCGGCAATGGGGCGAGCGCTTCGAGCCGACGCTGGGCTTCATCGACCGCGCCGGTGTGCGGGAGTATATCGTTTCCGCCGAATACATCTGGCGGCCCAACACCCGCTGGCTCCGCCGCGCGGTGCTCGAATTGCGCCCGTATTTCACGACCGACCTCGACGGCCGACTTGTCGCCGAGGACCACGATGCTCCTGTATTCACATTCGAGACACCCGCCGGAGATGAGCTCGTTGTCGAATACACCCAATATCGCGATGTCCTCGACGAGCCCTTCGCTATCCGCCCCGGAATCGTGATCCCCGTGGGCAGCCATGCCTACGGCCAGTTCAAGGGCCGCATCGAGACGAGTCAGGCCCGTTCGCTCTCCGTGCGCGCTTCGTGGCGGACGGGGGACTTCTACACCGGCAAGCGCACCGATCTCGGCGCGGGATTCACCTGGCGGCCGTCCCGTCACCTCTCCGCCAGCGCCAGCTATGAGCACCGGATGATCCGCCTGCCGGAGGGCGCCTTCGACGTGCGGCTCGCCAGCGGGAGGGTCGATGTCGCCGTCACTCCCGATCTGACATGGGGCGCGGTCGTCCAATACGACAACCTGAGCGACACCCTCGGCCTCAACACGCGTGTGCGCTGGACGTTCCGTCCGGGCAACGACGTGTTTCTCGTCGTCGGCGAAACCTGGGACTACGACGACGCTCGACTGCGCCATCTGTCAGGCGACGTCACCCTGAAGATTGGTGTCACCCTTCGCTACTGAGCATGAACGCCACCGGACTCGATGCTGCCTTTGTCAGCGCCCTGGGGCGAAGCCTGCTGCTCGCCGCCACGGTCGCCGGTGTGTCGCTCGCGGCCGGATGGCCGCTCGGCGTGCGTGTCGGTCTCACGCGTTTTCCGCTGCGGCGCGCGCTGCTCATGGTGCTGGCCCTGCCGCTTTTGCTGCCGTCGTTCCTTGTGGCGATCGGACTCTCGATGCTGACGCCGCACTTCGATGGCGCGCTCGCGACCCTCGGCTCATTCGCCTGTCTTGGAGTGCCGCTGGTCGCCTTTGCGTCCTTGGCCGCGACGATGGCGATCACGCGCAGTCAGGCCGATGCAGCACGGCTCGCCGGGGGCGACCGCCTCCTCTTCGTGCTTGGACGACGGGCGACGTTTCCGCTGGCGGCTCTCGCGGCGGTGCTCGCCGGAGTCATGACGCTGTCCGATCCCGGACCGGGGCAGATCTTCGGGTGGCATGGCGCGGCCGGAGAACTGCTCGTGAGCTTCGCTGCCCGGCACGACGCGGCATTGGCCACTCGGCAGGCATGGGCGATGGCTGCGATCTCGGCTCTGCTCGCCTGGCCTCTGGCATGGAGGCTCGCGCCCGAGATCGCGGCCGGGCTGTCGGCGCGCGACGTGGCGCGACCGGCCTTGTCTCATGCGCCGGGCGTGGTGTGGTGGCTGGCGGGTGTGGCCTCACTGGTCGCACTGATGCCAGTGGCAGGTTTGCTGCGCCCGTTGTTGGCCCGCGCGTGGCCGATCACGCGCGCATGGGGTGAGGTCGAGCGGACGGCGGCGGACACCGTCCTTTACGCGGGCCTCGCCGCGGCGATCGCCGTGGGCGGGGCGTTTGCGCTGGCGGCGGCGGCCGGGCGCACGGCTTGGCGGCGGCGCGCGCTGGTCGCCTGTGCGCTCGCCCTGCTGGCGCTGCCGCCCGCGCTGCCCGCGTTGTGGCTGATTCCGTGGAGCAGTCCGGCGGCGGTCGGTGCGGCGCTGGCCCTTCGTGGGCTGCCGATTGCGCTGCTGCTGGCGCTCCGCGCGGTGGGTTCGATGTCCGCGAGTTGGGCTGAGGCGGCGCACGTGCATGGCGTTTCCCAAGCGCGGTTCACCGTGCGGATCGCCGTGCCGTGGTGCGCCCGCTGGGGACTCCCGGCCGTCGCGCTCGCCGCCATGCTCGCCACCGCCGAGATCGGCACCGTCCTGCTCCTCCATCCCCCGGGACGCGGCACGCTGCCCCTGGCGATCTTCACCATCATGGCCAACGCCCCGGAAGCGCTCGTGGCGATGCTCTGCCTGTTCTACGCAGCGCTCGTCGCTGCGCTGGCCATCACCCTCCAAGCACTCGTCCGACGTCTATGAATACGCTGATTGAAATCGAAGAGCTGGCCAAACTTCACGGTGCCACGACCGTCTTCAGCGATGTGAGTTTCACCCTGGCCAAGGGCGACCGGCTCGCCGTGCTCGGAGCCAGTGGCGGCGGCAAGACCACACTGCTGCGTTTGCTTGCCGGCTTGGATGAACCAACCTCCGGCGGCATCGAACGTGCGGCCGGCCTGCGCGTCGGCATGGTGTTTCAAGACCTCGCGCTGTGGCCGAACCTGACGGTGCTCGATAACGTCGCGTTCGCGTTGCCGAATGCGAAGAAGGCTCAGCGGTTGCAATCCGCCCGCGATGCACTGACCGCCTGCCGCGTATCAGAGCTCGCGTTACGCAAACCCGGCACACTCTCGATCGGGCAGCAACAGCGCGTGGCTTTGGCGCGGGCGATTGTCGCACGGCCGCAACTGCTATTGCTCGACGAGCCCTTTTCCAGCCTCGACCCGCTGTTGCGCGAGGAGCTCATGGCCGAAGTGCGGCGGTTGGCAGGTGAAATCAACGCGGCGTTGGTGCTGGTGACGCATGACGTCTTCGAGGCGCTAGCGCTCGCCAGACGGACAATCGTGCTGGAAGACGGGCGTTTGGCCGAATCAGGCGAGCTCGCAGCGCTGCTCGCCGCACCGCAGTCACGTCTGCTGCGTCAGTGCGCCACGCAGATCGGCAAGCTTCGCGGGCACACCGTCCAATAATCTTTCGCTCTCAGCCTCAACTGCCTTTCCCAATACGACTCCGAGACGCTTTGCAGGCACCACCGACTTTCCACCAACATCGACCGTGATCATTTCCACGATTTTGGATGTCTTGGTCAATTCGCCCTCGGTCTTGCCGTATTGGATCAGGCGGGCAGGCACCGGCTTTTGCGGATGACTTGGCCGGTCGGCTCGCGCGCATGGTATCAGGGTGCTGAAGGTCTGGGGGCCGCGAGCAGGCGCAGCGCGTTGGCTATCACCAGCAAGGTGGCTCCGGTATCCGCCAGAATCGCGAACCACAGGCTCGCGTAGCCGAATAGGGTGAGCAGGAGGAAAAGCGCCTTCAGGCCGAGGGCGAAACTGATGTTGAAATGGATGATCCCGAGCGTGCGGCGGCCGAGGCGAATGGTCTCGGCGATCTTCGCAAGTTCGTCCTGCATGAGCGCGATGTCGGCCGTTTCGATGGCGGCGTCCGTGCCGGCCGCTCCCATCGCGATGCCAATGCTGGCCGTGGCCATCGCCGGGGCGTCGTTCACGCCGTCGCCCACCATGCCGACCACACCGTGCTTCGCCCGCAGGGCCTTCACGGCCTCGACCTTGTCGTCCGGCAGCAGGTCGCCCCGGGCCTCATCGATGCCGACCTGCCGGGCGATGAAATCCGCCGTGCGCTGGTTGTCGCCACTCAGCATCACCACCTGTTCGACCCCGGCCGCGTGCAGGGCGGCAATGGCGGCCTTGGCATTCGGTCTGATCGTATCGCCGATGGCGATGATCCCCCATATTTCACCCTTGCAGCCATCGTGCGGACGATGCCCGACCACCACGACGGACTGTCCCTGGGCTTCGATTGCCTCCAGCCGGGTCTCGACACTCTCCGAGCACACTCCGAGTTCGTGGGCGAACCGATGGTTGCCGACGAAATAGGCGTGACCGTCGATCACACCCTCGGCGCCGCGTCCGCTGCGGGCCTGATAATTTGAAGCCCGGTCGTAGGAAATTTTTTGCTCCTGTGCGTGCGCGACCACGGCCTTGGCCAGGGGATGAGCGGAGTGTTCGTCAATGGCCGCCGCAACTCCCAGCACCTGCGACATGGTCGCCGAACCCAGCAACTCAACGCCGAGCACCTGCGGTTTTCCTTCCGTGATGGTTCCGGTCTTGTCCACGGCCAATCCCTTGAGGCGACCGATGGTTTCGAGATGAGCGCCGCCTTTGACCAACACCCCGCGCCGCGCAAGTGCTGTCAGGCCGGCGACAATACTGACCGGCGTCGAGATCACCAAGGCGCACGGACAGGCGATGATGAGCAGCACACAGGCGCGATAGAGCCAAGTGTTCCAGTCACCTCCCAGCAACAGAGGCGGCACGAGGAACACCAGCAGTGCCACGCCGGTAACGGCAGGCGTGTAGTAGCGGGCGAACACATCTACGAAGCGTTGCGTGGGCGCTTTCTGCTCCTGCGCCTCTGCAACCAAACGGATGATCCGAGCCAGTGTCGTGTCACCGGTCGTCTTGGTCACTTTGATCTGCAGCGATCCTTCTCCATTGATGGTGCCAGCAAATACGGTGTCGCCAGGCTTCTTGTCCACCGGCACGGATTCGCCGGTGATCGGCGCCTGGTTGACGGCCGATTCACCGGACAACACCACGCCGTCGAGCGGAATGTTCATACCGGAACGCGTGGCGACCGTTTCGTCGACTGAGACCTCCTCGACGGGGACCTCGATGAACTTTCCGTCGCGCTTCACAAACGCTTTCTTCGGGGCAAGCTCCAGCAGGGCTTCGGTTGCGCGCCGGGCCCGACGGTCGGCCCATCCTTCGAGCCACTCGGCGACGCCGAAGAGGAAGACCACCGCTGCCGCTTCGACCCACTCCCCGATGAACGATGCTCCAATCGCCGCAATGACCACCAAGAGATTGATGTCCGGTCGGAGACGACGCACCGCAGTCCACGCCTTGGGCAACAAAAACCAGCCGCCAGCGAGCATGGCCGCCAGCGCGAACACTTTGGGCACAATGGCCGGACCGACCTTGAAACCGTGCACCAGCAGCGCAACTGCCACGAGAGCACCGGAAACCGCGAGACTGATCGTCTCCAGACGATTGGACGATTCGTCACGAGAATGACTACAACCGGCTCCATGACCCGAATCGTGGTCCGCATGTTTGTCCGCATCCTGATCCGTTTTGTGGTCGTCGTGTTTCATAGTGTTGAGTCGTTGTTGAATCATCAGACAGTGTCTGTGCCGCCGGGTGCGTTGGCCTTGGCAGGACGATTCAATGCCCGTAAACGCTCCAAACTCTCTTCGTATTCGTCTTCAAACGCCGAGAGTTTGAAGAAAATCGCCGAAATGGACCACGCCACCAAAGCGGTGATCAGCGTGTGGCTGAGGTAGTGCGCGCCTTTCGCCATTTGGTAGCCGCCCATCAGGGAGCCCACGCCGAGCCCAATCGCGATGGCCACCAGCTGTCCGCGGCGATATAACGCCAGTCCGGCCACCGCAAATAAGGCATAGCCACCGCTGGCGTGTCCGCCAGGAAAGCAGCGGCCGCGGCGGAGTGGCTTGTCGCCAGCCGCGTAAGTCTCCAACACCCGAACATACGGAACATCTCCGCCGTAACGGCGAATCTCAGATGGGCAAAAGACGTTGGTTGTCGCCTTGATCCCGCCGATCACAGCCGGCACCAGCCCGAGTGGCAGCACGGTCAGAATGACCCGGCGCCGCGACCGGAGCCACGGGGGAAGTTTGGGCCGGAGGCGCGAGGGAACACAGGCAATGCCCACGAGGAATACGCCGAACGCGATGATGAGGACTTTGGGTCCCGTATAAAATAGCGCGCGCCCGATTTCATTACGTCCGTCGACCCACCAGCTTCTCCGCTCAGAGTCGTAGAGATGATCCTGGACCCAGAGATCCAGCGGCGTGAACTCGAATAGCAGGAACACGGCGATCAGGGCGCCGATGCTCCAAGCCAGAGTGCGGTCAAGGTTGAGTCGTGGCAGAGACATACTCGCGTTGGACCCCATGTTTGAAGAGCCATGAAGCGGCTTGGTAGTTTGCAATGGCATCGGCCACGAGACCGTCGCCACCACGGCAAGGCGTCAGAGCATGTGAGGCCCGGTCATAATCGTAGGCATCTGACTGCCGCACCGGTTGCAACACAGCCAGGGCACCCCGCCGATACATGCCCAGTTTTTGGTAGGTGCCGATGAATAGCGGGCCATCTTCCTCCGCATCGTCTGACAAAACATCGCGACCAAAGAAGCGGCTCGGATAGCTCCACTGCAGCAGGCCGAGCAATGTCGGCGCATAGTCGATCTGGCTGGTCGCCTTGGTCACGACCCCGGAGGCAACGTGGCCGCCCGGAGAATAAACCAAAAGCGGAACGTGATAGTTCTCGACGGGCAGCGCGGTCTTCCCGGCGCTCGATGCACAGTGATCCCCCACGATCACAAAAATCGTATCTTTGAACCAGGGCTTGTCCGCCGCCTGGCGGAAGAATTCGCCAATCGCGAAGTCGGAGTATTTGACCGCACCGTTTCGTCCGGATTCCTTTGAAGGCAGGTCGATGCGCCCCTCCGGAAACGTGTAGGGCCGATGATTGGAGGTCGTCATCACGAAATGAAAGAAGGGCTTCCCTGCCGCGTTGTCGCGGTCCGCTTCGCGTAAAGCCCAGCGGTATAAATCCTCGTCACACGCGCCCCAGGCATTGGCAAATGTGATGTCCTCTTTCGCGACGCTGTTACGATCAACGACGCGATACCCGTTCCCGCCAAAAAACGCGTTCATGTTGTCGAAGTATCCGAAGCCGCCGTAGATGAATGCCGTGTTGTAACCCTTGCTTCGAAACACCGAACCCAGAGTGAAAAGCCCTGAATTATCGGGCCGCTTGACGAGCGAACGACCAGGCGTCGGCGGAACACTCAGGGTGAGCGCTTCCATTCCCCGGTCTGTCCGGGTGCCCGTCGCATAGAAACGATCAAAAACGAGCGATTCCGCCGCAAGCTTGTCCAGCGACGGGGTAATCCCATTCGGGTTGCCATACCGAGAGAGAAAGGCGGCACTGAGGCTCTCGACCGTGATTTGAACGACATTCAGACGGCGCTCCGGACCCGGATGGGTGATCTGGCGAAGCAGGTCCTTCGCTTGCGACGTGGCCGGCCCGGCACCCTCATGGTGCAATCGGTGTCCCACGCGGGTGAAGGCTTCCTCCACCGGCATTGTCCGGTAGAACTGGTCAAACTCGAGCTGGTTGGCCCGAAAGGCCGCGAAGAGCGACCATAGGCCGTTCTTTGCCAACTCCCGATTGTAGCTGTTCGCGAAAGCGGGAATATCGCGCTCGCTCAAACCGAGCCCTGTGATGAGAGCGAGCGCGCACCAGGTTCCCGCCACGCGCCATCGCAGCCCAGCCATCATGCTCGAGTGATTCAGCCAGAGCGAAATGATGCCCGTGAGCACCAGACCGAGGTAGACACCGGTGGCAGCGATGAGAATGCCGCCAAAAACTGCCGGCATCGAGTAAGATTCGCGAATGTTGCCGAGGACTTCCGTCGTGTAGACGAGGTAATCCACCGCGATGAAGTTAAAGCGAACGCCGAACTCATCCCAGAAAAGCCCTTCGGAGACCGCCCCGAAAAACAGCAGATAGATGACGGCAAACACCGCGACATGCGCGAGAACCCTGACCGGTTTGCGCGTGAACCAATCGCGGGGAACCAACGCGACGACCAAAGCCATGGGAGCGAGCCACCAAAGCGAGACCGCCAGGTCGTAAACCGTGCCGTAGAAGAATGATCCCGCGAGGCTGGCGTCCCAACTCACCTGACGCGACTCCCTGACCGTTAGCGCGATTCTCGTCATCGCATTGATCGCAAGCGATACCGCCAGGGCAATGCAGACGCCACCGAAGCGGTGTGCGAACAATCTGCGCCATCCGTTGGTTCGCTCGCCAGCCGGCCGCAAAGGCCGGGCGGGCCGTTCCGTTTGAACCGAGGCCGGGGTGTGATCCGAGGGGGTGTCTTCGCGGGGCATGTGTGCGTTGGCTGGGTTGGCGGTGCGTGTGCGTGCTCAAAAGACCCAGGTGAAAATCGTCGGGATACGGCCCGCTTCCAGCGAAGCGCCACGGTAATGCTCGATCACTTCGTAACCGCAGAGCGCGATGAGAAACCAAGCGGCCTCCAAGATCGCCTTCCCGACCACGCGTGGATCAATCACCAAACTTGATCTCGACCAGTGGAGTTTCAGGCGCGGCCAGACACGCGGAACCACTGCGCAGTAGTCATCATATTCGACGCCGAAAATCTCCCGCAGACGGGCCTCTTCGGCGCGGATGACAAAGTGGTGATAAACCGTGAAGACCAGGATTAAGGCCAGCGCCAGCGGTTCGGAACGGGCGACCAGCGTAAAGCCAACCGCACCGAAGAAGGAGAAGACGTAGAGCGGATTACGACAGACGGAATACGGCCCATCGCGACAGAGCTCCACGTTCTTCCGGCCGGCGATATACAACGCGCACCAGATTCGACCCAGCACTGCCGCGCTGATCAGCAGCATGCCGCCGATTTCCATGACCAAGATATTGGCCGGCGAACCCGGTGAGATCGTGAAGATTAAAAGCCCGATAAACGCCAGGGCGACCAGCCAACTCACGAACTTCCGGCACCGGGCGAACCATGACGCCGCAATCGGCGTTGGGCTGGCAGTTGCAGTTTTGGCGTTACTCATGATTCCGGATGAAGTTTGCGTCATTATGGTCCCGCGGGCTGCAGGTCGTTGGCCGATACCGTGATCTCGGATACGCCAATCGCCCGGCGCAGCTGGGCGGCTGCGGCATTGTATCCGTGAACGGCTCGCAGTTGATTCGTCCGTGCCGTGGTCAAAGCCGATTGCGCCTGCAATACTTCCAGTTGCGTTGCAGAACCGGCCCCGCGCCGCACCTCGGCCACGCGCAGCGCCTCCTCCGCTTGTTCGCCGGTTTTTTTCGTGGCGGCGACCAGTTCCGTCGCCTCATCGAGGGAAGCGGAGGCGCGACGCACCTCCACGTCGATGACCAGCCCGGTTTCTTGCAGCGTAAGCACGGATTGGGCGGCTAGCGATTCCGCTTGGATCACGCGGCCCGCGGTGGCGCGCGATGCGACCGACCATTGGCCCTCGATGCCGGCGCGTAAACCGCGGCGTGAATCGCCGAAGCTGTTCGTCGGGCCTTTGCGCAATTCACCGCCAGCGGTCGCCGCCAACTGGGGGCTATATCCAGACCGTGCGACGACCTGGTTGTTTTCGGCCGCCTCTTGAAGCTTGGACAGGCGTTCCAGTTCCGGCCGGTTCTTGCGTGCGGTTGCCAACGCGGTGGCGAGGTCGATGGAGTATGGTTCCACTTCGAGCACGCCCTCGATCTCGAAGCTGCTCGCGGCGGGATCGCCCGACGCCAATCCCATCGTCTGCCGGAGTTCCTCGATCGCCAGGCGGTGATTGTTGCGCGCAGTGATGAGCGCGGGTTGCGCATTGGCCACCGCCACCTCCGCGCGAACCTGCTCGAATCTTGAAACCGATCCGACTTCAAAGCGATTCGTGGCATCCGCAAGCTGACGCGCCAGCACTTCGATGTTCCGCTCCTCGACCGTTATCTGTTCCTTGGCGAGAAGGACGTTATAGAACCTCAAGCGCACATCGAGCACCACCTGGGCCGCCGTTTCCTTGAGCGCCAGCACGGATGCTTGCTCCATGAGGCGGGCCGCTTGGGTTGCCGCCGTGATCCCCCCGCCGGCGAAAAGCGCCTGCCGGGCGGTCACCGTCATCCGCCAATACTTCCCGGACGGGAGGAGAAAAATGGGTCCGAGCGATTGCGGTGCGATGGTCTGCACCGAGCTACGCTGATAAGTTGCGCTGGCGGAGACCGACGGGAGCCCGGCGGCAGCGATGGTGGTAGTCACTCCCTCCTGCTCGCGAATCCGGGCCCGCGCCTGCCGAATCGCGAAGCTGTGGTCCAGCGCGTAGCCAAGCGCGTCCTCCAGATTGAAGCTCCCGCTCCGTGGAGCCGGAGCGGCCGAGACGGGGATGATCCCGGCGAGAACCGCCACCAAACCCAGCATGGGGTAACAACGTGCGCTCATGGATACTGCAGCGTGTAAGATTCCTCCGGCTCCGTCTTCCCCTCCGCAAAGAAGCTGAGGATCAGAAGAAAGTTGTGCGGAGGACGCAGCACCGCGGGCGTCGTCATTCCGGTGCCATCTCCGCTGAGCGGCGCACGGACGGGATTTCGCGACGCGTATTTGAAGATTCCCAGACCCTTCTCCACGTTCGGAGGAACTGGCTTTTTCAGCTTGTCGAAGAACTTCACGCGCAGGCGCGTGCCGGAGGTTTCCACATTTATCCACCCACCGCCCGGACGGGGCTGGTTCACCCCGGTCTTCGGCAGTTCATAGACAACCTTCTTGGCCGGTTGCGGCGTCTTCGACGGCACTGGCGCCGCCGCGACCACCGTCAGGTAGGGGCCCGTGCCCGGCAGGCAACCGCTGAGAGCGACGGCGAGCACCACCGATTTTGTTCCGCGGCTCATCGGTGGTGCCCTCCGTGGTGACCAAACCCGTGACCGAACGATCCGTAGTAGCCGCGTCCGAAGTGACCATAGCCGTAGGTGCGGAAGCCATACGGATAGCTGCCCCACCGTCGCGCCGACTGGCTTGGCGTTGAAAGCAGGTAGTCGATCACCCGATCAGACACTCCCGAGGCCCGCATCTGGTCGATCTGCGCGGTCGTCAGCTCATAGCGGGCGTCGGACTGGCGAAGATACGACAGGATGTCCGCTTCGGGAACGGCCTGCCGCGTCATCGCTTCAATATCGGCCAGGGTCAGCCGGCCGCCTCGGTTGAGCTTGTCCGTCAAGCGAGCCGGAGCGCCCAGTCGCGTCGCTTCCTGCGCCAGCTTGTGCTGGGTGGTGGAGGCGCAGCCACCGAGGCAGACTGCGCCCAACACCGCGATCAGGATTATTTTGGGGTTCATTGTGATTCACCGGCCAGCCGCCCGGAAGAGCCCGGGGAGGCCGGTTCAGGGGGTTGGTGGTTCATCAAACGGTGGATTCGTTCTTCGAACGTGGCAGCGGCGCTAGATGGCACTCGCACCGGTCTCGCCGGTGCTGATGCGCAAGGCCGATTCGACAGGCAGGACATAGACCTTGCCGTCGCCACGGTTTCGAGTCTGCGCCACGGACGCGATGGCCCGTTGCGTGGTCTCGACGTGTTCGTCTGCGACCATCACATCCAACCGCACCTTCGGGAGAGTGCCGACGACGGCCTCGTCCGAAATGCTTTGGGAATGGCTATGGCCGCGTCCCCGGCCGAAGCCGCGAACGTCAGCGAAGGTTGCTCCGGTGACACCCGGGAGATCGTGAAGGACCTCCCGCACGGCCTCCTCCTTCGTCGGGCGGATGAATGCGACAATTACTTTCATGGGGCGGATGCTTAGTGGTCGTGTTTGCCGCCCGCCTCGTCGCACACGCAGGCGTATTCGGCGCGTTTGCACTCGCCGCAGACTTCATCGTGGAACTCGACGCGATAGTTCTTCGGCTTGGCCCCAGCGTTGTCGCGGACCTGAAGGACGATGCGATAGCCATCACCCTCCGGGAGCGGTGTCGTGGAAACGAGCGAGCCGTCCTTCGCGTTGAAGCTGAGGTTGGCTTTGCCCGTCTTTGCCTCCGCGACCGCGGACACGACCTGGCCGCCGGGGGCGACGGGCTTGAGGTCCTTATCGTAGAAGGAAACCACAACGGTGCGGTCAGGAGCGACGAGAAACTCCACGTGCGGGGAGTCGGTCGTGACGATCTTGCCGCCCTTGGGGCCGGGAATCGGCTTGGCGGCAAAGGCCGTCGCGGTGGCGACGGCGGCGAGAACGATTAGGGCGAGATGACGGATGGATTTCATGGGATACATTGATGGTGAGTTAGGAGTGATTGCCTTCGTGGGCCCGAACATCGATTCGGGCGGTGGTGGCTGGCAGTGGATCAAGCGTGATACTGTAGCTGGCGTAGTCCGGCCGGCGGTAGAGCCGCGGAATTTGCCGCGGTTCGAAGTGTTCGACGGTGCTGCGCAGCACGGTGCCCGCGCTGTCGAACAGCGTTACGTCGAGGTGGGTGCCCGTGGTATCGGTGGCCGAAAGCCGCTTCACCACATAGCCCTTGACCACCAACGGCCCTTTTTTCCGTTCCAGCCAGATCTTCTCGACCATGACGGTGGTCGAGTTGTCGGTTCGGGTGAGCTGGATGTGCGCAACATCAGGCGGAGCCCGGAAGGGCGTGGCGCATCCGGCTAGGATGGCCACACCCGTAAGCAGAAACACTGTGGTGGTTTTCACGCGTGTCCTTGGTTGGGGGTTGGGGTTTCGGTGGGCAGCGCCGTGTCCTTGTCCCTCTCAAACCAGCAGTAGAGGGTCGGAAGCAGCACGAGCGTGAGGAACGTGGCGGTGATGATGCCGCCGATGACGACGGTCGCGATGGGCCGCTGGACCTCGGCACCGGAGCCGTGCGCCAGTGCCATCGGCACGAAGCCGAGAGCGGCGACCAGGGCCGTCATCAACACGGGGCGAAGCCGGGTGAGCGCGCCTTCGATCACAGCGTCCCGCACGTTTTTGCCCTCCTCGCGGAGCTGGTTGATGAACGAGATCATCATCACACCGTTGAGGACGGCGACGCCCGAGAGCGCGATGAACCCCACCGCCGCCGAGATGGAGAACGGCAGGTCGCGCAACCAGAGGGCGAAGATGCCGCCGGTTACCGCGAGCGGAATGCCCGTGTAGACGATCAGCGCCTGCCGCACGCTGCCAAACGCCATGAAGATAAGCAGGAAGATCAGCGCGAGGGCCGCAGGCACGACGATCATCAGGCGGGTGCGGGCTTCCTGCAGATTCTTGAAGGCGCCGCCATACTCGACGAAATATCCCTCGGGCATTTTCACGCTCGCGGAAATCTTCTCCTGCGCTTCCTGCACGAAGCTCTGCACGTCACGGCCGCGGAGGTTGACCTGGATCGCCATGCGGCGCTGGAACGACTCGCGGCTGATCGTGTTGACACTTTCGGTCATGGTGACGTCCGCGACCTGGCCGAGCGTCACCATGCCGCCGTCCGACGTGCGGATGGGGAGGTGCGCGACATTGGCGAAGTCCCGGCGCGCGCTCTCGGGCATGCGCGTGACAATCGGATAGCGACGGTTGCCATCGACGATCACGCCGCCCTCAAGTCCGGCAAACGCGGTTTCAATCACCTTGTTAACCTCGTCGGCATGGACGTTGTAGCGCGTCATCGCCTGACGGTTGAGCACAACCTGCAGCACCGGCGCTTTGCCGGCCGCGTCGAACTCAACGTCCGCCGCGCCGGGAATCTTCTCGACGATTTCGCGAACCTCGCCGGCGACCTTCTCCAGCGTGTCGTAGTTATCGCCGAAGACCTTGATCGCAATGTCGGCGCGGCTGCCCGAAAGGAGTTCGTTGAACCGCAGCTCAATCGGCTGGGAGAACAGATAGCTCTGGCCGGGGAAGTGGACGCCCAGCTCCTTCGACATCATGTTCGTCAGTTCGTCCTTGGTGATGGTGCGGCCATCGATCTTCCGCCACTCCGACGGCTGCTTCAGCATGATGTAGCTGTCGCCAACGTTGACGCCCATGGGGTCGGTCGCGACCTCTGAGGTGCCGACGCGGGCGAAGGTGTGGGTGACTTCCGGGAACTTCTCGAGCATCAGCTTTTCAGCAGCGTTCTGCATCTCGATTGACGAGGTAAGGCCAATGCTGGTGGTGCGGATCATCTGGGCGGCCAATGAACCTTCGTCGAGCTGCGGGATGAACTCGGCGCCGAGGCGCATGAATACCCCCACCGAAACGGCGAAGATGCCAACCGCGATGGCGGACATGAGCCAGCGCATGCGCAGGCTGAAGTGCAGCACCGGCGTGTAGACGCGCTTGGCGAAGCGGATCAGGAAGTTGTCCTCCTCGCTCACCTTGCCGGTCATGAAGTAGGAACAAAGGACCGGCACGAGCGTCAGGGCGAGGATCAGCGCGCCGATCAACGCGAAGACGACGGTGAACGCCATCGGGGTGAACATCTTTCCTTCCACGCCGGTGAGCGTGAACATCGGCAGATAAACGATGGTGATGATCGCCACGCCGAACACGGTGGGTGTGCCGACCTGTTTGCATGCCGTGAGAATCGTATGAATACGTTCCTCGCGGTTGAGCAGGCGGCCCAGCTGATGTTGGCGATGCGCCAGCATGCGCACGATGTTCTCTGCCATGACGACGGCTCCGTCGACGATCAGTCCGAAGTCGACGGCACCCAGGCTCATCAGGTTGCCCGAGACGCCGTAGCGGACCATTCCGGTCATCGCGAAGAGCATCGAGAGCGGAATGGCGGTCGCGACGATCAGGGCGGCGCGCCAATTGCCGAGGAGCGCGATGAGGATGGCGATGACGAGGATCGCGCCTTCGAACAGGTTCTTTTCGACCGTCCCAATCGTGGAGTTCACGAGTTCGGTGCGGTTGTAAACCGTTTCCACTTCCATGCCCGGCGGCAGCTTGGGTTTGAGTTCCTCAATACGGTCGTGCACGCGCCCCGAGACCAACCGGCTGTTCTCGCCGATTAGCATGAGGGCAGAACCGAGCACGGCCTCCTCGCCGTCATGCGTGGCCGACCCGGTCCGGACGCCGGAACCGATGGCCACTTCCGCCACATCCTTCACACGCAGCGTGCTTGCCCGCGCTCCGGCAAAGCGGAGCGGCAGATTGGCGATTTCCTCCGCGGTCTGCACGCGGCCAATGGAGCGAACCGTGACGGCCTCGCCGCCTTTCTCGACGACCGAACCGCCGGCGTTGGCGACATTCTCGGCGATGACGTCGGACACTTCGCCGATCGTCAGCCCGACACTCGTCAGCTTGACCGGATCGGGCATGATCACGATCTGCTTTTCATAGCCGCCGGAGGTGTTGACCTCCGTGACCCCGGGCACGGTGCGCAGCGCCGGCTTCACGATGTAGTCCTGCGCGAGTTTGAGTTCGCGGAGGCGATCAATCGGATTCGCGGGGGCGTCCTTGAAGTCCTTCTTGTAGCGGACGGTGTAGTGGTAGATTTCGCCCAGGCCCGTGGTGATCGGAGCCAGCTTCGGCGTCACGCCCGGAGGCAGTTCGTCGAGCACCGCTTGCAACCGCTCGCCGGCCAGTTGGCGGGCGCGATAAATGTCGGTGCCCTCCTGGAAGATCAAGGTGACCTGCGAGAGGCCGAACTTCGAGATGGAGCGGACTTCGAGCAGCTTCTCGATGCCACCCATCTCGACTTCGATGGGATAGGTAACGAGCTTTTCAATTTCCTCCGGCGCCAGCGAGGGCACGGAGGTATTGATCTGCACTTGGACGTTGGTGATGTCGGGAACGGCGTCGATGGGCAGCCGCACGGCTGACCAAAGCCCGACGAATAGGAGCGCCACGGCGCCGAGCATCACGAAGACGCGCTGGCGGAGGGCAAACTCGAGGATCTTGTCGATCATGGGAAAACGGAATGAGGATTGAAACGGAGTGTTTTAGTGGGCGTGACCGCCGCCCTTGGTGAGGCGCAGTTCAGCCAACCAGAGCTGTTCGATGGGGGATGCGACGACGACATCGCCGGCGTAGACCCCGTCGGTGATTTCGACGAGTTCGCCGCTGCGCGCGCCAACCTTGACCGGGGTGCGCAAGTAGGCGTTGCCGTTGACGACGTAGACGAAGGTGCCGGCAGCGGCATCGAGGATGGCCGAGCGAGGCACGGTGAGGACCTTGGTGGGCTTACCCCTGATCGCGATTTGGACAAAGTCGCCGATTTGGCGGCTGGGAGCGGATTCCAGGGCGAACACGGCGTCGGCGAGACGGGTGGCGGTCGTGGTCGAAGTGTCGATCCGGACGAGCGACGCGCCTTCAAACGAGGCGTCTCGCAGCAGTTCGGCTCGGTCCGCAGGCAGGCTGGCACTGGCCAGCACCTTCGGCTTAGTCGCGAAAACCTGAGCGGTGACCTCAAGCTCCGCCGTGACTTCACGTTCGTCCGCTTCGACGGTGCGGAGGTCGAGTGCCTTGATCACCTCCGGCACGAGCTGGAGACCGCGACCTTCCTTGTAGGTCACACCGGTTTCTCCGCCTTCCTCGCCTTCGGCGTGTTCGGAGGTTTCGCCGCTTGCGTTGTCCGAGCTCTTCTTCCCGCACCCGGTGAAGAGCAGCGCGGAGCCGAGGACGCCAACAATGAGCCAGGGAGGGTTCTTCATGGTGCGATTTCTACAGGGTTCAGGTCGAGGCCGGTGAGCTGCTGAATCTTGAGCCCGGCTTCGAGCGTTTCGCGCTGCGTGTCGAGCAGCGCCTCCACGGCATCGAGGTAGCTGTTCTGCAACTCGACGTAGGTCGCGATTTGCACCGCTCCCGTGCGATAGTGGCGGTCGGCCAGTTCCGCAGCTTCGCGGAATTTCTGGACTGAATCCGGGGACCAGCGGCGAGATTCCGCCATCTTCGTGGAGAACGCCTGCGAAGCCGTGATGACCTCGCGGTCCAATTCGCGTAACGCGACGGCGACCGCAGTCTCGGCCTGGCGGCGGCGCGCATTGGCCACTTCCACGGCGGCACCCGTGCGACCGGTGACCGGCAGCGGGACGCTCAAGCCGAGTCCAACGATGGTCTCGCGATCCCCGACGTTATCCTTGGAGAGATACGGCGAAACCGTGACCCCGGGATAGCGTTCGTTTTGGGCGAGACGGACCGAGAGGCCCTGCTGCTCCAGTTCGACGAGACGCATGCGGTAGTCGAAGTTCTTTTCGCGCGCGGCGGCCAAGAGTTCGGGGCTTCCGGGCAACGCGTTGAAACTCATCGCCGGCGCTTTGACGGTCAGCGGGGCGTCGACGGCGACGCCGCGGAGCAGATTGAGTTCGATCAATGCGGCCTGCACTGCGAGTTCCGCCTCGGTGGCGCGGCGCTGCAGCGCCAGTTCGCTGGCTTCGATCACGCGCGTTTCCAGCAACGGGGTGACACCGGCGGGATCACGCGCCAGGAACGTCTCCTTCAGGGCGGAGAAGCGGTCCGAGACCTCGCGAATCGCAGCCGCCTTGACGTTCGAGGCGTAGAGTCCGAATGCCAGTGTGCGAGCCCGCGCGCTGAGTGCATTTTCGAACCGAGCGACGCCGAGTTCGGCCAGATCAACCTGCCGGTTGGCAATGGCCTTGCGCAGCGAGAGGCGGCCGGGCCATTCGAAAGTCTGCGAGACGGAGACGGACCACACGGTGCCGTCGCCGATGTTCGCGCCGGAGGAGTCCTTCAGGCGCTTTTGGCCGAGGTCGAGCGAGACCGACGGATCGGTGAGCCGCCCGGCGATGCGGAGACCCGATTTTGCCGCGACGATTTCCTCCTGATAAAAGCGGCGTTCGGGATTGTTGTTGGTGATTTCGCTGACAAGCGAAGAAATGGAAACCGCGGACGCGGAATCCGCGGTCGCGGGCTGGGCGCGCGCCGCCCCGACAAGGGCAAGGGAAAGCAGCCCGAGTGCGGGCCGAATGAAGTGAGTGACTGGAGTAGCGGTGGATTTCATGAATACGGAAAAACGAAACGACAATGAGGGTGGGAAAGCCCCCGCGGTGAACGGACGCGCGCAGGCGTCCCGAAGCGGGGGCGATTACAGGGGCAGGCTGACTAGTCCGCGCAGGGACTAATCAACCAATCAGCGAGGGCGCGCGCGACAGCGGCGCGGCGCGGCGGACAAACTGCCAGACCGGAACCCAATGCTCCGGGGACTCGGACGAAGTAACCGCAAAGATCGGTTCAACGGCCACGACCAGCGGCAAAAGCTGCAAACAAAGAAAGCAGGTGCAGGCAGCCAACAAGGGGGTCGGCACCTTGATCGTCTCGTTGCTGGACTTAATGAGGCTGCTCTCGACCACATTGCATCCGTCATGGGTGCAAGGACCGCTGCCCGTCTGACAACACCCGAGGTCAGCTCCGTGGGGAGATTCTGCTGCGATCAGCCCCGCCGCCTCCAATCCGCAATGCTGAGTTGTCGGCAACCAAAGGGCCAACAGGACAATCGCGATGATGTGGCGGAGCGTGGACACTGATCTCACTAATCGACGCTGCGCATTTTTTTGTCAATTGCCACTTGGCCACGCTCACCCTGCCTGAGCCTTCTACTCAGCCGACATAACGCGACTACTGATTGTCACTGTGGAGTTTGCCGCGGCCGAAAGAATCAACTGGCCCCAAATAGATCGTGAGCCCTGGTCCTCAAACTAGGACGTTACGCTCGCTTCGCTCGAATTCCTCTAACTCTGCCCCGTCCGCATTATATGGGCAGTCAAGGTCGCGCCCAAGTTTCTGCGCGCAAAGCCTGCCCTGATCGCGGGCTCCTCGTCGGCGCCCCAAAACGTAACAATATACCGCTTGCCGCATATTCCTTGGGCCGCATATGAATTGGCCATGAACAATCTGGTGACCATCTATGAGTGCCTGTGCGACCAGACACGGCTTCGAATACTAAACCTGCTTTGCGCGGGGCCGCTGTGCGTATGTCACATCCAAGAGATCCTCAATGAGCCACAGGTGAAGATTTCCAAGCACCTTGGTTACTTGAAGGCGCATGGCATGGTCAATGCCCGTCGCGAGGGCAACTGGCGCATCTACAGCCTCGTCGCAAAGCGGACAAAGGCATTGGAGTCCAATCTTGCTTGTCTGCAAGACTGTGCGGCCGAGGACAAAGTCTTCCGGCGTGATTCCGAGAAATTGAATTCGCTGCGCTGCAATCTCGACGGGGACGCCCCGGCGTGCTGCGCCAAACCCCAACCCATCATGTTCAAAGTCACATGAGCACCAAAGCTCCCTACAAAGTCCTGTTCCTCTGCACGGGCAATTCCGCCCGCAGCATCCTGGCGGAGCATATCCTCCGCCAGCGCGGCCAAGGCCGCTTTGAAAGCTACAGCGCCGGCTCGCATCCTGCCGGGGCCGTCAACCCCTACGCCGTCGAGGTTCTCCAGCAGCACCACATCGACACGAGCCGCGCGCGCAGCAAATCATGGGACGAGTATCAGGGCGTGAAATTCGATTTCGTAATCACGGTGTGTGACCGCGCCAAGGAGACCTGTCCGATTTGGCCCGGCCAGCCGATCCTCGCGCATTGGGGTTCGCCCGATCCGGCGGCAGTCGAGGGGGATGACCGGACCAAGCGCAAAGCGTTTCTGGACGTCGCCAGCCAGATTTCAGCGCGGATCAATATTTTCTGCGCCTTCCGTGACGAACAGCTTGATGAGTGGACTGTGCGCGACATCGGCAACCAGTTCACCCAACCCGGCTCGGTTACGTCGCCCATTGGCTCCTGATTCTTTTTCTCCTATGAAGAAAGTTCGTATCGGTATCAACGGTTTCGGCCGGATCGGCCGCCTCACTTATCGCGCTGCTTGGAATTGGCCCGAGTTCGACTGGGTCGTCATCAACGATCCGAAGGGCGGGGCCGAATGCGCCGCGCACCTCCTGACCTTCGATTCCGTTCAGGGCCGCTGGTCGCAGGAAGCCAGTGCAGAGGGCAAGGACACCATCCGGGTCGGCGACCGGCGTATCGCCTTCACCGAGCATGCTAAGCTGGGCGACGTGGACTGGGCCGCGCATGGCGTGGACATCGTGCTCGAGTGCAGCGGGAAGTTTCGCACCCAGGAGCAACTCGCCCCGTATTTTGAGAAGGGCGTGAAGAAGGTCATCGTGGCCGCCCCGGTGAAAGGCGGGGACGCCCTCAACATCGTAATGGGCGTGAACGACCAGCTTTACGAACCGGCCAAACATCGTCTGCTAACGAACGCGTCGTGCACGACCAACTGCCTTGCGCCGGTGGTAAAGGTGATCCACGAGGGCATCGGCATCGAGCACGGCGCCATCACGACGGTGCATGACGCCACGAACACCCAGACGATCATAGACGCCCCGCACAAGGACCTGCGTCGAGCACGCGCCGCCGGCCTGTCGCTGATACCCACCACCACGGGCAGCGCCACTGCCATCGGCCTCATTTACCCGGAGCTGCTTGGCAAATTGAACGGCCACGCGGTTCGCGTGCCGCTGCTCACTGGCTCACTTACCGATTGCGTGTTTCAAGTGAAGCGGGACACCTCCATCGAGGAGATCAACTCGCTGCTCAAGACCGCCGCCGAGACCGCCCCGCTCAAGGGCATCCTTGCCTACGAGGCGCGCCCGCTCGTCTCCATCGACTTCAAGGGCAACCCCGCGTCCGCCACCATTGATTCCCTTTCCACGATGGTCGTAAACAAGCGTTTGGTGAAAATCTATGCATGGTATGACAACGAGTGGGGTTATTCGAATCGCATGGCCGAGCTGACCCGCAAGGTGGGCAACTCCCTCTGATCAGCGCAGCGTGAATCTGCGCAACTACATCCTCGTCACTGGCGCCTACTGGGGCTTCACGCTCACGGATGGTGCCCTGCGGATGCTGGTGCTGCTGCATTTCTTCAATCTCGGCTACGCGCCGGTGACGCTGGCGTTCCTGTTTCTACTCTATGAGTTCTTCGGCATCGTCACCAACCTGCTCGGCGGGTGGATCGCCTCGCGGATGGGATTGCGCGTCACGCTCGTGTCCGGCTTGGCGTTGCAGGTGGTGGCCCTCGGCATGCTGGCACTGTTGAACCCGGCGTGGTCCGAACTGGCTTCGGTGACATGGGTCATGATTTCGCAGGCCCTCTCCGGCATCGCGAAGGACCTGACGAAGATGAGTTCCAAGAGCGCGATCAAGGTGCTGGTTCCCGCCGACGCGAAAGGAACCTTGTTCAAGTGGGTGGCCGTGCTGACCGGCTCGAAGAATGCACTGAAGGGAGCTGGTTTTTTTGTCGGCAGCTTCCTGCTGGCGACCGCCGGCTTTTCCGGCGCGCTCTGGATCATGGCCGGCGCGCTCGCGCTCGTCTGGCTCGGCTCGTGGGCGTCGCTCCCGCGCGAAATCGGCAAGGCCAAAGCCAAGGCCGGTTGGAGAGACCTGCTCTCAAAGAGTCGGGAGATCAACGTGCTCTGTGTGGCGCGGTTCTTTCTCTTCGGGGCGCGGGACATTTGGTTCGTCGTCGGTGTGCCCGTCTTCCTGCGCGGCGTGCTCGGCTGGAGCTTCGCCCAGGTGGGCGCGTTCATGGCCTTCTGGGTGATCGGCTATGGCATCGTCCAGGGAGCGGCTCCGGCCATCCTGCGTGGTCGCGCCCCGGCGGGCGGCACGGCCACGGCCATTGCCTTTGCCCTCGCCGCTATTTCCGCAGCGATCCCCCTCGGGCTCCTCGTCGGGCTCCCGCCGGCCACGGTCATCATCGGCGGGCTTGCGCTCTTCGGCGCGATCTTCGCGCTCAATTCAGCGGTGCATTCCTACCTAATCCTCGACTACACCGATGGCGACAAAGTCGCGCTCAACGTCGGCTTTTACTACATGGCCAATGCCGGCGGACGACTGGTCGGTTGTCTGCTGTCCGGTTTGCTCTACCAGTTTGCCGAACTCGCCGGGTGCCTCTGGGGTGCCTTCGTCTTTGCGGTCGCCGCAGCGGTCGTCGCGCTCAAGCTTCCCCGCGACGCCTTGCACGCAGAAAAGCTGGCCCATGCCACGATCAAGGCCGACGGCGAGTAACGCATCCTAACCCTTACCCATGTCCTCCGATCAATCTCCCTCCGCCTGCTCCTGCTCCACCGAGCGCCCGACTGTCCCGGGCTTGCTGATCTCCCAACTCAAGGCCGCGTTGTCCGCTGCGCCGGCTCTTCCGCTCACCGTGGTGTGGACCGACGGTGAACCCCTCGAGGCCCATTTTCATGTCACGGAGGTCGGGCGCGTGCAGCGCGACTTCGTTGATTGCGGCGGCACCCTGCGGCAGACGATCACCTGTCTCCTTCAAACGTGGGTCGGCGAGGACACCGACCACCGCATCACCGCCGGAAAGCTGCTGAAAGCCTTTGAGCATGCGGTCCCGGTGTTGCGCGGCGAGGACCTAGCCGTGGAACTAGAATACGAGACCTGCAACGTGGTTCAACTCACCGTGGCCGCCATCACCCAGGAAGCGGATCGATTCGTGATCCAACTGGGCTCCAAGCACACCGACTGTCTTGCGAAGGAACTTTGTCTGCCGCCGACCGGTGGCACCGCCAAGGCGTCCTGCTGCTGACCGCCCCCCGTTCGCCCATGTCTGACAACGTAGCCAAGAACATGTCCTTTCTGGACCGTTACCTCACGGTCTGGATCTTCGCGGCCATGGGCGTGGGCGTCGCGCTAGGACATTTCGTGCTCGCCGACCCGGAGGCTCTTTTTGCGCCGTTGACGGTGGGCACAACGAACCTGCCTATCGCCATCGGCCTGATCCTGATGATGTATCCGCCGCTCGCGAAGGTGAAGTATTCGCAGCTCCCGAAGGTGTTTGCGAGCACCCGCATTCTCACACTCTCGCTGGTGCAGAACTGGATCGTGGGGCCGGTGCTCATGTTCGTCCTCGCTATCCTGCTGTTGCGCGACCACCCCGACTACATGGTCGGCCTGATCCTGGTCGGCATCGCCCGCTGCATCGCCATGGTGCTGGTCTGGAACGAACTCGCGAAAGGCAGCCGTGAATATGCCGCCGGGCTCGTGGCGCTCAACAGCATTGCCCAGATTCTGTTCTATAGTTTTTACGCGTGGCTGTTCATCACGGTGCTGCCGCCGTATTTCGGGCTGCAGGGCACCGTCGTGAAGGTCGCGATGAACGACATCTTCTGGAGCGTCATGATCTACCTCGGAATTCCGTTCGCTGCAGGCGTGCTCAGCCGGGTCATTCTCGTGCCGCTTAAAGGTGAGGAGTGGTATGAAACGAAATTCATCCCGCGCATTTCCCCGCTCACCCTCACTGCGCTGCTTTTCACGATTGTCGTGATGTTCACCTTCAAAGGCGACACGATCGTGCAGTTGCCCTTGGACGTGCTGCGCATCGCGCTGCCACTGGGGCTCTACTTCGCCGTCATGTTCATCGTGAGTTTCTTCATGGCGAAGCGTCTGGGTGCGGACTACCCGCGTTCCGCTTCGCTGGCCTTCACGTCGGCCGGCAACAACTTCGAACTCGCCATCGCTGTTGCCATCGCGGTTTTCGGGCTGAAGTCGGGCGTGGCGTTCGCCGCTGTGGTCGGGCCGCTCATCGAAGTCCCGGCCCTGATCGGGCTCGTCCACGTCGCGTTCTGGTTCAAGCGACGCTTTTATCCCGACGCGGCGTAGCGTCCACCTGCCCCAGAGGCTTTCCTCTTCATGAAACCGACCGTTCTCATCCTTTGCACCGGAAACTCCTGCCGCAGTCAGATGGCCGAAGGCCTCCTTCGCGCCGCCGCCGGCGACCTGATCGACGTTGTCAGCGCCGGCTCGAAACCCGCCGGCCACCTCAATGCCCGTGCCGTGCAGGTGCTGAAAGAAATCGGCATCGACATCTCTGGTCATCGCTCGAAATCGATGAGCGAGTTTCTTGATAAGAAGATAGACACCGTGATCACGGTTTGCGGCAACGCGGATCAGGCGTGCCCCATGTTTCCGGGCCAGGTCAACCGGCACCACTGGGGCTTTGATGATCCGCATCACGCGAAAGGCACCGAGGGGGAAATCATGGCGGCGTTTCGCCGCACGAGGGATCAGATCTCGCTGGTTTTCGGCGCCTATGCCGCAGGATTGAAAGAAGGTGCGGTGTTAAAATAGGGGCGACGGTGCACACCGAAGCTGAAAGCATTGATTGTCTGAGCATGATGCTCGCTTCGCTCGAATTCTTTTAGCCCTGCCCCGTCCGGTAGCGCCCCATTCTATGGGCGGTCAAGGTCGTGCCTGCGGCCTCCACCCCGCGCAAACGTTCCGCTTCCCCCTCGATTGGTCCCGCTGCGCGGGACACCGCCTCGGCGCTCCACCCAGCGCTTTGACTTTCGCCCATCCCGAGCGGGCGCTCAACCGGGCAGCACCCGCGATCACTCGACACCATGTCGAGAAAGGGAAACGCGGCTCGCGCGAGCGCTCACCATGCGCGTTTACGAAGCCAAGATCGTTTACTCCCTCATTTCTCTCGGCGAAGAGGTCCGTCTCGACCGACCGGAGAAGGTTGCCGACTACCTCCGTTCTGCATTCGAGGAGAGCCCGATGCAGGAGGCATTCTACTGCGTCTATCTCGACCGCAAAAATCACCCCATCGGCCGACATCTCGTCACCTTGGGCACGGCTACATCCACATTGGTCGCACCCCGCGAGGTATTCCGCGGTGCCATCCTCGCCAGCGCCACCGCCCTCGTAGTCGCCCACAACCACCCCTCCGGCGACCCGGCCCCCAGCGCGGCCGACGTCCAGATGACCCGAGTCCTCCGTGAGGCCGCCAAGGTGATCGACATCGACCTCATGGACCACGTCATCGTCGGCGACGCGAAGGCCGATCCGAACGGCGTCGGGCACTATTCCTTCCGTGCGGCGGGTATCTTGTGATGCCCTTTGGGCGGTAAACGCCAGAGATACCGCGGGCGGATCGTGCGTTGACTCCGACTCATTTCGGCCAACGGTTTTGCCACACGGGCCAGCCGCCCCGGGGGCAACCTCGGGGCGGTATTTTTTCGCCGGCTAGCAGCGCTGCGAGCGTAGAAGTGAAGTCGCCAAAGCAAGCTCCACGTCATTGCCAAACGTCAGCGCGCCTTGACGAATCTATTCTTACTGGCATTCTTACTTCACGGTCGCCGAAAATTCAAAAGCCCGTAACTCGCGAGAGCTACGGGCTTTTGAAGATTGGCGTCCCCACGGGGATTCGAACCCCGGTTCTCACCGTGAAAGGGTGGTGTCCTAACCGGGCTAGACGATGGGGACCCAGCACGGAATTGGGGAAGCTACGGTCTGAGGTCTGTCGCGCAAGTGTTTTCTGCCTGCCGTGGCCCGGCGCCCGTGGCTTCCAGTCAACCGTTAGCACAGCACGGCTCCGTTCCGGGGTTCACTTTGCCGGGAAAACACCGGATCTAAGGACCGGGAAGATCGTCCAGTTTGCCCTGGATTTCGGGGTCTGACCCGACCCCCCACCCCATGTTACCCCCTCCTCCCCGCCCCACGGCGCCGTCCGTGGCCTATCGTGCTGGCACGCTGGTCTATTCCGCCGCGGGGCTGCGGGCCGTCTTTGCCTGGCTCCTAGGCGCGGAAATCATCTTCACCCTGATCGACATGCTGGAGCCCAAGGTCCTGCCCGTGCTCCTGAAGCTCCACGGCGCCACCGACACCCAGATCGCCATCATTGTCGGCTCTTTCAACGCCGTGCTGCAACTGGTCATCATGCCGCCCCTCGGCTACTACTCCGACCGGTTGCGCACCCGCTGGGGCCGCCGCATCCCGGTCCTGTTCTGGGCCACGCCCTTCGTGGCCCTCTTCCTCGCCGTCACGCCGTTTGCCCCGGAAATCGCGTCCTGGCTGACCCGCTACGAGCGCGTGGGCGGCTGGCTTTCCGCCCTGCCGGTCACCCCGGTGATTCTCGTTTTTGCCGTGCTGGTCGTCCTCTACCGCTCCGTGCAGACCATGACCAACGTCTGCTTCTTCGGCCTGTTGCGGGATGTCGTGCCGGAGACACACATGGGCCGCTTCCTCGCCCTCTTCCGCGTGTTCGGCGCGGCCGGCACGTTCATCATCACCTACTGGCTGCTGGGCCTCACGGCCACGCACAGCAAACCGATCTTCATCGGCGTGGCCTTGCTCAACCTGGTGGGCTTTTACGCGCTCTGCTGGTTCGTGCGCGAGGGGGACTACCCGCCGGTGGCCAGGGACCCCGTGATCGCCAACGCCAGTCGCGGCGCCCGGCTTGGGGCGGCGGTGCGGACGTTTGTCCGGGAGTCGTACCGCCACCCGGTGTACCTCTGGCTCTATTTTACCCGCGTGTTCCTTTACGGCGCTCTGCTCGGGCTCTCGGGCTTCATCATCTTCTTCCCCCAGTACGAGCTGGGCATGAATCTGGCCGAGGTCGGCCAGATGCTGGCCTGGCCGGCGCTGATCTGGGTCGTCATCGCCTACCCAGTCGGCCGGCTGGTCGACACCCGGGGGGCCGCCCATGTCCTCAGGCTGGGCCTGGTCATGATCACCGCCGGATACCTCCTGTCCTTCTTCCTCGTCGTGGGACCAAGGACTTTCCTGGTTTCCTCGATCGTCACCGGGGTGGCGTTCTGGATCGTGATGATGGCCCAGCTCAAGCTGACGCAGGAGGTCTTCCATCCCCAGCGCTACAGCCAGCTGGCCGGGGCCAACACCGTGGTGCAGTCGATTCTGATCGCGCTGGTCATCAGCCCGGCCTGCGGCGGGATCCTCGACGCCCTCAAGGGCTGGTCGCATACGCTGGCCCTGCCGGGCGTCGGCGACGTGGTGCTGGGCCCCTACCGTTTTGTGAACCTCATGCTCGGCCTCTGCTACGGCCTGGCCCTGTTCGGCCTGAACCGGGTACAGCACCACGTGAGGCTGCGCGGCGGACCTGGCAACTACGTCGCACCGCTCTGACGCGCCCGCTCAGCGGGTGGTGTCCGCCAGGCCGGTGACGTCGCGGACGTGCAGGTCGGTGACATCCCGCAGCACCCAGCGCGCCTCGCGGTCGGCGCCGGAGATCACGGTGTCGGTAAGGCGCGCCCCCTGCGCGTCCTCCACGTGCATGGCCGGGCGGGCGTCGGGTGTGACGACCCGCAGCTCGACGCCGCGCAGCGTAAGATTCTTCACGTGCCGGGCGAACAGGCCCCACGAGGGCAGTTCGCCGAAGACATCGGGATCGGGATAGGCCTTGGGCAGCTCGGGCAGCTCGCGCGCGGCCTGCTCGGCCGTGCCGCCGCCGGCGTAGTGGATCTGGATGTTGGCAAACACGACATCTTCGACGGGATGCCCGGGCAGGCCGGCGATGAACAGGCCGTGGTGGGGCGCGACGTTGTGCGCCACGAGATTGTCGATCAAAATGCGGCGCACGGTGCCCGGCTCCGTCGTGGCCGGGCGGCGCAGGCGGGCGCCGAGGCGGATGAAGACCGGGGCGTTCTGCACATCGCGCATGGTGATGTTGCTGATGGTGATGTCCTCCAGCACGCCTCCGTCCACCTGCTCGAGGGCGAGGCCGCGCGAGTAGTCGAACACGCAGTTGCTGATGGTGATGTTGCGGAAGCCGCCGCCGGCCTCCGTGCCGAGCTTGATGCGGCCCATCACGCCGCCGAAGCGCTGCGTCCGGCGCGTGCGGGTGCCGTCGAGCAGCGTGCCCTCGTCGTAGCCGCTGACGAAGCAGTTGCTGATGGTGACATTCTCCAGCACGCGCGCCTGGCCGAGGGCATGGGAGGCCTTCAGGCAGATGCCGTCGTCCCATGGCGTGTTGACGCTGGTGTTGGTGATGCGGACGTTGCTGCAGGCGTCGATGTCCATGCCGTCGCGGTTGGTGTCGATGAGCAGGTTGTCGATGGTGAGATTGTCGACCCCGGTCGCGAGGATGGCGAAATGCCCGCCGTGCAGGACCGAGAAGTCGCGAAAGGTGACGTTGCGGCAGTTCTTGAGGGCGATGGCCTTGTTGGCGACGCCGGCCGGCAGGGCGTCACGGGCGTTGGGATAGTTGAACGGGCCCGGCACAAGGTCGGGACGCGGCGCGGGCTCGAAGGGTCCCTCGGCCTTGAGGACGTCGGGCAGCTCCTCACCGGGCACGAGCGGCAGCAGCTCGCCGACCGCGAGGGCCGTGCGGCGACCGTTGCCGCGGGACAGGCCGCGACCGTAGATCCGGCCGGGGCCGGTGATGGCGACGTCCACCAGATCCTCGCCCCAGATGAGGCTGTTCCGGAAATGCGAATGCCCGAAGTCCTGGTATTCGTTCCAGGTGTTGGCTTCGGGGGCGTCGTAGCCGCCGGGCTGGCCGGCGGGAGGCGGCTCGGCCGCAATGAGCGTGGCGCCGGCGGAGAGATGAAGCGTGATGCGGCTGCGCAGCCGGATGCTGTAGCAGAGGTAATCGCCCGCCGGCAGCACGACCGTGCCACCTCCCGCTTGGTCCGCCGCCTCGATCGCGGCGTTGATCGCCGGCGTGTCGAGCGTGCGTCCATCGCCCGAGGCGCCGTAGTCGCGCACGGAGAACCGATCGCCGGCCCCGCTGGCCCATCCCGCGGCAGCGGTGATAACGAGGAGTAGCAGCAGGCGTCGCAGGTGGGGGTACATGGGTTGGGTGGTTTACGGTCGGCTCCGGGTGGAGATGAAGAGCAAAAAGAAGCCCCGGGCAAGGCCGGGGCTTCGGGTGACTCGGGTACCGGTCTTACCAGTTGATCGTGGCCGAGAGCCGGATGTTGCGTCCCGTCATGGTGGTGAGGCCCGCCCCGGAGAAGCGCGCACCGGCCACCGAGATATAGTTCTTGTTGTCGAAGACGTTGTCGATGGTGAGCCGCGTGAAGTAGGTCTCGTTCCAGCGGTAGGCGAATCCGAGCGTGGTCGAATACTGGGGCTTCAGGTAGAAGCTGCTCTGGGTCGCGACCCCCAAGGGCGTGTAGCTGGTGCCGTTGCCCGGCGCATCGCCGGCGCGACGGCCGTTGTAGACCACGCCATAGTTGACCGAGAGCCCCTTGGCCTGGCCGTCCGTGAAGCGATAGTTGATCATCATCGTGGCGTTGTTGTCCGCCACCGCCCGGATCATGCGGCCAAGACTGTCCCGCATCTTGAGGTGCGAGTAGGTCGCGATCACCGAGAGGTTGTCGGTCACCCGGCCCATCAGCTCGAACTCGTAGCCTTTGTTGCCCAGGTCGGAGACGAGCGTCTGGGGGGCCGTCGGGTCGGTCTGGCGGGCCGGGTTGGGCACGGTGACATTGGTCTGGGCGATCTCGAAGTAGGCGCCGTTGAACGCGAGCTTCCGGCCGAAGAATTCGCTCTTGAAGCCCACTTCATCCTGACCGCCCTCGCGCCAGAGCGGGAGGTTGTTGGCGATGGTCGGGGATGCGTTGATGGAGTGGCTGTAGTACAGCGAGACATTGTCCCGGACCTTGTAGAGCAGGCTGCCGTTCCAGAGGTTCTTGCTGTCGTCCAGCACGCTCGGGGCGGCGCCGGTCAGGCGGTTCCAGGCCTTGGTCACGGTGGCGTAGCGCAGGAGACCGCCGGTGAGGTAGAGGCGGTTGTCCAGGAACCCGAACCGCTGGTTGGCGTAGAGCTGCAGGTTGGTGTACGAGCTCACATTGTGGAAGCTCAGCGCGGTCGGATAAACCGGATAGGCCGCATTCTTCGGGTTGTTCAGGTCGATGTTGGGCATGGTGCCGTTCTTGCCGTGGCTGTCGGCCATCTGACGCGAGTAACCGAGACCGGCGACCGTCTGGGAGCTCACGCCTTCCAGCTGATAGTTGCCGACCACATCGGTCTGGAAGTTGGCGGTCTTGCGCCGTGTCCACTGGATTTCACCGCGGTTCGGGATGCTGCTCGGGTTGAAGAACGGCGAGGCGGTCGGGACGTAGCGGTTGGTCGACGCATCGTGCGGCAGGGCGCTGTTGGCGAGGGCCCAGGTGGAATCCTGCGTCAGCACGCCGGTGTAGGGATTGTAGCGGTTGATGCCCAGGCTGGTGGAGAGGAAGTTCTGGTCATGGTCCTCCAGAATGAAGCGGCCGTTGGCGGCGACGCGCAGGCTGATGTTCTTGTTGACCTCCGTGGTGAGCGTCGCGAACAGGTCGGCACTGTGGGTCTCCGTGTGGCTCCAGGGCTGGATGCCGTTGTTGGCGTCGGGCTTGATGCCGGGCGCGAGGAACGGGTTCTTCGTGTCAGCCGTGACACTCGGATCCAGGATGAGCAGGGGCTCGCGCGAGATCCATTGTTCGGCGCCGATGATCTTCACCGTCAGCAGGGTCTTTTCATTGATGCGCCAGGCGAACATCGGCGCGAGGGAGCGGTTGCGGATGTAGGAATCATCCCAGTAGCGGTCGGAATCCTGTCCGGACTGGATGAGCCGGTACGCGAACTTGCCGCTGTGGCCGAGCGGGCCGGCGAGATCCAGCATGTACTTCTGCGCATCGAACTGGCCGACCTGCAGGTTGAGGCTCTGCTGCCGCTTGAAGGTCGGCGACTTCGTGATGATGTTGAGCGAGCCGCCGGGAGCACCGGCCGGCGAGAGAATGGCATTGGGGCCCTTGGTCACCTCGATGCGATCGATGACCGACTCGACCACGTTGTCGGAGTCGGCCGACTGCAGGAAATTATCCACGGTGCGGGCACCGCCCTGCGTCTCGAATCCGCGGATGATCATGCGATCCTGAAACTGGATGCCGCGACCCTCCTGCACACCGGCAACATAGCGGGTGGCGTCGAAAACCCGGTTCGGCCCGATGTCGTCGAGCATGTCCCGGGTGAGCACGGAGATCGAACTGGCCGTGTCGATCAGGGGCGCGCGCACGCGGACGGCCGAGATGGCGTCGGTCGCGCGATAGCGGTCCGCCGAATCGGCCGAGACGGTGAAGGTGGAAAGCACGACCGTATCCTCCTTCGGCGGAGGCGTCGCGGCGGTTTGTGCGCCCAGGGGGAGCGCGGTGGCCAGCAGCAACAGGGAAAGCCCGAGCGGGGCGGAGGCATGGGCAGGGCGAAGCAGGGTTCGCACAGACGACAACTTGATCATGGTTTTGAGGGGTGTGGGGGTGGGGTGCGCCGGCCAGACCACGCGGCAGGGACCGCAGGATCTCGTCGGGGTGCGGCTCGCAAACGGAACCGACGGCGCCAACCTGCCGCCGCTCCGCACGCGGGCCAAGGCCGCGGCTACTTTCCACGTAAAATGAATTGCCCCGCGGCCGCACATCCGCAGCTTGCCCCGCATGGCCGCAGCCCGAGCGACAGCGAACCCGCCCACTCTGCGTGAGATCGCCCGGCGCGCGGGCGTGAGCCACACGACGGTTTCGCTCAGCCTGAGAAACCACCCTTCCATCCCGCAGAAAACCCGGGAGCGCATGCGCCAGCTCGCCGACGAGCTCGGCTACCGCTCCAACGTGCTGGTTTCCGCCCTCATGAGCCAGGTGCGGCTCAAGCAGCACAAATCGGGACCCGAGGTCGTCGGCTTCCTGACGGGCGGCCCGGCGCCCGATGAATGGAAAGACCACTCGGCCAGCGTGGGTTTCTACGATGGCGCCCGGCGCCGCGCCCAGCAGCTGGGGATGCGGCTCGAGCCTTTCTGGCTGGGCCCGGGCGGAGCCCATTCCGCCGCCACCTGCCGGATGCTGCGCGCCCGGGCCATCCGGGGAAACCTGATCACGCCGTTCGCCGTCCCGGTCTACAATCACGAACTCGACTGGACCCACCTGATCTGCGTCGGGCTGGGTTATGTGTTCAACCACCGCGCCCTGCACCGCGCCACGCACAATCATTTCCGCGGGTCCTTCCTGGCCTACGAGGAATTGGCCAGGCTCGGGTACCGCCGCATCGGCCTGATGCTGGATCACGACCAGAACCGCCGCGTCAACTACGGCTGGCTGGGCGGCTACCTCGCCGCGCAAAACACGTTTGCGGCGACGCGCCTGGAACCGCTGCTCACCACCCGCGGCAATGAGGACGCCCAATTGAAGGCCTGGCTGGCCGAGGCCCGGCCCGATGCCGTCATCGGTTTCGGACCCAAGCAATTCCTCGCCCTTGAGCAGGCCGGTTGCCGGATCCCGCAGGGCCTGGCATTCGCGGCCCTGGATGTCGAGCAGACCACCCTCGATCACGTCGACGCGGTGACCGGGATCAACCAGAACCTCACGCTCATCGGCGCGACGGCGATCGATATCCTCGCGAGCCAGCTCTATCATCATGAGCTCGGGTTGCCGCAACGGCCGGTTCACAGCATGATCGAGGGGTACTGGGTGCCGGGCCGCACCGCCCCACCCCGCCCGGCAGCCAAACGCCGCCCGGGCGCGGCCAAAATCAGGGCCTGACACGCCGGTGGTTGCCAAAACCGCCCGAAGCCTTTTGCGTTCTCATCCCAGCCTCGCATGAACTTTGCCGAAATCTCCCGCGCCCTTCCCTCGTCCGCCGTCACTTCCATTGACGGCCTGCCCTTCCCGAGGGTCGCTTCCGGCAAGGTGCGCGAGATCTTCGACCTGGGCGACGCCCTGCTCCTCGTGGCGTCGGACCGGCTCTCGGCCTTTGACGTGATTCTCCCCGACGGCATCCCGGGCAAGGGCGCGATCCTCACCCAGATGAGCAACTGGTGGTTCGCCCAGACCAGCGGCGTGATCCAGAACCACCTCCTCCCCGACCAGGCCGGCGAGTTCGCCCGCCGCGGCATCACGAGCCGCGACCTGCAGCTGCGCAGCATGATCGTGCGCAAGCTCAAGCCCCTCACCATCGAGTGTGTCGCCCGCGGTTATCTTATCGGCAGCGGCTGGAAATCCTACCAGGAAACCGGCGAAGTCTGCGGCATCCGCCTCCCCACCGGCCTGCGTCAGGCTGACAAGCTGCCGACCCCGATCTTCACGCCCACCACCAAGGCGCCCAAGGGCCAGCACGACGAGCCGATCAACGACGCCCAGGGCGCGGCCGCCATCGGCGCCGCCCTCTACGAGCAGGTGAAGGCGGTCAGTCTCCGGCTCTACACGTTCGGCCATGATCGCGCGAAGCAGGCCGGCATGATTCTCGCCGACACCAAGTTCGAGTTCGGCACCGACGCCGCCGGCAACCTCTTCCTCATCGACGAGGTCCTCACGCCCGATTCCTCCCGCTACTGGCCCGCCACCGAGTACCAGCCCGACTGCTCGCCCCCGAGCTACGACAAGCAGTTCGTCCGCGACCACCTGCTGGCGATCAGGTGGGACCAAAAGCCGCCGGCCCCGAAACTGCCCGCGGATGTCATCACGCGGACGCAGGCCAAGTACCTCGCCGCGCTGAAAAACCTCCTGGGCTGAGCCATTCAGTGTCCGCGGGATGATTTTCGGAACGAGCGTGGCGACTGGCCGAAACGCCGTTTGAACAGCCGGGAAAAATAGAACTCGTCGCAGAAGCCCAGCCGCTCCGAGATTTCCTTCAAAGTGTTCCGCCCCTGATAAATCAGGGCCACGGCGTGGTCCATGCGCGCCTCCAACCGGTAACGTCCAGGGGCTTGCCCCATCGCTTCGCGAAACTTCTTCCGGAAACTCTCGTACGAGAGGCCCAGACGCCGGGCGACCTGCGCAGGCTCCGAGGCCGCCGCTGGCACCTCGTCGTCGGCGAGCAACTGACAGGCGCGATGCACCCAATCCTCGCTTGTTCTCGCTGTCGGCGAAGCAGTGGCCGACTGGATCATATCGGCGAGGACATGCGCAAAATGCAGGACCGTAACCTCCGGGCGGGTCTGCTGCCGCTCATGCGGCGGCGGAATAATCCCCGTCAGTCGCCGCAACCAATAGTCCCGGCCTTTCAATCGGCTGACAGGCCGGGCGGGATCCAGCAGTCCGCTGGTGCGCATCTGGTCGAACACCGGTCCCTCAAACTCGAACCACAATTCATCCCAATAGTGATCCGCAGTCGTGCCACAGCTGTGCTTGGTGCCGGGAAAGTAGAGCACGAGACTCTCCGCCGGCACAGGCAGACCAAGGGGGTGGGCATCGTCCCGATAGGTGCCCTCTCCGCCGAGCACGTAGTTCAGCGCGTAGTGAGTCAGCTGGCGTTGCGAGTCATTGCCCATGCCGACGCCGACCCCGCCTTTGTTCAGGCCCGCCAGCCGGAGCGTGCCCAATCGCGAGCGCACGGGCCGGGAAAGCAACCGAGTCTTGATCGTGGGGTCTACGGGCATGGTCATACCAGTAAACACATGTTTATTTCCCAGTCGATGCATTCTGTCGTGCTCAGTTATCTGTTAAGGTTGCTCCATGGTTGCCACAAAGTCCATGCCACTGACCGCCCCCCTCACCCAGCGGGCCTTGGCCAAGCGCTGCGGCGTGCATCCCAGCACGATCTGCTTGGCACTGGGTAACTCTCCCGCTATCCCCGCTTCGACCAGGCAACGCATCCAGCAGCTCGCCGCCCAACTTGGTTACCGGCCCAACGCCGCGGCCCGCAACCTCGCCATGTTGCGCACGGCCCGCGATGGCTCGGGACAACTGCCGCTGGCCTGGATCAATGGGCATGCGCACGAGAATTTCTGGCGCTGCGATCCGGTGGGTTTCCGCCTGCTGCAGTCCTGCCGAGCGCGGGCCGCCGCATTGGGCTACTACGTTGACGAACACTGGTTGCACCAGCCGGGCATGACATCCCGCCGGCTCACCCAAATCCTCCGCACGCGCGGCATCCAGGGCGTTTTGCTGCCGCTGGACGGGCTGGCCACAACCTTCGATCCGGCGGATTGGAAAGATTTCAGCCTGATCGCGCTCAACGGCCGCCTGCATGGCAGCGGCATCGACGAGGTCTGTCCCGATTATTACAACAACCTCGATCTCGCTCTGACCCGGCTGGGCCGCGACCCCGGCCAACTTGGCCTGGTGCTGCCCCGTTCTTTTGATCAGGCGAGCAGCGGGCTGATGCGTGCGAGATTTCTGCACGATCAGCACGAGCTGCCGATGACCGCCCGGACGCCGGTGTGCCTCCATGCCGATGCCCCGGAGCAGGCCCGCCGTGAAATCCAATCCTGGTTTGACCGCTACCAGCCGGCTGTCGTGCTGGGCCGGAACCTCCGCCCAGATCTCCGGCCGGGAAATGCGATCTATTGTGATTTGCAGACTGGCATCGGCCTGGCAGACGCCCCCGGCTTGGACGAACGGCTGGAATTGGTGGGCACAGCCGCCATCGATCGTCTGACGGCCAAGATCCAACGTTTTGAAAAGGGACCGAGCGATTGTGCTCAAACCCTGCTGATCCGTGGCCTCTGGCGGGAATTGGCTGTGATCGAAGCCGCCTGACCGAAGTAGGGCCGGTCTCCGACCGGCCGCCTTAAAACTGTCGGGAATTGGCTTTGATCGAAGCCGCCTGACCGGTGGCGAAATGCACGCAGCCCAACCGGCATCCGGATCAAGCCGGCTCGATCTCCAACAGGGCCACCCCAGGGGTCTCCATGGTGAAGTGCGCGAGGTTGCGGCCGGCGTCGTTGGTCCATTGGGCGCCGGGACTGGCAGGTTGCAGTTCATTGTTGGCGGCAAGTTCCGCCCGCTGCCCGCGTGAGAGATAATCCGGCGCACCCAGTTCCCGCCATTGCGTGAGCACATTGTTGTCGTGGTGATCGATCCGGTACACCGCCCCTGGCCGGCTGCGCGGGGGCAGCACGACTGTCACCGTCAGCGACTGCCGCACCGGTGCATCGTCATGCTGGTACGCATAGACGAGAATCCGGGCCCGACCCTTGGCATCCACGGTGGCGATCGCTCCTACCATCCCACCGGGCGGGATACCCGAAATGATTTTTCTTTCCGTACCGAGCCGCGAGAGCAGATGGAAGGCGTGATACGCCGGTTTGCGCAGGCCCTGTAGATTCATGAGTCCGTACCCGCCATGGAAAGCTTCGCGGCCATAGCCGACCTGGTCGTAGATGTCGCTCAGACACCAATACGCAAATGCCTCCGCTTCCTGTGAAACCTCGCTCAGCAGGCGAACGATGAACGCCGCCTCCGCCGCCGTTTCCCGCCGATGATCGACTCCATGGAAGGAGCGACCCCATTCGTTCCAATGCAATTCTCCGCGGAAGCCGTGCCGCTTCACCTGCGCTCGGACGCCCCGGATCACTTCCATGGCGTAGTCGGGCGACTGATTGGCCGGCGCCGCCGCCTGGTCGGAAAACGGAGCCAACGCTTCACCAATCACGCTGTCGTTGTTGTAGATATGGGCGGTCAGGTAGTCTGGCCGACAATCATACTCTTCCCCATGGGCCAGCAGTTCATCAATCCAGCCAGCCTTGGCACAGGACGGACCGCCGACGCGCAAAGACGCGTCAACACTTTTGATCGCACGATACGTCACCTCCCAAAGCTTGAGAAACTGCGCCTGATCCCCGCCCCAGAACCAACCGTGGAGGTTCGGTTCGTTCCAGACTTCAAAATACCAGCTGCGGACCACTGCCGGGCCATAGCGATCGAGGGCGTGGCGCGTCGCATCCTCTACCAAGGACGACCACTGGTTCCAGTCGTCCGGCGGACTGGTGTGACCTTTGGTCGTGAAAACCGTGGTGGGGCCCGAGGTCATTGCGCTGGGCACAAATGAAGTGGTAACCATCGGCGAAAGCCCGCGCTCGAGCAGCGAATCCATGACATAGTCAACCGTCTGCCAGTTGCTACGAGGCGTGCGCGGCTCCGTCCCCATGAACGAGGCCGGACTGGGCCGGTAAACGCGCATTTCGTCGTCGAACATGCCAACCGCCCGGACATGCTGGATGCCGAGTTCGCGCCGGGCCACCGCCAGATGATCCTGGACATCACGACGCACCAGCCAGCGAAATTGATCGATGTTGGCGACCGACTCCCACGTATGGCGAAACGGAGTACCCGGCTGCGACCACTGCGGAGCAAAGGTCACCCGGTGCGGTGCGATGCGGCGGGAGTCATTGGTCGGGGCGGGCGAACGGGGGTCAGACATGAGCCAGCAGCAAAACATTCCGGCGTGAGGCGGAAACCGCCCGCTCACTCAATCGAATGAGGATGACCCGCTAGGCGGGGCGGTTCACTCAATGCGGTTATCCCGCACGTCGGCCTTGGTACCGTCCAACAAGGCGATGGCGGGGGTCTGGCCGGGGTGAATGATCCGGTTGCCGCAAATGACGATGGCCTTCAGCTCCGGGGCGCCGAGCGCGATGCCGTGGCCACCCGGTGTCCGGATGACGTTGCCCTCGATGTGGTAGCCATCGCCGCTGATGGCTCCGACACGGGAATAGCCGTTGATGCCCCGGCCGCCGACCCGCTCGATGAGGTTGCCGAGGATCCGGTTGTCGCCCAGCCCCAGCAGCACAATCCCATTGCCCGGGCCGTCCCGGATGACGTTGTCCTGCACGAGACCTCCGGTGCCTTCGCCAATCTGCAATCCGTTGTCCTGCCAGGGACCGAAGGGGCGCTGGCCAAATTTCTCGATGATGTTGCCGACAATCTCGCAGTCTTTCGTGGCGGAGCCGACCTGCAGTCCTTCGCAACCGGTATCGTAAGTGTGATTGCGGAACACCCGCACCCCTTCGATCACGTGAGCCCAGCGTTTGCCCGCCGCCCCAGCCGGATGGCCGGTCGCGTAGAATGAATTGCCGAGATAAAGCCCCTCGCCCTGCGTGTGCGTGATGACGCAGTCGCGCACGGTCACCCGGCGCATGACATATGCACCCCGCCAGGTACGCGGGTCGTCGGTCGGATCCTGCTTGATCATGATGCCGGCAAAGCCGGAATCCGCCACCTCCAGATGGCTCAGCTCAATCCCCGAGGAAAACCCGGTGACCACCACACTGTTTTGCCCCGACTCGATACGCAATCGTCCGGCGGACGGGTTGGCAGAGTCAACCAGACCCGTAAAGTGAAAGTCCGTACAATCAGCAAAGGCGATCGCGTAGTGATCCTTGCCGCCATTGATTACAAGAGCCCCCGCCGGACGCACCACCACCGTGTTCCGAGGATCACCGCGCAGTCCGGCAATCCTCAGCGGGCCCCGCACGCCAGCGGCGATGAGCACGGTGTCGCCCGGCTCCACTCCGGCTGCGACGGCATCATAGCGCCGGGTCGCCGCTTCGATCAGGTGTGTTTTCGCCGACAGCAAAGCACTCCCGCCCACGGCAACAAGGCCGGCCACAAGGGCAATTCGGCCAGCAGCGATAAAGGAGCGGCAATTCTGGTTGGGAGACATGCCGTGACGCCATCGCATCCCCGACATCAAGGCAATCGCCTGCATCGGTCACGGCATTCATACGCTTGAGTTGCACCAACCGTGTGAAAAGAGTCCTGTGCCCTACTTTTGCACCGACCCCATGGCTGACTCTTCTTCCCCCGCTTCGCCTTCGGCCGCAACTCCGACCACGAGCGGTGACGTGCGGACCTGGCGGACGGGTACGCTGGTTTATACCGGAGGCGGGCTCGCTGTCCTCTTTTGCTGGCTCCTGGCGGGGGATTTTTCCTGGTCCATCAAGGAAAGGTCCGTGATCTGGGTTGTGCAGCTGATGCTCAAGAAATTCGAGGCCTCCGACACCATCGTCGGGACGCTGATCGGCGGCCTGCCTCACGCCATGACTTTCCTCCTGACGCCGATAGTCAGCTACATGTCCGACCGACACCGCGGGCGATGGGGCCGACGGATCCCCTATCTGGCGGTGACGACTCCCTTCGCGAGTCTCGCCATTCTCGGCCTGGCCTTCAGTCCAGAAATCGGGATCAGATTGCACGCGATGCTCGGGACCGGTTCACCGGGACTCAACGACAGCACGCTGATCGTCTTCGGTGTTTTCTGGACCGTGTTTGAGGTGGCGTCGGTGATCGCCAACACCGTGTTCTTTGCCCTGATCAACGACGTGGTGCCACAAGCCGTGCTCGGCCGCTTCTACGGTCTGTTTCGCTCGCTCGGCCTCGCCGTCGCGGTGGCGTTCAATTTCTGGCTCTTCGGCAAGGTGGAGACCTACTACGCTTGGATCTTCATCTCCGTCGGCGGTCTCTACGCCCTCGGATTCGCGGCGCTCTGCCTGAAAGTTCGCGAGGGGGCCTACCCACCGCCCCCACCGTCCGCCGCCACCGGTCCCACCGCGGTGTTCGCAGCCATCCGGACCTATGCCCGGGAATGCTTCACGAATCCGTATTATATCTGGGTCTATGCCTCCGTCGCGCTTTCCTGGATGGCACTCATGACGATCAGTCTCTTCAACTTGCTTTTCGCCAAGCAGGTAGGCCTGGATTTCGACGCCTACGGCAAATGCCTCGCGCTGACGTATGTGATTTCATTCACATTATCCTATTTTGTCGGCGTCCTGGTCGATCGTTTCCATCCCCTGCGGTTGGCGCTCATCACGATGGCCCTTTACGGCACGGGCACCTGCGTGGGTGGTTTGCTGATCACCGACCGGCAGAGTTTCGCGATCATGCTGGTGATCTGCGGAGTGCTGGGCGGACTGTGGCAGACCGCCGCAGCCTCGTTGACCATGCGGTTGTTGCCACAGGCCAAGTACGCCCAATATGAATCAGCCCGCGCTCTGGTCACCAGTCTGGGCATGATGCTGGTCGGTCCGGTGCTCGGCTGGGTCATGGATCTGACGAATCATGCGTACCGATTCACCTACCTGACCGCTGCCGGCCTGTCGGTTCTTGCCCTCGCCAGCGGCCTCGTCACCTACGCTCATTTCCGCCGGCTCGGTGGAACGGCGCATTATGTCGCCCCGGAATGATCGCATGGCCCGCCCCTCCGGTCTCACTCGCCCGCCACGCATTCCGGCCCGGCCCGACGCACTGAGCCCGCAGCGCCTCACCGTCCAGGTGAAAGCGGAGCTTTCCTACCTGCTGGCCCTTCCTCCGGAATATCACGCGAACGAAAAGAAGCGCTGGCCGCTCGTCGTGTTTCTCCACGGCATCGGTGAACGCGGCGCCAACCTCACCCGGGTGCGGCGGCACGGCCTTCCGCGACTCGTGGCGGCCGGGAAAACCTTCCCGTTCATTCTCGTGGCGCCGCAATGTCCGGCCAACACTTGGTGGAATGCCGCCGTGGTCGATGCCTTTGCCGGCCGGATTCAGCAGCTCTTGGCCGTCGACCCGCGCCGGGTGTATCTGACCGGTCTAAGTATGGGTGGCTTCGGCACCTGGGCCACCGCCCTGCATAATCCCCGCCGATACGCCGCGCTTGTACCCGTTTGCGGCGGAGGAGAAGTGCGCCAGGCGGAGGCCCTGTGCCGCACCCCGGTCTGGGCCTTTCACGGGGCGAAGGACCTCACCGTTCCGGTGCAACGCTCCCGCGAAATGATCCGCGCTGTGCGTAAGGCCGGGGGACACCCACGCCTGACCGTCTATCCGGAGACCGGCCACAATGCCTGGGACCAGACTTACGCAGACGAACGGTTGTATCGCTGGATGTTGGCGCAACGTACTTCGAAAAAGCGGACGTTATGAGACTCACGCTCGATCTTGGCCGCGCCGGCGCCTGGCGATTTCGTCAGGCTGGAACCCGCACAGCATGGCAACCCGCCACTGTGCCGGGCTGCGTTCACACCGATCTGCACCGGCTCGGCCTGATCCCCGATCCCTATTACGGCACCAACGAGCTGGACCTCCAGTGGATTGAAACCGTCGCCTGGGAATACAAAACGGAATTTCTCATCGACGAGACCGGGTCGGAGACTGGCCCCGTGGACCTCGTGGCTGACGGCCTCGACACTCTGGCGACCGTCACCCTGAACGGGCACATCATCGCGCGCACGGACAACATGTTCCTCACGCACCGTTGGCCGGTGCGCTCCCGTTTGCGCCGCGGCCGCAATGTGCTGCACATCCATTTTGCCAGCGCGCGCGATTTTGTCCTCCACCACCGCCGGGGACACCGCGGACTGGAATTCAACGATCCGATCGGGGGCTGCACCAAACTGCGCAAGCAACAGTGCCAGTTTGGCTGGGACTGGGGCCCGCGTCTGGTGACGGCCGGCATTTGGCGCGGGTTGCGCCTCGAGCAATCGGCGGACAACCGGCTCGTCCATGTACGCGTGACGCAACAGCACGCGCGCAACGGCACGGTGACCCTCACCCTCGCGCCCGAGCTCGCGCGGCCCGATCCTCTCGTGCATTTCGAAGGCTGGGTGGTCCACGCTGGCCGGGACGTTGCTCGGATCGAAAATCTGCAGGCCCGCATCGTCCGGCCCGCCCTCTGGTGGCCCAACGGTCAGGGTCCGCAGTCACTATACGAGGTCACTCTCATCTCCCGCGATGCCACCGGTTGCGAAACCGGCCGCTGGACGCGACGCATCGGACTTCGCACCGTGGCCTTGGAACGCAAACCCGACCGTTGGGGCGAATCCTTCCGTTTCGTGGTGAACGGTCGGGCCATCTTCGCGAAAGGCGCCAACTGGATTCCGGCCCACAGCTTCGTGGCCGGCTTGAGCCGCGCCGACTATGCCCGCGATCTCGAGGCGGCGGCGCAGGCGCACATGAACATGATCCGCGTCTGGGGCGGCGGCATCTACGAGAGCGAGGATTTCTACGACCTGTGCGACGAGCTCGGCCTGATGGTCTGGCAGGACTTCATGTTCGCGTGCTCCCTCTATCCCGGCGACCGCGCGTTTCTACGCAGTGTGAAGGAGGAAGCCCGCCAGCAGGTCCGGCGCCTCCAACACCGCGCCTGTCTCGCGCTTTGGTGCGGCAACAACGAGATCCACCAGCTCAAGTCCACGCACCTGGAACGACCGGCCCGCCAACGCGCCTACCGGGCGATCTTTCACCAGATAATACCTGCGGCCGTGGCGGCTGACGACGGCGTCACCGCCTATTGGCCGAGTTCGCCGTGGCGTGGTGATCCGGACCATTCACCCGCGGCCGGCGAGCAACGTGGTGACACGCATTTCTGGGATGTCTGGCATGCGCGGCATCCGGTGAAGGCCTACGAGAAGTGGCACTTTCGCTTCTGTTCGGAGTTCGGCATGCAAAGCTACAGTTCTCCGGCCACCAACGAGACCTTCTGCCCGCCGATCGACGGCAATCTCTTCGGCGCCACCATGGAGAACCACCAGAAGAATCCGGCCGGCAACCAGATCATCCTCGACTACATCAGCCGGCGCTATGGCCTCCCGAAGAATCAACCTGCGCTGATCTATCTTTCACAGCTCAATCAGGCGCATTGCATGCAGACGGGGGTCGAACACTGGAGGCGCAACATGCCCCGGTGTATGGGCGCGCTCTACTGGCAATTGAACGACTGCTGGCCCGCGACCTCATGGAGCTCCCTCGAGTTCAACGGGCGCTGGAAGGCGCTCCACCACGTCGCGCGACGCTTTTTCGCGCCGCTGTTGCTCAGCGCTCATGTGCCCGGTGACGAAACGGTGGGACTGGGCAACTACCGAAGCAGCACGGTCCGCTCGGTCTCTCTGCACACCGCCAGCGACGCACCCACCGCGACGCTGGCGAGGTTGGACTGGGAACTGCGACACTTTGACGGCCGCCTGCTTCGCCGCGGGCAAAAATCCGTCACCCTCCAGCCCGGGACCAGCCGGCGACAGGTCACACTGGATTTTGCCGGACCCCTCAAGCAGCACGGTCGCGATTCTCTCTATCTGCGCTATGCACTCAGCACCGGTCGCCGGATGGTGAGCGAGGAGACCGCCTTTTTCAGTCCCCCGCGGTTTCTGGCCCTGCCCAGGCCGAAGACCCGGGTAAGCTTGCGGATGCAGGGCGCCAAGGCCGCAACCCTGACTTTCCGCTCACCGGTCTTCCAACACCGACTGGCGTTCGACCTGCCGGCCGTGGCGCATCGCTGCAGCGACAATTGGTTCGATCTGTACCCCGGCCACACCAAGACGGTGCAGCTCGATTTCGAGCTGCCGCAGACCAAAGCCGCCTTGTGGCGCGTCCTGCGTTGGCAATCGCTCGCCGACACCGTGGCCTGAGGTTTCGCCGCAAAAACGCCCCCTCGCATGAAGCCCACCGCCCTCTGCCTGATCGCACCCGATCTATTGGCCTCACTCTTTGCTCCGTCCGACTGGGCGCGGCTTGAGGATTCCCTCCGTTTCGTCGCCTCACCGTGCCCTCCCACCGGTTTCGTCACCCTGCCCACGCCGCTCGAAGAAGTCGAAGTGCTCATCGGAAGCTGGGGACTGCCGACGCTAGATCGCGCTTTGCTCGAACGTATGCCGGCCCTGCGAATGTTATTTTATGCGGCCGGCAGCGTGCGTGATAAGGTCACCTCTGAATCCTGGCAGCGGCCGGTCCGGGTGGTCACAGCCGCAGCCGCGAATGCGGGACCGGTCGCCGAATTCGTCGTCGCGCAGATCGTGCTCAGCCTCAAACAGGCGTGGCCCGCTGCGGGCCAGGTGCGGTCGGCGCAACGCTTCGTCCACCCGGATCTCCCACCCGCCGGACTCTTTCGCAGCACGGTTGCCCTCCTCGGACTCGGTCACATTGGCCGGCTGGTGGCGGAACGGCTGCGCCACCTGTCGGTCGAGGTCCTGGCCTACGACCCGGTCGTCGCCCCGGCCACGGCCGCTGAACACGGCGTCCGGTTGGTTGGCCTCGACGAGGCAATCACGGGCGCGGATGTCATCAGCTGCCACCTGCCTCTGCTCCCGGCAACGACTCGGCTAATCCGTGGTTCACATTTTGCCGCCATGAAACCGGGCGCCGTCTTCATCAACACCGCCCGCGGGGCGGTCGTGCACGAAGCGGAAATGTTCACCGTACTGCAAAGCCGCCCCGATCTCGTGGCGTTGCTCGATGTCATCGAGGATGAACGCCCGGGAGCCACCTCCCCGCTTTTCGCGCTGCCGAATGTTTGGGTGACACCCCACCTCGCCGGCAGCATCGGTCGGGAGCGACAGCTGCTCGGTCAGCTCGTGGCTGACGAGGCTGAACGATACGCCACCGGCCGGCCGCTGCGGCATGAGCTCACGGCGGAAGCATTCGCCACTTCGGCCTGACCCGGCGCCTCAGACGACGGCGTTGGCTTTGATCACTTCGGCATACCAGCTCGCACTGAGCTTGGGCGTGCGTCGCTGCGTGGCATAGTCCACATGGACCAGTCCGAATCGTGAGGTGTAGCCGTCCGCCCATTCAAAGTTGTCCAGCAAGGACCACAGGAAATAGCCCGCGACCGGAACGCCCTCCTGCACGGCCCGGTGCAGCGACTGCAGGTAGGTGCGCAAAAACTGACAGCGGTGCAGGTCCAGGATTTCTCCGGAAAGATCGCGCGGCGGCTGGCTCCAACCGTGCACCGACTCCAAGTGGGCCGGCATGCCCGGGCTGTCGTGGTAGCCGACGCCGTTCTCCGCCACATGGAACTCCGCCACCTGGTACAGTTCGCGACAGAATTTCAGACTCCAATACATGGCCTGCGGCACGTGGTGCAGCCAGGTGGCCTCCGCGCGTGGATACGCTGCCGGGAGCGGCAACTGCTCCGGTCGGCCGTCTGCCCCAGCCCGGACAAAGTGCCCGCGATAGACATTGAGCCCCAGAAAATCCGCAGGCGCGGCAATGAGGGCCATCTCTTCATCGGTGAAAACCGGCGCGTCAGCGCCACAGCGCGCAAGATAAGCCGCCGGATAACCCTGCGCATAGACCGGCGCGAGGGCATGCTCGTTGGTCTGGGCGAAGATAGTCCGGGCCGCCGCGATGTCGGCGGGCGTCTCGGTCACGGGCACAAAGATCTCGGGATTGTGTACCAGTCCGACCTTCGCTCCTGGGCCGCCCCGGGCACGCACGGCGCGCACGGCCAATCCGTGACAGACCAACGCGTGGTGATAGGCTTGGTTCACCACCTGGGGCGACTCGGTCGCCCCGGGCGCGTGCAGGCCCAGTTTGTAGCCATGCAGGATGAACGCCGGTATTTCGTTCAGCGTGAACCAATGCTTCACCCGGTCTCCCAAAGCCCCAACCGCCGCGTTCGCGTAGGTCTCGAAGGCATCGGTGACCGCATGGTGACGCCACCCCCCGCGCCCTTCCAATGCCTGCGGCAGATCCCAGTGAAACAAGGTGCACCAAGGCGTGATGCCGTGAGAGAGCAGGCGGTCGATGAGCCGGCCGTAGAAATCGAAACCCGCCGGGTTCGCCCGAGCATCCCCGTCGGGAAACAACCGCGGCCAAGCGAGCGAAAGCCGGTAATGCCGGACGCCCAGGTCACGCATGAGCGCAAAGTCATCCTCATAGCGGTGATAATGGTCGCAGGCTACCGAAGGGTTGCTGCCATCCTTGATACAGCCGGGGCGGGTGGCAAATTGGTCCCAAATGGACAGCCCCTTGCCATCGAGCAAGGCAGCACCCTCGATCTGCGGGGCGGCGGTGGCAACGCCCCAGGCGAACCCGGGCGGAAAGGCATAGGCAGTGGTCATGTGGCGGCGGGGAGCGATGAACGCCCTCGCCGTCGCGACAACGACCGGCCGATTCAACCGCGTGAGTCCGCCGTTTGTTCAAGCGGTTGAACCGGGGAAACCCGGCGAAACGTTGCACCCCGTTCGGTCTTTGGCCTCGCTGATGCGGCCCGATCCCTTTTTCTCCCGCCATGCCCCTGATCGACAAACCCCACGCCGAACTGCTCACCTACGCCGGTCGCAATCCCCGGCCCGCCGACTTCGACGAGTACTGGGCCCGCGCGCTGCGCGAGCTGGATGACACCGACCCCCGGCCCGAGATTCGCTCCAGCACGGTTTGCACGCCCAGTCATGCCGAGTGTTTTGATCTGTGGTTTACCGGCGTCGGCGGCGCGCGCGTGTATGCCAAATACCTCCGGCCGAAGGGCGGCGGCGTCCATCCGGCCATGCTGCTGTTCCACGGTTACAGCATGCACAGCGGCGAATGGATGGAAAAACTCGCCTGGGTGCAGGAAGGCTTCTGTTGCGCCGCGCTCGACTGCCGCGGGCAGGGCGGCCGTTCCGAGGACAACGGCGGCGTGCTGGGCACGACCTTGCGCGGCCAGATCGTGCGCGGCCTCGACGATCCCAACCCCGACCACCTGCTCTTTCGTCAGATCTTCCTCGATACCGTGCAACTGGCGCGAGTCGTGATGGCGCTCCCCGAGGTGGATCCGGCCCGGGTCGGTTGTCATGGTGGCTCGCAGGGCGGCGGCCTTGCCCTCGCCTGCGCCGCGCTCGAGCCGCGCATCCGGCGGACGGCGCCGGTATTCCCTTTCCTCTGCGACTACCAGCGGGTTTGGGAGATGGACCTCGCCAAGGATGCCTACGACGAGCTCCGCTATTTTTTCCGGATGTTCGACCCGCGGCACGAACGAGAACAGGAGATCTTCACGCGGCTTGGTTACATCGACTGCCAGCACCTCGCCCCGCGTATTTCGGCGGAAGTGCTGATGGTCACCGGCCTGATGGACACCATCTGTCCACCGAGCACGCAGTTTGCGGCGTTCAACAAGATCCGTGCCCGGAAGAAAATGATCGTCCTTCCCGATTACGGCCACGAGAACCTGCCGGGCGTCAATGACAGCATTTTCGCGTTCATGCAGGGCCTGTGATGAACGTCCGGCCTTCGTCATGCCCTCCCACCCGCTCCACCCGGCGATGGCCCACGTGGGTGGCCCGCTGGCTGATGGTGTCCGGCGTGGCTGCCACCGCCCTTGAGGTGCAGGTGCAGCCCGACCGCGCCGACTGGCTCTATGCGACGGGACAACCGGTGGTCTTCACGGTCCGCGTGACCGACAACGGCCACGAGCTGCCCAATGCCAGTGTCCGCTACACCGTCGGCGAAGAGCAAAAGCCCGCGCCAGAACTGACGGCGGAGGTGCCCGCCGGCGGCCTCGCGATCACGGGCGGCACGTTGGATCGGCCTGGTTTTCTGCGTTGTACGGTCACCTGCAGCCACGAAGGCCGCTCCGCCCGAGGCATGGCAACGGTGGGCTTTGATCCCGAACGCCTGGAGGCGACGCAGGTGAATCCACCCGACTTCGATGCATTCTGGTCGGCGGGAAAAGCCGAATTGGCCGACATTCCGCTCGACCCGCAACTAACCCCGCAACCCGACTGGAGTACGGACCGGGTGGAGGTGTTTCATATCAGCTTTCAAAACATCCGTCTGGATGGTGCCCCCGGATACTCCCGGATGTACGGCACCTTGTGCGTGCCGCGCGAACGTGTGCCGCATCCGGCCGTGCTCCTTCTGCCGGGCGCCGGGGTCTATCGAAGCTCTGCCTCCACGGATCTGGCTGCCAAGGGTTTCATCACTCTGGAACTGGGCATTCACGGTCTTCCGGTGAACCTACCCGCTGAAACCTATGCCCAGCTCCGGTCGGGCGCTCTCAATGGCTATCAATTCTTCAATCTCGATGACCGGCGGCAGTATTACTACCGCCGCGTTTTTCTCGGCTGCCTGCGCGCGGTCGATTTTCTCTGCGGCCGGCCGGAATACGACGGGCGCAACCTTGGTGTGATGGGCTCTAGCCAGGGCGGCCTTCTGAGCTTGGTCGTGGCCGCGCTGGATCCGCGCGTGTCTGCTTATGTCAGCATCCACCCGGCCTACAGTGATGTCACCGCCTACCTCCCCGCGACCGCCGGCGGGGCCGACCGCGCTGGCGGCTGGCCGCACCTGTTCCGGCCGCGCGGCAACGGGACGCCCAACGCACACGCCACCCTGGCCAAGATCGCAGTGACCGGTTACTATGACGCCGTGAATTTTGCCCGGCGAGTTAAGGTACCAGGGTACTTTGCCTGGGGGTTCAACGACGAGGTGTGTCCGCCCACCTCGGTTTACTGCGCCTACAACGCCTGCCCCGCCCCGCGCACCCTCGTGCTGGCTCCCGAGGCCGGCCACACCGTCAGCCCCGCCCAATATGAGGAGGCCCAACGGTGGCTGGAGACCCGGCTCAGGGGGACGCTTGAATGAGCCTGCGCTCAAGCGATTGAACGTGCCGGCTATTTCAACCAGCCGCCGTTGTGGGGCATTACCCTCGCACCGGGCGAGGCGTCGCTTCGCCCGGTGTTCGCAATCCTGCCCCCCGGCTATCCTCAACACCCCTATCCTATGACCTCACCCGTCCGTACAGCTTCTCTGGTCAGCCTGGCCTGCGCCTCGCTGATCGGTTCCATGGTGGCCACCGCCGCCTTGGCCCAGACCACCACCCCTAAGGCCAAAACCGCCGATACCAACAGCTACGACCCCGACAAGATCCTGGTACTTTCGCCTTTCCAGATCGATGCCAGCAATGACACCGGGTACCGTGCCACCAACAGCATCTCCGGCACTCGTCTCAATACGCCCATCAAGGATGTACCGATGCCGATCGAGATCATCACCAATGAATTTATCCGGGACACGGGTGCGCAGGATCTCCGGCAGGCCCTGGCCTACAGCGCGGGCGTCGTGCTGCAGTCGCAGGGTGACTTCGGCCGCGGCGTGGATGATCTCGACGACGGCGCCGAGGGGGTCACGGGCACCAAGGAGCAGACCTCCATCAAACTTCGCGGTTTCTCGACCACCGAGTCACTCCGTCGCGGTTTTCGCCGCGCCAGCTATACGGACAGCATCGCAATCGAGCGCGTCGAGGTTGTGCGAGGCCCCTCGGCCCTCCTTTACGGCATAGGCAATTTTGGTGGTATCGTAAACTACCTGCCGAAGGAACCGCAACGCCGTGCCAAGTATCAGGTGCGCGCCACCGCCGGCAGCTGGGATTACCTTCGCGGCGAACTCGATTTCACCGGCCCCCTGGGCAACAAAATGGAAATGGCCTACCGGCTGGTGGCTTCCACCGATGAGACAAAGGACTACACGGAGTTCAAGGAGCGGAAGACGTTCTTCGTCATGCCGGCGTTTTCCTTCAAACCCTTCAAAGATACACGTGTGCTCGTCGATATCGAGGTAGGCTCCTCCGAACGCAACGGGATCGGCTTCCTCAGCCCGCGCGCCAGCGACGCCGTATTCGGGTCGGCCGGTCGCAAGGAAACCGGCTTCCTCCCCACTCCCGGTCGTGACCGGCGCACCTTCCGCTGGAGCGGCCCCGACACCTACTTGAACGAGGAAACTTTCAACGCCAGCATTGAAGTGACACAAAAGCTGGGTGAAAATCTCGACCTGCTCATCGGCGCCCAGAGCACCGAGGTAAAGTTCGATCGGCGCGATGTCCGCGCGCGGCTGGACCGCACCACGGCCTCGCCGGTCGCCCTTCGACGACTTGTTTCGTTTCAACCGCAAGGCCTTTTCCCCCGCCTGAACGTTTCCGCCGCCCTCGCCTACATCTGGCTAATGGCCGACGAAGATGTCGATACCGATCAAACCCGAGCGGAGCTCAACTACCGCTTCAAGATCGGCAAGTCATCCCACAATTTGCTCGCCGGCATGTCCATGCTTCAGCGCATCCGCACCCAACAGGGCTCTTCCACGAAGTCCTTTCCCGCGCAGACCTACAACTGGAAGGCCGTCGATGATTTCAGCTACTTCCGCTACGATCCGGACAACCAGGTGCCCGTCACGAAGAATCAGAACATGGATCTGAAGCGGTGGGACCAAGGCGCCTACCTGGTTTATCAGGGCAAGTATTTCCGCGACCGACTCCAGATCCTTGGCGGGCTTCGCCATGACCGCGCCGATGCCGCGACGATCATGCACGATCTCGGTACTGGTGCGGTCACATCTGAGCAGCGTGGCATCACCGGCAAGGCCACGAAAAAGTGGAGCCCGCAGGTTGGCGCCAGCTACGCGCTCACCAACGAAGTTTCCATCTTCGCCCTCCGTTCGACCGGCCTCACGCCCAACGATGACAAGGTGGACGGCGCAGGTGTGCCATTCGTTCCAACCAAGGCCGTCAGCCTAGAAGCCGGCGTGAAAGTCGATCTCTTCGACGGCAAGATCTCCGGCACCGCCAGTGTCTATCACATCAAGCGTACTGACGCTCCCCAGTACTTTTGGTACGCACCAGCACCGTACCGCACGACTTTGTTTGATCCGTCGCGCCCCATCTCGTACGCGCCCTACTTCAACAATGTGCCCTACTATGAGAATATCCCCGCAGACAACGCCCTGCTGAAGACACTTTTCGACAGTCAATATGCGCCAAACGTCACCGCCCCGCCGCCCTACTACTTCTACAATGGCGGCTCGGCGGTAAATTTTCCGCCCAACGGGGCATATACTCCCCTCAATGACCAATCGAAGGGGTTCGATATGCAAGTGATCCTCACTCCGACCAAGTCTTGGCAGATTGTACTGGGTTATGCCCACGTTAAGCGTTCCGTGACACTCGGCCCCAAGCTCGTCAAGGCTACCACCTACAGCGAATTCGCCGTTTACTACGCGAACGCCATCGGGCCGGTGGGACAATACGGCTTTGGTCCGGCTACCGAACATTTCAGCGACCCCAAGGACACCTCGACCTATGATCGTTCGCTGGGTGTTGGTCTCTCTTTCGACGACACCCCAACCGACACTTACACGCTCTGGAACAACTACAAGTTCGAGGAAGGTGCCCTCAAGGGCTTCTTCGTTGGCACAGGTGTCCGCTATGAGGGTGCTCGCGACTATTCCGCCGGCGGCCTCACCGTGGATGGCGGCATCAACTATGCCTACACCAACCCGGCCGGCACCGCCAGCAACGCCGATCGCTATGAGCCCTCCCGGCCGAAGTACAATGTGGATCTGCTTCTCGGTTACGGACGCAAGATTGGGGCGAACTATTGGGACCTGCGTCTGAATGTCTTTAACCTGCTCGACGACCAGAAGCTTTACGGCGACATCTTCAATGCCCCGCGCTCCCTGCGGGTTAGCCTCGGCGTCACCTTCTGATCAACAGCGGGTTCCCGACCAGTCGCCCGACAGCGGCTCCCTCCGGCGCCGGTGCCACATCGCGACCCAGACATCATCCTTCCGAGGCAAGCCGCTCCAACGGCTTGCCTCGTTCGCAAAGAGCGGTTTGTTGCCAGGTGTGAGAATTCGCTCTCGTTTCCTGTTTTTTACTCTGCTTGCCGCCCTCGCTCCGATCGCGGCCCACGCCCGCCTCGGTGATTCCGCGGCGGACCTGAAGAAACGCTTCGGCCGGCCCGAGCTCGAGTCGCGCAAGGACAACCTTTTCTGGCTCTTCGAGGGCGACAACGGCCAGCTGCTCTACACCGTGACGCTCAACGCCGACGGACGCTCCATTGCCGAGGGCCTCAAGCCGCACAAGCGCGCCCGCTTTCACGACAGCGACGCCCAGGTCTTCATGGACTCGCAGCTCGCGCCCTTCGAGGGCTCGAAAACGCTCCGGGTCGTCAAGCCGGGCGAGCCCTACCGCTTTGCCGGCCAGGATTTCGTCTGCCAGACTTTCGAACACATCGTCCTCGACGAGCCCAGGGGCCTGCTGCTGGTCTGGAACAAGTCCGCAAACCCCTCCGTGCTCGTCGTCTCACCCGCGATGTTCCAACGCGGGAAGTAAGCCACCCACCCAATTCCTCGCCCCTCCCCGACCGCAAACCGGTCCAACCACCCCCAGGCAGACCCGACCCTTTTGTCATATATTGGATGACAAGCGGTTCACACCCACTCGCGTCCTGACCTGCGTGACTGCAACCAGGCGAGCAACAACAGGGTGCGCTCCGCATCGGCACAGGCCGTCCGGGCCACCAACAGTTGGTGCAACCGCTGCCGCGATATCCCGAGTAAACGGGCCAGCCGGACTTTGTCCCCGCGTTTCCGCAGGTAAGGTACCGCTTGCCGCACCAGCTCGTTCCAAACCGGGGTATCAACCCCGGGTTGTAGCGTGACCCCCCTTTTGCGGATCCGCCGCTCGGGCCTGTCGGTGTGTTTCTGTTTGCGCAGGTTTTCCCAAGCCGTCTCCAGGAGATACTGGGCCAGCCCAGCAATCACGTCAGGGTGTTGATAGAGTGCCCTCATGCCCAGACAGGCTGACAGTGGCGCCGATATTTGTCATTCATTATAAGACAAATATCGGCGGTATTCGCTCGTAACTGGGCACGCGTGAGTGCTCCGAGGAGGAGGTGTGCGCGGGGTCGAGGGGGCGCCGGGCCGGCTCAGACGGGCGGGGTCGTGAGTCCCGGGAGGTTGCGGGTCACGCGGACGCGGCGGACGCGCTCGGCGTTGGCCTCGAGGACGTTGAGCCGGTACTCGCCGGTGATGAATTCCCCGCCGCGCTTGACCGGGCCGCCCGCCAGTTTCTGCACCCAGGTGGCGACGGTGTCGCGGACCGAGCCTTCGAGCGGCCAGCCCGTTTCCGCCTGCAGTTCCCGCAGCGTCAGGCCGCCGCTGACCACGATGGCGTTCTCGGTGCGCTCGTAGATCGGGCCGCTCTCGATGTCGAACTCGTCGCGAATGTCGCCCACGATCTCCTCCAGCACATCCTCGAAGGTGATGATGCCCGCCAGCTTCTTCTCGGCATCGAGCACCACGGCGAGATGGCTCCGCGACAGGCGGAAGCGCTCGATCATGGTGTGCAGCGGGGTGGTCAGCTCGAACTCGACGACCGGGCGGATGAGCGGCTCAAACGGAGTGTCGGGTCCCAGCAGGCTGATCTGCCAGAGCCACTCGCGGATGAGCAACAGGCCCTTGACCTGGTCCAGCGACCCGGAACACACCGGGAAACGGCTGTGGCCGCTGATCTGCGCGATGCGCAGATTCTCCGCCGTAGGCTTGTCCAGCCACAGGGCGATGGCCTGCTCGCGCGGACGCATGATCTGCTGGGCCTGCGTCGAACGCGCGCGCAGGGACTGGACCATCAGCTTGTTGATGGCCGCGTCACCGGGATGCGTATGCCGGGCGTGACTGAAGACGTATTCCAGCTCCTCGGAACTGAACGCGTGGTCGCCCTCCGAGGCCGGCCCGAGCCCGGCCCAACGCAGGCAGAGATTCGCGAGCCCGTTGAGCGCCCAGATGAAAGGGAAGAAGAGGTAATAGAAGGCCAGCAGCGGCGCCGCGACCCAGAGCACCACGCCCTTGGAACGTTGGATCGCCAGGGATTTCGGGGCCAGTTCGCCAAAGATGATGTGCAGGAAAGTGATGACCGTGAAGGCCCCTGCAAAGGCGATCGAGGAGACGGTGGCCGGGTCGGTGACCCCGAAACGTGCCAGCACCGGCTCGAGCCGATGCGCCAGAAACGGCTCGCCCACCCAGCCGAGTCCGAGACTGGCCAGCGTGATGCCCAACTGCGTGGCCGAGAGCGCGGCGTCGAGGTGGTCGATCGCCTTGAGGGCCAGTTTCACCCGCCAGCCACCCTTGCTCGCCAAAGGCCGCAGCTGGCTGGCTCGCACCTTCACCAGGGCGAACTCCGCCGCCACGAAAAACCCGTTCGCCAGCACGAGGCCGAGGATGATGAGGGTTTCGAAAGTGATGCCGAGCAGGTTGTTCATAAACGTGATCAAACCACAGTACCGAACGACGGCCGGCAAACCAGCGGTAAATTATTTTTGCCTAAGTTCCTGTTGGACAGAATGACCTCGCCGCCCAACCTAGCCCGCATGGCTGCCTCCCACTCTGACCAACTGGCCAACCGCATCCTTCGCAGCCTGATCGGGGGCATCATCGCCGCCGTCCTGACCCTGGGAGCCGGCAAGATCTGGCCGGGCTTCCTGACCACCATGCAGCAGGTGTCGGTGCAGCTGTTCGATCCTTTCGGCCAGGTATTCCTCCGCCTCCTTTTCTTTGTCATCATCCCGCTCGTGTTCGCTTCGCTGGCCTCGGGCGTGTTGCAGCTGGGCCGGCCCGACAAGCTCGGTCCGCTGGCGGGTCGCACCTTCGGCCTCTTCACGCTCAACATGGGCATCGCCGTCGGCCTGGGCCTGCTGATCATGAACCTGGTCCACCCGGGCAGCTTCATCGACGAGGCCACCAAGCAGAAGCTCCTGAGCAGCTACAGCACCTCGGCCGAGCAATACGCGGCCAATCCCACGCAGGCCCAGTCCGGCGTCAGCCTGATGATGGTGATCGAGATGTTCATGCCGCGAAACCTCTTTGGCGCGTTTGTCGGTTCCAACCGCGCGACCCTCGGCGACGTGCTGCCCCTGATCCTCTTCGCCATCCTCATTGGCGTGGTCGGCACCAAGCTCGCGGACGACCGCCGCGCGCGCCTGCTCGGCGGCCTCGAGATCGTCACCGAGCTCATGACCGGCATCGTGCACCTCGCCCTCCGCCTCGCGCCGTACGCCGTCCCCGCGATGATCTACAGCGTGATCGTGCGCGCCGGCCTGGACATCGTGATCGCCCTCGCGGTGTTCGTCGCGAGCTGCGTCGGCGTCATGGCCCTGCATCTCTTCGGCACGATGTCGCTCTGGATCATGCTCTGGACGAAACGCACCCCGCGCGAGTTCTTCTCCACGATCAAGGACGTGCTCATCACCGCCTTCTCGACCAGTTCGAGCGCGGCCACGCTGCCCGCCGCGCTGCAGAACGCGCAGGAAAAACTCCATCTCTCACCCAGCACCGCCGGCTTCGTGCTGCCGCTCGGCGCCACGATGAACATGGCGGGCACGGCGCTCTACGAGGGCTGCGTGGTGCTCTTCATCGCCCAGGTCGTCGGGGCGGACCTCTCGCTGGTCCAGCAGGTCACCCTGCTCCTGCTGTCCGTGCTCAGCGCCGTGGCCGTGGCCGGCATTCCCGGCGGCTCCCTGCCCCTGATCGCCGGCCTCCTCGCCACCTTCGGCGTCGATCCCAACAGCATCTACATCATCCTCGGGGTCGACCGCCTGCTCGACATGTGCCGCACCACCCTGAACGTCGCCGGCGATCTCGCCACCGCCACCGTGGTGGATGAGATGATGAAAAAATCCGAGGCCAGGGCCTAGGCGCCGGCCAGGCTTCAGGCGGACGGCTTCGGCGGCGACTTGAGCCAGCGCCGGAAGGCGGCGATCTCGGCGAGGGTGCCGGCCACCAGCACGCTGTCTCCGGTATGCATCACCGACTGGCCGGAAGGCGCGATGATCCGCCGGCCGCCGCCGCTGATGCCGACGATGCGCGTGCCGGTGAGCTGGCCGATGTTCCATTCCGCCAGCGGACGCCCCGACCAGGCCGTTTCCGGGATGGTCAGGGTCTCCAGCACGGAGCCGCGGAAATCGGCCGCGTCATCGGGCGACGGACGCTCCTTGGCGAGGGCGTCGGTCGCCGCCCGGATCTGACCCTCTTCACCCAACAGCAGCAGCTTGTCCCCCGGGTAGACCCGCAGGTCCGGCCGGACCGCGGTGATGACGATGCCGTTGCGCTCGATCTCGAGCACGGCACATCCGTGACGCTGCGGGATCGCCAGCTCGCCGAGGCTCTGGCCGGCGTAGGCCGCCGCATCCGGGACAACGCACTCGCCCAGGCGGACCTTCCAGTCCTGCAGACCCTGCTGCCGCAGTCCCGGACCACGCTGGTCCGGACCAAGATCCGGCCTGATGGCCGGGTTTTCCGTGAGCGCGCTCCGTACCGTGATGTCCCATTCGCTGTACCAAAAGATGAGTTTGCGGGAATAGAACGTGATCACCAGCACGGCGAACAACCCGATCACGAGCCAGCCCCAGCCGCCCAGCTGGCTGAGCGGGATGATGGCGTAGAGCCAGAACGCCATGGCGATCGCCGCCACCGCCCGGAGGATGTTGTGCACGAGCGCGAAGGGCAGACGCGAATTCGTCACGCTTTCCGCATAGATCATGTTCATCGCGGCGACATTGCGCCACACCGCCACGAGCGGGATGAGCACCACCACGGTCATCGCGCCCCAAAACACATAGCCAAGCGTGTCGGGGGACAGGCCGAACGAGCGGGCGTGCGGCAGGACACGCTCCAGCAGCTGCTCGGAAAAGATCATCACCCCGGTGACAAACAGGATCTCCAGCGCCAGCTGCCAGAGCCGGGCCCGGATGAGGCGCCACGCCACGGAGGCCACGGGGGCATTCTGCAACTGGCCCAGCCAGGTGTGGTACGCCGCGACCGCGCGTTGCATCCAGGCCGGCTCGAGCCGGCCCGCAACGGCCAGGAGGGGATCGGCGTGGCGGTTGATCAGCGGCACCACCAGCACGGTGAAAATCGAGACCCCGACGGAGAGCGGGTAGTACGCGGGAGGCAGAATCGCCGCCCCGACGCCGAGCTGCGCGATGATGAAGGAAAACTCACCGAGGGGCCCGAGCAGCAGGCCGGCCCGCCAGGCCTCCCGCGTCGGCGTCCCGCAAGCCACCAGCGCCACCGACACGGCCACCGCCCGGGCGACGAGCACAAAGACCCCGAGTCCCAGAATCCACAGCCACACGTCCAGCATCAGCCGCACCTCGATCAACATGCCGATCGCCACGAAGAACACGCTGCTGAACAGGTCGCGCAGCCCGACGAACGCTTTTTCCACGGCGGGTTTCTGGGGAATCCCCGCCACGATCGCCCCGAGCAGAAACGCGCCCAGCGCGAGCGAGTAGCCCGCCTTGACCGCGGCCAGCGCGAGCAGAAACAACAGGCCCGCCACGAAAATCGTCTGCAGCTCCGGATCAGCCCGGGTCTCGAGCCGCTTCATCAACCGCGGCACCATCAGCAGGCCCACGCCGACGAGCAGCACCACGAAGGTCGTCAGACCCGCGAGGAGGCTGCCCACATCCGCCCCCTGGCCGCTCGTCTGGGAGGCGAGGATCGTCAGCATGGTCACCGCCACGACGTCCTCCAGCACGGTGATGCTCAGCGCCCGCTGGGCCGCGCGCTCGTGGGTGAGGTTGAGCTCGCCGATGATCTTGGCGATGACCGCCGAGCTCGACACCATGAACATGGCGGCAACGAAGAGCGTCTGCTGGCTGCTCCAGCCCACCGCCAGTCCGAGCAGCTGCGTGAAGTTGAGCATGAGGAACGCCCCGAGGGCGGTCGCGAGCAGGGTCGGCCAGCCCATGCGGCCCAGTTTGTTCAGGCTGAGGCCGAGCCCGATGCTGAACATGAGAAACACCAGGCCCACCTGCGCCAGCGTGTGGATGCGGTCGAGATCCAGGATCAGGGAGAACGGCGGCGTGTACGGACCGACGACGATCCCCGCCAGCAGGTAGCCGACGATGACGGACAGGCCCAGCCGGCGGCAAACCACGCCCGCGATGCCGGCGGCGAGGAAGACGATGGCAAGATCCTGAATGAGTCCGATTCCGTCCATGAAGGTGAAAGTGCTGCGTTGAAAAATGCTGGGCGGCGAACGGACACGCCAACCCGGTCGCCAGGACCGGGCCGCGCACCCAAACGCTGCGGCCCATTAGAAATGGGTTGGCCAGGTCTGCAAGTCTTGCCGGAGGCCCGCTTCGCGATGCCCTCGCAATGCCGCCTAGACTGCAAAACGCGTTTTGCTCTGGACGGGACGAGGCAAGACGCCAGCCGACTGGCGCTGCTCACCTCTCCCGCCGTCGGCAAGCAACACGCCACGGCTCAACAGCGGCATGTGGGGAAAGTCCTGCAACCGGGTGGATGATTCCGTTTGGCGATCCGTTTTCTCGCTCAGGGCCCGGGCGCCGGAATGAAAGGCACGGCATAGAGCACAAACACCAGCGCCGGCTGGCCCTTCACGGTGGGTGGCTTGAACCGCCAATAGCGGACGGCCAGCAGCGCGTTGCGCACGAGTGCCGGCGACGCAGCCGATTCCACCCGCGGCACGCGTACCCGGCCCTCCTCGTCAACATACAGGGACACCATCACGCTGTCCGCCGTGCCGCCCTGCGGAACATAGTCCTTGGGAAAATGCGGCACCGCCTCGCGCACCCGTTCGAGCCGGCGGTCCAGGGCGGCCTCGGTGACCGCCAGATACTTTATTTCCGGCCGGCCGCCACGAATCAACAGGTCGCGGCGCTGGATCGCATCAAAGCCGCTCAACGGCACGGAAACATCCGCCACGAACCGGTAGCTGTATTCATAACGCGAGGGGATGGCCACGCCCTTGAACCGGTACGGACGGAACTTGGTGGCCTTGACCGCTGCCAGCAGCGCCTCGCCGAAATAGCGCTCAGAGTAACCGGCCAGCAGGTAATCGGTGACCTCCCCATTTTCATCGAGCCCGATGCAGACCTTGGCCACCCCGACGGGAATCCCCTCGGCATAGGCTTTGCCGGGATACATGACCTGGATCGGGGGCTCACCGGGCGCCAGGCCGCCTCCGCTGATATCATCTTTGTCGATGAGGGGATAGTCGCCCAGCCGGCCGCTGGTCACGACCATGTCGGGCAACTCCACGAATCCGTCGACCTTGCCGGACGAATCCCGATCGCCGGGAGGAGAAGACGATCCGTGGTCGTCCGCCGCCCAAACGTTATTCGTCAGGAGGGCAGCAACGATGAGCATCTGGCGGTGGTGACGTTTCATGGTGTGCTTCCGGTGGTTCTGCGCCCGGGGGTTTTCATGCGGACCGCGTAGAGCGAACTGCGCGCGGCGATGTACAAAGTCCGGTGATCGGGACCACCGAAGGCCAGCGCGCCCGGACGTTCCGGCACGGCAATCTCCCCCAGAAGTTTTCCGGCGGGATCGTAGACAAAGATGTTGCCGGCACAGACGTAGACGTTGCCGGCGGCATCGACGGCCGAGCCCGCTTCGCCTTCCTCGGCAAAGCGCACGGGATCACGCAGTGTACCGGCGGCATCGGGTGTGAACCGCCAGGTCGCCTGCCCGAATTCATCCGACGCATAGAACGGCTCGCCCGGTCGCGCCGGGATCAGCGCATAGGTCCGCACCAGATCGATGGTGCCGCCCCGCCGGCCCGGCCGGGTCAACCGGGGAAAACTCTCCGGAGCGGGCAGGAAAACGGTGCCATCGGGCGAGAGATAGTGCAGCGGCTCGCGGCGCGTGCTGGCCTCCAACCAATCATGTCCGTCGCGCCAGCGGTTGGCGGGCAACCAGGCCGTGGCCGCGGCAGGGGGCGGGATCGCCACCGGGGACAGCACCTCGATCTGCGTCTCGCTGGCTCCGGGCTTGAAGGCATACACGTTGCCGTGGCGCGCAACCACAAGGAGATGGCCCGCGTGATCGAGCGCCAGCGCGACCGGCTCGGGAATGGCGTCGGTGGCCAGGGTCAGGCCGCCAGAATCGGACCAGTGGTGAATCCGGCTCGCAGCCTGGTCGACAAAATAGACACCGCCGGTCGGATCGGCTACGAGCCCGTCGATATTCGTGAAACCACCGGCGACTTTTTCCGGCCGAGGACCGTCCACGAGCGGAGGAGGCGGCAATTTATTCGAACCGGCCGCCGTGCCCGCCAAGTGAAGCCGGGCGATCTCGCGCGAGCGAACTGCGATGCCGAGGTTCTGGTCCACGAGCGTATTGTCGAAACTGAGCTTGCCCGGGCTATAAACGTGCAGGCCCCGGAAATCCAAGCCGGAGGAATGCGTCACCCGGATGCCGGTCTCGAACGGCACGGAAGTGTCGACGCGGTAGATGAAGAAATTGGCCACGAGCAGATTTCGGCAGTCTGCGATTTCCAGGGGCAGGGCCGCGGCGCTCTCGTGACGTTCCTCCTCCGTCTGCAATGCATAGAACCGCCAGTTGGCCACGCGTCGCAGGATGACTTCGTTGCGCACATGGTGCTCGGAGGAAAGCGCGTAAACCTTCCCCGGAGTCTCGGTGTCGGAAACATAAAGACCCGCGGCGGCGAAAGGACTGGGCGTCCAGATATCCTTGAAGGTTCCACCACCGCCGGACGTGATCCAGAGGCTCCAGTGTTGTGAGTCCCAACGACGCTGGGGATCCGGATCGGCCGTGCGGTTGTCGTTGTAGATCGAAAGATACGACCCATCGGCGGCGTAGGTACCGTGGCCGCCCAGGAAACGCACATCGTTCACCAACGACCGTTCGCCGGCCATCCATTTGAGCGCGACGGCCCGGTTGTTGACGCCGCCGGTATCAAGGCCGATGCCGTTCACGATGTTCGTGCCGCCGGCCGGCGCTTCCAGCAGGGGCACGGGCGCGCCGCCTCCCGTGAAGGGCGGAAAGATCGACCACGCTCGGGGCAGCCCGGGAATGTCCGGGGGCACCGGCCGTTCGGCGGGACCGTTGACGCCTTGAAAAGCCTCCGTGAAATCCTTGAGCATGATGCGTGTCGTGCTCGGGTGCAGGCCGATCAGAACCGTGTCCGGCCGGAGCCTGATCGTCCCGGTGACCCGATAGAAGCCGGCCGGCAGGTAGAGAACCCGGTGCGCGGCGATGGCGGCCCGGAGCACGGCGGTGTCGTCGGTTTCCCCGTCACCCTTGGCTCCGAGTGCGCGGAGATTCACCCACTCGCTCATCGGCGGCAACGGCGCGATGTCACTCGGCACCGGTGGCGGCAGCTCCGGCAGGGCGGCCAGGTCCGCGACCGTCCGGACCCCGGGGGTTTCCCCAGCCGTCCCGAGTTGCAGTCCATGGGAAAAGTCCCGCACGCAATAGACCGGACCCACGCCGGCGATCTGCCGGCCGCTCGAGCGCAGGCGCGCCAACACCGGCACCCCGGCGCACACGACATTCCGCAGATTGATCTGGGTGCGGGCGTTCTGGTCCTCGCCGAACACGAGCGCCGGACCGCTGATGCGCTCAAAACGGGAGTCCTCCACCCAAACTTCCTCCGCCCGGTTTTCCCGTACTTCAACGACCGTCGGAACATCGGCCACCCGGACCCGGATCAGCGTCAGCCCGCCTTCCTCCGTCTGGATTGCCGCGCGCCGCTGGCCCGTGAAGGTGGCGTCGATGAGCAGGAACGGCCAGCTGGGCGACGGCTTGTGCATGGTGATGCCGTAGTCACCGCCGAAAAAGTGCAGGTCTTCCGACTCATTGCCCACTTCCTCCACCCCCGCGCGGCCCTGCCCGATGCGAAAGTCCATGTGCGCGAGAAAACCGTGCTGGGCGAAATGCGAGCGCACCCCCACCGCCGCCGGATTGCCGTCGCGAATCTCGATGTCGATGTTGCTCATCGCCGAGTAGAAGGTCCCGGGATTGGCGTCGCGCACCGGCTGGCCGGAGCGGGCCGGACGCTCGCTGACGAAGTGAACAAGGTAGTTCCCCTCCCCTGCATGGTAGCCGGCGGTGTTCTCGCCCAAGAGCAGGACCGGGCGCTCCGGCCCGAAACCGATCAGGCGGATGCCACTCCACACCTGCAGCGCGCGGGAAAGCCGGTAGCGGCCCGAGGGAACATAAACAATGCCCCGGCGGGTCGTCGCCTGCACGCGGTCGATCGCCGCCTGCAAGGCCGCGGTGTCATCGGCGATCCCGTCGGCGGCGACCGGGAAATCGGCCGCGGTCACGTACACGGCCGCCGGATCGTCCGGCCGTTCCGTATAGACGGAAGGTCCCGCCCAGACCGCCGCGGCGCCCGCCCAGACGAACAAACACCCCGCACCGCGGATCAAAGTGGTGATCGGGCGCATCATGACGAAAGAAGGGATTGGTCAGCGATGACGGTAGACCCGGATATAATCCACGCGGTACTCCTGCGGAAACCGCGTCGTTTTGTCCGGATAACCCGGCCACGCTCCGCCCACCGCGAGGTTGAGCAGCAGGAAGCATTGGATGTTGTCGAAGACCCATTGAGCACCCGCGGGCAGATCCGCCGGGGTCACGGTGTGAAAGTTTTTCCCGTCCAGGAACCAGTCGATCCGGCCAGGCCGCCAGTCCACGGCGAACACATGATAGGCGTCGCCGAAGGTCTGGCCGTCCGGCAGCACGGTCGAGCGGGTCGGACCATGCTGGCCGGAGTAGCCCGGCCCGTGCAGCGTCCCGTAGAGTGTGCCCGGCAGGTGGCCGACCATTTCCATCACGTCGATCTCGCCGCAGGCCGGCCAGGGCGTGGTGTCGATGTGCGTCCCCATCATCCAAAACGCCGGCCAGATCCCCTGCCCTTGCGGCAGCTTCAGCCGGGCCTCGATCCGCCCATGGCCGGTGGCAAACAGGCCCTTGGTCTTCAGTCGCGCCGAAGTGTAGCTACCGGCGCCGGTGCGCACGGCCTTCAGCACGAGCGCGCGGCCGTTGGTCGCCAGCGGGTCGGCGACGACAAAGGAATTCTCCCGGGAATCGGTGTAGGTCTGCAGCTCCTTGTTGCCCCAGCCGTTGTCGCCGAGGTCATGGATCCACTTGGAGGCGTCCGGACCGCTGCCGACCGGCTGGTCGAACTCGTCCTGCCAAACAGGCGTCGTGGAAAACGGGGTCATGCCGGTGGTAGGACCGGTCTGTGACCGGTCAGGATTGGTGCCCGCCGAGGCCGGTCACAGACCGGCCCTACCCGGGACAGGGCGGCTTTGGCGGCCGGGGCGAAACGGTGGGGCGAGGCCATCAAGGCGTGCTCCTTTGATAAACGCGCACGTAGTCCACTTCCATGCGCTGGGGAAACGCGGCGGCATCGACGCCTTTCACGGCGCCCCAATCGCCGCCGACGGCGACGTTCAGGACCAGGTAGAAATCGCGCGTGAAGGGCCACGAGGTCCAGTCGCCGCCGTCCTTGCGGGACGTGAAATAATGGCGGTCGTCCACATACATGCGGATTTCCTCCGCGTCCCACTCCAGGGCGTAGGTGTGGAAGGCCGTGCCGGCGTCCGGCACCGCGATCGTGGCCGTACGCTGCGTCTTGATCTTCCACTGGTGCTTTTGGGAGTGGGTCGAAGCGTGCACGACACCGGGGTCGTGACCCACATGCTCCATGATATCGATCTCGCCGTTGTCGGGCCAGCCGCCGTTGCCCAGATTCCACACGGTGGGCAGCATCCAGATCGCCGGCCAGGTGCCGCGGCCGAGCGGTACCTTAGCGCGGATCTCGAAGCGCCCGTGGAGCCAGTCGCCCTTGTTCTTGGTGACGAGTCGCGCCGAGGTGTAGTCGCTGCCCTGCCAGGACTCGCGCCGGGCCTCGATCACGAGGTGCCCGTTTTCAAGGCGGGCATTGTCCGTCCGAGCCTCGGTGTAGAACTGCAACTCATGATTCCCCCAGCCATTGCCCCCCACGTCGTAGCCCCACTTGGCTGGATCGGGCTGGGTGCCCTCGTTGAACTCGTCGCTCCAGACGAGCTTCCAGCCCGCCGGAGCCGTCGGCGCGGACGCGACGGGAGTCGCGGGAGTTGCGGTGCAGGAGGACATCAGGAGACCGTGGACCACGATCAGCAGGCCCGCCCAACGGATTCTGAGATTTGATAATATCATGCGTTCAGGTCGCCGCAGCCGGAGCGCCTTTGCGCTCGGCGAGTTCGCGTTCCATCTGCTTCACCTGCGGCTCGTCGAGCTTGTAGAAGAAGATGGCCAGGCCCGCCAGCAGCGCGAAGACGCCGGGCAGGAGACTGAAGAGGAGGGTGATGCCGTGGATGACGCGGGGAGACTGCGCCGCGTTGGCCACGAAGCCATAGTAGCTGAGCATCCAGCCGATCATCGCCGCGCCGATCGCGAGACCGACCTTTTGCACGAACACCGTGGCGGAGAAGATGAGGCCGGTGGCGCGACGGCCGAACTTCCATTCGCCATAGTCGGCGGTGTCGGCGTACATCGACCACACGATGGCCGGCGTCGGGCCGGCGGCAAAGCTGGCGAGGATGTTCAGAGCGTAGAGCAGCGGCAGGTTCTGCGGGTTGACGAAATAGCAGGCGCCGATGCAAAGGGCATTGATGACCGTCAGCCAGATCATGAGCGACCGGCGCGACCAGCGTGCGGTGAAGAATTTCGTGGCGAGGGCGCCGGCGATGAAACAGAGGAAGCCGACCAGGTTGAAGGTGCCGAGGGACGCCTCCTGGCCGACCACATACTTGAAGTAGTAGATGCCGGCGCCACCGCGCATGCCGGTGTTGGTGAGATTCAGGAAGGCGACGAAGAACAGGACGAGCCAGGGGGCGTTGGACTTGAGGTCGCCCAGGTCGCGGCCGAGCGAGCCTTTCTGCGGCGGCGGGGACACGACGCGTTCCTTCGTGTTGGCGAAGGTGTAGGCGAACATGCCGACGGAAAGCACGGCGAAGAGCGTCATCGTGTTGCGGAAGCCCACCGCCGGCGCGCCGCCGGCCGGCGTGAGGAAATCCTTCAGGTGCGGCACCAGCCAGCCGATGAGCAGGGCGCCGAGAAAGGCACAGGCGAAGCGGTAGGATGAAAGTGACGTGCGGTCTTCGGACGAGGGCGACATCACGCCCATCAGCGCTCCGTAGGGGGTGTTGATCGCCACGTAGGCGATGAGCACCAGCGAATAGGTGACGTAGGCGTAGACGAGTTTGCCGTGTTCGCTGAGGTCGGGATTGGCAAACATCACGTAGCCCAGCACGCCGTAGGGCAACGCGCCCCACAGGATCCACGGACGGAACTTGCCCCAGCGCGTGGTCGTGCGGTCGGCGAGCATGCCGACGACGGGATTCAGCGCGGCCACGGCGATCGGCACCACCAGCAGCAGTGTGCCCGCGGCGGCGGACGGGAGGCCGAAGATGTCCGTGTAGTAATAGGCCAGGAACAGGTTGAAGGCCTGGAAATAGAAATTCGAGGCGGTGTCACCGAGACCGTAGGCGAATTTTTCCTTGAAGGAGAGACGGGCGTTGGGAGGGGTAGGCGTCACAGTGGGGAGGGTTGCAATCCGCGGCAGGATGCCGCGGGGCGCCGAACGATGCGCGATGGCGGCGGGTGACGGAAGGGCAAAGCGGGGCCGGGAGGCGCGCACCGGACCAAAAACCGGTGCGCGCCGAATGAACCCCTGAACAAGCCGGGTAGGCTCGGATGATTATTGGCGCAGGGCGTCAGGCTCAGAAACCGATCGTGTAGGTCAGCCGCGCCGAGAGACCCGTGGCGTAGATCTGGCCGTAGAGGGCCCGGTCGTTGGTCACATTGTCGACGTTGAGCTGCAAGGACTGGTTGTAACGGTCGGACTTCCACTCCCGGCGCGCGAAGGCGTTGAGGACCCATTGCGTCGGGGTGTAGAGCACGATGACCTTGCCGTTGACATCGGTCTGGACCTGGCCGGAGCCGTGGGTCACGCCGGAGAAGTAGGCGCGCCTGGACTGCCAGTCGCCGCCGGCGCCGACGGTCCATCCCTTGAGCGCACCCTCGAACTTGTAATTGGCAAAGATCGAGAAGCGGTTGCGGGGCGTGTCGTCACCCGGGAAAACTCCGGTGTTGGTGCGGGTCGAGGTGTCGGTGGGATCCGTGTAAGCTTCGGCGAGGGTCTGCCCCTTGAGGCCGAAACCACCGTTCGGGAAGTACCACGTGGCCCAACGGTCCTGCGGGTACGGATACTTGATCCACTTGCCCTTGTCGATGAGGGTGACCTTCGTGTCGATCGAGGCGGAAAAGACAAACTGCAGCTGCTTGGTGGGCGTAAACAGGATGGTGCCGTCCCAACCCTCGGACTGCGAGATCGCGGGAATCGCGGCCTGCTGGGGTCCGTTCTGGAAGGCGGCGTCGTCCAGGGTCGCGTTGTTGATGCCGGGATCGTTGATGTCGTTGCCCTTGTAAGGCCAGCCGGCCCAGCCCGGGGCGGCGGTCTTGAAGAATTCATCCATCCACTTGGCGCCTTCCGGCGTGCTGGCGTTCAGGTAGATTGAGGAGGAGTCGTATTGCTGGCCGTTGATCGGCGACTTGAGCGTGACCGCGCCGGCGGCAACCGCCGCGCTCCAGGCCGCCTGCTGCGCCGCGCTGGGCGAGTAGGTCTGGCCGTTGGAAACAAATCCCGGGAAGGGCTGGAAGCCCGTGCCGTTGGCGTCGCCCAGGTTGTAGATGATCGGCTTGTTCGGATCGAAGCGCGGATTGCCGAGCGGGGCCGGCGTGGAGAAGCCGCTGGCGGTCCAGGCGTTCTTCGTGATCTTGTAGCGACTGATGGTGCCGGAGATCTTGCCGTCCAAGAAGTCGAACTTGATGCCGTACTCCTTGCTCTTCGCGGTATCCGCGCCCACGGGAGCACCGGTCAGGGCCTCGTGCAAGCCGCCGAAGTTCGGCTGGAAGCCGTCGGCCTTGAGGTAGTACGCGGAAAGCGACTTGGTGAGCCGGACCATGACGCCGTACTGCTTGGAGGTGACCTCCGACTGGATCGCGCGGCTGGTGGTGGTGGTGGCCACGCCGCCGATCGTGACGTTGGTGTTGGTCGACCAGTTGTTGGCCTTGTCCTTGCGGACGCCGGTCATGAGGATGAACCGGTCGCTGAGGCCGCCGATTTTGCCGAACTTCAGGTAGTTGTTGAGATAGTAGGCGCGATCCCAGCCCTTGTTGATGTTGTCGCGGTTGTTCTGAAACAAACCGGGAGCAGGGGAACCGTCGCCCTGCGTGGCAAAGCGGATGGGCGTCAGGTCGAGCGGTCCCTTGTAGCTGTAGAGGCCGGGGGCCGTCTGCCAGTTGCGGGAGCTGACCTCGTTGTAGATTTCGGAGTAGCCCGCGAGCAGCTGGTCCTCGAGCTGGAACCAGCGGCCTTCGAAGAGCGACTTCCGGGCGGTCAACTCAACGCGCTCCTGGTTGCGGGTCGTCTCGGCGTCGTTGCGGTTCCAGGCGAAGCGGATCACTTCGTTGTTGAAGGTGCCGTACTGGAGGTTGCCGTTGGACGGGGTGCTGCCGCCGAGGCCGTTGTCGACCGAAGTGATCGTGATCGTCTGCGACAGATTGTAGCCCGGGGTGCCGATCGAGACCTGCTGGATGCCGCCGTTGGCGTCGCGGGTCTGGGTGTTGAAGGTCGAGCGGTTGTAGCCGGCGAGGAAGTCCACGCGAGGCATCCAGGTGGATTCCTCCAGAAGCTGCTGGGAGAGGGTCAGCTCAAAATTGTCCTGCTGGTTCTTGTTATAAGTGTCGGGACCGCCGAGGTTGAAAGTGCGCCGGTTGGCGCCCGGGGGCCAGTAGAAGCCGGTGGCCTCGAGCTGATCGTTATTGATCGGCGTGGCGCCGGTACCCTGGGCCGCGCGCAGGGCGCGGAAGCCAAAGCCCGTGTTCTCGGCGTCGTTGTATTCATACTGCATGAAAAGCTCGGTCTTGCGCGTCGGGCGCCAGGAGAGCGAAGGGGAGATATACCAGTGCTTGAGGTTCTGGTGGTCGATATTGGTATCGGTATCCTCCCAGGCACCGACGACGCGGTAGGCCAGGGTGTCCGAGATGGGGCCGGTGTTGTCGATGGTGGCCCGCTTGAAGTTTTCGGTGCCGTAGGCCACGCTCGCCGAGGAATGCTCCCGGTCCTGCGGCTTCTTGGTGAGATAGTTCACCACACCGCCGAAGTTGCCCGTGCCGTAAAGCAGCGCATTCGGTCCCTGCACGACCTCAATACGCTCAATGTTGATCGAGTCGCTGGGGCTGCCGCGATAAAAGCCGTCGCGCAGCACATTGTTGGTGATGAAACCGCGGATCTTCATTTGCACGCCGTTGATGTTGGCCGTGACGCCTTCCGGGTTGTTGACGCCGCCGGGACCGTAGGCGCTGCCGAAGGTGCCGCCGCGGTTTTCCAGATCGTTCTGGGACTGGGTGCTGATGCCCGAAACGTAAGCGAGGGAATCGCGCAAGTTGGTCGCACCGATGTCATTGATGAACTGGTCGGTGATGACCACGATCGGCATCGGAATGTCCTTGATCGGCGTGTTCGTGCGCGAACCGGAGATCGAGTTGGTGGCACCGTAGCCGTTGTCCTTGTCGGTGGTGACGGTGAACGGGGAGAGCACGAGGGTCTCCTCTTTCGACGGTTCCAGCGAGGTGACGGCTGGGGTCTTGGTCTGAGCACTCACGGCAAGCGGCCAGGCCAGTAAGGCGGCCGCGCTGATCAGGAAGCCCGCACGCAGGGCGGTTCGATGCTGGTGTTTCATGGGGGGTCGGTGTGTTAGGGAGCGCAAATCGCTGAAAAAAGCCTGACCAATCAGGGGACGGCGACGCCTTGTTCTGCTCTTTGCGGGGTTGGGGAGAGTTGACCGGATTGCTCCGGCCTTATCCCGAGGCTGCGAGGCTGTTGCACCGGTGTCAATTTTGTTGCGCAACCGTTGTTGCATTGAATTATTACATCTCAATATCATTTTATATAGCTCGTGCCCAATTTGTTCGGGTGTTTTTGGTTATCTTTTTTTCACACTTAATCAGGATTGTTATTTGTTTTGTTGCATAACGTATTGACTCAATCCGAGAACTCATTTTTGAATTTCAACCGACCCGCCTTCCCTGCTGAACATCCCGTCTCCCTTCCTCTATGCCCGCTGCCGTCAACCAAGACCTGATCGCCAAGCGACTGAACGTTTCGAAGGCGACCGTCTCGCGTAGTCTGGCCAACCATCCTGCGATCAGCGTGGAGACCCGCCGGCGCGTGCACGCGATGGCGGAGAAACTCGGTTACAAGCTTTCGCCCGGGAGGGTCGGCCGGCGGGGCAAAGGGTCGCGTTCCCTCACGCTGGGCGTGCTGATCGGCGTGCCGGCCGGCAACGTGGTCATGGCGACCTTTCCTTACATCCTGAAGGGCATCCGGGAGCGCGCCGAAGTGGAGCACGTGACCATCGATGTTTGCTACCAGGCACCGGCGGATTTTCATCCGGAGTCCGGCCGCCAGCCCGTCTACCGAAACATGCGCAACGCGAACTGGCGCGGGGCGATTCTCATCTATCCGTTTGCCGAGAAGGCCGTGGAACTCATCTCGCGCCGCCTCTCCACCGTCGCGGTGCTCGAGAGCTACAGCCAGCCCGGCATCGACATCATCGATACGGACGACGCCTCCGCCATGGTGTCGCTCGTCGAGAAACTGGCCGACGCCGGTCACCGGCGCATCGGTTTCCTCTCGTGGGAATACCCCATCGGCGGCCACTGGGTGGCCCGCCGCTTCAGCGGCTACATCGAGGCGCTCTTCGTCTCGGGCCTGGAATTTCACCCACACTGGGTCATCAACGTCGAAAAGAACAAACCGCGGCTGTCCCCCGGCCAGGTTGCCGACGAGGTCGCCCGTCTGATCCGCGAGGAGCGCGTCACGGCCTGGGTCTGCGCCGCCGACCACCAGGCTTACCAGCTCGCCCTCGACCTCCCGGCCCGCGGATTGCGGGTGCCGGAAGATTGTTCCATCACGGGCTTTGACGGTCTGGAGCCCACCAGCGGACAGAAACGCGTCACCTCCATGCGCGTCCCGCACGAGCAGATCGGCTCCGCCGCCGTCACGCGCCTCGTGAACCGCATCCAACACCCCTCCGCCCCGCGCCGAAAAATCCTCGTCGAGGCCGAGTACGTCGTCGGTGAGACGATCGCCGCACCGGGAGGGGCCGAATAGCCGACGGGCGCCACCCTTGCCGGTGGCTCTTGGCCCGCCGGCGCACCGAAGCGGCAACCCTGGCGAGCGCCCGCAAGCGGATCAGAACCGGTTCTGACTGCTCTTTTCCTGGGCGTCCGGACCGAAGCCTTCGTAGTTGTGCGGGCCTCCGGAACTGTCCGCCCAGCGCGGCAGGTTGTTTGGTCGGGCCAGCTTGGTGTTGAGCACCTCGGCCCGCATGGCCGCAAAGTCGGTGTGGATGCGTTTGCACTCCGGTCCGCAGTGCTCCTTGAAATTGCCCAGCCGCAACATGTATTCGTTGATCGCGGTGTAGACCACATCCTCCACCTCACAGCCGAAGGCGTCGGCCGTGCGCTTGAGGGGATCGTATTCAGCGAAGTCCAAATGGATCTTAACGTTCATGGGATGATCCTCGGGGTTGTGGACGGTCACGGGCACCGCCCGGTTTTGGGGTTACCCTATTATCGTCCATTCCGCGCCGTTTGCTGCTCACTTCTTGCGCAACGTTGGACGTCGATTGCAGCGACCGGGGAGCTGGTCGACAGTTACGGCGCTCTCAACCGGTCCCAAAAAACCAAAAGCCCGGCGCTACTAACGCCGGGCCACAACACACCAAAACTGTACGCCTGCTCACTCCTTGCCCGGCGGGACCTTCAAGACCAGCGGCTCGAAGCCATCGGCGGTAAGCGTCACCTTGTCCTCCACGGCGAGATCGTCGATCGTCAGCATCTTGCCCGGGGCGATTTTCTGGGCCGGCACGGTTTTGGACTTGGCGCTGGGGTGCGTCACCACACTGTAGCGAACCAGCGCGGCCACCTTCAGGGTGCGCTCCGAGGTATTGGTGAGCTTCACGCAAAAGGGACCGCCATGATCCCCCGGCGCACTCGTTTCAAAGGTCGCCTGCAGGGGTAACGGTGGCAGCGGTTTGTCGGCCGCTGACAGGGAGACCGCCGCAAGCACACAGCCCAACGCCAAAAGCGCCGGACGCACCAAGGTCACAATGGAATTCTTCATGGGGTATGGGATTTGCCACCATGAAACGCCCCGCCCTCCGCGCTCGCAAGGGACATTGCCGGTCATTTCTTGTCAATTTATGACACTGCGAAAACGCCCTGCTGATACAGCCGCGACCCCAGACGATCTGACCTGGAGCACATCCGCTCGTTGGACATCGTGGAGATGGTGGGCCCACCGGGATTCGAACCCAGAACCAAGGGATTATGAGTCCCCTGCTCTAACCGTTGAGCTATAGGCCCAGACTCGCGACTTTGTCGCGAAGTAGAGGCCACGTGACAAGGGGCAAGTGACCTCTTTCTCCAAACGCCCATGCGCCAGGCGGCCAGGCGTCACCCAGCGATCAGCCGGGCGGAAAGGCGGTTGGTGGTCTCGATCAGGACGGGGATGTCAACCGTGGTGAGCTGTCCCTGGTCCACCACCCGGCGGCCGTGGATGAAACTGTAGTCCACCGTGTCGCATTGGCAGAGCACCAGCGCGGCCACGACGTCGTGTTGCGCGCCGGCGAAGGCGGGACGGTCCAGGTTCACCGCGATGAAGTCGGCCGACATACCCGGCGCGATCGCGCCGATGTCATCGCGGCCCAGCACGCGGGCCCCGCCGAGGGTCGCGAGTTCGAGCGCCTGCCGGGCGTTCATCGCGCCGGCATCTAGCGCGCCGACGCGGGCGAGCAGACACGCCTCGCGCGCCTCGTGGAAAAGGTTGCTGGCGTCGTTCGAGGCCGCGCCGTCGACACCGAGCCCGACCGGGACGCCGGCCGCGAGCATCTTTCGCACTGGCGCAATGCCGCTGGCCAGCCGCATGTTGCTGCACGGACAATGCGCGACCCCCGTGCCGGTGCGACCGAACTTGGCAATCGCCGCATCGTCCAGCTGCACACAATGCGCGTGCCAGACATCCGCGCCCACCCACCCGACGGACTCGGCGTAGTCACCCGGCGTCAGGCCGAATTTCTCGCGGCTGTAGGTGACGTCGGAGCCGTTCTCCGCCAGATGCGTGTGCAGGCGCACGCCCGGATGGGCCCGCGCCAGGGCGGCGGATTCACGCATGAGATCGGTCGAAACCGAAAACGGTGAGCAAGGCGCGAGCGCAATACGCAGCAACGCGTGTCGCGCGGGATCGTGGTATTGCCCGATGAGTCGCTGGCTGTCGCGCAAAATGGCGGCTTCCTTTTCCACGAGCCGGTCGGGCGGCAGGCCTCCGGCGCTTTCCCCCACGCTCATGCTTCCGCGACAGGCGTGGAACCGCATGCCGATGTCCCGCAGCGCACGGATTTCATCGTCGAGCGTGCAATCGTTGGGAAACAGATAGAGGTGGTCGCTCGAGGTCGTGCAACCGGAGAGCATCAGCTCGGCCGCGGCCATCTGCGCGCTCACATAGACGCCCTCCGCGGTGAGCCGCGACCAGATCGGGTAGAGCGTCTGGAGCCACTTGAAGAGATCACAGTCCTGCGCCGCCGGCACGGCGCGCGTGAGCGTCTGGTAGAAATGATGGTGCGTGTTGACCATGCCCGGTAGCACCACGTGCCGGCCGCGCAGGTCCAGCACTTCGTCGGCGGTCGGCGGCAGCGTGGCCGTCAGGCCCACTTGCTCGATGACATGGTCGCGCACATAGATTGCCGCATCGCGAATCTCCCGGCGCGCCCCGTCCATGGTCACGAGCGTGTGGATGTTTTTGACGAGAAGCGTGCCCATGATGGTTTGAGGTTCAGCGTGAGGATCCACCGGTCACTTGCCGAGTAGCAAAATCTCGACCGATCCTCTGAAGTCTAGACCACGGAACCCACGGCAGGGATTTGGATTTCACGGGAGGAAACTGAGTAGACGGAGAGTACTTCGGCCGGGTCCCTGTTTTCTCCGTTTGCTCCAATCAATGAATCAAAGTTTTCTGTGTGTTTCGTGTTTTCTGTGGTGATAATCGGGGTGTTCTGCGGTCAAACCGTCTGCTCGGTTTCGGCCTTCACCGGCCAGGCGAGGGTCAGCACCAGCGCCGTGAGGCCGCCGGAGGAGATGCCCGACTCCAACAAGCCATGCAACCAGCCGGGCAGGCTGGCGAGCAAGGCGGGTTGCGTGGGCAGGCCGAGGCCGACACCGAGGGACAGTGCCACGATCACGCCTTCGCGTTGACCGAGTCCGGCCGTGAGCAGCAGCCGCACGCCGGCCACCGCGACGAGGCCGAACATCATCAGGGCGAGCCCACCCAGCACCGGGGGTGGCAACACCGTGATCCAACGTCCCACGGCGGGCACCAAGCCGAGCACCGCCAGAATGGCGGCCATCATGTAGCCGACGCGCCGGCTGGCGACGCCGGTGATCTGGATCACGCCGTTGTTCTGCGCGTAGGTGGCGCTGGGGAAGCCGCCGAAGAAGGCCGCCACCGTGCTCGTGATGCCGTCGGCGAGCACGCCGCCGGAGAGTCGTTTCCAATGGTCCGCCCCCCGCGTCGGCAGACCCGAGAGCTGCGAGGTGGCGGTGATGTCACCGATCGCCTCCAGGACCGATACGAGATAGATGAAGGCGAACGGCGGCACGAATTTCCAGTCGAAGGCAAAACCGTGCGGCAACACCTGCGGCACGGTGAACCACGCTCCGCCCGTGCTTTCCGGTGCGTGGAGTCCGCCGAACAGGCCGCACAGGATGCAGCCGGCGATTACACCCAGCGCCGCACCGGCGATCCGCGCCCAGGCGCGTCCGGTGGCTTGGGCCGCCACGATCACCGCAATCACCACCAGGCCGATCACCAGACCCAACCACGGCGGCGCATCCGGCCGCACGGGCGCGGCCAGCCCGAAGAACGCCGTCGGAATGAGCGAGGTGCCGATCAACAGCACCACGACGCCGGATACCAACGGGGTGAAGACGCGGCGCAGGCGCGAGATGAAGGGGGAAAGGAAAATCAGCAACGGCGCGGTGACGCACGACATGCCGAGCATCAGGGCGAGTCCACCCGCCTGCCCGGCCAGCATGAGCGGCTGCAAAAAGGCGAAGCTGGTGCCCGTCACGCTCAGCAGGCCCGATCCGACCGGACCCCGACGGCGACATTGCAGGAACGTGCCCAGGGCCGAAGCGAGCAGGGCGATGCTGACCAGATACGCGGTGTCGGTCTGGGAAAACTTCAGCGCGCCGGCCAGAATCAGCGGGGGCGTCACCGTGCCGACGACCATCGCCGAGACATGCTGTACCCCGACCAGAAACGACGGTCCGAGGGGAATCCGATCCTCCAGCCCATAAAGGATGGTCGGCGACTTGTCCGGCGTGGCGGGCGGGGGCAGGATTTCCATGAAGCGTGATCAGCAGGGGCCGGGCCAGCGGCGGAAGGCAGGAGGAGATCGTGAAATCAGCAATCGGGCATCGGAAATCGATAAATTTTGGAGGCAGCCATCCCGGAATGTGGTTCGCTTCCAGATGCCGGATTTCAGATGCCCGATTCCCGATTTCACGATTTCCGAGCTAATCGGTCATCCGCCTACGGCGCCCGCTCCACCCGCACGGTCCAGGTGCCGCCGGACGCCAGGCCGTGTTTTTCCGAGAAGCTGCCCATGTTCAGGGCAAAGGAGACGTTCAGCAGACTGTTCAGGTAGAGCAGCGGCTCGCCTTCCTTGACGTCGCCAAAGGTCCGGACGTACGGCATGGTGCCGCGATAGACCACCTGGCCATCGTGGGCGATGGTGACCGCATACCGGTCGCCAAAAGCGGGCTTCAGCTCGTTGAAGAGCGTGTCCGGAATATTGGTCCACACGTTGCCATAGTGAAAATCGATCTGCGGAATCGTGCCGCGCAGCACCCCACCCTCCCGGGCGGCGCGCTCGTACGGCAGGCTGACGACCTTCGGATCCAGCAGCGGGCCGACCTGCTCAAAGGTGATCTTGCCCGCCGCGAGCCGGGCGCCGGTGTAGGCATAGACATCGCGACCGTGAAAGGTGTAGCTCTTTTCCGAGCCGGCGCGCCGGTTGGCGACCTCATCGATGCGGCGCACCGCGGTGATGCCGAGCTCCTCCGCGACCAAAGTGAGCGTGCCGTTGTCTGGTGTCACGAAATATTGCCCGTTTTTCGTCTGCAGCACGACGGAGGCGCGATCCGTGCCGACGCCGGGATCGATCACGGAGACAAACACCGTGCCCGCCGGCCAGTAGGGGGCGGTCTGCTTGAGACGGTAGGCCGCCTCCCAGATGTCGTAGGGCGTGTTTTCCTGACTGAGATCAAAGATCGCGAGCGAGGAATCCACGCCGAAGGCCACGCCCTTCATGGCGGCCACGGCCCCGTCCTTGGTGCCGAAATCAGTCTGGATGACGAGGGCATGGCCGGCGCAAACGCGAACGGCGGAGAGCAATACCGAGAGCAGGAGGAGGGATTTCATGGGAAACGGGGAATGCATCAATGGAGGGGAATGACTGGGGAGACACGAATTTCAGGAACGAACACGAATCAAGCGTCGCCACGGCCGGGCGAGAGCGCCGGAAAACATGCAGGCATTGAATGACGAGGAAGCCGCGGGGCAACGTTTACCGTCGGGCGGGGTCTCCCAATCCCGCCCACAGGGATGAAAAAGGCCGCCCGTTGCGGGGCGGCCTGGAAAGGAATCAGCGGTCTCAGAAGTTGTACTTCATCGTGAAGCTGACTTGGGTGCCGGGCAGCGCCAGAATCGAGGCGTTGCCGTAGACGGCATTGGGTGGGGCCCAGTTCTTCTCGTTGGTGACGTTGGAGACGTTCAGGCGGAAGTCGAAGTCCTCGTACTTGTAGCTGGCGCCGACGTCGATGGAGTACTGCTTGGGGATGACGAGGGTGCCGGCGTAGTTGTTGTTGATCTTGCCCGTCGCCGTGAAGTTGGCGTTCAGCCGCAGGCCGTTGTCAAAGCCGTACGAGATGAGACCGTTCATCTGATTCTTGGGCAGGCCGGACACCTGGTGAATATTGGCGTAGTCGATGCCCTGGGTGGGCAGCAACGGGGTGCCGCCGTCAGACTGGAAGGGCGCGGTGACTGTGGCGTCGATGAACGAGTACGACAGCGTGGCGTAGATGTGCTTGTTCGGCTGGTAGTTCAACTCGGCCTCGAAGCCCTTGGCGTCGAACTTCTGGATCACGGTGCTGCTCGTGCTCTTCGCGGTGCGCTTCTGTTTGTAGACCGCAAAGTTCAGGAACAGGGTGTTTTCCTTGAGCGAGTACTTCGTACCCAGCTCCATCAGCTCGCTCGGCTGCTGGAAGTTCTCCTTGTCCAACGCGTCGCCCGCGCCGTTCCAGCCGGTGATGCCGCCGCCGTTGCCGACCGCACCCGAGGTGTTCTTGCTGTAATTGTAGGTCGCATAGACGCTCGAGGTTTTGGTGGGCTTGTAGACCAGGCTGGCGTTGTAGTTGGGAATCCAGACGCTGATGCTGTCCTCGGTGTAGAAGGGCCCGAGCGGGTCACGCACATTGGCCTTGAAGCGGTCGTAACGCAGACCGGTGACGACATCGAGCTTCGGGTCCACCTTCCAGTTGGCCTGGAAGAAGGGTCCGACCGTGGTGCCGTTGCTGTCGTTGGTGTCGCCGTTGATGGTGCCCTGCGTGGCATAGCGGTTGGGCCAGCCCGGGACCGGCTGTCCGACGAAGCGGCCGTAGAAGTCCGCGGAATTGTACACGTTCACGTAGTTCAGGTCCCGCGTGAGGTCCCACACGTTGGCCGGCTCGAAGAAGTAGTCGTCATAGGCGAGCGTCTTCTGGTAGCGGATGTCCAGACCCGTGTTGATGGTGTACTTCGGGTTGGTGAGGATGACCTCGGTGCGGTTCTCGGCGAACCAGGAGGGGTCGATGATCTCGGAGTAGTAGTAGCGGCTGAGCGTGTTGCGCTTCGTGTAGCTCCAGTAGGTGTTGTTCACGACCTTCACCGTCGGGCTGACGGTGTAGGTCTGGATGGCCTGGAGGTTGTACTCGTTGCCGGTGGAGTGGTCGGCCGGGTTCAGCAAGCGCGTGTGGCGGTTGAGCTGCACGGTGGGACCCCAGGCCATGGTGTTGCCGCCGCCGAGCACCCAGGTGGAGTTCTGCGCATCGGACGGGGCGCCGGGGGCGTTGTTGATGTTGATGCCGGTGACGTACCTGCCGTTGTCGATCAGGTCCTGCGTCACGCGGTTCATGCCCCAGTTCTCCGTGTAGCGGTAGTCGGACCACGAGCCGTTGATGAAGATGTTGTAGGCGGTCGACGGGCGGATCTCGACGGCACCGTAGAGCGAGTGGTTCTTGTTATAGTAGTTGTGCCAGTAGCCCTTGCTGTCCTCGCCGGAATAGCTGAAGCGGAAGGCGGACTTCTTGCCGATCGGTCCGCCCTCGTCGAAGGTCCAGGCCTTCTGGGAGTAGGAGCCGATGGTCACACTGACCGTGCCCTTGTTCTTGTCGAAGTAGGGACGCTTGGTGATCAGATCGATGAAACCACCGACGTACATCGACGTGCCCTGCACCGCGGTGGCGGGACCCTTCACGATGTTGACGGACTCGACGGAATTGAAATCGAGCGGGAGGCCGTTGCCGTTGGAGGTGATGCGACCGCGGACGCCGTTGATGAACAGATCGGCGGTCTGGCCGCGGATGCTGGGATTGGACGGCGCGCCGAAGTTGGTGGTCGTGTAGGCGCTGGAGGTGAGCTTCGAGAAGTCGAGCACGCTGTCGATGTTGATGTCGCTCAGCTGCTGGCGGGAGATGATGGTGACATTGCGCGGCACATCGACGATGTTGTCGTCGGTACCGAACACCGAGGTGAAGGGACGCGCGATCGACAGGACCATCTGGTCGATGCCCACATCGGACGTGACCTTGAAGCGTTCGAGCTCGAGGACCTCGCCCTTGGGCGGCATGGAGTTGTCGACGGGAGCGTCGGTCTGGGCGGAGAGACGTCCAGCGACAAATACTAGGACTTGCACGGCCAGCAGCGTGCGCAGCAGGTTGGTTTTCATAGTTTGGTGTAGAAGTGGTGGCGTGGCGCCACGTCCTGTCATAAGCAAGGCATGTGCCACCGCTTCCATTGTTTGCAGGAATGAGGTCCGGCGGGATCCCGGCCTTATTCGCCGAAGGTCGCGGCTGCGGGCGGCGCCCCGAGCTTGTCGGGCCCGCGGCCGAACCGCGCCTCCATCGGGAAAAATCTCGGCAGTCCGGTACGAACCCTGCTAATCCGCTGCCATGCTTCCCTCCTTGACCGGCCGATGCCTCCTGGCCGGCCTGACCACCCTTGCCGCCACCCTGCCCGCCTTCGCCGAAATCATCCGGCCCAAGGTGGTGGTGGTGGCCATGTTTGAAATCGGCGAGGACTCCGGCGACAAGCCCGGTGAGTTTCAGTACTGGGTCGAGCGCGAGAAACTCGACCGCGTGATCCCCTTGCCAGCCGCCTACCATGCCGTGCGCGCCAATGCCGACGGCTCCGTCATCGGCATTGTCACGGGCATGGGCAACACGAACGCCGCCGCCAGCATCATGGCGCTCGGGCTGGATCCCCGTTTTGACCTCACCAAAAGCTACTGGCTGATCGCGGGCATCGCCGGGATCGATCCGGCCGACGGTTCCGCCGGTTCGGCCGTGTGGACCGACTACGCGGTCGAGGGTGATCTCGGACACGAGATCGACGCGCGGGAGATTCCGGCGGATTGGAAGACCGGCTACATCCCCATCCGCAAAAAGAAGCCCTACGAGCTGCCCATGCAGCCCGCCGACGAGCGGGTCGACAATTGCTACCCGCTCAACCCGGCGCTCCTGCAGTGGGCCTACCAGCTGACCAAGGACACACCGCTGGCCGACACGGCCGAACTGCAGAGCTTCCGCGCCCGCTACAAGAATTTCCCCAAGGCCCAGCTGCCTCCGTCCGTTCTGATCGGCTCCAACCTCGCCTCCAGCTCGTACTGGCATGGCAAACTGCTCAACGAGTGGGCCAACGACTGGGTCGCCTATTACACCGAGGGCCGCGGCAACTACGTCACCACCGCCATGGAGGACACCGGCACGCTGCGCGCGCTCACCAATCTCACGCGGGCCGGTCGCGCCGACGTCAAGCGCACCTTGGTTCTCCGCACCGGCAGCAACCACGACATGCAACCGCCCGACCTGACCGCCGCCCAAAGCATGTTCGGCGAAAGCATCGGCCACTATTCCGGCTTCATCCCGTCGCTGGAGGCCGCGCACGCCGTGGGCAGCCGGGTCGTGCATGCCCTCGTGGAGGGCTGGGCCCGCTACGAATCGGAGATTCCCACCGCGCCCTGACCGTCATGCGTTCCCGTTTTCTGCCCTTTGTCCTGCTGGTCGTCGGCACGCTGCGGCTCCCGGCGGCCGATCTGCTCCTGGCCGCGACAGAGGCCGAACTGCAGCCGATCATCGCCCGCCTGGAGCAACCGCAGACCGAGACCCGCGCGGGCTGGCAATTCTGGCTCGGGACGATCCACGGCCGGAGCGTCGTGCTGACGCGCACCGAGGACGATCCGCTCAATGCCGTGGCCGCGACCACGCTGGCCATCCGCCGTTACGAACCGAAGCTCGTGCTCACCTTTGGTGCAGCCCGCGCCCATGACCCGGCCCTGCAGCCCGGCGACCTGGTGCTGAGCCGCGAGTTCGCCGCCTTTGACGGCATGGTTTCTCCCCACCGCGACAGCGGAGCTGGCACGACCCCGCTCGCTTGGAGGAAACTGCCCCACGCGCTGATCACGCCCGGTGAAAAGGAAGTCTATCAGGATCGCTTCCCCGCCGACGCCCCCACCCTCGCCCTGGCGGAAAAAGTTTTCGCTGCTCGCAGCCACGTCGTCGCGGGCGTGCTGGGTTCCGCCTATCAGGTCAACCGCGAGGCCGATCGCATCGCCGCCCTCCGCACCCTCTGGGGCACGAGTACCGAAAACCACGATTCCGCGCACATCGCGGGCTGCGCCCGGTTGCTCGGCGTGCCGGTCTTTGGTTTGCAGGTGATCACCGACCAACCCGGCCAGGCGGCCGGCCTCGTCCTGCAACTTCTGGAGGGCATGAAATGATCAACGCCGCCTGTTCTTGTGAAGGGCCCGCGTCTCTGCGGGCCGTTCCGCACACCCAAGCCGGCCTGCAGGGACGCGGGCCCTCCAACCGATGGTTGTTGATCGGACTTTTGCTTGTCCTCGTGCCGATCCTTCGCGCGGCGCCCTCCGTCGACATTCTGGTGCAGGGCGCCGAGCTGCCCGAAGTTAAAGAGATTTTGGCCGCCCTGCAGGAGCCCAAGAAGATCGAGATCGGGCCGTTCACCTTTTGGACCGGACGGATCGGCGCGCACTCCATCGCCCTTTCACTCACCGGCCAGGGCCTGATCAATTGCACGACCTCCACGGTTCTCGGTATCGAGGAGTTCGCGCCCAAGCTCATCGTCAACCAGGGCACCAGCGGGGCGCAGAAGCCCTACCTGTCCCTGCACGACATCATCGTCGGCCGGATCGCGCTGGACTATGGCAACTTCATCACGCCCGTCCGCGCCGCCGGCGCCGGGAGTGATGCGTTGACCTGGACGCCGCTCGCCCAGCGCCTGCGCGATCCCGCCAGCGGCCGGCTCGTGGAATTCCCCCATGGCTTTGCCGGCGACCCGGTCGCCATCGCCGTGGCCCTGCGCACGCGCAACCCGATGGGCCGGGTTTTTACCGGGGTCATCGGCTCCGCCCACGAAGTGAACCTTGAGCTCGACCGCGTGGGCTGGTCCGCGCAGACCTTTGGCATGGATGTCGAGGAAATGGAATCCGGCCACGTGGCGGCCATCGCCCACGCCTATGGCATCCGCTATGTCGCGTTCCGCGTGGTGAGCGACGCGCCCTATGAAGGCGTGCCCTTCTACGCCCAGGCCGCCCGGGCGACGGGCCTCTTCACGGTCAATTTCCTGCATAATTTCCCCGCCCTCCCCTGATCGCTCCCATGCTGCAAAAACTCTATTCCCTCCGCGAGAACGGCACGACCGTCGGTCGTGAAGTCCAGGCCGGCGCCACCACCTTCGCGGCGATGGCGTACATCCTGGCCGTCAATCCGGCCATCCTCGCCGCCGCGGGCATGCCCCAGCCCGCCTTGATCACCGTCACCGCGATCACGGCCGCCGTGAGCACGCTGATCATGGGGTTCATGACCAACTACCCGCTGGCCCTCGCGCCCGGCATGGGCATCAACGCCTACTTCGCCTTCACCATCTGTCTCGGTCTCGGGATCTCGTGGCAGTCCGCCCTCGGCCTCGTCTTCGTCAACGGCTGCATCTTCCTCGCTCTTTCGGTGACCGGCATCCGCGAAAAGATCATCACGGCCATCCCCCACCAGCTGAAACTCGCGATCACCTGCGGCATCGGTCTCTTCATCGCGTTCATCGGCCTGAAGAACGGCGGGATCGTGGTCTCCAGCCCGGCCACCTTCGTCACCCACGGCGACTTTGGCACGCCTTCGGTGCTGCTGTGCTTCGGCGGCATTCTGCTCACCGCAGTCCTCGTCGCCCGCAAGATCCCCGGGGCGATCATCCTCTCGATTTTGGCCGTCACGGTCGTCGGCCTCTTTGTCTCTAACGGCGCGGGCGGCACCGTGACCACGATGCCCAAGTCGCTTTTCGACCTGCCCGCGTCCCCGCTCCCGACGATGCTGCAGCTCAACTTCGACCTGCTGCTTCACGACTTTGGCAAGGCCCTGCCGATCATCCTCACGCTCCTCCTCGTCGACATGTTCGACAACATCGGGACCCTGATCGGCGTCACGCAACGCGCCGGCCTGCTCGACAAGGACGGCAAACTGCCCAAGGCCGGCAAGGCCCTCGTCGCCGACTCCGTCGCCGCCATCCTCAGCTCCCTTTTCGGCACGTCGACGGTGGTCAGCTACATCGAGTCGGCCTCCGGCGTCGAGGCCGGCGGCCGCACCGGCCTGACCGGGGCCACCACGGCCGTCCTCTTCCTGCTCGCGCTGTTCCTGACCCCGGTGATTCTGGCGATTCCCGCCGCGGCCACCGCGCCGGCGCTCGTGATCGTCGGCATCTTCATGTTCCAGTCGGTGTCCCAGATGAAGCTCGACGACTTCATCGAGACGGCGCCCATCTTCCTGATCATCGCCGGCATCCCGCTCAGCTTCAGTATCGCCGAGGGCATCGGCCTCGGCCTGATCGCCTACGCCGTCCTCCACCTCGCCACCGGCCGCGCCCGCCAGGCCTCGCCCCTCACCTACATCCTCGCCCTGATCTTCAGCCTGCACCTCCTGCGCGCCATCTTCACCCGGCTCTTCTGAGCCCGCCATCACCCCGAAGTTTGTCATCCATTATATGACAAATTTCGGCGTGCGGCCGGCGAAGGGCGGTGGTTGCCGCAGTCTGAAAATAATCCACCCTGCTTTCCATGCGCACCTTAGTTCTCCTGCTGCTGCCGTTGGCGACCCTCCCGGCTGCTTCCTTTTCCGAGCGATTCACCGAGATCAAGAACACGGCGAAACCCGCCGAGCTCTACACTTTCCTCTATGCCCTGCCCAAGGGCGGCGACATCCACAACCACCTCGGCGGCGCCGTCCGCTCCGAATGGTGGTACGCGATCGCCACCGATCCGGCGCGCAACGGCGGCGATGTCTTCTACACGCGCACACAGTTCAACGTCATCGCCGACACCGCCCAGCCGTTGATCCTGTTCCACATGATCCGCCGGCACACCTATGAGCAGCTGTCGGCCTCCCAACAGGCCGACTACGTGCGCCTCGATGCGCTCACGCCGGAACAGAAACAGGCCTGGCTCGACTCCCTGCGGCTCGAGCGCCCGGGCGAGGGCCGGAAGGAATTCTTCAACTGGATCTGGCCGCGCATGGACGAGCTGGGCGAAAACCTTGCCGTGGTCGGCGAGGCGCTGGTCGAGACGATGAAGGCCTACGGCGCCGAGGGCCTCCGCTACCTCGAGACCCAGCAGGGCGCGATGGGCTTCAAGGACAATGCCGGCCAGCCCATCCCCACCGCGGTGGCCGCCGACTACTTCCGCGCCCGGCTGGCCAAACCCGATGCCCTCGCCACCGGCGTGACCGTGCGCTTGCAGGCGACCGTGCTGCGCTTCGCCGACAACGCCGAGGACCGCCTCGAACGCCTCTACCAATTCGTCGACGGCAACCGCGACCTCTGGGTCGGCGTGAACATGGCCGGCATCGAGGAAAACGACAAAGGCAACCCCACCCGCTTCCTCGCCAAGTACCGCGAACTGCGCCGCACCTTTCCCACGCTCGACCTTTCCATCCATGCCGGCGAGATGGACGGACCCGACACGCACATCCGCGACACGCTGCTGCTCGGCGCCTCCCGCATCGGCCATGGCCTCAACCTCATCCAGGATCCGGCCACGCTGCTCCTGTTGCAGCAGACCCGCCGCGTGCTCGTCGAGATCAACCTGATCTCCAACCGCCTGCTCGAATACACGCCCGACCTCGCGAAACATCCCTTCCCCGAATACCTGCGCACCGGTATTCCCGTCTGCCTCAACACCGACGATCGCGGCATGTGGGACTCCAACCTGACCGACGAGTACTACACCGCCGTCACGCAGTACAACCTCTCCTGGGCCGAGCTCGTGCAACTGGGCCGCAACTCGCTCACCTACTCCTTCGCACAGCCCGAAGTGAAAGCGCGCCTGCTCGCGGACTACGAACAGGCCGTCACCGCCTTCGAGACAAAGTTCGCCGCCAAGGATTCCCTCGCACAACTGGCCACCGTCAAACCGGTGACCTACGGCTACGCGCAGCGCACCTGGGGCCTTAAATTCCAGTAGGGCCGGTCTCTGACCGGCCTATGCCCGTTGGCCAGTCACAGACTGGCCCTACCTCCCGGCTCACGGCTTCAACCGCACCCGGTACACGAAGCTCCAGTCGATGGTCGCGTTCTGGATCTTGATCAGCATCCGGTTCTTTCCCTTCTTCAGATGCATGGGGACCACGTCCTCATCCACCCGGCTGGGGCGACGGATCCACTTGTCGTGGATGAGCTCGCCGTTGAGCCAGATCTTGACGCCGTCATCGCTGCCCAGGCCCATCCACGCCTCGGTGTCACGCGGTGAGTCAAACTCCGTCCACGCGTAGCCGACCGTGTAGTCCTTCGGGACGCCGCTCTGCATGTCGACAAAGCCGTCCTTGCTCTGGATTTTCTCCCAGGTCAGCTCGGTGTTTTCGTCGATCCGTTGGCGATCGCCCGGTTTCGGCCGCACGCTGTCCGCCCCGGTGGCGGCAAAGAAGTCGGTGTTGAAGGCGCTCATCTGCGCCAGGCGGGAGATCTTGCCGGTGTTGACCTCGATTGCGTTGAGCATGATCGCGCCGCTGGCGGTTTCCCCCACGATGGAGGACTCGAAGTCCTTTTCCGAAACCTTGATGGGACGGAGCACCAGCCAGTCCTCGATCGGCAGCATCGCATAGGTGGCGCTGCGGAGCCAGGTCCGGTCAGCGTCGCGTTCCGCATCCGGTGCCGGCACCTCGAGATGGTAATCCAACGAACCGGCCACGGCCCGGCCCTGATCAATGGCCGGGGCGACGAGCGCCTGCGACAACGCGGTCGTCAGCGGTGCCACGAGATCGGCGGGCACATCGCCCGGCCCGGACGACACCGTGGCGGTGACCTTGCCGTCCGCCGCGACCGCCAGCCGCGCCGCCACCCGCTTGACGCCGTACTTGCCCAGGATTTCCGGCCGCAACGGATCACCCACCAGCACGGGATCGGCGTGGGATGCGGCAAACGCGACCGGCCGGGTGGCCTTGAGATAGTGGAGCCGGTCGGGCCAGCCCAACGGGTCGGCGGGATCGATCTGCCAGAGCAGCGCCGTGACCTGGTCGAAGAACCCGCGAATCGACTCCGTATCGCCTGCCTTGGCCGCGACGAGCGGCACCCCCTGCCGCGTGAGGAGCACCACGGTGGCACCCTCCTTCGGCAGGTAGGGCGTGAGGACCGGCATCAGCTTCTGCCTGTTGAAATCGGCCACCAGCCAGGGCATGCCCGCGGTCACCGCGATGTTCCGGTGCTGGCCGGCGTCATGACGGGTGCCCAAAAAGACCGCTTCCAGCAGGTTCGGATAAATGCGCTGCACGCGCCGGTAGAAGGCATGCATGTTGGAGACCATGAACCAGCCTTCACCGCTGTTGTGCGAACCACACAGGGCGAGCAGGAGTTCCGGTTCCGGCTGTCGGATCAGGTCGGCGGGTTCCAGTTCCTTCTGCCGCACCTGCTGCACGTTCCCGACCAGCGAGCCGGTCGCGTTGCCTTTGGCCTGGGCAAAACTGTCTGCCCGCGCGGGCAGGGCCGCAATCTCCGTGTGAATCCGCACGCAATCCTCCGCGGAAAAACCCCGCAGCAGAAAACGCCGTCCGTTCTCACCGGGTGTGCGGAAAACCACATAGGGACCGAGGATGTCGGTCGGCTCGCCCTTGAAGGAAGTGCCCTGCAGGTCCTTCCATTGCGACATCTTGGCCTGCGCGGGATCCGGCATCGCCAACAGGGAAACAAGGACCAACGCAGCGCTCACAAACCGACGGGTGGGGTAATTCATCTTGGGGTGCCCCACTCCATTAGGCTGCCCCCTCCCGCGAAACAAGTCCGGAGCCACCCCGTGACGCATTTTGCCGCCGGTGGATCGCGGAGGGGACACGACTTTCCATTTCAACGGCATGCATCGCCTGCTAAATTTCCGCGCTACGATATATTGTCTGCATCCGCTGTGACCAATCGCGTTTTCTTTGCAAAGAAGGGCCTTCCGGCCTCCGGACGGAACGTCGACGCACCATCAGGACGCACGCCTCACCAGTCTTCCACGATCAATCCCGGCACCCGCCGAAACTCCCCGGTATTGCCAGTGACGACACAGGCGCCCAGCGCGAGCGCATGGCCCGCCAGCAGCGCATCATAGGCGCCGATGGGCTGGGCGTTGGGTTTGAGCGTCGCGAGGTAGGCACGCACGTTGCCGGCGTAGGCCGCGGCGTCTGCATCGAAGGAGGCGACGTCCGGCATGATCATGCGCAGCTGGGCGACACGCTCGCGATGCGCGGGATTTCCGGACTTCGCCGCACCATATTCTAGCTCGCTCAGCACGATCGCAGAGAGGCGGCAGAAGGAGAGCTCATCGAGCAACCGGTCGCGCAGGGCCTCATTCACTGCTCCACCCCGCAGGAACCGGGAGAACACGTTGGTGTCGGGCAGGTAGATCACGTCGTCCGGCGCTCAGGATTCCCGCAGCGGAAAGTCGGACGCCGCGCCGAAGAGCGCGGCCATCGCCTTGCGCCGCTTGGCCTGATCCGCCGGATCGACCGCAACGAAACCCGAGGCCGTCACCGTGAGTGCATAGGTCTTGCCCACCGGCACCTGCAACCCGGCCGGCAGCCGCAAGGCCGCGGAATTGCCCGATTTGAACACCTTTCCCGTCGGGAGGCGGGTCGAGGCCGCGGCTCCGGTACCCTTTACTTTCGAGATCACAGTGGAGGTCTTCATTGTATCTACACCGTATATCCTTGGACCTTTGGTCCGCAAGCTGGAAAGCCGCTTTGCCTCGTCCGCTGTGGCCGCGCCACCCGCTCCCCTCCTATTGAGCCGTACCCAGAGAAGGGACAATCCGGCGAGTCGGGACGGTCTCTGACCGGCCTCTCCCGTCCGCGCGCAACCCTACGGACTGAGACCGACCCCACCCCAAAGCTGCATCAAACAATTGGCAGGCTGCCCTCTCCCTCAAAACAAGTCCGGAGCCGCCCCGTGACGCATTTTGCCACCGCTGGATCGCGGAAGGGTGACGGCACGCTATTCCATCTTCGCCCCGGCCTTGACCCAGGCGGCGAGGACCGCGCGTTCCTGGTCGGTCATGTTCGTCGTGTTGCCAAGCGGCATGATCCGTGAGACCACGACCTGCTGGTAAAGGCGGGGCGCATTCTGCGCGAGGTCGGCGGGCGTGTGGAGGAGCACGCCGGCCGGCGGTGCGGTGATACCCGGGAACGTGGGCACCGGGGAGTGACACGCCACGCAGTGTTGGCCGACGATGGCCCGCACGCGGTTGAACGTCACCTCTCCCTCGACCGGCGGCAAAGTCACCACCCGCGGGGCCGTCCACACCGCGACCACGGCCAGCAGCCCGGCGCCTAGCAGCGGATACTGCCAGGCATAGACGCCCTTGTGCTTGCGATTGAAGAAATGCCGGATGCTGACCCCCGCCGCCATGATGAGCGTGAGCACCGCCCAGTTGTAAGGATGCGCGTAGGTCGACGCGTAATGGTTGCTCACCATGATGAAGATCACGGGCAGCGTGAAATAGTTGTTGTGCACGCTCCGCTGCTTGGCGCGGATGCCGTCGCGCGGGTCCGGGGTCTGGCCCGCCTTCATCGCGGCCACCATGCGCTTCTGCCCGGGGATGATGACGAAAAAGACATTGGCCGCCATGATCGTCCCGATGGCCGTGCCGACATGGATGAAGGCCGCCCGCCCGCCAAACGTCCGGGCGAGGCCCCAGGCGAGCAGCGTCATGAGTCCGAACACCACCAACCCGAGCAGGCCGTCGCGTTTGCCCAGCGGTGATTTGCAGAGCAGGTCGTAGACGATCCAGGACCCGACCATGCTGCCGGCGGCGAGCCCGACGGCGGCCAGCGGCGTGAGCACACGGACATTGCCGTCCACCATCATCGTCCCGGCCTTCAGCCAGTAGACCAGCACGAGCAGCGCCGTGCCCGAAAGCCAGGTCGTGTACGCCTCCCATTTGAACCAGTGCAGCTTCTCCGGCAACGCGGCCGGCGCCACGAGGTATTTCTGCGGGTTGTAGAACCCGCCGCCATGCACCGCCCAGAGTTCGCCGCCCACGCCCTTCTTCGCCGTGTCGGAGCCCGGCACCGGCGGGTCGAGGCTGTTGTCGAGCCAGATAAAATAGAACGACGATCCGATCCACGCGATACCGGCGATGACATGCAGCCAGCGCACGAGCAGGCCGAGGAATTCCAGAAGATAGGCGGTGTCCATGGAGGGTCAGTACCGGATCTTGTCCGTCTTCGCCGCCCACGCCTGGAAGGTCGTCAGCGCGGCGTGGCGCAGCAGCGGGGTCATCTTCACGGCCCGCTTCTCCGGCGGCAGCGGCACCTGTTGGTAGATGAAATCGTCGTCGAACCCGATGGCCGCGGCATCGGCCCGGGTGTTGCCATAATAGACCGTGGGGATCCGCGCCCAGTACACCGCCGAGAGGCACATCGGACAGGGCTCGCAGCTGGTGTACAGCTCGCAGTCGGTCAGTTGGAAGGTCTTGAGCGACGCACAGGCATCCCGGATCGCCGTGACCTCCGCGTGGGCCGTGGGATCGTTGGTCGAGGTCACGCGATTTTGGCCGCGGCCGACGATTTCGCCCTGCCGCACGATCACGCAGCCAAAAGGCCCGCCCCGGCCGCCGTGCATGCCGTCCTCGGCCAACTGGATCGCTGCGCGCATGAAGTCATCGGGTGTCATCGGGCTCGGATAAAAGCACAGATCGGGCCAGTGGCGAGCCCGGTCCGCACTCTGCTACTGACACCCGGCATGCTTCCGGCTACGCCTCGGGCCATACCATGAGCGCCTATCCGATTGTGAACGGACTCGAGATCCGCGGCCCGATGAATCCGGGCTATGCCACCATCCTGACTCCCGCCGCCTGTGCCTTTCTCACCGGTCTCCTTGACCGTTTTGGTCCGCGCCGCCTCGAACTGCTGGCCAAGCGGGCGGAGCGGCAGCTCGCGATCGACGCCGGCCAGCTGCCGGACTTCCTGCCCGAGACCGCCAGCATCCGCGGTGGCAGCTGGAAGGTCGCCCCCATCCCACCCGACCTCCTCGACCGGCGCACCGAGATCACCGGCCCGGTGGACCGCAAGATGGCCATCAACGCCCTCAACTCCGGCGCCCAGTGCTGGATGGCCGATTTCGAGGACGCCAATTCCCCGACTTGGGAAAACTGCATGGAAGGCCAGGTCAACATGCATGACGCCGCCCGCCGGACCATCGCCTACACTTCACCCGAAGGTAAGCAGTACGCGCTGAAGGAGCGGATCGCCGTCATTATCGCCCGGCCCCGCGGCTGGCACATGGAGGAGAAACACGTGCATTACCAGGGCCGGCGCGTCTCCGCGTCCCTTTTTGATTGGGGCCTGCATTTCTTCCACAACGCCAAGGCGCTCCTTGCCCGCGGCAGCGGTCCGTACTACTACCTGCCGAAACTGGAGAGTCATCTCGAGGCGCGTCTCTGGAACGATGTCTTCATCCATGCCCAGGAAGCCCTCGGGCTGCCGCGCGGCACGATCCGCGCCACGATGCTGATCGAGACGATCACGGGCTGTCTCGAAGCCGAGGAAATCCTCTACGAACTGCGCGAACACGCCTCCGGCCTGAACTGCGGCCGCTGGGACTACATGTTCAGCATGGTGAAGAAACTCCGCAACCGCCCCGGGTACCTGTTTCCCGACCGCACACTCATCACCATGGACGTACCCTTCCTCAAGGCCTACGTCACCCACGTCATCAACGTCTGCCACCGCCACGGCGCCTACGCCATGGGCGGCATGGCCGCGCAGATCCCGATCCGCGACGACCCCGCGGCCAACGCGGCCGCCCTCGCCAAGGTCCGCGCCGACAAGCTCCGGGAGGTCCGCGCCGGCCACGACGGCACCTGGGTGGCCCACCCCGGCCTCGTGCAGACCGCCCTCGACGCCTTCGGCGAACACATGAAGGGACCCAACCAGCTTCACGTGCTCCACAGCCGGCAGGTCACCGCCGCCGACCTGCTCGCCCCGCTGCACGGCCCGATCACCGAGACCGGCGTGCGCTGGAATCTCCACGTCGGCGTCCGCTACCTTGAGGCCTGGCTGGGCGGTTCCGGCGCCGAGCCGATCCACCACCTGATGGAGGACCTCGCCACCTCCGAGATTTCCCGCTCGCAACTGTGGCAGTGGCTGAAGTTTGGCGCCAAACTCGACGACGGCCGGCCCGTCACTGCGGATCTTTACGACCAGCTGCTCCCCGACGAACTGGCAAAGATCCGCGCCGAGTACGGCGACGCCCGCTACGACGGCGGCCGCTTTCCCGAAGCCGTCGAGCTCTTCATGCGCATGTCGAAGAGCCCCGTGTTCGACGAGTTCCTGTCCCTGCCGGCGTATGAACTGCTGCCGTGATCAGAAATCGTGAAAACTGATCATCGGGCATCTGGAATCTAAAATTGCCGGCATTTTCAAATTCACGATTTTCGATGCCCGATTCCTGATTTCACGATTCTGCCGCCCGTGCACATGTCCACCTCCCTCACCGCCCTGAACAGCAACGACCGCGACACCTTCACGGCCGCATTGGGCCACTTGTTCGAGCATTCTCCATGGGTCGCGGAGGAGACCTGGTCGCGGCGGCCTTTTGCCAGCGCCGAGGCTTTGCATGCGGCCCTGTGCACGACCATGCGCGCGGCGCCGCCGGAACGGCAGTTGGCGCTGATCCGGGCCCACCCGGATCTAGCCGGCCGGCTGGCCCAGCAGAAGAAGCTCACCGCCGAGTCCACCCGTGAACAGGCCAGCGCCGGGCTCGACCAGCTCACCGATGCCGAATTGGCGGCGTTCACGCGCCAGAACGATGCGTACAAGGCGAAGTTCGGTTTTCCCTTCATCATCTGCGCCCGCCTCAACGCCAAATCCGCGATCCTCGACGCGATGCAGGCCCGCAGCACCAACCCGCCCGACACCGAATTCGCCACCGCCCTCGGCGAAATCGAGAAAATCGCCCGGCTGCGGCTGCTGGATGTATTAGGCACGGCTAATCAACCATAACCCGCTAATGAAGCTGTTGCCTCCGTTCCCCAGTCCGAATTAGTGTCTCATCAGTGTTCATTAGTGGTTAACGACTCTTCCTCCCATGCCCGGCAAACTTTCCACCCACGTCCTCGATCTCACCACCGGCCGGCCCGCCGCCGGCATGCGCATTGAACTCTGGAACTACGACGGCAAGCCGCACCAGCTCAAGGCCGTGGTCACCAACCTCGACGGCCGCACCGACGAACCGCTGTTGGCCTCCGACGCGATGGTCGTCGGCACCTACGAACTCCTTTTCTTCGTGAAGGACTACTTCGTCACCCACCACAAGGACAGCCCCTTCCTCGACCGCGTGCCCGTCCGCTTCGCCATCGCCGACGCCAAGGCGACTTATCACGTGCCGCTCCTCGTGACCCCCTGGGCCTACCAGACGTACCGCGGCAGCTGACCTTCATGGTAAACGCCACGCAGCTTCTGGCCCGCCGGCTCGACGAGCTCGGCCGGGTGACCGATGAACCCGGCCGCCTCACGCGCACCTTTCTCTCGCCCGCCATGGAGCGGGCCAACGCTCTCGTCGGTCAATGGATGCGGGATGCCGGCCTCACCGTCCGCGAGGACGACACCGGCAACCTCATCGGCCGCCTCGAGGCCGGGGTGCCAGGGCGCCCCGATCCTGGGCACCGCGGCGGAACGGGCCGCTCCGCCCCACCCCGGACCCCAAATCCCAGACCCAAAACCCTATTGCTAGGCTCCCACCTCGACACCGTGCGCAACGCCGGCCGTTTCGACGGCGCGCTCGGCGTCGTGCTCCCGATCGTCGCACTCGCCGAACTGAAGCGGCGCGGCGTCACCCTCCCGTTCGCCGTCGAGGTTCTCGGGTTCTCCGAGGAGGAAGCCGTGCGCTTCACCGGCGCCTATCTCGGCAGCAAGGCCTACACCGGCCGGCTCCGCGCCACCGATCTCCTGCTCACCGATTTCCGGGCCAACACCCTGCGCGAAGTGATCGAGGCCCATGCCGGCCATCGCTTCACGCCGCCGAAGGCGGCCCACCGCCGCAGTGACCTGCTCGGCTACGTGGAGGTCCACATCGAACAGGGTCCGGTGCTCGAGGATCGGAATCTCGCCGTCGGCGTGGTCTCGGCCATCGCCAGCCAGACGCGCGGCCGCCTGACTTTCCGTGGCCGGGCCGGACACGCCGGCACCACGCCGATGAACTTGCGTCACGACGCCCTGGCCGGCGCCGCGGAGCTGGTCCTGTTCGCCGAGACATATGCCGGCGGGCGGCCGCCGCTCGTCGCGACGGTCGGCACGATCACCGTGCCATCCGGAGCCGCCAACGTCATTCCCGGGGAAACCGTGCTCACGCTGGATGTGCGGCATCCGGACGACACCATCTGCCGGCAATCCGTCGCCCAGCTGATCAAGGAGGCCCAGGCCATTGCCCGCCGCCGCGAACTGCTGGTCATCTGGCAGGAAACCATGCGGCACCGGGCCACGCCGTGCTCTGCGAACCTGACGGCGACGCTCGAACAGAGCGTGCGAACGGTGCAGGGCAAATCACTCTCCCTCGTCAGCGGCGCCGGCCACGACGGCGTGATCATGGCCGCGCTCACGCCCATCGCCATGCTCTTCGTGCGCTGTCGCCACGGCCTCAGCCACCACCCCGACGAATTCGCTTCCCCCAAGGATCTCGACGTGGCCCTCAAGGTGGTGATCGATTTCCTGGAACGCCTGGCCAAGGAACACGCATGAACCCGGCTGACCAAATTGGAGGGTCCGTCTCCAGACGGACCGCGGCTCGTCAGGAGACGAGCCCTCCACCCATCCAAGCCTCCGCCTGACCCATGCCCAAGAAACGCGAAACCCTGATGCCCGAAGAACCGCAGGTGCTCGACCTCGTCGTGCGCGGCGGACGCATCGTCACGCCCGACGGCATTGCCGAGGCCGAGCTAGGCATCTTGGAAGGGAAAATCGTCCGGGTTGCGCCGGAGATCACCGAACCGCGTCACACCACTCTGGAGGCGGCCGGCCGCTATGTCTTTCCCGGCATCATCGACGCCCACGTCCATTTCAACGAACCGGGTCGCGCCGAATGGGAGGGCCTGGCCCACGGTTCGCTGGCCCTCGCGGCCGGCGGCGGCACGTGCTTCTTTGACATGCCGCTCAACTCCGAGCCCCCCGTGCTCGACGCGGCAGGTCTGCGGACGAAACGCGAGCTGGCCGAGCAGCAATCGTGCACCGACTTCGCTCTCTGGGGCGGACTGGTCCCCGGCAATCTGGACAAGCTCGCCGGCCTGCGCGACGCGGGCGCGATCGGCCTGAAGGCTTTCATGTCGAACAGCGGCATCGCCAGCTTCCCGCGCGTGGACGCCAAGTCCCTGCACGAAGGCATGCGCCGCGCCGCCAAGCTCGGGATGCTCGTGGCCGTCCACGCCGAGGATGACGCGCTGGCCACGCAGTTCACCGCCCTCCAGCAGAAGAAGGGCAAAGGCGATGCCAAGGCCTGGCTCGCCTCGCGTCCGGTCGAGGTGGAACTCGCCGCCATCCGCCAGGCCATCGAGTTCGCCGGCGACACCGGTTGCGCCCTGCACATCGTGCACGTCAGCAGCCCCGAGGGCATCGCCCTGATCACCGAGGCGCGCGACCACCGCGTCGACGTGACGGCCGAAACCTGTTCCCACTACCTGCTCCTGAACGACAAGGACGTCGCCAAGCTCGGCGCGCCGGCCAAATGCGCGCCGCCCATCCGCGACGAGCCGCGCCGCCAGCAGCTCTGGGCGGAACTGCGCGCCGGCAACATCCACACCGTCGGGTCCGATCACTCACCGTCGCCGCCCGAGATGAAGACGTCTCCCGACTTCTTCGCCATCTGGGGTGGCATCGCGGGTGTGCAACACGGCTTCCAGCTGCTGATGAACGCCTGTGCCGACACGGCCGACCGGGACCTGCCGCTCCTCGCCGCCGTGCTGGCCCGGAACGTCGCCCGCCGCTTCCGCCTCACCGGGACCAAGGGCCTCCTCGCCGAGGGGCACGACGCGGATTTTTCCCTGATCGAGTTCGGCCAGCCGCAGAAAATCACCGCCAACGAATTGTGGACCCGTCACCCGATCAGTCCTTACGTCGGGCGCACCAGCCGGACCCGTCTAACCCACGCCTATGTGCGCGGCTGCCCGGTCTGGGCCGACGGCAGAGTTGCATCGGGCTCCCCCAAGGGTAAGTTTATCCGTCCAATCCTCACCTGACCATGTCTGAACTTTTCGGCCACACCCGCGCGCACGTCGGCTCCCGCCACGCGCTGATCACCCCGCACAATCATGTCCCGAGCGTCGTCCCGGGCATCACCGGGGCCACCACCATCATCCTGATCAACGAGGCCATGGGCGCGAAGTTCGCCCAGCTCCTGGTGACCTTCGAAAAGGGCGGACGCGCCGTCTTTCGCCAGCACGACCTGCAGGTTTTTGGTTACGTCATCTCCGGTGAAGTCAGCCTGATGCTGGCCGGTCGGAAGGAAAAGTGCGCCGCCGGCGGCTACTTCTACTCCCCTCCGGGCCAGGTCTGCGAACTGCTTTCGCCCAAGGCCGGCACGCAGCTCAACCTCTTCCAAAAGCGCTACGTTCCCAATGCCGCCAGTCCCGCGCCCCGCTCGTTCACGGGTGACGCCGCCAAGGTGAAGGGCACGCCCTTCCTAGGCGATCCCGCCGCCAACCTGAAGACCCTCCTGCCCGACGACCCGGCCTTCGACATGGCCGTGAATCTTTTTTCCTACGTTCCCGGCGGCCATCTGCCCTTCGTCGAAACCCACGTCATGGAACACGGCCTGATCATGCTCGGCGGCCAGGGCGTCTACCGCCTCGAAGACGCCTGGTACCCGGTCGAGCAAGGCGACGTGATCTGGATGGGCCCGTACTGCCCGCAATGGTTCGTCGCGATGGGCAAGCAACCTGCTACGTACCTTTACTACAAAGACGTCAACCGTCCCGCCCTGTAACTTTTCCTCATTCTAATTGCCCTGCCCGTTCTCTTACTCCACGTCGGAAAAGAGAGAGTGAGCAGGATTAAGAGTAAGAGAACGATTTCATGGAGCGCCGGCGGGACGCCACCCGCCCACTGCATTGTCCACTCCCACGCAAAGTTTCACCCTCACGCTGAACGGCACGTCTGTGCAAGTGGAGGGGGTGTCACCCACCACCACCCTGCTCGATTGGCTGCGCTCGACCGGTCGCACCGGCAGCAAGCAGGGTTGCGCCGAGGGTGATTGCGGCGCGTGCACCGTGGCCCTGGTCGACCGCGATGCCGACGGCCGGCCGACCTACCGCGCCATCAACAGCTGCATCGCCCTGCTTCCGATGTTTGCCGGCCGCGAGGTGGTGACCGTGGAAGGCTTGGCCGACGGGACCAAACTCCACCCCGTCCAGTCCGGGATGGTAAACAACTACGGCTCCCAATGCGGCTACTGCACGCCCGGGTTCGTCGTCTCTCTCTTTGAAGGCTACTACCGCAAGGACTGTCGCGACCCGGCCGCCATCAACGACCAGGTCTGCGGCAACCTTTGCCGCTGCACCGGCTACCGCGCCATCCGCGACGCCGCCCTGGACGCATTCCAGTCTTCCCCTGTAGGGTCGGCGCTTGCGCCGACCTCGCGCACCAAGGTCGGCGCAAGCGCCGACCCTACAGAAGACAGATTTGCCGCCCGGCTCAAAAAGCCGGTCTCTTCGCCAACCGCGCTCGACTACGCGGCTGGCGACGACCGCTTCTTCCGGCCCACAACGCTCGCTGATCTCTTCAAGCTCCAGCGCCGCCATCCCGACGCCCGGCTCGTGGCCGGCGCGACCGAGATCGGCGTCGAGCTCAACAAGAAGTTCAAAAGGTTCCCCCTGCTCATCTCCACCGAGGCCGTGTCCGAGCTGACCCGCCTCCGTCGGACTCCCTCCGGCTGGCGCATCGGCGCCGCCGTCACGCTCACCGCCATCGAGGAAAAGGTCGCGCCGCACTATCCCTCGCTCGCCAAGATGCTGCGTGTTTTCGCCGCCCGCCAGATCCGCAATCGCGCCACCTTGGGCGGCAACCTCGCGACGGCATCGCCCATCGGCGACAGCGCCCCGGTGTTGCTCGCCCTCGACGCCTCCGTGGTGCTGGCCTCGGCCCGCCGGTCCCGCACGGTTCCGTTGGCGGATTTTTTCACTGGCTACCGACAGACCGCGCTCCGCCCCGGAGAGATCATCCAGGAAATCGTTTTGCCCAAATACGCTCCGGGCCGCGGCCTGAAGCGCCGCAGCGATTTCATCAAGGTCTCCCATCGCGTAGAACTCGACATCAGCATCGTGGCCGGCGCGTTCTGCGTGGATACGGACAAAAAGGGCATCATCCGGGCCGCACGCATCGCCTACGGCGGCGTGGCCGAGCGAACACGGCGAGCGCTGCAGACGGAAGCCCTGTTGCTCGGCAAACCCTTCGCGGCCGCCACCGACGCGGCGATCATCGATTCTCTGCGCGGCGAATTCACCCCCATCGACGATGTCCGCAGCGGCGCCGCGTATCGGCGCGGACTGGTGGTCTCGCTCTGGGAGAAATTTGTTTCTGGCGACACGAGTGTCGTGCACGATCAGCCGGAAGACTACGCCCACCAAGGAGCCTGGCCAGTGGACGAAGCCACGAAGGCCCTGCGTCACGAGAGCGCCGTCGGCCACGTGACCGGCCGGGCCCTCTATGTGGACGACACGGCCTCGCGCCGGCCGATGCTGGAGATCTGGCCCGTCATGTCCCCCCACGCGCGGGCCGGGATCCTGCGCCGTGACGCCACGGCCGCCCGCCGCGCCCCGGGCGTGGTCGCCGTGCTGCTGGCCGAAGATATCCCGGGTGAGAACAACACCGGCCCGGCCCGGCACGACGAACCTTTGCTGGCCAAGGACGAGGTACTTTTCCACGGCCAGACCGTGGCCGTCATCGTCGGCGAATCCGTCCAGGCGTGCCGCGCAGCGGCGGCCCTGCTGGAGATCGACTACCAACCTTTGCCCGCTCTCCTCGGCATCAAGGCGGCCGTGGCGGCGGACAGCTTTCACACCGACTGGCATGCGTTGAAACGCGGCGATTGCGCGACGGCGCTAGCGGCCGCACCCGCCCGCTTCGAAGGCGAATTTGAACTGGGTGGCCAGGAACACTTTTATCTGGAGACCCAGGCCGCCTGGGCCGAGGCCGGCGAGGACGACACCGTGACGGTGCACTCCTCCACCCAGCACCCGTCGGAGATCCAGGCGATCGTGGCTGAGGTGCTGCACCTGCCCCGGCACAAGATCGTCGTCCAGGCGCCGCGCATGGGCGGCGGTTTCGGCGGGAAGGAGACGCAGGGCAATGCGATCGCAGCCATCGTCGCCCTGGCCGCGCGAAAGACCGGCCGGCCCGTGCGCTGGCAGCTGGACCGCGATCTCGACATGGCGCTCACGGGCAAACGGCATCCGTTCCACGCCAGGTTTTCCGTCGGCCACGACGCGGACGGACGCCTCCTCGCCGCATCCGTCGAACTGGTCTCCGACGGCGGCTGGTCGCTCGACCTGTCGATGCCGATCGCGGACCGGGCGCTGTTCCACCTCGACAACGCCTATTACCTGCAGGCCGTGGATTTCCGCAGTCGCGTGGCCAAGACCAACGTGACTTCCCACACCGCGTTCCGTGGCTTCGGCGGACCGCAGGGCATGCTCGTCATCGAGGAGATCATGGATCGCGTCGCGCGCCGCACCGGCCTGACGCCCGAAACGGTGCGCGAGCGCAACCTCTACCACGGCACCGGCGAGACCAACCGCACGCACTACCTCGAGGATATTGGCGACAACCGCATCCAGACGATGTGGCGACAAGTGATCACGCAGGCGGATTTCGCGAAGCGCCGTGCGGAAGTGAAGGCCTGGAACGCCGCCCACCCGCGCATCAAGCGCGGGCTCGCGCTCACGCCGGTGAAGTTCGGCATCAGTTTCACGCTCACGCACTACAACCAAGCGGGCGCGCTCGTGCTGGTCTATCAGGACGGCTCGGTGCAGGTGAACCACGGCGGCACCGAGATGGGTCAGGGCCTCCACACCAAGATCCTCGGCGTCGCGGCGCGCGAACTGGGCGTGCCGGCCGCCAGCATCCGGATGATGACGACCAGCACCGACAAGGTGCCCAACACCTCCGCCACCGCGGCCTCAAGCGGCGCCGACCTCAACGGCATGGCCGTGGCCGCCGCCTGTACGACCCTGCGCGAACGGCTTGCACCCGTGGCGGCGGCAATGCTCGTTTCTGCCGATGTGGGAGGGTGCTTGCACGCGACAGTCGCGACCAAGGTCACTCCCACATCCGCAAGTCCAGACGAGATCATTTTCGCCAATGGCGAGGTATTCGCCAAGTCGCAGCCGAAGAAGCGCCTGCCCTTCGCCCAGGTCTGCGCCAAGGCCTACACCGAACGCGTCAGCCTCTCCGCGAACGGCTACTACAAAACCCCCGGCATCCATTGGGACTGGAGCACCGCCACCGGACGGCCCTTCCACTACTTCGCCTGCGGCACGGCCGTGGCGGAGGTCGAGGTGGACGGCTACACCGGCATGCAGCGGTTGCGCCGCGTGGACATCCTGCACGACGTCGGCGACTCGCTGAATCCCGGCGTGGATCGCGGCCAGATCGAGGGCGGCTTCATCCAGGGCATGGGCTGGCTCACGAGCGAAGAGCTCAAATGGGACACCAAAGGCCGGCTCCTCACGCACAGCGCCAGCACCTACCAGATCCCGGCGATCAGCGACGCCCCGGTGGAATTCAACATCACGCTCCTGCCCAAGGCCGCCCAACCGAACACCATTCATGGAAGCAAGGCCGTCGGCGAACCGCCCCTGATGCTCGCCATCGCCGTCCGCGAAGCTATCCGCGACGCCGTCGCCGCCTTTGGCACACCCGGCGGCGAAGTCCGCCTGGCCTCCCCGGCCACGGGAGAAGCAATCTATACGGCCATCCAGGCCCGGTTAGGCGCCGAGGAAATCCCAAAAGTCCAAACACCAAATTCCAAATGAACCTAGATTAGTCAGCCCTGAGGGACACTAATTGCACAAATTATCACGAATCAAAACGATCCCCCTGAAGAAGTAACCCCAGGCATTCACCCATGAGGTGGGTGCGCTGCAACATACTAGGACCTGAAATTCGTCAAAATTCGTGTCATTCGTGTCTCTGACTGCGCTTTCTAGGATAAAGTAGAAGGGTCGAATACTTTCGGCCTTAAAATTTTAGGAATTGGGATCTGTTTGGCCTTTGGAGTTTTGGATCTTTGGATTTTTCCCAGCTTGGAGCACATCGCGCTCTGTCAAAAGCTGGGCGGTGATGCTGATCGCGATTTCCCGTGGGTCGTTGCTGCCGAAGGGCAGGCCCACGGGGCAATGAAACTGCCGGGCGCGCTCCGCGGGCAAACCGTCGGCGATCATCTCGCGGCGCAGAACCTCCGCCTTGGCGTCGCTGCCGATGACACCGATAAAAGGGAAATGGCGCTCCGCCAGCGCGCGCTGCAGGACCGGGCGGTCACTGGCGTGGCCTTTGGTCAGACAGAGCAAAAACGCTCCATCAGGCATCGTGGGCACCAGCTCCTTCGGTTCGTCGGACTGGATGAAACGAAGGTTGCGCGCCCGCGGCAGGCGATCGAGCCACTCGCGGCGCGGATCCACCACGGTGATGGCGCAATCGAGCGGAGCCAGCACCGGGACGAGGGCCTGCACGACATGGCCGGCGCCAAAGATCCAGATCGGCCAGGCCGCACCGTGGCCGCCGGCGGCCTGCGGTTCGAAATACAGTTTCACCGAGCCGCCACAGGTCATGCCGACATCGGTCTTCAGCGTCCAGGTGACCGAGCGCGGGGTCGCGCCGGCCCCGGCCAGCATCTCCTGCGCAAACGCGATCGCCTTGGCCTCGACCTTCCCGCCGCCCACGGTGCCGGTGTGCAGACCCGCTTTGGTCACGAGCATCTTCGCCCCCGTATCCTGCGGCGTGCTGCCGAGCGCCTCGGTCAGGACGACAAGCACAAAGGCCGTGCCCTCGCGCTCAAGGGCCACCACCTGCTCGTAGAAGGATAACGCATTGCTCACGGCGACAAGCTAGAGCGGGGACCCAGACTGGCAAGTGTCGACGGGAAAACACGGCGAGGTCGCCGTGGCTCCAGCCATCATAACCTGGAGCGCGGGCGACCCGCCCGCGGATATTTCAACTTCCTGGCGAGCAACCTACACACCCCGCCCTGTCGGGCACCCCTCTTCCTAGAGGGGACTTCGGCTACGCTGGTTTGAATTCCCCTCTATGAAGCCGGACTCATGCCGTTCAAAGAATCGGAATCGCACATAACTTATAAACATCCAAGGTCAGCTTCTGAACAATCGCAGCTGCAATGCAGTTCACTTTTTGGTGTTCAGCCTATCGGGAGAATCCGGATTCAACCGCAGGAGACCAGCTATGTCGTATCGTTGTTGGTATTAATCAGGTGGGCCGGCAGGTCCCTCTGCCGGCGATGACTGTCGTGGAAACGTATAGGTCCGCAAACGGGCACAGGGACGTGCCCGTCCACCAAGGAATTCGAGGCAATGTCCGGTCCAACTGCATGAGTCCGGATGAAGAGGGGTGGCGCGCAGCGCCGGGGTGTGTTGGGATCGTATCAGTTGAAACGGCCTCACCCTACGCCCGCGCCGCGGAACTCCGCCGGCGCACATAATCCAGCAACACCGCCGCGATGATAATGCCGCCCGTCACGATCTCCTGCACCCAGTTGGACAGACCCAGCTTGGTGCAACCATTGGCGACGACACTCATGATCAGCGCGCCCACCAGCGTGCCGGTCACGGTGCCTTGACCGCCGGCCAGGCTGGCGCCGCCGATGACGACGGCTGCGATGATGTTCAGTTCGAGCCCGACCGCCGTCGTCGGATCGCCGCCCGTGAGGTAGGCGAACTGCAGCACCGCGCCGAGCCCGGCAAAGGCACCGCCCAAAATGTAGACCAACAGTTTCACCCGCTCGACGGGCACGCCGCAGAGGCGGGCAGTCAGTTCGTTCGAGCCCACGGCGAAGACATGCCGGCCGAAGCGGGTGTAGCGCAGGGCCAGCGCCACGAGCACGGCAAAGCCCAGCATCATCCAGACCCCCGACGGCAGTCCGCCATGCCGGCCGAGCTGCATCAGGTTGTTCAGCCAGGTTTCATCGGGATAAATGGGCTGCTCGCCGGCGAGACCCTTGGCCGCGCCGCGCAACGCCCCCATCATGCCCAGCGTGACCACGAAAGGCAGCAGCCGCAGCCTCGTGATCAGCACGCCGGACAAACCGCCGCAGATTGCCGCCGCCCCGACTCCGCCCAAAGCCGCCAGGAAAGGAGAAACACCTTTTTCAATCAGCAAGGCGATGACCACCGTGCCCAATGCGATGATGGAGCCAACCGAGAGATCAATGCCGCCGGCAATGATCACGAGGGTCATGCCCAGTGCCGCCACCCCGATGACCGCGGTCTGCTGCATGATGATCGAGAAATTATCCCGGGAGACAAAGGTGTCGTAACGCAACACGGCAAATAACACGCACACCGCCACGAGTCCGACCAACGGCCCGAAGGCGGTGAGCACGTGGCGCAGCCAGGAGGTTTTCTCGGGAGCGGAAAGGGCGGGGGCGGGTTCAGACATGGTGCGGAACGGGGGAAATCGTGAAATCGGTCATCGAGAATCTAGAATCTGAAAATGAGGAAAGGCCAAAAGCACCTGTCATCCTGAACGAAGTGAAGGATCCATCGGGACGACCGGCACCGGGTGCGCCACTGGATCCTTCGCAACGCTCAGGATGACAGAATAGTAGGATCATGTTGGTTCGTAGAATGACAGTTTTCAGATGCCCGATGATCAGTTTTCAAGATTCCCCGCCTCACGCGGTGCCCGTGGCGGCGAGCATGATGCTGTGTTCGTTCCACTCGCCGAAAGGCCGCGCCTCGCTGAGTTCGCCGCGACACATGACGGCGATGCGGTCGCAGGTGCCCAGGAGCTCCGGCAGGTAGCTGCTGACCATCAACACCGCCTTGCCGTTGAGCGCGAGTTCGTCGATCAACCGGTAGATGTTTTGCTTGGCGCCGATGTCGACGCCACGCGTGGGTTCATCGAGGAGCAACACCTCCGCGCCGTTGCGCAGCAACCGGCCGAGGGCGATCTTCTGCTGGTTGCCGCCGGACAGATTGCCGATGGCCTGACCCGGACCGGCGCAGCGCACCCCCAGCTTGTCGATCCAGGTGCGGGTCTCCGCCTCCAACGCCGCCGGACGGATCAGCGGCGTGAGCCCGGGCAGCGTGAGATTGTTCTCCAGGCTGAGATTGAGCGCCAGGCCCTCGCTTTTGCGATCCTCGCTGAGCAGGCCGAGACCGTGCCGCCAGCGGAGCAACGGCGAGGCCGGCCCGGCATGTACGCCGACGCGCACCGTGCCGGCGCGGACTTCGTCGAGGGCAAAGATTGTCCGGAGCAGTTCGCTGCGGCCGGCGCCGACCAGGCCGGCGAGCCCGAGCACTTCGCCGCGGCGCAATGCGAACGAGGCATTCGCCGGTTTCACCAATCCCGCCAAACCACGCACCTCCAGGGCGACTTCCCCGGGCGCGCGCACGGAGCGCGTGTAGAGTTCGTTGACCTGCCGCCCTACCATCAGCTCCGCGATGCGGTCCATGGTGATGTCAGCCGTGCGTCCGGTCGCCACGCTTTGACCGTCGCGCAGGACGGTGTAGCGATCGGACAAGGCCTGCACCTCCTCAAGAAAATGGGAGATATAAATGACCGAGCGGCCTTGAACGCGCAGCCGACGCACGAGCCCGAACAGTTTCTCCACGTCCGCCTGCGTCAGGCTGCTCGTCGGTTCGTCGAGAACCAGGACGCGGCAACCAAGCGCAAGGGCGCGCGCAATTTCCACGAGCTGCTGTTCGGCAATGCTCAGCGCGCCGGCCGGGAGGTGCAGCGGGATATCCGGACGCCCGAGTTCGGCGAGCGCGGCCCCGGCGATCCGGCGGGATTCAGCGTGGTTGACCAGCCCCGCGCGGCCCGGCTCGGCGCCGAGCACGATGTTTTCCGCCACGCTGAGATGCGGCGCGATCGCGAGTTCCTGATTGACCATCACGACGCCGGCCCGGCGCGCGTCGAGCGGGGCGCGCGGCTGGTAGGGTTCACCCGCCAGGCTCATCGCGCCCTCATCCGCGGCATGCACGCCGGATAAAACTTTCATCAGCGTGCTCTTGCCGGCGCCATTCTCGCCCACGAGCGCGTGCACCTCGCCCGGCGCGACCTCAAAACTCACCCCGTCCAGCGCGAGGGTGGCCCCGAAGCGCTTCTTGATGTTGGTGAGCTGGAGAATGGAGCCCAAGGGGGATGAAATCGTGAAATCTGTCGTCTATAATCTAGAATCTATAATTTCAGATTCCGAAATCGTCACTGGTGGCGGTTTCTTTTGGCGGTCACCACGGACTTACCGAGAATTTTGCAGAGTTGCTCCGCCTCATCAATCAGAACACCCATTTTTGCCTGTGGCTGCAGTTGCGCGATCACAATGAATTTCAGCCAACCACGGCTTTCACGCAGTTCTTTGAGCGCGATGCTGAGTTTGTGCACAAAGTCAGCCCGGCTCTCCGCCGCACCACTTTCATCATAATTCGGCGGGGTTGAGGTGCCACAACGAACCAACTGTCCGGCCACATGCCGGCCCAAACGGGTATCGGGCAGCGCATCAACTATCCTGCCGATGCGGGCAGCAAAATTCCACAGGCGTTCCGAGAGCTCATTTTGGTTCATGACCTCATGGAGACAGGGGAATGTGGCCAGCATAACGCCTTTGGTTGCAATTTTTCGGTTAGTGAGCGGGCGATCGGAGATTTAGGATTCCAGATTTTCGATGCCCGATTTCACGATTCCCGTCAGCTTCACTTCCCGACCACCGCTTCGACCTCGGGCGTGTGGCGGTTCGCTTCGGTCACGAGCACGCAGCCGGTGTCGATGGCGGGTTCGATCTTTTCACCCCGGATCACCTTCACGGCGGTCACGACGCCCAGGTAGCCCATGCGGGAAGGGTTCTGCGCCACGAGGCCCTGGACGTCGCCCTTCTTGAGGGCGGCCAGCAAAAACGGCGAGGTGTCAAAGCCGACGAACTTTTTCTGGCCGGCGAGACGTGTCTGGCGCAGCGCGAGGATCATGCCCTGAGTCGAGGACTCGTTGGGGCAGAAAATGCCGTCAGCCTCGCGGATCTTGTCGATCAGGTTCATGGCCGCGTCCTGCGCGGAACTGACCGTCGCGCCGCCGTAGCGGTTGTCGACCGTGATGGTGATGCCGGGATACTTCTTCATGACCTCCAGGAAACCCGCCTCGCGCTCGGAGGTGCTGGCCGAGCCCTCGGCATAGCGGAGGAGCACGACTTTGCCCTTGCCGCCGAGCAGCCGGGCCAGTTCCTCGCCGCCGAGTTCGCCGCCGCGGCGGTTGTTGGTGGCGACAAAGCTGGCGAAGTCCGTGCCCGCTTCGCCCTTGAGCGCGGAATCGATGATGACCACGGGGATGTTGTGCTCCGCGGCACTCTTCACCGGGGTGCGGAGAGCGGTGTCATCAAGCGGGGCCAGGACGATCGCACTGACGCCCGACGCGACAAACTGCTGCACCACGCCGATCTGCTGGGCGCGGTCATCCTCCTTGAGCGGTCCCTTCCAAATGACCTCGACGCCGAGTTCGGCGCCGGCCTGGCGGGCACCTGCTTCCACGGATTTCCAGAAGCTGTGCGTGGTGCCCTTGGGGATCACCGCGATTTTTTCACCGGCGGCGAAGGCGACAGGTGCGAACAGGAGGGCGAGGAGGAGGGGTAGTTTTTTCATAAGGGGGTAAGGAAGGGGAGAACGGAATACGGAACCATAACCACGGCACACTCGGATGATGAGGGGAGCACTGTAGCCGAGGTCGACTCAGAAAGCCGCGTCTTCCGTGTTTTCTCTGGTAAAGCAGCGGTCTTAAATCAGCTCCAGCGCCACGGGGTTGGTCAGGGCGCCGATTTTTTCGATCTCGATGGTGACCGAGTCGCCGGGTTTCAACCAGCGGGGTTCGGGCTTGATGGCCATGCCGACGCCCTGGGGGGTGCCGGTGAGGATCACGGTACCGGGCACGAGCGTCGTGCTGCCGCTGAGATACTCGATGATGGCCGGCACGTCGAAGATCATGTCCGACGTGTTGGAACCCTGCATCTGCTGGCCGTTGAGGGTCGTGGAAATGGCCAGGTCGTTGGGGTTCGTGATCTCATCCGCGGTCACCAACCGGGGCCCGAGCGGGGCGAAGGTGTCGAAGAACTTGCCGCGGCACCATTGGCCGCCGCCCAGCTTGATCTGGTGGTCACGGGCCGAGACGTCGTTCGCGCAGGTGTAGCCCAGCACGTGGCTGAGCGCCGTGGCGCGCGTCACGTTCTTGGCCGCCTTGCCGATCACGACCGCGAGTTCGCATTCATAGTCCACCTGGTCGCTGCGCAGGTACTGCGGGATGACGATCGGGTCTCCAGGATTTTGCAGCGCGTTGATGCCTTTCACAAAGAGGATCGGGCGCTCCGGGATCTTCGCCTTGGTCTCCTCGGCGTGCTGCCGGTAGTTGAGCCCGATGCAGAGGATCTGCGTCGGCACGATCGGGGCGAGGAGCTTGCGGACGTCGGCGCGCTCGGTGGTGACGCGATGGGCGCCGTAGATGTCACCGGCGATGCGCAGCGCGGAGCCGTCGGCCTGCTCGCTGCCAAAATGGACGTGACCGGCCGAATCGAGATAGCGGATGATTTTCATGAAAGCAGGGAGCTGAGGTTAAAGCCACCGATCAAACGGAATACACAGAAATAGCCGGGAGGGTTCAATAGAGTGGTGGGAGTTTGATCAGAATTCTGTGTGTTCCGTGTATCCATCCTGCTTTCACTTCCCGGCGGACCAGCCGCCGTCGATCAGGAGGTTGGAGCCGGTGACCATCGCGGATTCGTCGGCGGCCAGGTAAAGCGCGGCAGCGGCGATCTCCTCAGGCCGCGCCATGCGGCCGTTGAGCTGGGTGGAAGCCATGTCGCGATACGCCTTCTCCGGGTCGGGATACTCGGCGATGCGCGCCTTGACGAAGGGCGTCTCGACGCGGCCCGGACAGATGGCGTTGAAACGCACCCCCGTGTGGGAATGGTCGAGCGCCAGCGCCTTGGTCAGGCCGACAACGGCGTGTTTCGAGATGGTGTAGGCCAGCCGGTCCCGCACGGCGACCACGCCGCCGATGGACGCGAGGTTGATCACGCTGCCCCGGCCGTGGGCCAGCATCGCGGGGACGAAGGCCTTGCAGAGGTTGAAGGGCCCGCGGACGTTCACCGCGTGCAGGCGGTCCAGGTCTTCGGCGGCGGTCGCGAGGAGGTTGCCCACGTGGCCGACCCCGGCGTTGTTGACCAACACATCGATGCGGGGCAAGCGGCCGGCCAGCGCCAGCACCGCGGCGGCGTCACTGACATCCACCTCGGCCAGCTCGGCGCGTCCGCCCGCGGCCAGAATGGCGTCGACGGTGTGGCGGCCGGCCTTGGCATCGCGTTCGACCACCCAGACCGTGGCGCCCTGTTGGGCAAAGACCCTGGCAATGGCCTCGCCGATGCCTGAACCGGCACCGGTGACGAGGGCGTTTTTCTGCGCGAGGGAGAACATCGGGATCAGGCCAGCCGGTAAACCCGACGGGCGTTTCCGCTGAAGATGGCCGCCTGTTCGGCGGAGGACAAATGCGAAACCAGCGCGCGGGCCGTTTCGAGCCAGCGCGGATACGCGCCGGCCAGCTTGGCCACGGGCCAGTCGCCACCAAACATCAGGCGCGCGGGGCCAAAGGTCGCGAGGACATGCTCGACGTAGGGGCGCAGCTGCCCGGCGGTCCATGCGGCGTGGTCCGCCTCGGTGATCAGACCTGACAATTTGCAATCCACGTTGGGCAACGCGGCCAGCGTGCGGATGTGCTCCCGCCACGGGTCGAGCAGACCTGCCTTGATTCCCGGTTTGCCAAAGTGGTCGAGGATGAACCGGGTGGCCGGACACGCCGACACGAGACGAATGACCGCGGGCAGCTGATGATGAAAGCAGCACAGGTCGAAGCTCATTCCGGCCGCGCCCACGGCCTGCACGCCGGCGATGAACTCCGGCCGGGCGCAGAAATCAGGATCCGGTTCGTGTTGGATGAGGTGGCGGACGCCGCGCACCAAGGGGTGGCGTTTCAGCTCGGCGAGGCCGGCGACGGTCTGCGCTCCTTCGTTCACCATCAGCTTGGCCACGATCGCGGTGATCCGCGGCTCCCGGGCGGCGAGTTGTTCGACCCACTTCACCTCGTCCAGCCACGGCGCACCGCATTCCACGAACACGATCTGCGCCGGCCCCGCCGCACCGGAGCCGGCTTCCCGCCGCAACACCTCGGGGGTGTGCGGGCCGGCAATGCTCGGCACCTCCACCAGCCACGGGCAGGGCAGGACCTGCTGGTCCCAGAAATGGACGTGGGTATCGATGAAGGTGAAACTCATGGGTGACGCGGATGGAGCCGTCGCGGTGGGATCAGAACGGCCGGCCGTCAGCCTTGGTGCCGCAGACGCTGACCTCAAGCCCTAGCTCGGCCGCGAGCGCGGCCTTGGCGTAGAGGGCGAGATCGGCTTCCTTGGCCGAGTGGGCGTAGGCCACCTGGATGTGGTTGGCCTTGTGCCGGGCCATCATCTGGTCGCGGGTCACGCCATAGGTCACGGCGTGCATGATCGGCCACTGGACGGTTGTTTCCTTCCAGCGACGCTCGGTCTCCGCGGCGGGCAGCGTGATGACCTTGGCGCGACCGAGGTCCATCTTGAGCTTGCCCCCTGCGACAAAAATGCGGCTCCAGACAATTTCGCCCGGCTTGGCGATGCCGCGCACCGTGCCGCCGCCGAGGCGGAAGTACATCGGGGGCTGGCGCAGCGAATCCGTGCCGGCGTAGCCGTCGATGTGATGCTCCGCGGGCGCGCTGCCTGAGATGAGGAACACCCAGACGTATTCCTTGGTCGTGCCGCTGCGGTCCCAATCACCCCAGCGCAGATCGTGCAGGGTGTTCTCGACCGGCTGGCCGAGGGCGGTGTGCACGCGGTTGGTGAGCAGGCCGTCGAGACCGGCGCACTCGTCCACCTCGTTGAAATGTGTGAGCGGTTGGCCATCGCGGATGACCTGGCCGGCGGCGTTCTTGACCGGCGGACGGTCGGAGTTGTTCAACAGACCCTCCACGAGGTCGCTGGCCGGCAGGAGATCCTTGAGCCCCTGCTGATACTGGATGCCGATCGACTCGCAGCCGAACTCGTCGGCGATGCGCAGCGCCGCGACATAGGTTTTACACTGCCAGAGCACCTGCGCCTCGGTGAGCTCCGTGGCCTCGTCGGTGCCGAGGTGGAACTTCATGCCCTTGCGCAACAGCCACTGGTAAACCGCCTGGGCGTCGGCGTCGCTCACCTGCGTGGCCCCGTAGTAGAGGGCGGACTGCGAGAGCCGCTCCTTGTAGACGCCGGTGCTGAACAGGAGTTCGTCGGGAATGATGGCGTTGTACATGCCCATGCAGCCCTCGTCGAACACGCCCATGATGGATTTGCGGCGGCGGAGGTCGGCCGCGATCTGCTGTGCGATCTTGCGGGCACGGGGCGGCACGGTCGCGCGGCCGAGCGGCTTGACGTGGGTTGTGCGGTGCTTGACGACACCGGTCTTGAGCCAGGCGGAGAGGCCGCCGAGGAAAACGTCATCGGTGAAGTCGTCGCTCCACAGCGTGGAGTATTTCACCCCGGCCTTCGTCAGCGAGCCGTTGAGGTTGAGCATGCCGACCAGGCCAGGCCAGGTGCCGGACCAGTTCGCCACCGTCAGGATCGGCGCCTGGTGCGAGATGAGTCCCGCCAGGAGATGGTGCGAATACTGCCAGACCGCCTCGGCGACGATGATCGGCGTCTTTGGATCGAGGTTGGCGAACACGGCCATGCCCTCTTTTTGGGAGCTGATGAAGCCGTGCTTCACCCCGGGTTGATAGGCGTGGGCGCGGACGAGCTTGTAACCGAAGCGAGCCACGGCGGCCGTGAGCGCCTGTTCCATGGCTTGCTGGGCGGGCCAGCAGGCCTGGTTGGCGGACAGGCGCAGATCGCCGTTCGCGATGAGGAGGATGGTCTTGGCGGATTTTTTCATGACGGGATGAGGTAAAGGGTTGTTCAGGCGACGAGCGGGTCGCGATTTTCCGGGAGCCCGCGGGTGTAGTTGTGATTGTGGATGGGTTTCAGCAGGGCCAGGACCCGGCCGATGAGTTCGAAGTCGGGCGCCTCCTCGGCCCAGGCGACGTTCTGGCGGATGTTGTCGGGGTTGGCCGTGCCCACGAGCGTGGTCGCGATCCCCGGATGGGCCACGCAGAACTGCACGGCGAGTTTCACGATGTCGACGCCCTGCGCGGTGCAAAACTCCACCGCGCGGCGGCAACCTTCCACAATGGCCGGCGGGGCCGGATGCCACGAAGGCACGCCGCGCGCCGTCAGCAGGCCCATGCCGGTCGGCGAGGCGTTGATGACGCCGATGCCCCGCTGCTGGCAAAGCGGCAGAACTTCGGTGAGCGCCTGGTCGTTCAACGCGTAGCGGCAGAATGACAAAATGGTCTCCACCACGCCCGGGTCCGTGCGATTGATGACGGCGGGGAACACCTTGAGCGGCAGGCCCGTGATGCCGATGTGGCCGATCCGGCCCTGCTCGCGCAGGCGGACCAGCGCCGGCAGGGTCTCGTTGACGATCTGGTCGAGGTCGGCGAACTCGATGTCGTGACACTGCAGCAGGTCGATGTAATCCACCCCGAGCCGCCCGCAGCTCTCATCGAGCCCGCGCACGATCCGGGCCGCGGAAAAATCGAACTCCCCTTCCCCGTACTGGCCGACCTTCGTCGCCAAGATATACCGGTCGCGCGCCACGCCGCGCAGGGCCCGGCCGAGCACGCTCTCGGCCCGCGTGGCCCCGTAGTACGGCGACACGTCGATGAAATTGATGCCCAGATCGAGGGCGGTGTGCACCGTGCGGATGCCGGCCGCATCGTCGACGGCGTGAAACACGCCGCCAAGCGACGATGCCCCGAAACTGAGGACGGAGACGTTGAGACCGGTCTGACCGAGTGGGCGCTGGTTCATCGGGTTCCTTTTGGCGCTCAGTCGAGATGAAAGACTTCCTCCATGCGGGCCCACCACTCGCCCGGCTGACGCGAGTCGAGCGGGTCCTGCATCGGCTCCATCAAGGCCCACCAACGCTGGGTGGCCGGGTCGGCTGCCATCACCCGCATGTCCGCCGCATGGTCGGAGCCATAGTATTCATAATAGCCGAACAGGAATCCGTCCTGATGATAGATGGAATAGTTCCGGATGTGGCAGCGGGTGATCGTGGCCAGCACCTCGGGCCAGACGGCGGCATGCTCGCGGCGGTATTCCTGGAAACGCTCGGGGCGCACGCGGATCACACAGCCATAACGGACGGGTTTCGTAACGGGGACGCTGGGATTCATGACGAATGGGACAAAGCCGGGGTAGACGGGGCAGGACTACGGATGATCATTATAAGCCTGGTTTCCACCCTGCTCCCATGGAGAAAGTCAGCATTTGCATGGATATTATTGCCTTCTCTCTCGGGTGTCTGATTTTTCTCCCATGCCCCCCCCGCCCACCGCGGTCCATCCGGAAGCCGTCCTGTCCACGCAGGTCACGGGGTCACGCTACTTCTTCCTCGGACTGACCGGCCGCAGCGGAGCGGGGATGGTCCCGGCCTATGGCGGATTTGAGCAGTGCAACCCGGACTATCTCGTGCAGCGCGAGCATCCGGATTTCGCCGCGATCGAGCTCGTGGTGGGCGGCCGCGGCTCGGTCCGGTTGAACGGCGCTGCCACCTCGCTGGGCGCCGGGGTGTTTTTTCACTACGACCACCGCACCCGCCTGGAAATCCGCACTGATCCGGCCCAGCCCATGGCCAAGTATTTTCTGTGCTTCCGCAGCGCCCGAATATCCGCCCGGCTGCGGTCGGCCGGCTTCCCGCCGGCCAAGGCCCGGCGCCTGGCCATGTTCCCGGAGGTGCAACATGTCTGGGAGGAGCTGATCCGGGAAGGGCAGCACCACCGCGCCACCACCGGCCGCATCTGTGCGGCGCTCGTCGACGTGCTGCTGCTCAAGCTCGAGGAACTGGAGGGTTTCGCCAGCCCCCAGGGCACGGTCGCGGAGGAGTCTTTCCTGCGCAGCAAGTCTATCATCGAGACGCAGGTCGCCCAGCTGGCGACGCTCAGCGACATCACCCGGGCCGTCGGCGTGGAATCGTCGCACCTCTGCCGCCTCTTCCGCCGCTACCAGGGCCTCAGTCCCTACCAATACCTGTTGCACCGCAAGATGGCCCTTGCCGCCGAACTGTTGATGAACCCCGCCACCCTCGTGAAAGAGGTGGCCGGCCGCGTGGGGTTCTCCGACCCGTTCCACTTCTCCCGCTGCTTTAAAAAAGTCCACCGCGTGGCCCCCAAGGAGTTCCAACGCTCGCTGAAACACCTTTGAACAAATCCCCGGACCCGGAAACCCTGTCCAGCATCCTTCCCGCCTCTCCCCCGAGATCTTTTCCGCTGCCCGAAGCCCCACCCGACATTCCGAGATTTCAACCCAAGGAAAACCGCGTATAGTAGACGATGCTCCCCGCTCCCCGCTCCCCGCTCCCCGCTCCCCGCTCCCCGCTCCCCGCTCCCCATGCTCACCATCGTCCTCGATCACCCCGGAAAATTTTCTGCTGTTGAACGCCCCGAGCCTGAGCCGGTGGCCGGCACGGCGCTCGTGCGCGTCCATCGCATCGGTGTCT
>Ga0208263_100004_pt1 | contig 150047 bp, 131 predicted proteins | sample LakWasMet28_LOW6_2_FD_183872 | JGI IMG/M metagenome (GOLD analysis project Ga0208263, IMG submission 183872) | Freshwater sediment methanotrophic microbial communities from Lake Washington under simulated oxygen tension - Sediment Metagenome... | ecosystem: Environmental > Aquatic > Freshwater... | reverse complement strand
TCCCCACCCTCCTTTCCCTCAGTCTGCTCGCCGGCCTGCTCCATGGCCAGAGCGTGGAGCCGCAGAACACCGTCATCGAGAGCGAACAGTTTGACTGGCGCAGCGTCGGCAACCAGACCACCTCCGTCTTCACCGGCCGCGTGGTCGTGACCGGCACCAACCTGAAGCTCACCTGCGACCGGCTCGAGATCGTCGCCCTCAACAAGAACGAGCCCGGCGCCACCATCGGCAAGATCGAGGGTTTCAAGTCCTTCATCGCCACGGGAAACGTCCGCATCATCCAGGGCGACCGCGAGGCCGCCTGCGGCCGCGCCGAGGTCCTCCCCGGCGACGACAAGATCGTCCTCACCGGGCGTCCCGTGGTCGTCGACCACGCCGTCAACTGGACCTGGACCGGCGATGAGCTTGAGATGCTCCGGGGCGAGAGCCAGATCCGCGGCAAGAACGCCCGCTTCACCGGCCCGCCCATCAAGGATCTCGGCATCGACAAGGAAAAGGCCAAGGCCGCCCCCGAGGCCGAGACCCCGAAGCAGCCCTGAGCATGGATTCCCCGCAAGAAATCCGCACCGAGGGCCTGGTCAAAACCTACGGCCAACGCTCCGTCGTCAACGGGGTCAACATCCGCATCCGCGCCGGCGAGGTCGTCGGCCTGCTCGGCCCCAACGGCGCCGGCAAGACCACCACCTTCTACATGGTCGTCGGCCTCGTGCCCGCCAGCGACGGCCAGGTCTTCATCAACGGCCAGAACGCCACCCACCTCCGCATGCACCGGCGCGCGCGCCTCGGGGTCGGCTACCTGCCTCAGGAAGCCTCCATTTTCCGCAAGCTGACGGTCGAGGAAAACGTGCGAGCGATTGTCGAGACGCTGCGCGTGAAGTCCTCCGAGCACACCGCCCTCGTCAAACATCACCTCGACGAGCTCAGCCTTGGTCATCTCGCGAAGCAGAAGGCCTACACGCTCTCCGGCGGCGAGCGCCGTCGCCTCGAGATCGCCCGCGCCCTCGTCTCGCGTCCGCAGTTCCTCCTGATGGATGAACCGTTCGCCGGCGTGGACCCCATCTCCGTGGCCGAGGTGCAGAAGATCATCCTCGAGCTGAAACGGCGCGGCATCGGCGTCCTGATCACGGACCACAACGTGCGCGAGACCCTGCGCATCGTCGACCGCGGCTACATCATCCACAAGGGCAAGGTCATGACGGAAGGCACCGGCGACTTCCTCATCAGCGATCCCCAGGCGCGCGAGATCTACCTCGGCAAGGATTTCAACCTTTAGGCGGTCCGCCACCGAGGCCCGGCCGTGGCGGGGCCGGGGCTGACAGTAGAGGCTTGTTGCCGTCCCGTTCTTCCCCTACTCACTACCCGCCGCCCGCACCCACTCCCGGATCTCCGTCCCATGCCCACCAAAGCCATCAACGGCATCACCGTCGCCCACTTCTACGAGAAGTACCGGGACAAGCTGCAACTCGAGTTGCTTCACGGCGAACGGGGCATGCACCGCCTGATCCGCGAGGGCTCGATCAACCGCCCCGCCCTCGCCCTCACCGGCTTCTTCAAGTATTTCGCGAACAAACGCATCCAGGTCTTCGGCGCCGCCGAGATGACCTACCTCAAGTCGGTCGACCAGCGTAAGCAGATCGAGATCATGAGCGAGATGGTCAAGCGCGGCATCCCGGCCATCGTCCTGACGCGCAATTACAACGCCACCCACCCCATGCTCGCCGTCTCCGAGGAGATGCAGCTGCCCATTTTCCGCACCCCGTCCATCACGATGAATTTCGTGAACGCCGCGACGCTGTGCATCGACAACGAGTTCGCCCCCACCACCACCGAGCACGCCACCACCCTCGACGTGAAGGGCATCGGCGTCATGATCCGCGGCGACAGCGGCATCGGCAAATCCGAGTGCGCCCTGGCCCTGATCGAGCGTGGTCACTCGCTCGTTTCCGACGACCTCACGTGCATCCGCCTGATGGATGAGCGCGACCTGCTCGCCAGCTCCCGCCCGCTGAATCGCGGCTACATGGAGTGCCGCGGCATCGGCATCATCAACATCGCGGAAATGTTCGGCGTGAAAAGCATCCGCCTCGACAAGCGCCTCGATCTCGTCGTTTCCCTCCGCGAATGGTCGCCCGATGTCATCGAGGAACGCACCGGCCTGGAGGAGAACTATTACAACATTCTCGGCGTAAAGGTCCCGCACATCGAGTTCTACGTGCGTCCCGGCCGCGATATCGCCCGACTCGTCGAGGTCGCCGCCATGGTGCAGGCGCTGAAGAACATGGGCCACGATCCCGCCCGCACTTTCAACGAACGCCTCATCGCCCACATGGCGGAGCAACAGTCTGCACCCACCACCAGTCACAAGATCATGAGTGAGCCGCCTTTTCCGGAGGATGAGGACCACGAACTGGCGGGGGAACGTCCCTGATTTCATGCCTGCCTCCCGTTCTGACTCCCGTCTGCCCAACCAACTGCGGCCGCTGACCCTCGAGGCCGGCATCGCCCCCTACGCCTCCGGATCCGTGCTCATCGGCTTCGGCTCCACCCGGGTCATCTGTGCCGCCACGGTGGAGACCAAGGTGCCTTCCTGGATGAAGCAACAAGGTGTCAAGGGCGGCTGGCTGACCGCCGAATACTCCATGCTGCCCTACAGCACGCTCGACCGGAAGCCCCGCGACATCGCCAAGGGCAAGATCGACGGCCGCACCGTGGAGATCCAGCGCCTGATCGGTCGCTCCCTCCGCGCCGTCCTCGACCTGCAGAAACTCGGCGAACACACCCTGTGGATCGATTGCGATGTGCTCCAGGCCGACGGCGGCACCCGCACTGCCTCGATCACCGGCGCTTATCTGGCGGCCCGCCTCGCCATCCAAGAGCTCCTCGACGCCAAGCGCATCACCGAGAGCCCCCTCACCGATTCCGTCGCCGCCGTCAGCGTCGGCCTGTTCAATGGCGAGGCCCTGCTCGACCTGAACTATGTCGAGGACAAGGACGCGACCGTGGATGCCAATGTCGTCATGACCGGCCGCGGCCAGTTCGTGGAAGTCCAGAGCAGCGGCGAGGAATCGACCTTTTCCCACGACCAGCTCCAGGAACTGCTGGCTCTCGCCAAGGGCGGCCTGCAGGAACTGGCCTCGATCCAGACCGCCTTTCTCCAAAAGAACCTTCCGGCCGGCGCCACCCCCTGATTTGGCCCGTTAACTGCTTTTCCTCCCCCATGAAAAACGCCCTCGCCCGCCCCTTAGCTTTGGTTGCCCTCCTGCTGCCGGTCCTCGCCCAGGCCCATCCCGGCCACGACGGCGACCACGATTTCGGGTGGGATTTCAATACAGGCTTCACCCACCCTTTCCTAGGGTGGGACCACTTGGTAGCGATGCTAGCCGTCGGACTCTGGGCCGTGCAACTGGGTGGCCGCGCGCGGTGGATGGTTCCGGCATCATTTGTCACGGTCATGGCGCTGGGAGCCGCCCTCGCTCGCACGGGTGTAAGCATCCCCGGGGTCGAGCAGCTCATCGCCGCATCTGTGTTGGTCATCGGACTTCTGATCGCGACCGCCACCAAGCCCCCAGTCGCCGCCGGCATGTCCTTGGTCGGGCTCTTCGCCGCCTTTCACGGGTTTGCGCACGGCGTTGAAATGCCCGTCTCTACTGAAGCCTTGGGCTACGGCGCCGGTTTTATCCTCGCCACGATCCTGGTCCATTGTGCCGGCATCGGCCTAGGCACACTTGCCGCGATCCGCCATGAGCAGGCCACCAAGGCCGCTGGTTGGCTCATCGCAGCTTGCGGCATGGCTCTCTTCGCAATCTGAACATTCAGAGCTTCCGCGGATCGCAGGCCATCCGCGGGTAATGCCCCGCGAGAATTCCGCGCAATTGCTTCAGGGTTCTCCTGAGGCGGATGCTATCTGCGGCCACAAACTTGATGCTCCAGCCGCCCCGGCGGAGATCACTGACCCCGAGCCAGACGCCATCGCCATGCAGGCTCGCGACCTCGCTCCGCCACGCGGCGTCACCCCCGGCCACCAGGACCGCGTTGCCAAAGCACGCCTTCGGCCCTGATCCGGCCAGCGCGGCCAGCTCCTTCAGGCCGGTGCCACTTTGTTCAAAGCGCTCCTTGAGGATGAGTTCTCCGCCGAGCCGCACTTCCGTCTCAAGGCACAAGCGGTCCCAGACCCAGGCCTCGTTCTGGTGGGCCACGCGTCCGGGCATCAACAGATCGACGAAAAACAATCCTCCTCCGGCCGCGACTTCAACCTGCGTCGTTTGTCGGTAGCGACTGCCCCGGTGCGGCACCAGCGGCTCGGGCAGCATTTCCAGCCATCCTCCCGTCTCGACGGCAAACCGCTGCACACACGCCGCCGAGCCGTCCGGCATCTTGAACACGCGGCTGGCGCTCGGGGTGGTGACCAGCAAGGCGGCTCCCTCGCCCACCTTGATGTCAGACTGCAGCGAGTCCCCTTCCAAAATGCCGGCGGTCGGATTCACCACCTGCACCAGCAACGTGCCGGCATCGGCGTCCCAATAGGGTTTGCTCAGGTGATAAGGAGCCCGGAATGACTGGGCCGCCAGCACGGTTTTCCCATCAGGCCGGGCCGCCGCTTCAAGCCAAAGATGTCCGGAGAACGTGCTCATGCCCCGGAAAGGTCGCCCACTATTGAGAATCGCGTAATAGCCTCTCGGAAGAAGGAATAGCTTTCACGCCAGTCGCAACACACCCCGCCCTGCCGGGCACCCCTCTTCCTAGAGGGGATTTTCGGACCAGTTGATTGGGTCCCCTCTAGGAAGAGGGGTGGCGCGAAGCGACGGGGTGTGTCCGGCTGGTACGCGAGCCTGAATAAACTCACGGATGAGCACGAGGAGCCGCCCCGAGCTGACATCCTGAACAAAATGGAGGGCCGGTCTCCTGACCGGCCGCGCGTGACCCGTCCGCCAACTGAACTGTTTTTCGCGACCATTCGTGTCCTTGCGTGGGCCGATCACGCCTTCGCGCTTTTCCCGAACAGCACCTCGCGCTCGATCCACGCGATCACCGCCGCAAGATTGTGCTCCCGCTTCAGGTCACAGAACAGAAAGGGCTTCGCCCCGCGCTGGATCTTCGCATCGCGATCCATCACGCCGAGATCGGCGCCCACCAGGGGCGCGAGATCGATTTTGTTGATGATGAGCAAATCGCTGTGCCGGATGGCGGGACCGCCCTTGCGCGGAATCTTGTCCCCTTCGGCAACGTCGATCACGTAGATGAACGCATCCACCAGCTCGGGGGAGAAAGTCGCCGTGAGATTATCTCCGCCGCTCTCCACCAGCAGGAGCTGCAGGTCGGGAAACCTCGCCTCGAGCGCCCGGCAGGCCTGTTCGTTCATGGTGGTGTCGTCACGGATCGCCGTATGCGGACAACCCCCGGTCTCGACGCCCGCGATGCGCTCCGCCGGCAAGGCGCTGTGCTTGATCAGGAACTGCGCGTCTTCGGAGCAGTAAATGTCGTTGGTCACGACCGCCATCGACCAGCGCGTGCGCATCTGCTGGCAAAGTTTGAGACAAAGCATCGTCTTGCCCGAGCCAACCGGGCCACCGATGCCAATGCGAGGGGAGCGTTTCATGAGTGATCGTGAATTAAAGCGGTTTTGAGAATTGTTTCCCATAGGGCCTATACGACCCATGGGACCTATATCTACGAAATAAACATCCGCGAATCCGCCGTCTCGTGCCGCGCGGCCGCGATATCGAGCCAGGGATTGAACCAGCCGATGTCCTCCATCGGCACGGCCTCGGCGGCGGTGATAATCGCAGGCGCCTGCGCCAGGGTCTCGGTGAGCAGCGACTGGCTGGCGTTCTGACCCAGGCGCAGCAGTTTCATGGCGGCGGACAACAAAGAAGCCACCGCGGCGTAATACACCCCGCCGAGCACCGCGCCCAAGGGCGCCCCCAGCACCCGGCCTTCAAGCGCCGCCGCCACCGGCGGTGAATACGGCCAGCCTCGTTCCGCGGCTAGCCGGGTAAACTCCAATGCCAGCGGGTGACCGTGCAGCGTAGCCATCAGCTCCGTCCGCTGCCGTCCGATGTTTTCCGACGCCATGCGCGCCTCGCGAGAGGTCTTAAGCGCAGAGGAGAGGATGCAAAGTTCACCAACCTTCTCCCAATCTCCCTCGCCCATGGCCCGCCAGGCGTGCGCCGCGAGCGGCAGATCCGTCTGCCGCAACGCCGGCAACGTCGAGAGTTCAAAGAATGCCTTCAGGGTCGCCCGGTCATGCACGACGCCTGCCTGCACCAATCCCTCCAGTCCGAACGAGTGCGCGTAGCTGCCCGTCGGGTAGAACGAATCCCCCGCCTGCAACAGGCCGACCACCCACGCCGCCTCAGTGTTTGTGACTGGGTCCGAGTTCATGTTGGGACTGGTTGCCACGGGCAAAGCGGCCCGGACGGAAAATGGCGGTCGTGGGTTGAAACGGCACATTCAGACGCTCGAACAATTGCCGCACCGCCGGCTCGTCCGGCGCCAACAGGCGCGTCGGCTCAGCCTGCAACTCCAGATGCAGGTTGCCCACCGCCCAACCGATTCCTGCGGCGGCCGACGGAGCCACCGCCAGCGAAACTTCCAGCACCGCCTCGGGTTGCTGGGCAATCCCATAGCGCGCCGTGGCGGTCTGCCAGAACGTATCGCCGTGGCGCAACGGCCGCTCCAGCTCGAAGCCGAACTCGGTGCCGTCCGCCGCCGTCCCGCGCCAGATCCGCTTGGCCAGCGTGAGACGCGCCACCGACAGCTCAATCCCCATCAGGGACAGATCAGGCGGGACGATCGGGGCGTGGATCAACTGCAACATGGGCAAGGCGTCATGAAAGCTGCCGCCGTGCCAGCGAGGCAAGCCCGCAGCTCATCTCCGGCTGGCCAGGTAGGCCCGCCAGCCGCCGTGCGCCGTGACATCCTCGGCGTTTGCGACGGCGATCGCCTCACAGAGGAACCCTTGCACGCTTGCGCCGTCCTTCAAAACCAGGGTGCCGATGCCGAGCGGCGCCGGAATCTCCGCCACAAAATGGCCGTAGGCATCCCGCGGCAACTCCCACACCTCGACCGCGATGGCCGCTCCGTCCGCCGCCACCCGCACAAGACCCGGCTTTGGCGGCGTGGTACCGGGCAGGGCATAGAGCCGGTATTGCGGTGCCGTGGTGGTCGCCTCCACCAAGGTCGCCCCGAGCCGCGTGAGTTGTCCGTTGAGAGGCAAGCCACTGAGGTGTGCCCCGCAAACCGCCAGGCGCACCAACGGACCAGCAGGCGCGAGGGCCCGCGGCGGAGCGGCTTCCCCGAGGAATCGCGCGCCGAGCCGAAGCAACCGGTCATCACAGAACGCCGGCGCCGCGAGCGTGACGCCCCAAGGCATCCCGTTCGGCAGAAAACCGGCCGGCACGGCCAGACCACACTGGTCCAGCAGGTTCATGTGGTTCGTGTAATACCCGAGGTTGCTGTTGAGCCGGACGGGGTCGGCCTCCACCTCCGCGACCGTGTAGACGATCCCCGCCGTGGGCGTCAGGAGGACGTCGATCTCGCGCCAAACCTGATCGGCCTGTCGGCGCAGTGCGGCCAGACGATACCCGTACTCAAAACCTGAGACGGCAGTCAGGGCGCGCGCCGGTTCGATGATCCGGCGAGTCACGGGATGCAGGGAATCCGGCTTTTTCTCGATGAAGTCGCGGATGGCCGCGTAGCGCTCCGCCACCCACGGTCCCTCGTACAGCAGACGGGCGGCATCCCGGAAAGGCGTGTAATCAATCTCCACGATCGTCGCCCCGAGTTGCCGCCACTTGTTCACGGCGGCGGCGAAGAGCTGCGCCGCCGCGGCGTTGCCGAAAAACTCCCGCTGGTCGGCGCGCGGAATGCCGATCCGGGGCGGCCAGCTTTCGTTGGCCAGCGGCGGCTCGGCCCGACGGCTGAACGGATCCTCGGCATCATACCCGGCCGCCACCGCCAGCACCTCGGCCGCCTCACCCACGGTCCGCGCAAAAATCGATACGCAGTCGAGCGAACGGCACGCGGGGACCACGCCCCGGGTGCTGAGCAATCCCTTGGTCGGCTTCAGTCCGATCAGGTTGTTGAACGCAGCCGGGACACGGCCGGATCCCGCCGTATCCGTGCCAAGGGCAAAATCACACAGTCCCGCCGCCACCGCCACGGCCGAACCGCTGCTCGATCCGCCCGGAAGAAAGTCCGATCCAAACGGATTGACCGGCACGCCATAAGGAGAGCGCACGCCCACCAACCCCGTGGCAAACTGATCGAGATTCGTTTTGCCGAGCGGAATCGCGCCCGCCGCCACCAACCGGGCCACCACCGGCGCGGAGACCGCCGGCGTGTAGGCAAAATCGGGACAGGCCGCCGTGGTCGGCAGACCGGCCAGATCGATGTTGTCCTTGATGCCAAAAGTAACGCCGCGCAAGGGACCGCTCGGCGCCCCGGCGGCCGCCGCCTCGATCGCGGCCCGCGGGCAACGTGAAATCCAGACCGGGTCCTGGTCACGGGCGTCAATCCGGTCCAGCTGGGTTTTGAGATCGGCGGGTTTCATTCAGGTCACGGGTTTGACGATCACCAACGCATCACCCGCCTGCACCGGACGTCCCTCGGCGCAGAGCACCTCGGTGACCTCGCAGGTTTCGGTCGGGTGCACGGCGATTTCCATCTTCATGGATTCAAGCACCACCAGCGCCTGATCCTTCGTCACGCGCTGGCCAGGCTGCACGTTGATCTTCCAGACATTGCCTGGTACGGAGGCCGTGACCGCCTTGTGGCCGGCGGGTAGCGCTGCATGGGCCCCGCTGGCAGCAGAGGCCTCGGCTTCGGCGGAGAAATTCAACTGGCCCGATTCCGCCCACCGCTGGCGCTCGGCCTCGAAGGAGGCTTGCTGCCGCGTCTTGAAGGCCGTGATGGACGCTTCGTTGTCGACGAGGAACTGCTGGTAGTCGCGAAGGCGGAAGGTCTGGTGTTCCACCTTGAGCTTGAAACGACCCAGCGGGAAATCCCGGCGTAAGCGCAGCAACTCCTCGGCGCTGCATTCGTAGAAGCGGATCTGGTCGAAGAAGCGCAGGAGCCACGGCTGGCCGTCGGTGAAGTCGGCCGTCTGCCTCCAGCGGTTCCACATCTGCACCGTGCGCCCGACGAACTGGTAGCCGCCGGGGCCTTCCATGCCATAGACGCACATGTAGGCGCCGCCGATGCCGACGGCGTTTTCCGGCGTCCAGGTGCGCGCCGGGTTGTACTTGGTGGTCACGAGCCGGTGCCGCGGATCGGCGGGCGTGGCGACCGGGGCACCGAGATAAACGTCACCGAGCCCGAGCACGAGGTAACTGGCGTCGAAGACGATGCGTTTCACCTCGTCCACGGAATCGAGCCCGTTGATGCGGCGGATGAACTCGATGTTGCTCGGACACCACGGGGCGTCCTTGCGCACGGTCTGCATGTACTTGCGAATGGCGAGGAGCGTGGACTCGTCTTCCCAGGACAGGGGCAGATGCACGATGCGCGTCGGCACCTCCATGTCGGCCACGGCGGGCAGATGCGACTCGGCAAAGATCAGCGTCTCCATCAGCCGGGCCAGCGGCAGCACGCGGCTGTCGTAGTGGATCTGCAACGAGCGGATGCCTGGCGTCAGATCCAGCAGGCCGGGCGTGTGATTCGCCTGCAGCCATTCCATGAGCGCATGCACCCGGAAGCGCAGCGTGAGATCGAGCACGAGCGGTCCGTATTCGACCAGCAGGTATTTGTCGCCGGACGGACGGTAGCACACCGCGGGCGAACCGGGCTTTTCGGCGATCCGATGCAGCGCGGCATCCGCGGGCAAGGGCACAGGCTTGCGGCTGGAACGGAGGCGGACCGGTGTGAGGGTCTCGATGGCCGCCTCCTGAGCAGCCTCGCGTTCCCGGGCCTCCACCGCGGTCACGAGCCGGAAACGCACCTTGTCGCCCGGACGCAGCTGACCGGTCTTCCACAGATCAGCCGCGATGATCGTGGCCGGGCACACGAAACCGCCGAGACTGGGACCGTCGGGCCCCAGAATGATCGGCATGTCGCCGGTGAAGTCGATGGTGCCGACCGCGTAGGCGTTGTCGTGGATGTTCGACGGATGCAACCCGGCCTCGCCGCCATCGGTGCGCGCCCAACGTGGCTTGGGCCCGATGAGACGCACGCCGGTGCGGGCGGAGTTGAAATGCACTTCGTAGGTCGAGGCGAACAGATCGGCGATGTCCTCGGGTTGGAAGAAATCGGGCGCGCCGTGCGGGCCATAAAGGACGGCAAGCTCCCACTCGCGGGAATAGGGCGGCACCAGCGACGCCGGCAGCCGGCGCAGGGCGGTGCTCTCACTGCCTCCGGCCCCGCCTTGGGGGTTCACGCGCAAAATATCCCCCTTCCGCAAAGCCCGGCCGGCGTGGCCACCGAACAATCCCAGCGTAAACGTGCTCTTGCTGCCGAGGTAGTCCGGGACGTCGAAACCATGCCGGACCGCGAGGTAGGCGCGCATACCCGCGCCCTGAATCGGACCGCAGCGCAAGGTCTGACCCGCCTTCACCCGCACCGCCCGCCAGCGCTCGACCGGAACGTCGTCGAGCGTCGCCCCGGTATCGGCGCCGGTGAGGGCAAGCACCGCCGCGGTATTGAATTTCAGGATGGGACCGGAAAGCGTGATCTCCAGACCGGCCGCAGATGCGGGGTTGCCGGCCAAGCGGTTGGCCAGACGGAACGCCATGCCATCCATCGGACCCGACGGAGGCACCCCCACATCCCAATGACCGAGCCGGCCCGGGTAATCCTGCACCGTGGTCTGGGTGCCGGCCTCCAACACTTCAATCGTCGGGGCGGCATAAGGCAGCTTCTCGAGGTAACGCGTCGTGACCTTCCCCGCGCGAAAACCCTTGGAGGCAAGGATCTGGCGGAGATAAAGCAGATTGGTCTCGAGCCCGGCCACGCGGGTGTCCGCCAGCGCCTGAGTTAGCCGCGTCAGTGCTTCCTCTCGGTCGTTTCCGCGCACGATCAACTTCGCGATCATCGGATCGTAGTACGGGCTGATCTCGCTGCCCCGCTCCACCCAGGTCTCGAGACGGATACCGCGGGGAAAAACCAGTTCCGTCAGGATCCCGGTGGCCGGCTGAAAGTTCTTGCCCGGATCCTCGGAGTACAGCCGCACCTGAATCGACGCCCCGCAAACCTGACGGGTGAACGTGGCCAGATCCATTTCGCCCGCCGCCTGCCGCACCATCCACTCCACCAGATCGATGCCGGTCACTTCCTCGGTCACGCCGTGCTCGACCTGCAGCCGGGTGTTCACTTCGAGAAAATAGAATTGCTGGGCCGCATCGTCGTACACGAATTCGACCGTGCCGGCATTCTCATACCCCGCCGCCCGGCCGAGCCGCTCGGCACAGTCCAGCAACTGCTGCCGGACCTTTGCCGGCAGATTCGGTGCCGGGGTTTCTTCGATGATCTTCTGGTTGCGGCGCTGGATCGAGCACTCGCGCTCGCCGAGGGCGACCACGTGTCCGCGGCCGTCGCCGAAGATCTGCACCTCGATGTGCCGGGCGCGTTCCACGTATTTTTCGAGATAGAGGCCGCTTTCCTTGAAATTGCTCCGGCTCAGCCGGTCCACCCGCGCGAAGGCCGGCTCGAGTTCCGCCGCGCTCCAACACAGCTGCATGCCAATGCCGCCGCCCCCGGCGGCGCTCTTGATCATGACCGGATAGCCGATCGTCTCCGCCTCCTGCAGCGCGACCGCCACATCGGAAAGCAGGCCCGTGCCCGGCAGCAGCGGCACGCCCTCTGCCTGGGCGATTTCCCGCGCGGTGTGCTTCAAACCGAAACGCCGCATCTGGTCCGGCTTCGGTCCGATGAAAACAATCCCGGCCGCGGCACAGGCCTCGGCAAATCCGGCATTTTCGCTGAGGAATCCATAGCCCGGATGAATCGCCTGCGCCCCGGTCTGCTTCGCCACTTCGATGATCTTTTCCCCGAGCAAATAGCTCTGCGCCGCCGGTGGCGGACCGATCAGCACCGCCTCATCCGCCAGGCTGACGTGCAGCGAACCGACATCAGCCTCCGAGTAAACCGCCACGGAGTTGATCCCGAGACGGCGCAAGGTGCGGATGACGCGACAGGCAATGGCGCCGCGGTTGGCGATGAGGATTTTGGAGAACAAGGGAAGGAAAGGAAAGTAGTTGGTATTTGGTAGTTAGTAATTAGGCATGGAACCCGAATTCGGGCCGCTCAACTCATGGGAACATGCCTAAATTCGCACTGGATAGTCTGAAAGTTTATGCGTTGGCCGAAGAGCTGGCCGATCTGACTTGGAACGTCACGAGGTCCTGGGACCAGTTCTCCAGATCTACGGTTGGTCAACAAATCGTGCGCGCCGCCGACAGTGTGGGGGCAAACATTGCGGAAGGCTACGGCCGGGCTTCTCCGACCGACCACCAACGGTTCGTTCGCATTGCGCGCGGATCTTTGTACGAAACCCGCCACTTTCTCCGGCGGGCACACAAACGAGGACTCATTACCGTCGAACAGGCAGCTGCGCTGCAGGACGTCATGCGGAATCTCCTGCCCGCCCTCAACGGCTATCTGAAGTCTTTGGGTCATCATGGTTCGTCCTAATTACTCATTCCAAACTACCAACTACTCCGACGCTTCCCGCGTCGGCCCCCTCCCAAACCATCACCTCAATTGGTGTCGGATTGTATGCGTTGCAGGGGTTGTTCAGCTGCGGGCAGTTGGAGATCAGGGCGAGGACGTCGCGTTCGGCGCGGAGTTCGACGTAGCGGCCCGGACCGGAGACACCGTCGGCAAAGGTCAGGCGACCGTCCGGCGTGACCGGCACATTCATGAAGAAGTTGATGTTGCAAGTGATGTCGCGCTTGCCGAGGTGGCAGCCGCATTCCTGCGCTCCGCGGATAAAGCTGTCGCGGCAGGCGTGCATGGGCTCTTTCTCCAGGGCGTAACGCATCGTGTTGCTCTCGCGGGAACAGGCTCCGCCCAGGGTGTCATGGCGGCCGCAGGTATCAGCCACAATCGTCAGCAACACGTCCCCCCGGGTGGAGACCAGCGGGGTGCCGGTGGTCAGGTAGAGCGCTGACTGGCGGCGCACCGTGTCAGATGCACTGTAGCGGTTGGCCGGGTCCCGGGCATCATAGAACAGGGTGTCGGCGGCCTGGTTACCCTCGAGGTCCACGATGCGCATGACCTGACCGCGTTTGATTTCCCGCGACCAATGGTCGCCCGCGAGGACGGTGTGGCGGTACACCGCGGTGGTGGGATCAAGCTGACTTTCAGTGAGGGTATTCATGCTGGTTCCGTTTGATGGTCACTTGCCATGAGACTCTGGGTGCTGCCGCGGCCTCACCCGCGGAGCCGGTGATAGTTCTCGGTGTTGATGAAGGCCCGGGTGTTCTCCGGACGCGAATTGCGGCAAGGATCGTCCGCCGGCACCGGAGGATTCACGAACACCTCCAGACGCACCGAGCGAGGGTGATAGGTCGGGTCGGGGTCCAGCGGGTGTTGACAGGTGTTCAGCACGACCAGGGTGTTCATTTCGAATCGGAGCTCCACCTGGTCGCCTGCCTCGCTATGACCGGGCACAAAGTTCAGGCGCCCGGCCTCGTCGGCCACGACCTTGCTGAAAAGGTTGAGATTCGGCACGAGGTCGCGCTCGCCCAGCCCCCACTTGGCCAGCTCGATCAGGAAACACTCGCGGCCGTTGCGGTGAAAGTCGTTGCGGGCGGTCTGGTAGGTCTTCTGTCCGTACTTCTCCGCCACCAGCCTGGCGTCGGAGCAACCGGCCACCGTGTCATGCCAGCCGACCGTATCGGCCGTGATCGAGGCCAGGATGCGTCCCATGTCGGAGTGCAGGCAATACGGGTGGCGGACATGGAAGATATGCTGGCCCTTCAAGGTGTCGGGCATGTTGTAACGCTCGACGGTCAGGTCTGCGTTGAAGAGGAGCATTCCCACATTGGCCCCGCCCTCGAGATCGGTGAGCCGGAGCGTCCGGCCGCGGCCGATCACGCCGGACCACATGCCGGCGTGCGTCAGGGTCTGGGAGTAGAGCAAAGGTTCCATGAAGCAGTGAGTGTTACGTTTTTATCTTTTAGTATTACCGCTACGCCAAGCCAATTCCGTGCCAAACGGCGAGGGCGGACGCCGGCGAAAAGGCCGGTCTCCCGGGGCGTCGGATTCCTGCGGCTAGAGCAACGGCGGCAGGGCCTCGGCGGCGAGTTGCAACCGGCAGTGCTTGACGCCCTTGCAGGTCGCCAGCTCGTCGGCCAATTCGCGCAACTTGGGCGGCGGACCCTGCACCAGCAGCACTTCCAGGTAATGGTGATGCTCCAGGTGCACATGCAGGCTGCTGACGACCATCAGGTAGTACTTGTGCTGGATGGCCATGAGCCGGGGCTGCAGGTTGCGCTTCCGGTAGTCGTAAACGAGATTGATCGTTCCCGCCATGCTCCTGGTCCCCAATTCGCTCTGGAGATCCACCAGCCCGTCCCGGGCGAGTGCCCCGATCGCCTGCGAACGGCTCTGGAACCCCCGGCGCTTCACCATCACATCGAGTTCGTCGAGCAGGTCGGCTGGCAGGGAGACGCTGAAACGGGCGACGGTGGACGGTCGGGGCATGCGGGGGCGTTTTGTGCGAGGGTGGCGCTGAAGTCACGGCAAAAGACGACATCAGGGGCTACTCCACGTCGTCGCCGGCCTGGGTGAGACGAACGATGGGCAGCCGTTCGATGGGTTCGGTGACCGGCGGGTGAATCAGTGCTTCGATGCGCCGGCGCGTGGCGAGGAACTCGGGGGAATTGACCTGAGCGAGACCGCGCGGACGGGGCACCGGCACCTCGATGATTTCCTGGACCTCCCCGGGGTTGGCCTTGAGGACAACGATGCGGTCGGCCAGCAGGACGGCTTCGTCCAAATCGTGGGTGATAAAGAGTATGGTCACATCGACGTTGCGCCAGATCTCCATCAGGTGCGCCTGCATCTGCGCCCGGGTCTGCGCATCGAGCGCCCCGAACGGCTCGTCCATCAACAAAACCCGCGGATTGGGCGCCAGCGCCCGGGCGATCGCCACGCGTTGCTTCATACCGCCAGAAAGCTGACGGGGATAACTCTCGGCGAAACGGGTGAGCCCGACGAGGTCGATCCATTGGCGGGCCTCGGCCTCCGCCCGGTTCGTATCCATTCCCTCCATCTCCAGGCCAAACATCACATTGTGCTTCACCGTGAGCCAGGGAAAGAGCGTGTAGCCTTGGAAGACCATGCCGCGTTCCGGACTTGGTCCGCGGGCTTCCTTCCCGTCCACCAGCATCCGGCCGCTCGTGGGATTATCGAGTCCAGCGATGATGCGGATCAGCGTGGACTTGCCACAACCGGAGGGTCCGATGACACAGACCAGTTCACGGCGGTGAATCTTGAGGGAGATGTCGCGCAGCGCGGTGACCATGCCGTGCTGACCCTCGAACTGCCGGCCGAGCCGGTCGATCTCAAGGACAACCGGACGCTCCTTCAGCTTGCGGAATCGCTCGGCGACCGCCGGTGCCTGGTCGCGATAATCGGGCAAGGAAACGTCTGGGTTCATGACGTTCCCTCCTCGGGTTCGTCGGGAAACAGCAGGACATCCCGCCCGGCAAAGAGGCGCGTCACGACCGTGCGCACCCGGCTGCGCCGGCCCGTGCGCCACGCAAACAGCCGGTCGCCGACAAAGGCCAGGGCCTGGTCGGTCAGCAGACCGATGATGCCGATGATCAGAATGGCGGCGTAGACGTTGTCGAAGTTGCGGTACTTGGCCTGCTGGTTGATGAAAAAGGTGATGCCGGAACTGATGCCGACCACCTCGGCGACAATCAGGTAGGTCCAGGCCCAGCCGAGCAAAATGCGCAGGTCGTTGTACAGGTCAGGCAAGCTGGCCGGAACGATGACCCGCCAGACAAGTTTCCGCCGCGAGGCCCCGAGCGTGGAGGCGGCCTCGATCAGGGCGGGATCCACTTTGCGCACGGTATTGGAGACGACGAGCACCTGCTGAAAGAAGGTCCCGATGAATACGATCGCGATCTTGGGTTCCTGGTAGATGCCGAAGATCGCCACCATGAGGGCGCCAAAGGCCGGCGCCGGCATGTAGCGGATGAAATCGACCAGAGGCTCGGTCACGCGCGACAAGGTGGCGAAGGATCCGCACAGGATGCCGAGAGGCACTCCGATCGCCGAGGACACGACAAAGCCCCAGAAGATGGTTTGGATGCTCAACCACAGGCTCTCATGCAACCAGAGTTCGCCGCGCAGCACCGGCTTCGTCGTGAAGGCCGTGTAGAGCGCCCGCGCGACCTCATGCGGGGCCGGGAGAAAAATCGGATTGGCCCGCTCGCCCCGGGGAGCCCGGCCACCTGTGGCGACCACCTTGGCCGCCTCGCTGGCAAACTCATGCCGGTCAATCATCATGCCGGTCGTGAACCAGCTCACCTCCCCCGGATCCGTCACGCGCATGACCGGATGCCAGAGGAACGGCACATAGCTGACCGCGCTCCACACCAGCACCGGCAGGGTGAAAGACAGCACCCATAGCCAGAGCCGCCGCCGGCCGGCCAGCGGGCGCAAGACATCAAACCAGGGTTCCCGCGACATCAAGGAAAGGGGGCGGCGGTACCGGAGCGTGACCGCTCCGGTTGCCGGAACGGAAAGTTATTTCGTGGCCTCTACCATAAGGGAGGCATCGATGTAAGCCGCCACATCCTGCGACTCCTTGTAGACCTCATTCTTTACGTTGAAGTCATTCGCGATCGCCGCGGAACCGGCCACGCTGTCGAATCCGCTGGTCTTGGCGGTCATCACCTGGGTGCCGGCCTTTAGAGGCAGGAGATGGGTGCCGCTCATGAAGGCGGCATAATCCTCGGGCGAAACTCCCGCCCGCGCCGCCATGATCTTGATGCCGTCCGCGCGTGTCGCGGGATCGGCGAGATAGGCGACAATCTTGTCCCAGACCTTGACGAATTTCACCCAGTCGGCGCGGCGCTGGGCCAGGCTCTGGGGTGTCACGGTCACCATGTCGTAGATCAGGCCGGGCTCATCGGCGCTCGTGTACACAGCCTTCGAGCCCGGCAGGGCCTTGAGCGCCTCGCCAGAATTGGGCTGCCAGGCGGCCACGGCGTCAACCTGACCGGAGGCCAGCACCTGCGGGGCCTGGTTGGTCGGTGTGGGCACGATCGTGACGTCACTCTCGCTCAGGCCGGCTTTCTTGAGTCCGTTAAGCAGCAGCAGGTGGTCCACAAAGCCCACTTCCACGCCGATCTTCTTTCCCTTGAGATCCTTCATCGACTTGATGCCGGGCTTGGCCACGACCATGTCATTGCCGTTCGAGTAGTCGGTCACGAGAATCATGATGTTCTTCCCGCCGGTTGCCCCGGTCACCAGGGCGTCGCCATTGGTTACCATGACGGCGTCCACCTTGCCCGCCGTGAAGGCCTCCATCGAGGGACCGTATTCGAACCAGAGCAGCTCGACGTCCACGCCAGCCTCCTTGAACCAGCCCTTCTCGGCCCCGATGGCAAACGCCGTCCAGCCCGGCCAGTCACTGTAAGCGACCTTGAGAGGAGCGGCCGACAGGGAGCCGAAAGTGAGACTGATCACAGCGCACAGTGCGAGGGCGCGACGCAGGAAACGGGGACGGGATTGATTCATGTTGGGAGTGGAGTGTTATGATTTTACACTTTCGTGCTACGCCAAGAGAGCACGCCCCATGCCATGGGACCGCGGCGATTGCCTCATCCCGCACGACTAGGCCGGGAACGAATCCCGCCCGGGATCAGAATAAGAAATACCGCTGGGCCATCGGCAGTACCTTGGCCGGCTCGCAGGTGAGATGCACGCCGTCGGCTTTGACCGTGTAGGTCTCGGGATCGACCTCAATTCTGGGCATGGCGTCGTTGAGCACCATGTCCCGCTTGCCTACCTTCCGGCAGGATTTCACCGGCTCGAGCCGGCGCGCGAGCCCCAGGTGCTTGGGTCCCGTCTTGCTGCGGAGCGAGGCGGCGCTGACGAAGGTGAGGCTGGTCGAGGTCAGGGCCTTGCCGAAGGCGCCGAACTGCGGACGATAGAAAGTGGGCTGCGGCGTGGGGATGGAGGCGTTCGGGTCGCCCATATTGGCCCAGGCGATGAACCCGCCCTTGAGCACCGTCTCGGGCTTCACCCCAAACATCGCCGGCTTGAAGATCACCAGATCCGCCAGTTTACCGACCTCGATCGAGCCGACGATATGCGAGATGCCATGGGCAATGGCGGGGTTGATCGTGTATTTCGCCAGATAGCGGAGGGCGCGGAAGTTGTCGGCCGCCGGATGCGCCTTGCCGCTCAGGCCGCCGAACTGCTGCTTCATCTTGTGCGCAGTCTGCCAGGTGCGGATGATGACCTCGCCGATGCGGCCCATGGCCTGCGAATCAGACGACATCATCGAGATCGCGCCCAGGTCGTGCAGCCGGTCCTCGGCGGCAATGGTCTCGGGGCGGATGCGCGACTCGGCGAACGCCACGTCCTCAGGGATCTTGGCGTCGAGGTGGTGGCAGACCATGAGCATGTCGAGATGCTCATCGATGGTGTTGACCGTGTAGGGCCGCGTCGGGTTGGTCGAGGACGGAAGGACATTCGCCTCGCTGCAGACGCGGATGATGTCCGGCGCATGGCCGCCGCCCGCGCCCTCGGAGTGGAAGGTGTGGATCGTCCGGCCCTTGAAGGCCTTGATCGTGTCGTCCACGTAACCCGATTCGTTGAGGGTGTCGGTGTGGATCGCGACCTGGACGTCGTATTCGTCGGCCACCCCCAGACAGGTGTCGATCGCGCCGGGCGTCGTGCCCCAGTCCTCGTGCAGCTTGAGCCCGATCGCCCCGGCCAGCACCTGCTCGCGGAGGGGAGCGGCGGTGCCACAGTTGCCCTTGCCCAGAAAGCCGAGATTCATCGGGTAGGCCTCGGCCGCCTCCAGCATGCGATGGATGTTCCAGATGCCGGGCGTGCAGGTCGTGGCAAAGGTGCCGTGGGCCGGACCGGTGCCGCCGCCGAGCATCGTCGTGATGCCGGAGCTGATGGCCTCGTCGATCTGCTGCGGGCAGATGAAATGGATGTGGGAATCAATGCCGCCGGCGGTGATGATATGCCCCTCGCCTGCAATCACCTCGGTGGCGGCGCCGACGATCATCGGATTCTTCTTCTTGGTGCGCGGATCGACAAAGACCGAGCCGAGGTCGCGCTGGATCCCGGGGTTGCCCGCGTGACCGATGCCGACAATCAGGCCGTGCTTGATGCCGATGTCCGCCTTGATGACACCCAGGATGGGATCGAGGATCGTGGCGTTGGTGATGACCAGATCGAGCGACTCGGCGTCCAGCGCCGTGGGCGACTGGCCCATGCCATCGCGGATGACCTTGCCGCCGCCAAACTTGATCTCGTTGCCATAGCCGCCACCCTCGGCAATGAGGTCACGCTCCACCTGCACGAAGAGGTCGGTGTCAGCGAGACGCACCCGGTCCCCCACGGTGGGACCGAACATCTCGGCGTATTGGCGGCGCGATAGATTGAGCGACATTTTCGAATTACGATTAATGATTTACGATTTACGACCTTTCCTGACGGCAGCCTTTCGCACTACGGATTTTTTGCCATCCAGCTTGCCGTTGATCTTGGCTTGGAGGCCGTAGACTTCGCGGGTGCCGGTCAAGGCCACCAGCTCGACGCGTTTGGTGTCGCCCGCCTCGAAGCGGACGGCGGTCCCGGCTGGAATGTTCAGGCGAAAGCCCCGCGCCGCCTTGCGGTCGAAGGTCAACGCCTCGTTCGTCTCGAAGAAATGATAGTGCGAACCCACCTGGATGGGACGATCACCAGTGTTGGTGATGTCGAGCGAGACCGTCGCGAGGCCAAGATTGGCCTCCAAGGCCGCCACGTCGGCAGCAGGAATGATTTCACCGGGAATCATGGGGTGCATTGATGATTAATGATTCACGATTAATGACTAGAAAGGCACCCAAGCGTGTTCGGTCCGGGGAAATCATAGTTCATCAATCGTTAATCGTAAATTATCTGATCGGATCATGCACGGTCACCAGCTTGGTGCCGTCCGGAAAGGTCGCTTCGACCTGGACCTCGTGGATCATCTCCGGGACACCCTCCATGACGTCGGACCGTTTCAGGATGGTGGTGCCGTAGCTCATGAGATCGGCCACGGTGCGTCCGTCGCGGGCGCCTTCGATGATCTCGTAGGTGATGATGGCGATAGCCTCCGGGTAATTCAGCTTCAGGCCGCGCGCCTGCCGGCGGCGGGACAGATCGGCAGCCGTGACGATCATCAGTTTTTCGCGTTCGCGGGGAGTCAGGTGCATGGGCGGGGGAAGCGGGGAGCGCAGAGCAAAGAGTTCGGAGCAAGACAAGTGAAGCCAAGTCCGAAGCCGGTCGGCCTGGTTCCTTGCTCCCCTCTTATTGCTCCTGGCTCCATCATACCTGCAAGTGTTCCTTAACCACCTCGTCGGTCAAGCTGGCGATGGGGCCGGAGGAAACGACCACGCCGCGATCCATGGCATAGTAGCGGTCCGCCACCTCCCGGCAGAAATCGACGTACTGCTCGACCAACAGGATGGCGAGGGCGTGGCTCTGCTTGAGCTTGGAGACGGCCCGGGTGATCTCGGCGACGTCGCGCTGAGCTTGGTCAATCGCAGCCACGGGGGCGGCCGGGGCCTTGAGCTTCTTGAGGGTGTCGCCAATCTGGTCGATGATGGAGGGCTGGATGCCCTCGGTCGGTTCGTCGAGGATCAGGAGCTTGGGATTGGTGAGCAGGGCGCGGCCGATGGCGAGTTGCTGCTGCTGTCCGCCGGAAAGCACCCCGCCCTTGCGCTTCAGCATGTCCTTCAAGACAGGAAAGAGATCGTAGACCCGCTCAAGGGCGGCCTTGGCATCGGCACCCTTGCGATTGTGGACCACGAGGCCGACCTGCAGGTTCTCCTCCACGGTCAGGTGGGGGAAGATGTCGCGTCCCTGCGGCACGTAGCCGATGCCGGCCCGCGCCCGCACGTCGATGGCAAGTTTCTCGATCGGCTTGCCGTCAAAAGTAATCGTGCCGGCGCGCACGGGCAGCACCCCGGTGATGGATTTCAATGTGGTCGTCTTCCCCACTCCGTTGCGCCCCATCAGGGCCACAACCTCTCCCGGCGAGACCTCCAGATCGACCCCGCGGAGGATGTGGGATCCACCGATGTAGGTTTCGATTCCGGTCAGTTGGAGAAGGGCGGACATGGTGAGGGCAACGAAAGTGTTAATGCGATCGCGAGCGTGAGCCGCTCCGGACGGGAGTAGTTGGTAGTTGGTAGTTAGTGATTAGGATTCGAGCCGAGGAAATGCCCACCGCTGACTGATCACTAACTACCAAATACCAATTACTAACTACTCGGCCGACCAAACGGACGGCGGAAAAGAGGTGGAATGAAATAAAAATCATGATCGCAGGCTCCGTGTTACCGCGTCCCATGTTTGCCGCGGCCCAGGTAGACCTCGCGGACCTTTTGGTTGGACTGGACCTCGTCAAACTTGCCCTCGCAGAGCACGGTGCCCTGGTGGAGCACGGTGACATTTCCGTCCCGGGCGATCTGTTTCACGAAGGTCATGTCGTGTTCGACCACCACGATGCTGTGCTTGCCGGACAAACTGATCAGCAGTTCGCCGGTGCGGTGGGTTTCCTCGTCGGTCATACCGGCGGCCGGTTCGTCGACCAGAAGGAGTTTCGGTTCCTGCGCGAGCAGCATCCCGATCTCCAGCCACTGTTTTTCGCCATGGGCCAGCAGACCGGCCTTCCAGCCGCGCTTGGCATCGAGGCGGATGAGTTTCAGCAGTTCGTCGAGGCGATCGCGCTCGGTCGAAGTCATCCGCTTGAAGAGCGAGGCGAAGACACCGCGCGGGCCCTTGAGCGAGAGCACAAGGTTGTCCCAGACGGTGTGCTCGGTGTACACGCTCGGCGTCTGGAATTTGCGGCTCACGCCCAGCCGGTTGATCTCGTATTCGTTGAGCGAGGTCAGGTCATGGCTATCGGCCGGATCGGCGCCGAACTCGATCTTCCCTTTGTCGGGCTGAGCGCGTCCGGTGATCAGGTCAAAGAAGGTCGATTTGCCCGCGCCATTGGGACCGATGACGGTGCGCAGCTCGCCGGCGTAGAGGTAGAAATTGAGGTTCGAGATGGCCTTGAAGCCATCATAGGTCTTGGAGACATCCTCAACGGTGAGCAGGGCGTGCGGCATCGGTAATGGTCGGTTTTCGGTTGAGGACTAGGGTTTCACCGCGGGAACGGGATCGTCGTTGGCGGCGGCAGGTTTCCGGCCGGTGAGCTTCTGCCAGTAGGGCGCCAGGCGCTTGGGCAGACTCACCAAGCCACCGGGCAGAAACAGCACCACCAAAATGAACAGACTGCCCAGAATCAGGAGCCAGTAATCCGGAAACTCCTTGGTCGCCCAACTCTTCAGCGCGTTGATACTGATCGCGCCAACGATTGGACCCACGAGGGTGCCGCGTCCGCCAACCGCCACCCAGACCACCGCCTCGAGGGATTTGTCGGGAGTCATCACGCTGGGATTGATGCCGCCCACCTGAGGCACGTAGAGCGCCCCGCCCACGCTGGCGATGGCCGCGCTCAGCACGAAGATGAACAGCTTGAAGTGCGCCGAGGCGTAGCCGCTGAACAACACGCGGTTCTCGCCATCGCGGATCGCCTGCTGCACGAGGCCGAATTTGGTCCGGCTCAGGACGCGGCAGCCGACATAGACCACGAGCAGGATCACCGCCGTCGCCACGAAAAGCCCGCGTTGCGTCCCCGCCTCACGGAGATCGGCGCCAAGAAGCACCTTGAAGTCGGTGAAACCGTTGTTGCCTCCCATGAGCAGATTGTTCCGGAAGAACAACAGGGCCGCGCCGTAGGTCAGGGCCTGCGTGAGGATGGAGAAGTAAACGCCCTTTATCCGCGAGCGGAACGCCAGGAAACCAAACACCAGGGCCAGCAGTCCGGGCATCACCACCACCATGAGGGCCGAGAACGCGAAGGAATAGAACGGCTGCCAGAACGCCGGCAGGTACGTGTGGCCGAGGAAGACCATGAAGTCCGGCAGCAAATGCGGATTCTTGCCGGCCTGGGCATAGACACCCTGCTCCCCGATCAGGAGCATGAGGTGCATGCCCAGCATGTAGCCGCCCAACGCAAAGAACATCGACTGGCCAAGGCTGAGGAGACCGGTGTAACCCCACAGCAGATCAACCGAGATCGCGAGCAGGGCGAAGCAAAGGTATTTGCCCCACAGATTGATCGTGAAATCGCTGACGATGCCGTGCGCGTTCAGCAGCGGAAACACCACGATCAGAAAGAGCGAGATCGTGGCGACGGCCAAGACCTCCGGGCGGCGGTGGGGAGGAATGCTCATGGGTCAGTCCTCCAGGTTGCGGGTGCGCGTCACGAAGAGACCGGCCGGACGCCATTGCAGGAACAGGATGATGGCCACGAGCACGAGGATCTTGCCGAGCACGGGGTTGAGCAAAATCTGCTGCAGTGACTGATCGGCGAGACCGATGCCAAAGGCGCTGATGACCGTGCCCGGGAGGTTCCCCACCCCGCCGACGACCACGGTCATGAAACAATCCACGATGTAACTCTGCCCGAGCGAAGGCCCGACGTTGCCAATCTGGCTGAGGAACGCGCCGGCGAGCCCGGCCAGACCGCTGCCGAGACCAAAGGTGAGCATGTTGACGCGGCTGGTGCGGACACCCATGCAGGAGGCCATGCCACGGTTCTGCATGACCGCGCGGATCAGCAGGCCGAGGGAAGTCCGCGTGAGCACGAGCCAGACGCCCAGCACGATCATGAGGGCGAAGCCGATCACGAAGACCCGGTTCCAGCCGAGAATGATGTCGTTCACCGTCCAGTTGCCGCTGAGGTAGACCGGACTGGAAACCTGCACGTTGTTCGACCCGAACATGAGCTTGAAGATCTGCTGCAGCACGACCGACACGCCCCAGGTGGCGAGCAGGCTCTCCAGTGGCCGGCGGTACAGCCATTGGATGATGCTGCGCTCAAGGCCGATGCCGACCAGCGCCGCAGTGAAGAAACTGAGCGGAATCGCGGCCAGGAAGTAGCACTGGTAGAGCCAGCCGGAGAGATTCATGCCCGGGATGCCGAGACTCAGTCCAAAGAACGGTATCACGATCCCGCTGCCGAAAATATTCTGGACCAAGTACGTCGTGTAGGCGCCGACGGCGATCATTTCGCCGTGGGCCATGTTGATCACGCCCATCAGGCCGAAGGTGATGGCCAGTCCCAAGGCCAGCACCAGCAGGATGCTGCCAAGGCTGATGCCGCGGAAGATCGTGCCGAACAGATCGACAAAAGAGCGATGCGACTCGACGGCGTGCATGGCGGCCTTCGTGGCGGCAATCACCGGGGCGGCCTTGCGGTCCTCCGCCTCCTGCAGGGCGTTGCGGAGAAAATCAGCGCTGGAGAGCGTGTGCAGTTCCTTCAACTCGGCAAGGGCGGCCAGCTTGACCGCATCGTTAGTATCCTTGAGCCGGACCAATGCGATCGCCTCGCGCAAGGAGCGCATGACCGTGGCATCGGTCTCGACGGGCAGGCGCTCGAGCAGCAGCGGCAGCTTGGAGTCGTCCTGCTTCTGCCCGATGGTCTGCACGCCCAGCAGGCGGCGCTTGGGATTGGCGGAGACGAGATCAACAAGGTCGAGCACGGCCTTCATGGACCGGCGCAGCGCGCTGGTGTGATCGGCCGACTTCATGTCACCGGCCACGAGCCGCATCGGCGTGCCGGTAGCGTCCGTGAGCGGGGCACCGGTGTCCACGCGGATGGCAGCCTGGGCGCCGGCGGAATCTTTTTCGCCCGTGAGCAGCACCGGCACGGTGCCGGACGGGGCAACGTGGAGGAAAATGGCGTCACTTCGCCAGGCGGCGAGGAGCTCGGGAATGGCTTCATCATCCTGTCCGGCCAGGGACGCAATCAACTCACGTTTGGCGGCCCCGTCCTCCGTAAGCACCGCGCGGGCGATCACGACGCGGGCCGGCTCGGCGGCCGGTGCGACTACCGTCAGCATGAAGGTCGTGGCGAGGAGGAAGAATGCGCGGTGAAACAAATTCATGCGTGGGTCCTTTTTGCTTATGCTGGATTCATGCCAAAAAAAGCGGGGCGGGCTTTTAAGACCCGCCCCGCGTCCAATACCTACAAACAAAGTCTAGCCTGAGCCTTATTTGAACTTACCCTTCAGCCAGGGCTCGCCGTAGACGTTGGCGAACGACTTCAGGATCTTGAACTGGCCGTTGGCCTTGGTCTCACCGATGTAGACATTCTTCGTAAGGTGCATGTTCGGCTGGGTCGTGACCTTGCCACCGGGACCATCGAAGGAGAGACCGGACTTCAGGGCCGTGCGGACCGCATCGACATCGAAGGTGCCGGCCTTTTCGACGGCGGCCTTCCAGAGATACATGCCGTCATAGCTCAACACCATCGGGGAGCAGGTGACGCGGCCTTCCTTGACGAGACCGGGGACCGTGCTCTTGGCGAGCCAGGCCTTGAAGTCAGCAACGAACTTCTTGTTGGCGGGCGTGTCGATCGACTCGAAGTAGGTCCAGCAACCGAGCTGGCCGACGAGCTTGTCGGCGGGCAGGCCGCGGAATTCATCCTCGGAGATCGAGAAGGAGACGACCGGGCAGGTCTCGGCGGTGAGGCCGGAAGCGGCGTATTCCTTGAAGAAGGGGACGTTGGTGTCGCCGTTCAGCGTGCTGATCACGCAGGCGTCACCGGAGGCGGCGAACTGCTTGATCTCGGCGACGATCTGCTGGTAGTCGGTGTGGCCGAAGCCGGTGTATTTGCCGGCGTTGGTGATCTTGCCCGAGCTGTCCTTCACGAAGCCGCCGCCGATGTTTTCCAGCGGCACACCCTTGCTGAGGAGGTATTCCAGCAGCACGAGGTTGGTGGTTTGCGGGTAGACGTAGTCGGTGCCGAGCAGGTAGAACTTCTTCTTGCCCTCGGCGAGATAGAAGTCGACCGCCGGCGTGGCCTGCTGGTTGACGGCCTCGGCGGTGTAGAACACGTTCTGGGACTCTTCTTCACCCTCGTATTGCACAGGGTAGAACAGCAGCGCGTTGTTCTTCTCGAGGACGGGCAGGCAGTATTTGCGGCTGACGGAGGTCCAGCAGCCGAAGGTCACGGCGACCTTGTCCTGTTCGGTGAGCTGCTTGCACTTCTCGGCGAAGGTCGGCCAGTCGGAGGCGCCGTCGACGATGACGAGCTCGATCTTCTTGCCGAGCACGCCGCCCTTGGCGTTGATCTCGTCGGCGGTGAACATGAGGATGTCGCGCAGCGAGGTCTCGCTGATCGCCATCGTGCCGGAAAGGGAGTGGAGCACGCCCACCTTGACGGTGTCGGCGGCATGGAGGGCGGAGGTGAAAGCGGAGGCGAGAAGCGCGCCCGCGGCTACAAGGTAACGGGATGTTTTGAACATGATGATGACAGGGGAGAGATTTCGTGGAGGCCGACGGCCTCCGCGGAAGCGGAGCGCCGGTCGGCGGGAATCAACAGGCGCGCGCTCCCGCGAAAACGGGGAGCGCCGCCGCTAGCGGGCTGCGATCAGAACTTGAAGAGAGCCTGCACGCCGAAGAACGACTTGCTGCCCGAGTTCTTGTAATCGTAGTAGGAATACTCACCGCGGATCGAAAGGTTGTCGGTGAGCTTGTAGGTCGGGCTGACCGTGTACTGCAGGTACTTGTCGGCGCCCACCGCGGCCTTCGGGGAGTCACCGCTCAGGCGGAAAATCCAGGAAACCGGACCGGCCGGCGTGTAGCCGAGCAGCGCGAGCCAGGAAGTGCTCTTGATGCCCATGCCGGCGTTGGAGTTGGCAACTTCACCGGCGATGTAGACCTCGCTGGAGACGTTGTACTGGGCCCAGAGGTCGAGCATCAGCACCGAGTGGGACTGGAAGCCGCCCTTGCTGTCATAGGCCACACCGGCGAAGATCGTGAGATCCTTCGTGCCGGTGTACTTGTAGTAGCCTTCAAAGCCGGCGTTGTCCTTCAGTTCGCCGTCGCCCTTGAAGATGCTGTAGGGGCTGTAGACGGAATCGACCAGGGCCAGACCGTAGCTATGGGCCGAGTCCGAGTAGTCCAGACGGATGCCGGAGTGATAGGCCGGGATCGAGAACATCGAGCCGGCCGTCGGGGCCGCATAGGTGATCTGCGTCATGTTGACGGGATCAAACGCCTCGTAGCCGTGGTAGCTGAGGAATTTGCCACCGGTGATCGAGTAGCCTTCACCCGCGTCGTAGGTCGCATAGGCATCGAGAACGGTGACTTCATCGCCGGCCACGCCGGGATAGAAGAGGCTCACGACACCCGTCACCGGCTTGAAGGAAGCGGTGAAGGCGGTCTTGATCGCATCGGTGTCGAAGCGATCGGTCGCAGGCGAACCGTCGGTTTTGGTGTACTGGTAGGAGCCGACGGCATAGCCGCCGACGGAGAAGTTTTCGTTCAACTTCACATCGGCCAGGGCCGTGCTGGCCAGAGACAGCAGGGCGGAGGCCCAACCTGCGAGACGGATTGTTTGCTTGGTCATGAGTGCAGTAGGATTGATTGCTTGTTAGTGATGATGAGTTCGGTCTGTACTGACACTGGAGGTGTCGCGTGGAACCGAACGCACTTGAGCAACTCCCCTGCCAGCGTGGGTCCGACCTGATGTCATACGCAGCGCATACAATTCATCTCAAACAGCCCAATGGATGAAACTCATTCATGTCTTCCCTTTTTCAGAGGGAAAAAGCGTCTGGCTCGGCAAGACCATCGGACGATTTCGGTCAAACTTAACGACAACATTCCCTCTCCACCCTGCCTGCAGCCCTGTGCCAGGATTCGGCGGAGTGAGCTTTGCTCGCGACTCTGGACATGGAATGTCGCGAGCAAGCTCGCTCCCACATCATTTTCGCGGCTCACGAAGCCTATTCCTCCTATCAGTGAAAGGCCTCAACTCACGGCCGACAGATCGGCGATCCGCTCCTCAAGGGTGTCACGTGCTGACGGCCTGCCCGTCCGCAGAATGATATACCCGCAACTGTCTGGATGCGGTTAGGACTTCGCTCTGACCGCATCAGCCGTGCTGCCGGCCGACTGCAGCGCCAAAAAATTTCCTTCCTCGCTACTTTGGACAAAGCCCTCGGTCACCGACTTCAGGTCTTCCCAGCGCCGACGGATGGCTTTGGCCTCGTCCTTGGTGATCGTGTTGTCGGAAGCGGCCACGGCAATGACCCCGAGCATGTCGGCAAACTCCTGCACGATGTTGTTCGTGAACGGAATCAGCTGGTAGGGATGCGGCTTGGTCTTGGGGTTGGTGATGAAAAAGCCCCCGGCCCGCTCGCAGACCCACTGGGCGATGCGCGGATCGTTGGTGATGCGCAGCAACTGCTCGATTCGGTCAAGCGGGTTATTGGCGCCGCTGCCGGTCTCGTCCTGGGGTGGCTCGGCCCATTTGTAGATCAGGGATAGCGACAGCCCCATGTCACTGGAGATCTGTTTGGCACTGGTCTTTTTCAACACCTCCTTGAGCAGCTCGTGCGATTGCATGACCGGCCATCGTGCAGGGGGGCGTCGGAAAGGCAATCCCGCCTTGAGAAGGCGGCCGCCAACCCCGGCAGCATCTTTTTTGTGTCAATTGCCCGGGGTTTATGGCTAAAACATGACCTTTCTTTCCATGAACATTCACGAGTACCAAGCCAAGGCCCTGTTCGAAAAATACGGCGTCGCCGTCCCCAAGGGCGTCGCCGCCCGCAGCGTAGCGGAATTCGAACCCGCCCTCGCCCAGCTCCCCGACGCCCCCGTCGTAGTGAAATCCCAGATCCACGCCGGCGGCCGCGGCAAAGGCACCTTCACCGACGGCTTCAAGGGCGGCGTCAAATTCGCCAAGACCAAGGCCGACGCCCTCGCCTACGCCAAGGCGATGTTCGGCAACACGCTCATCACCGCCCAGACCGGCCCCGCCGGCCGCAAGGTGCAGACCGTCTACTTCACCCAGGCCAGCGACATCACCAAGGAATACTATCTGGCCATCCTGCTGGACCGCGTCAGCTCCCGCCCGGTCATCGTCGCTTCCACCGAGGGTGGCGTGGAGATCGAGAAGGTTGCCCACGAGACGCCCGACAAGATCTTCAAGATTATCGTGGACCCCGCCGTCGGGCTCCAGGGCTACCAGGCCCGCGAGCTGGCCTTCCGCCTCGGCCTCACCGGCGATTATTTCAAAAACGCCGTCAAGCTGATCGCCTCCCTCTATAAGATGTTCTGGGAAACCGACGCCGCCATGGTCGAGGTCAACCCCCTCATCACCACGCCCGACGGCAAGGTCCTCGCCCTCGACGCCAAGGTCTCCTTCGACGACAACGCCCTCTTCCGCCATCCCGACATCGTCGCCCTGCGCGATCTCAATGAGGAAGACCCCAAGGAGATCGAGGCCGCCAAGTTCGCCCTTTCCTACATCGCCCTCGACGGCAACATCGCCTGCCTCGTCAACGGCGCCGGCCTCGCCATGAGCACGATGGACATCATCAAGCACTTTGGCGGCAGCCCGGCCAACTTCCTCGACGTCGGCGGCGGCGCCTCCAAGGACCAGGTCCAGGCCGCCTTCAAAATCATTCTTACCGACCCGAACGTGAAGGGCATTCTGGTCAACATCTTCGGCGGCATCATGGACTGCAACACCATCGCCACCGGCGTGGTCGCCGCCACCCGCGAGCTCGGCCTCAAGATCCCGCTCGTCGTCCGCCTCGAGGGCAACAACGTCGCCGCCGGCAAAAAGACCCTTTCCGAATCCGGCCTCAAGATCGACTCCGCCGACACCATGGCCGATGCCGCCCAAAAGATCGTGAAGCTGGTGGCCTGACAGCCACCGCTAGGAGTTCTTGGTACTGCGTTGAGCGTCATCAAACCACCGGACCTAACTCCTCACCATTAACTCATAACCTCTCACTTTTCCTCCCTTCCCCCATGTCCATTCTCATCACTCCTGACACCAAGGTCCTCGTCCAAGGCATCACCGGCGAGTTCGGCGGACGCCACACCAAGCTCTCCCTCGACTACGGCACGAAGATCGTCGCCGGTGTCACGCCGGGCAAGGGCGGGCAGTTTTTCGAGCACGGCGCGCACCGCGTGCCGATCTTCAACACGGTGCGCGATGCCGTCGCCGCCACCGGCGCGACCGTCTCCGCCGTGTTTGTCCCCCCGCCCTTCGCCGCTGACGCCATCCTTGAATGCGTCGACGCCGATCTCGACCTCTGCGTCGCCATTACCGAGGGCATTCCGATCAAGGACATGATCGCCGCCAAGCGCGCCATGCATGGCAAGAAGACCCGCCTCATCGGACCCAACTGCCCCGGCCTCGTCACCCCTGGCACCGGCAAGGATTCCAGCGGCGGCTGCCGCATCGGCATCGCCCCCGGCTACATTCACAAGAAAGGCCACGTCGGCGTCGTCTCCCGCTCGGGCACGCTCACCTACGAAGCCGTGTTCCAGCTGACGTCCAACGGCCTCGGCCAGACCACCTCCGTCGGCATCGGCGGCGATCCGGTCAACGGCACCTCGCACCTCGACGTCATCAAGATGTTCAATGACGACCCGGAAACTTGGGGCATCATCATGATCGGCGAAATCGGCGGCAACGCCGAGGTTGAAGCCGCCCGCTGGATCAAGGCCAACTGCAAGAAGCCCGTCGCCGGTTTCATCGCCGGCGCCACGGCCCCCGCCGGACGCCGCATGGGCCACGCCGGTGCCGTCGTCGGCGGAGCCGAGGACACCGCCGCGGCCAAGATCGCCGTCTTCAAGGAATGCGGCATCGAGTGCGCTGTCACCCCGAGCGACATGGCCGCCGCCCTCATCCGTGCCGCCCAAGCCCGCGGCGTGAAGCTCGCCTGAGCTGCCCTTCGTTCCCTCCGATCGACCGGCTTCTCCGGTTGGACAACTCAAGGCCCGCTCCGGCGGGCCTTTGCTTTGTCACCCCACCAGCGTCCCTACGCCGAGTAAACCGGTCTTCTCGTCAAATACGCATCCCTGCGGTCGCAGGCAAATTCGCTCCCGAGAAAACCTTTGCGCCATTCTGGTGCGGGTCCTCAGATAGGCAAAATCGCCCATGAAAGTTAACGGCAAACCCCAGCGTACGATCTGGCTCGACCCAGACGGCGCTTCCGTCGGCATCATCGATCAGACCCGTCTGCCCCATGAATTCAAGACGGTGCGCCTCACTTCGCTCGACGAGGCGGCACACGCCATCCGCGCCATGCTCGTCCGGGGCGCACCGCTCATTGGCGCCACCACTGCCTACGGAATGTGGCTCGGCCTGCGTCAGGATGCCTCCGACGCCGGCCTCCGTCACGCCCACGCCACACTGCTCGCCACGCGGCCGACGGCCGTCAATCTCCGCTGGGCACTGGACCGGACGCTCCAGCACCTGTTGCCCCTGCCCGCTACTTCCCGCTCCTCCGCCGCGCGGGAATTCGCCGCCATGATCTGCGACGAGGATGTCGCCCTCAATCACGCCATCGGCCGGGCCGGCCTGCCGCTCCTCCGCGATCTCGCCGTTCGCAAGCCCGCCGGACAACCGCTAAACATTTTGACCCACTGCAACGCCGGCTGGCTCGCCACTGTCGACTGGGGCACCGCCACCGCGCCCATCTATCAGGCTCACGACGCCGGCCTGCCGGTGCATGTCTGGGTCGATGAAACGCGTCCCCGCAACCAAGGCGCCAGTCTGACCGCCTGGGAGTTGCTCAATCACGGGGTCCCTCACACCGTCATCGTCGACAACGCCGGCGGTCACCTCATGCAACACGGTCAGGTCGACGTCGTCATTGTCGGCACCGACCGCACGACCGCCCGCGGTGATGTTTGCAACAAGATCGGCACGTACCTGAAGGCCTTGGCGGCGCACGACAATGGCGTCCCCTTTTATGTCGCCCTGCCTTCGCCCTCCATCGACTGGACCATCGACGACGGGCAACGAGACATCCCGATCGAGGAGCGCACGACTGACGAGGTCACGCGGCTCACCGGCCGGCTCGACAATGGCGACATCGCCACGATCACCGTCACGCCCGATGGCAGCCCGGCGGCCAACCCGGCTTTCGACGTCACCCCCGCCCGGTTGATCACGGGACTCATCACCGAGCGCGGCGTCACCCCGGCCACCGCGGCCGGTTTACGCCGGCTCTTTCCGGAAAAAACCGCGTCCTCCTGAGAAGTCTGCCGTCGGGTCGAACGTCGCATTGGCTGGTCCGGCGATCCCGCTCTCAACCGGTCTCAGTGGTGCCTTTAGCCACTCTGCGGAATCACCAGGGGGATAACCTGGTTTCGCAACCGCCGATAGCGCCGAAAATCGTCGTCTACCGTGATCAATCTGGCCCGCGGAAACCGCTCAGACAATACCACGAGGGTGGCGTCGCCCGCATCCATTTGCGGATACTTTGCCAGAAGCTCTCCCACTCGTCGCGGGTGAGACGACAATACCGGCAACGCTTGCAGCCGGCCGTCCGACAACATGGTTGTAACTTCTAGCAGAGCGCGCCGATAGCGGCCCACCAGATGACAAACCTCAGCCAAAGCGGTTTCAGTCGTTAGCAACGGCTCATCCAAGACCGCCAACGTCTGTTTGCTCCACTGATGCCATTGGTCGCTCTCGCTGAGCAAACCCACGAGCGGTCCTGCATCGACCAAGTAATTACTCCCCGAAACCTTCACGGGTGGAAAGGTCAGACGGAGCGCCCTTTATCATCCCGGCGACACGTCTTGCCCATTCTCCAAACGAAGGCCCTTTGTTCACGGCCCGCCCCTTGGCCTGCGCGCGCGGTTTGCGCGAGGACCGTTTGGAGGTGCGGATTGCGGCCGTGGACATGCCCGTAACGTCGCGCAGACCCGATCCCGCGTCAAGTGAGTCCTGAGCGTGCGCCCACGCGAGACGCGTAGACAGTCCGGGACGGAAAAATCTCCGTCTCGACAGGATCGGCTCCAGGACCAAGGCTGTGCGCATGAGCACCCTCCCCGACTGCTTCTATTGCCGCAAGGACCAGCGTCTGCATGACCTCATGATCGAAGTCGCGCCGCTGGCGGTCTCGACCCTTTACCTCTTCAAGGAGCAGACCTACCGCGGTCGCTGCGTCGTCGCCTACCAAGGCCACGTGAACGAGCTCTACGAGCTGCCGGCCGACGAGCTGGCCAAATTCACGCAGGACGTCGCCCGCGCCGCCAAAGCCATGCGCACCGCCCTCGGCGCGGCCAAGATCAATTACGGCGCCTACTCCGACAAGCTGCCGCACCTGCATTTCCATCTCGTGCCCAAATATGTCGACGGTCCGAACTGGGGCTCCACTTTCACGATGATGCCCGACCCGAAGGTCCTGCTGTCCGCCGAAGACTACGCTGCACTCGGCACCAGGATCCGCAGTGCTTTGGACTGACCGGCTGCCGCTCGGGAAAAACCGTCTGAGCCACTCCCGGTCGCTTGACGGGCCGCTTTCCGCCAATGCGGGCTGGATCGTATTTCCATGATTAATCAAGGCCGCCGCCATGAGGTGCGGCGTATCTTGCCATAAGGGCCGATTATTCCCCCGCTCGGCCGGAAACCGTGGCATTGTCCGGGCCGTCCTCCAGACAGACCAACGCGCTTCCACGCGTCGCGAAGGTTCCGGATGCCTATGCCTCTTCCCGGTACCCTCCCACTCACCTTCACCCCGCCAAGCCCCCCACCCCGGTGGCGACACCGGCTGGCTGGCGCGCTCCTCTCGCTCACACTCTTCGCTGTCCCTCTCGGCGCCGCTGCAAGCAATCCCTACGAGCTCCCGACCAGCAGCCAGCCCCAGGGGCGCATTGATGAGCTGGTTTTTGCCCGGCTCGCCAGCCTCGGCCTGCAGCCGGCGCCACCCTGCAGCGATGCGGTGTTTGTCCGACGCGTGTTCCTCGATGTCATCGGCACACTGCCCACCGCCGCGGAAACCCGCGCCTTTCTGGCCGACGGCGATCCCGCCAAACGAAGCGCCCTGATCGAGCAACTCCTGGTTCGCGACGAGTTCGATGACTACTGGGCCATGAAGTGGAGCGACTTGCTACGGATCAAGGCCGAGTTCCCCATCAACCTCTGGCCGAATGCGGCCCAATGCTATTACCGCTGGGTGCACGATGCCATCCACCACCGGATGCCGTATGACCAGTTTGTCCGCGAATTGCTCACGGCCAACGGCAGCAATTTCCGCGTGGGTCCGGCCAATTTCTTTCGCGCGTCCCAGAACCGTGCGCCGGCCGGTCTGGCCCGCGTGGTGGCCCTCACCTTCATGGGGACGCGCACGGAATCCTGGCCGGCGGGCCGGCTCGAAGCCGTCGCCCCGTTCTTCGCCCAACTCGGCCACAAGGGTACGCGCGAGTGGAAGGAGGAGATTGTCTATTTCGATCCCAATCTGCCGCGTCCCGCCACACCGTGGATGTTTCCCGATGGAACGACGGCCGAGGTTACCCCGGGCACCGACCCGCGCGTCGCGTTTGCCAACTGGCTGATCACGCCGGCCAATCCCTGGTTCACGCGTGCCATCGCCAACCGCACCTGGGCCTGGCTTTTCGGTCGCGGCATCGTCGAGCCAGCGGACGACATCCGGCCGGACAACCCGCCCAGCAACCCCGAGCTGCTGGCCCATCTCGAGCAAAGCCTGATCGCGGCGCATTACGACCTACGCACGTTGTTCCGCGAGATCCTCAACTCGGCGACCTACCAGGGCTCATCCATCGCCACCAGCGACGCGCCAGAAGCCGAGGCCAATTTCGCCCGCTACGTCCCCCGCCGCCTCGACGCCGAGGTGTTGATCGACGCCATCAACCAGATCACGGGTATGACCGAGCAGTACTCCAGCGCCATTCCCGAGCCGTTCACCTTCATTCCCGCCGGGCAGCGCTCCATCACCCTGCCCGACGGCAGCATCACGAGTTCGTTCCTGGAATCCTTCGGCCGGCCGAGTCGCGACACCGGGGAGGAAGCGGAGCGCAACAACCGCATGACGGCCGAGCAGCGCCTGCACCTGCTCAACTCCACGCATATCCAGCGCAAACTGGAACAAGGCCCTCTGCTCCAGGCCCTGCTCCGAAAACCCAAACCACTGGACGAACTCTATCTCACCATCCTTTCCCGACCGCCGACCGCAGAGGAGCGTCAGGCTATCGCCCTATACACCCACAACCAGCCCAACGGCCGGCGCACCGGCCAGGACCTCGCCTGGGCCCTGATCAACAGCACCGAATTCCTCTATCGCCACTGAGCCCAACGCCCTTTCTCCATGTCGCTCCATCACAGTGAAGATCCCCGTCTGTGGAACTTTGAGCATGAACTGCATGCTCTCGGACTCGCCGGCGGACCGATGAGCCGCCGGGACGCCATCCGGCTCGGCCTGCTGGGCAGCGCCGGCCTGTTGCTCGGCAGCCGCTATGCCTCGGCAGCTCAAAGCGCGCCCGTCGCGCCGCGGGCGCGCTCGGTCATCCAGATCTGGCTCTGGGGCGGACCCTGTCATCTCGACACCTTCGATCCCAAGCCCGATGCCGGCAGCGATTACACCGGACCTCTCAACAAACCGCTCGCGACGAATGTCGCCGGCATCCGCATCGGCGAACTGCTGCCCCAACTCGCCCGACAGGCCGACAAGTACTCCCTCATCCGGAGCATGAGTCACAACGTGAATTCGCACGAAACTGCGTCCTACCTCGTGCAGACCGGCCAGGCCGCCGGGGGTCGCGATGTCTTCCCTCGCGTCGGCTCGGTCGTCTCATTGTTCAAGGGCTATGACTCCGGCTACCAGGGACTGCTGCCGCCCTACATCGTGCTGACCGAGCTGCAGGGCCGGTTCTCCGAGGCCGGATTCCTCGGTTCGCGCTACAAGCCCTTCGCCACCGGTGGGGATCCCGGGGCCGCCCGCTTCGTGGTCGAAGGCGTCGTCGCCCCGGGCATCAATGATGAACAGCAACGCGCCCGCCGCGATCTCCTGCATCGGTTGAATACCTTTGAGCGGGCGCAGCGCAGCGGTGACCCGCGTCTCGCCGCCCTGGCGCAATGCGAAAGCGAGGCCTACGAGATGATCCTCGGCGACGCCGGCAAGGTCTTTGATCTTTCCACCGAAAACGACGCCGTGCGTGAACGCTACGGTCGCAATACCTTCGGCCAATCCTGCCTGATGGCCCGCCGGCTTGTTGAAAAAGGCGTGCCCTACGTCACCATCAATTACAAGGGCTGGGACACCCATAAGCAGCATTTCCAGATCATGCGCCGGCAATTGCCTGAACTGGATCGGGGCCTCGCAACCCTGCTCGAAGACCTCTCCCAACGCGGCTTGCTCGACAGCACCGTGGTCTGGGCCGGGGGCGAATTTGGCCGGACGCCCAAAGTGCTCTGGGAGGCACCTTGGAACGGCGGCCGCGGCCACTATGGCAAGGTCTTCTCGACCCTGATCGCCGGCGGCGGATTTCGTGGTGGCTCGGTGGTCGGGGGCTCCGACGCCCGCGGCGAGGAAGTCGACGGCCAGCCGGTTCACCCCGCCGACCTCATCGCCTCGATCTACGGCCAGCTCGGAATTTCCACCGAGGCCCACCTGCCCCATCCGGAGGGTCTCAAGATTCGCGCCGTGCCCGTCGGCGCCGGTGGTCCGCTTCGCGCCATCCTCTGACCCCGCCAACCATGAAAGCGTTCATCGGGGCGGCTCTGACGGTGGGTTTGATCTTGCTGCCACCGGCCTTGGGCCAGGGAAACAGCCAAGGCCAGCGGCCGGCCCCGCGCCTGGCCTACGTCTACCCGGCCGGAGCCCAACAAGGCAGCGAAGTCACATTGTCCATCGGTGGCCAAAACCTGACCGACAGCCAGCTCGTCCGATTCTCCAACGCCGGCATCACCGCCCGGATCACCGGTTACGAGCGGCCGCTCAACCAAAAGGAGTTGGTCGCACTGCGCGAAGAAATCCAGCAACTGCAAAGCAAACGTAAGGCTGATGCCGTGAATTTCAGTGCGGCCAACAGCGAGAAACTGAAGGACCTGATGACGAAAATGGCGCGCGGCAACAACCGTCAGGCCAGCCCCGCCCTGGCCGAAACGGTCACGGTGACCGTGACCGTCGCGCCGGACGCACCGGTCGGCGCCCATGAATTGCGGCTCCAATCTCCGAACGGGCTCTCCAATCCCCTGGCGTTCAAAGTCGGCGTCCTGCCGGAGTTCACCGCCCCGGTGGTGACGCCGACGAGTCCCGGCGTCACGCCCGGCGAGGATCTGCCCGTCCAGCAACCCTCCGCCGCACCTCCGACCCAGATCGCGGTCGTCCTGCCTGCCGTGGTGAACGGGCAGATCCTCGCCGGTGAGGTTGACCGCATCCAATTCTCGGCGCGCCAGGGTCAGTCGCTTGTGGTGGCCGCCAGTGCCCGGGCATTGATCCCCTATCTGGCGGACGCGGTCCCCGGCTGGTTTCAGGCGACCCTGACCTTGCGGGACGCCCAAGGACGGGAACTGGCCTACGACGACGATTTCCAGTTTCGCCCGGATCCCGTGCTGGTGTGCAGAATTCCCGCCGACGGTGACTACGTCGTGGAGATCAAGGACGCGATCTACCGGGGTCGCGAGGACTTCGTCTACCGGGTGACGATCGGTGAAGTGCCGTTCATCCAAAGCGTGTTTCCGCTGGGGACCAAAAAGGATCAGCCCGCCACCGTGCAGCTGACGGGGTGGAATCTGCCCGCCACCGAATTGCCGGTTGATCCCCGCGGAAGTCCGTCGGGGATGTTTCATCTGTCAGTGCGACAGAAGGGCATCCCCTCAAACACTGTCCGTTTTGCGATCGATGATTGGCCGGAAGTCATCGAACCCGAATTTGAGGCTTCGGGCGCGTCCGCTCCACTCACGCCTCCGCTGGTCATCAACGGACGTGTCGACCGGCCCGACGACCGTGATATTTTTCCCGTCAGAGGCCACGCCGGTGTGCAGATCGTCGCGGAGGTTTTTGCCCGGCGTCTGGACTCACCCTTGGACTCTGCTCTGGCCCTGCTCGGTCCCGATGGGCAATCAATCGCATTCAACGACGACTTTGAAGATCCGGCCGAGGGCTTGCTGACCCACCAGGCGGACTCCCGCCTCACGGCCACCCTTCCGCAGGATGGCATCTATCAACTGGTCGTGACCGACACCCAACACCATGGCGGACCTGAATACGGCTATCGACTGGTGGTGCGGCCCTTGCGTCCGGAGTTTTCACTCCGCGTCACCCCTTCCGCCGTCAACGTGCCCTCGGGCGCCAGCGTCCCGATCAAGGTCTTTGCGCTGCGCCAGGATGGTTTCACCGGAGAAATCCAACTCGCCCTGCGGGACAACCCGCGCGGGTATCGCCTGAGCGGAGCGGTGATTCCCGCCGGCCAAGACGCCGCCACGCTGACGTTAACGGCCCCGACTGGCGCCGGCGGTCCAGGGGGGCAACTCCACCTGGTGGGCATGGGCACCATCCAGGGGAAACCCGTGCTGCGCGAGGCCATGGCCGCCGATGACACCATGCAGGCGTTTCTCTATAAGCACCTGGTTCCAGCCAAGGCATGGGAAGTCATGGTGAGTGGACGCGGTCTCCCTTTGCGCCTCACGAGCAATGCCCGGGTACAACTCACGCCGGGACAACCCACCACGATTTGCCTCGCCCTGCCGGGCCCGCCGCGCGGCGTGGAAGACCTCAAGGTCGAGCTCAGCGATCCACCCGCCGGAATCAGCGTCGGGGAGTGCCACGCGCGCAATGGTCAGCTCACTTTCACCGTGCTATGCGAGGCCACCGGGACCCCGGCGGTTAACCCGGGAAACTTGATTGCGAGTGTATATGGCCAGCGACCCGGCAAGAAGGCAAACGCCGCCAAGGCCGCCACCTTGCTGGGAGTTGCCCCGGCGATTCCCTTCGAGATCAAAGCTCCGGTCCCTCCAATCAATCCGAAACAGTGACGGGGGTTTCTGATGGGCTGGCGCCGCTTCGGTTCCCGGGAGGGCTCGCGCCTCTGCCCATCGGCCCGCAGAGACGCGGGCCCTCCTGAGGCAGCAGCACGCATCGGTTGTGTCCGCCGGCGTCCACCCGGTCGGGAGCCATCGGACATTGCCCAGCTTCCCCGCGGATGCCTGCTTGAGTAATCCCGGCGCTAGACTAGCAAGACCGCATGCCCTACCCCATGGTTCGAGTGCTGCTTGCACTCTTGTTGGCCGCGTTGCCCGGGATCGCGTTCTGTCACTCCCCGCAGGAAGCCGCGTCCGAGATGGCAGCTTCTGCCAACCGCTGGTTGGAGTCGCTTTCGGAGCAGCAACGCGAAGCCGCGCAATTCGCCGTGAACAATCCGGAGCGCGAAAACTGGCACTACATACCCAAGGCCCGCGAGGGTCTGCCCCTGGCAAAAATGACCGCGCCCCAGCGCAAGCTGGCCCACGCACTGCTCGCGTCCGGTTTGAGTGAGCACGGCTTGCTGCAGGCCGATGCGGTCATCGCGCTGGAACAGGTCTTGCGGCAGATGGAAGGTGCCGCCCACCGGGATGACACCCTGTACTACTTCACCGTTTTCGGCCGGCCATCGCCCACCGCAACCTGGGGTTGGCGGGTTGAGGGGCACCACCTCTCCGTCAATTTCACGATCGCCAACGGGACCTCGATTTCCGCCACGCCCAATTTTGTTGGCGCCAATCCCGCGGAGGTTCGGATCGCGCATGAGCAGCAAGGTCGACGCGCGCTCGCCGCCGAAGAGGATCTCGGACGCGCCTTGGTGCTTTCTCTCAACGACGAACAGAGAAGCCAGGCAATCATCGCACCCCAGGCACCCGGCGACATCCTCACCCGCAACGATGCGCAGGCCAAATCTCCCGAAGCGGCTGGCTTGGGCTACGCCGCGATGAGCCCGGACCAACAGGAACACTTCCGCGCCTTGGTCGCACTTTACGCCAATCGGCTGCGCCCCGATGTGGCGGATGCCGAGCTCAACAAGATCGCCGCGACCGGCTGGAATCGACTCCGTTTCGCCTGGGCCGGCAGCACCACCCCGAAGGAGGGCCATTACTACCGCATCCAGAGTCCTGACTTCGTGATCGAGTACGACAACACGCAGAACCACGCGAATCACATCCATACAGTCTGGCGCGACTACCAAGGCGACTTCGGCCGGGACTTGCTCAAAGAGCACTATTCAGAATCGCATAAGTGACCGGCTGTCATGACTTGGGGAGCCCATCGATCCAGCCGGGGGACAGTCCGCTTGGACGGCAACTGAACCCGACGAGCCCGCTTTGAAGAGCAGGAATCGAAATTTTCAGAAAAAAGTTCTGGACTCAAGAGCTAGGGTTAGCACTTTCACGGATGCATCAGGAAAGGATCGGTCGAAAGCGGCCGGTTCTGCCAACCGAGCCTAGGAGTGGTTACGGTGGTTTCGAGTGACGCAAGTCACCCGGATGTGAGAGGGGTCAAACCCTCTAACAAAAAACTCCTCCTAAAAAAGCGAAAAGCCGCCTGATGTCCTCAGGCGGCTTTCGTTTTTTCCGGAAAAACCCTGATGCGCGAACGATTAACCCACAACCGCTAACCGCTCACGCATCATGTCCAACCTACTCACCCTCGCCTCCCTTCGCATAAGCGAAGCGAATCCGAACCACCATCTCTGGAACAACAACGGAACGTGGTTCCTCCATTACACGGTCTATCCGACCCCCTTCACCAAGGAGCGCATCCGCCGCTCCCTCGGCACGAAGGACGTAAAGATCGCCCGTGAACGCCGCGACAACTTCTTCAGCCTGCTGGCCAAGCAAAACCCGGCCGGGGTGCCCGTCGCCGAGCAGACCACGGCCTTCGCCTGACCCTCAAGCCAGACCGTCCTATTCAAGGCACGCCCACCGGCGTGCCTTATTGCTGGTCCGACGCGCCGGCCCGGTGAACCGAGGTCATTGGGCGCAGATTTCTCCCGCTCTGAAACAGCTCAAAGGTCCGAGTTGTAGGAGTGGTCCCGTGTGGACGACCGCCAGCGGCGACAAGTGCCACCCCACAACTTCCTCGTGTTGTCCCATTTCTTCCCTACCCGCTGCGGGTGCTCAGAGGACCTGCCTCTGCTGAAAAGACAGATGGGATTCTGAGCCCCCCCCCAAGCAACCGAACGATAGAATCCCTCGGATTACGGAATCCTTAGCTGCATGCCGATCCGCAGGGTGTTGCTGCCCTGCAGAAGTTCACGATTTGCCTGATAAATGTCCTGCCAGCGATTGGCCGTGCCATAGTACCGGAGACTGATGCGGGAAAGGGAATCGCCTTCCACCACCGTGTGGACGCGAATTTCAGCCGATGAAGGCGTCTCCGCACGGGGCTGAACCACTCCGCCCGACGCAATCGTCGAGGCCGGCGTGCCCAGCCGGGCGGCGGCCGCGATTTGATCCAGCGTGCCTTGCGCCTGGCTGAGCCGGGAGGACAGCGCGCTGTTTTCCGCCCGTAGCTGGGCGATTGTCGCCGCCCGGTCACGCTCCTGCAAAGCGTAGGTTTCACCGAGCCGGCTCTGATTGGCCCGGGCCGCATCGAGTTCACGCCGCAATTGCAGCATCTGGGCGGTCAGCGCATCGACATTCTGCTGACTGCTCCGCTCGGCCTCGACTTTCTGCTGCTCCACGGTCTTGGCCGTCTGGCTCAGCCGCGCGATTTCGCCGCGAAAGGATTCGCTGAGCCGGCGGAAGTCTTCCTTTTCCTGTTCGAGCCGCGTGTTGATCTGGGTGAGCTCGGCCACCGAGGCCGTGTGGGCATCAGCGGCTTTGTCCGCCTCGGCCATCTGGGTCTTGACCGCGGCCAAATCTGCCTGGGCCTGGTCGGCCTTTTGCTGGGCCTCGGCAAGCTGGGCCGTCAACTTGGCGTTGGCCGAGCGCAGTTGTTCCTGCCCCCCTTGCAAGGACACCAATTGGGTCCCCACCGCATCCAGCCGCTCCTGCAGAGCCGCTTTTTCCTCGGCCAAGCCGGGCAAGACCGTCGCCACCTTGCGCGCGTCCTGCAGCTGGGCCTGCAAGCTATCCCGCTCGCTGGTGAGCGCGAGCAAGGCGTCGGCTTTCTGCTTTTCCGCCGCCTGGGCCGCCTGCGTCAGACGGGCGATGTCCTCGCGATAGGTCTCGTTGAGCCGGCGAAAATCATTCTTCTCCTGTTCCAGCCGCACATTGAGCTGGGTGAGCTCGGCGACCGAGGCGGCGTGCGCGTCGGCCGATTTTTCCGACTCGGCCAGCTGTGCTTTGGCCGCGACCAAGTCAGCCTGCACTTTCTCCGCCGAGATCTGGCCGGCGGTCAGCTTGGCATTGGCCGCCTGCAACTGCTCCTGGGAGGCCTGCAAACGGGCGACCTGTGCCGTGGCGGTTTCCAGCTTCTCCTGCAAGGCCGCCTTCTCGTCCTCCAAGCCGGGCAGCACGGTGGCGACCTTGCGCGCGTCCTGCAACTGGCCTTGCAGGCTGTCGCGTTCCGCGGTCAGGACCCGCAGGTCGGCGAGCTGCTCCTGGACGTCTTTCTTCAACTCGGTGTTGATGGCGGTCAGATCGCGCAGCTTGCCTTCGAGCTGGGCCAGATCCGCCCGGACCGTGGCAGAGTCGCTCTCCTTGGCGGAGACGAGCGCGCGATTGGTGTCGGAGAGGGACTTGTTGGCATCCCGGGAAAGCTGGAGCTGGTTGGCAAGGGCGAGGACCTCGCGGGCGGCGCCCGCGCGCTCCTGCTCGATCTTGGCCTCCAACTCCTTGATCCGGGTCGTGAGCGTGCTCACCTCCATCTGGTACGCCTCGTTGTTCGCGGCGCTGACGGCCTGCGACTGGGCAGCCAGTGCAGCGGCCGCGGTCTTCTCGGCATTTTCCAGATCCTTGCCCAGCTTCACATTCTCGGCGGTCAGCTCGGCGACCGTGTTGTTAAGCTTCTCAACCGTGCGGTTGGACTCCGTGAGTTCAGCCTGCAAAGCGAGACCGGTGTCCCCCGTGCGCGTGCGTACCGTCGTCGCGTCAGCCAGTTGTTTTTCGAGCTCGCTGATCCGGCCTTGAGCGACGCCGAGGTCGCGCCGGCTGGCCGCCAGACCGGCAACCAGCTGTTCGCTGTCCCGCGTGCCCTGCTCCGCCTTGGTGCGCACCGCGCCGGCATCGGCGACCTCGCGGCGCAGGCGAACATTCTCCTCGCGCAAAGCGACGGCGTCGGCCGCATCGCGCCGGACCTTGGCCAGCTCATCCCGCAGCTGCCGGGCCTCGCTTGAATTCTTGTTGGCCGCCGCCAGCTCGGTTTCGAGCTTGTCGTTGAGGGCGGTCAGTTCCGCCACCGATTTTCCACTCGTCTCCAAGGCCCGATTGGAATCGGCGAGCTGGCGCTGCAGGTCGGCCAGACCATTGCCGGGTTTATCACCCTGCGCTCGCAGGCTCGCGAGCTCGCGTTTCTGCTCATCAACCCGGCTGTTCGCCTGGACCAGGGCTTCCCGCAAGGTCTGGAGGTTGGACAAATCGCCTTGCACGGCGGCGAGACGACGCTGCAGCTCGGCATTGGCCTGCTTCTGTTCCGACAGGTCCCTTTCGGTCGACTCGAGCCGCCGCAGGGTGTCGGTGTCCTTCGGCTCCACCGGCGCGCTGGCAGTTGTTTTCAACTGATCCTCGGCGCGCGAGGCCCGGGCGAGCAGCGCCTTGTTCTCGTCAGCCAGGCGGGCGAGCCCCTGGTCCCGATCCCGCAGCTGCTGTTCCAAGACCGCTTTCTCCTGACGCAACCCGGCGGTGTCGGTTTCCAAACGGACCGACATCGCAGTCTTTTCATTCAAGGTTTTCTCCAGCGACTGGGACCACTGCTCGGTCGCGGCCTTTTCGCTCTGCAGGGCCTCCAGCTGCTGTTGCAGCGCGGCCACCCGGTCCGCGGCCGGTGCCGCCTCGGTCGCGGCCGGGACCTGGGCGCGCAAGGCCCGCAGCTGGCTGTTCAGCGCCAGCATTTCCACGGTCGAGCGCTTGACCTCGTCATTCAGGCGCGCGTTGTCGCGCTGCAGGTTGGCCAGCGTCACGGCGGCAGGTCCGGACTCCTTGTCGCCTCCCCGGGACGTGAGCGCGGCATTTTCCTCCTGCAGGCGCTGATTGGCCTGCGCGAGGGCGGCCTGCTGTTGCTCAGCCTGGCGCACCCGTTCCTTGAGTGCGACCAGTTCTGCCTGAAGCTCGCGGGCGCCGGATGACACAACCGAGGCGGCTGAGCCGCCGGCGGCACGTTGCTGGGAAAGCTCCTGCTGCAGATCCTTCGCCTGGGTGGTCAGGAAGGCGACCTGACGCGCGGCGGCGGCGTTTTCCGCATGCAAGGATTCGACCTCGGCCGCCAGTCGACGGCTTTGTTCCCGAAGTTGATCGACCAGGGAGCCGGAGGCCGGGGCTACCTGGCTGGCGTTGGCCGGACCATTGGTGGCCAGTTCGACGCTGGGCAGCGACGACACCGGCGGATTGGCCGGCAAACTCCCGGACAACTGGCGGTTGGCGGCGGCAATCTGCCCGGCATCCAGACGGCGCGCGAGCGCGGCCCTGGCCTCGAGGCCCTTGCCCGACTGGGCCGCCCGGCTGAGCCAGACATAGGCCTCGACCGGATCGGCCGCCACCCCGGGCCGGCCTTCGGAAAGGATCAGGCCGTAGTTGACCTGTGCCGGCGCAAACCCCTGCTCCGCCGCCGCCCGGTAGTAGGCCGCGGCCGCAACCGGATCCTTGTTCACGCCACGCCCGTCCTCGAGCAACAGGGCAAGGTTGTACTGGGCCCGGGCATAGCCGCGCTCGGCGGCCTGCTTGTACCAGCGGGCGGCCTGCGCCAGGTCGGCCTTTACGCCGTTGCCTGCCTCGTAGGCGAAACCGAGATTGAACACGGCCTCCACCACGCCGTTGTCCGCGGCCTGTTTGAACCAGAGGTTGGCCTCGAAATAATCCTGCCCGACGCCCCGGCCGGAGGCATACATGTTGCCCACATTGAACTGGGCGGGCGCGTAGCCCTGCTCCGCGGCGACCAGATAATATTTGAAAGCAGACTCCGCATCAACCGGAACGCCGCGGCCGAGCTCGTGGCTCAGGCCGACATTGAACTGCGCCGGCGCGTAGCCTCTTTCCGCCGCCTTGCGGTACCACTTCAGGGCCTCGGCAAAGTTCTGGGCCACTCCGGCGGTGCCGCTGCTGTAGGCGTTGCCCAGGGCGTTCTGCAACTCGACATCGCCGGCCGCAGCCCGGCTGAGCATGGTCTGGATGTCTGGCGATGGCTCGGACCAGACAGGTCCCAGCATCACCACGGTTCCCGCCAATATGCCTGTTCTTACGGTGGAGTTGATCCTCCTCAAGAGGGGATGGTTACGCACGGATCAACTTAAGGATAAAAGCTTGCAGGGGAGCAAGGCTGCATCGGTCATGCCATGGATGATTTTCTTGTCGGGCGGACAGAATGTGGCGAGCGCGCCGGAGAGCTGCGCCTTGCCCCCGACGACGAAGTAGTACGGGCACAACCGGAGCCGGCCGTCCTTGCTCGCGGCGACAACCGGCGAGCCCGCCGTCTCGCTGGCAAAGAGAGGATGCGCGATGCGTTTCGGTTTCCGATACTCCTGCAGGAGATGCAGGTTGGTGGGCGCGAGCCGCAAGGCCTGGTCCACCCCGGCCTGCCATTCATCACGCGAACAATCGCTGCCGAGCACGACGCTGCGCGCACCCCAGGCGGTCTCGTGAAAGCCGCTGATCTTGATGATCAGATCCCGTTCCTTTTGCGAAGCGCCCGACAACTCGCGCCAGTCGTTCAGCATGCGCCCGCCGAGGCCGGGACCGTCGATCACCGCCCCGGGAGGCAGCGGCGCCGGATCCATGACCCAGGAACGCGGAATCAGTTTTTGCAGCAGCTTCAACGTGCGCCCCCCGAGCGTCTCGGCCCAGTACTCGCGCAACAGGTGATGGTGAAACAACGCGAGCGTGAGCTTCTCCTCTTGGAAATGCCGCATCGGCGGGGCGATGGCCACGCTGCCGTTGCCCCAGGATTCCAGGATCTCCCTACCGATCTTCACATTGGCCCAGTCGAACAGCTCGAAGAAACGGTAGATCACGTCGATCTTCTCCGGCGTGCCGTCCACATTGAAAAAGAGTTCGCCGCCCAGCGGGAAGACATCCTCGGGGCGCATGCAGAATACGCGCCGACCCAACCGTTGCAATTGCTCGGCCAGCCATTGCATCTCCGGGCGGTAGGTCGCCGCTTCGTCGCTGACAAGAATGGCGATCAGGGGATTGCGCACGCCCGGACGCAGGGCGGCGAGGGAATGGTGAAAATTCTCCACCATCAGGTCGTTCCGGCCCAAGACGGATTCATCCGCCCCACCGTAGAGGCGGTTGAGGTAGGCGGTGAGCCCGATGCCTCCCGGGACGGAGTCCAGCTCGGTCAGCGCAAAGCCCTCTTCGGTCAGCAACAGGTCGGGCCGCAACACCGTGGGGAAAGCGCCCCGGTTCTTGGGGTCGCGCGCGTGGGCGACGAGTTCCGCCGGCTTGCCCCGGTCCAGATAGTCGGCCACCCAGGGCGTCAGCAGGGGCTTGTTGCGCAGCAGGTTCTTGCCCGCGACTGAACGCAGGTAGAGCGTTTCCAGCGCCTGGTGAAATTCCAGACAGGCCGCGCCGATCTGTTCCAGTTCCCGCACCTGCTCCGGCGTCAGCGGCCAGGCCTGCGGCGAGAGCTGCCAGGTCTTGTCCTCAAACAACGACTGCCCCGCGAGGGCGGTCCGGATGGTTTCGTAGGCGAGGTCGGACATGGAAATCGGAGGACGGAATGACGGGGACGGCAGACAGAACCCAGCGGACCGGAAAACTCAAACCGTCATCCGGCGCCGGTCACCCGTTGCCCAGGCTTAGTCATCCATCTGGATGTCCTTGTTGCGATGACGCGGGCAACCGGCGCGCAGCCAGCCGGTGATGAAGCGGTCAAGATCGCCGTCGAGCACGCCCTGCGTGTCGCTGGTGCTGACCCCGGTGCGCAGATCCTTTACCATCTGGTAGGGCTGGAGCACGTAGCTGCGGATCTGCGAGCCGAAGCCGATCTCACCCTTTTCACCGTAGAATTTTTCCATCTCACTGCGTTGCTCATCGAGTTTCTTCTCGTAGAGGCGTGCCTTGAGCACGTTCAGCGCACTGGCGCGGTTCTTGATCTGGGAGCGTTCGTTTTGGCAGACGACCACGGTGCCGGTCGGGATGTGCGTCAGGCGCACGGCCGAGTCGGTGGTGTTGACGCCCTGGCCGCCCTTGCCGGAGGAGCGATAGACATCCACCCGGATTTCGCTTTCGGGAACCTCGATGTCGATGTCCTCGGTGATCTCGGCGATGACATCCACCGCGCAGAAGGAGGTGTGCCGGCGCTTGTTGGAGTCGAACGGGCTGATGCGCACCAGGCGGTGCACACCGCGCTCGGCCTTGGCGTAGCCGTAGGCATTTTCGCCCTTGATCAGAATGGTGGCCTTGGAAATGCCGGCCTGGTCGCCCGGCTGGACGTCCATCAGTTCGACCTCGAACCCGCGGCGCTCGCACCAGCGGGAGTACATGCGGAACAGGATGTCAGCCCAGTCATTGGATTCGGTGCCGCCGGCCCCCGCCTGGATGCTGAAAATGGCGTTGTTGCGGTCAAACTGGCCGGTGAGGAACGAGGAGATTTCGAGCTTGTCGAGTTCCTCGACCATCGCGGTGACCGAGGAGTCGAGCTCCTTGGCATAGGCTTCCCGCTCGGAGGCGTCCGCCGCCTCGACCAACTCAACCATGACGGCGGCATCATCGAGCTTCTTGTTGAAGGCCACGAGCCCGTTGATGGTCTTCTTCAGCCCATTGAGCTTGCTGATGTGTTTCTGGGCCCGCTCGTTGGCGTTCCAGAAGTCCGGAGCGCCCATCTGCGCCTCCATTGCCTCTATCTCGCGCTGCTTTTGTTCGACGTCAAAGAAACCTCCATAAGTAGCCGGCGCGCTTCTTTAGGTTTTCAAGGTGGGAAAAGGTTTCGGGTGCGATCATGGACGCCTTCACCCTTGGCACCCGGACGCGCGCCGCAAGCGGAAACTCGGGTCTCTCCGCTGGCCATGGCCAAAACGCCGGACTGACGACAGCGACTCGACCCACGGGCCGGAAATAAAAAAGCCGTCCGGCGATCCGGACGGCTTGAGAGTCGGGGGTTGCGCGTAGGCCTCAGGCAAAGGCGCCCGCGAACCATTTCTGGTAATGCTCACCCACCAATGGCATCGGCTTTTGCTGGCCGTTGACCGCGGCGATCAGGCCCATGACCCAGAACACAAACAAGCCAATCATCACAATCGGGAACGCGATCCAGCCGAGGACGGGAATGACCATCAGAAAAGAGGCCACGAAACCGGTGATGAACAGACCGAGACACTGGCGCAGGTGATAAGTACCGATGGCGGTCTTTTTGCTGCTGTGCATGACAATCGCGATGATGAATCCGATGATGGTGATGTAAGCGAGGATGGCGACGGTGCGGTCCTCGGTGGTGCCTGCGACAGGCGGCGGTGTTTCTGTGGTGGACATGGAACGATGGATTATGGTGTGCGAACAGGAACTCGTTAACAGTTGAAGAATGGAGGGTTGGCCGGCCCGCGTCAACGTCTTGCAAGGCGGGCGGAGGGTTAATAACTCACCCTGCCCCTTCGCTTCCGGCCGATAATCGGACGGAATCCTTTCAGGCCCGCAACCGACCGGAGGCCTTTTCCGCCAAAAAGGCGGCATAGGTCCTCTCCACGCCCTCGCGCAGGCCGATCCGGGCGGTCCAGCCCAAGGTTTTGAGGCGGGAAACATCCATCAGTTTTCGCGGCGTGCCGTCAGGCTTGGTCGCGTCCCAAGTGATGCGGCCCTTGAATCCAATCACCTGGGCCACCAGTTCGGTGAGCTCGCGAATCGTCACATCGGTCCCGGTGCCGATGTTGATCAGGTCGGGGGGACTGTCCTGCCGGAGCAGGAAGGCACAGGCATCGGCCAGCTCGTCCACATGGAGGAATTCACGCTTCGGCGACCCGGTGCCCCAGGCCACGACCTCGGCTTGTCCGGCTTCCCGCGCCTGGTGGAAGCGGCCGATCAGCCCCGGCAAAACGTGGGAATTCTGCGGATGATAATTGTCTCCCGGACCATAGAGGTTGGTCGGCATCGCGGAGTGGTAGAGCACGCCGTGCTGCTTGCGGTAGTACTCGCACAGCTTCAGGCCCGCGATCTTGGCGATGGCGTAGGCCTCATTGGTCGGTTCCAGCGGGCCGGTGAGCAGGCAGCTTTCGGGCATCGGCTGCGGTGCCAGCTTCGGGTAGATGCAGGAACTCCCGAGGAAGAGCAGTCGCTTCACGCCAGCCGCGTAGGCGCCGTGGATCGTGTTGGCCGCGATGGCGAGATTGTCGAAAAGGAAGTCGGCCGGGTAGGTGTTGTTGGCATGGATGCCCCCCACTTTGGCCGCGGCCATGATGACGACATCGGGCCTTTCCGCCGCATAGAATGACGAGACCGCCGCCTGGCTGGTCAGGTCAAGTTCCTGCCGGGTCCGCAGCACCAGACTGATGCCCGGCTCGGCGGAGAAGCGTCGCACGAGGGCGCCGCCGACCATGCCGTTGTGTCCGGCGATGAACAGTTTCATGCGAACGGTGACTTGGTCGGCTCCCCGAGCTGTGCAATCTGCGCCTCGCGCTTGGCCAGCTGAAGGTCGGACTCAGTCATGATCTTCACCAGTTCCTTGAACTTCACCTTGGGCTCCCAGCCGAGCTGGCGCTTGGCCTTGGCGGGATTGCCGATGAGCAGCTCGACTTCGGCCGGACGCTCGTAACGGGCGTCGTATTTGACATATTTCTCCCAGTCGAGGTCCAGCAGGGCGAAGGTTTCCTGGATGAATTCCTTGACCGTGTGCGTTTCGTTGGTGGCGACCACATAGTCGTCCGGTTTGTCCTGCTGCAGCATGACCCACATCATCTCCACGTATTCCTTGGCGTAGCCCCAGTCACGTTGGGCGTCGAGGTTGCCCATGTAGAGCGCGTCCTGAAGCCCCAGCTTGATGCGGGTGGCGGCGCGGGTGATCTTGCGGGTGACGAACGTCTCACCGCGGCGCGGGCTCTCGTGGTTGAAAAGAATGCCGCTGGAAGCGTGCAGGTTGTAGCTTTCCCGGTAGTTCACCGTCAGCCAATGGGCGTACATCTTGGCGCAACCGTACGGCGAACGCGGCCAGAAGGGCGTGTCCTCGGTCTGGGGCACCTGCTGGACCTTGCCGAACATCTCGGAGGAGGACGCCTGGTAAAAGCGGCACTTTTTCACGAGACCCGCCTCGCGGATCGCCTCAAGGATGCGCACGGCACCCAGCCCGACCACATCGCCCGTGTATTCCGGGATGTCGAAGGAAACGCGCACGTGGGACTGCGCGCCAAGGTTGTAGATTTCGTCGGGTTGGAGCTCGTAGAGTAATTTCACCATCTGCACGGAGTCGGCGAGGTCACCGTAGTGCAGGAAGAGTTTCACGCCGTTGATGTGCGGGTCGCGATAGAGGTGATCAATCCGGCTGGTATTGAAGGTCGAGGCGCGGCGGATGATGCCGTGGACCTCGTACCCCTTGGCGAGCAGGAGTTCCGCGAGATAGGAGCCGTCCTGCCCCGTGATGCCGGTGATCAGTGCTTTTTTCATGAAAGGAATGAGCTAGAGGGATGTTCCGGGGGTAGGCAAGCCGGGGTTAACCCAGCGCGGCCAGCAAGCGCTCCAGTTCGGCCTGCTTGGCCTGCTGGTCGGCGAGCTGTTTCCGGGCGCCTTCGAGGACGGCCGGCGGGGCCTTGCTGACAAAGGCCTCGTTGCTGAGTCGCGCCTGCGTACCGGCGACATGCTTTTTCATGGCCTCAATCTCCTTCATCAGCCGGGCCTTTTCCACCGCGGGATCGCCCTGCAGCTTCTTGATGAGATTCCATGAACCAAAGGCCGTCACGATGGCCGGTGCGTTGGGCGACATCGGTCCGCGCGTGAGCGAGGCCGCGCCCAGCATGCGGGAGAGCTTCGCCTGGTTGGCTTCCAGCAAGGCCCAGTGGGCGTCGCCGGCCTCGATGACGAATTCCGAAACCTTGCTGGAGGCTTCTCCCTGCTCGGCCTTGAAGGCGCGAACCTGGGTGACCACGGCCTTCAACTGCGCCACTTGCGCCGCCGCGGCCGGGTCGATCTTCAAGCCATGCCCGGCCAGCTGCGATGAGTTTTCCAAGGCGGTGTCGCGCATCAGGAAAGTGCCCTCGGCTCCATAGCCCAGCAGGTGCCAGAGCTCTTCCGTGATGAAGGGAATGACGGGATGGAGCTGCAGGATGGTCTGGCGCAGCACGAAATCCTGGATGGCGAGACAGTTGTCCTTCGTCGCCGGGTCCTGGAGCTTCGCCTTGGAAACCTCCACATACCAGTCGCAGAAATCATTCCAGAAGAATCCGTACAAAGCCTGCACCGCTGCGCTGAATTCAAACTCGGTGAAACACCGGTCGACTTCGCGCGTGGTCGCCAGCAGACGGTCCAAAATGGCATGGTCATCCACGTCAAATTTCGCCGGATCGATGCGGGCGAGTATGGCCGCCAGCGAGGAGTTGTCGGCCATGTCGCCGCTCATCTGGCGGAAGCGGCAGGCATTCCAAAGTTTGTTGCAGAATCCGCGCCCGCTCTCGATTCGGTCTTCCTGGAAGCGGATGTCCTGGCCTTGCGGCGCGATGGACACGATGCCGAAGCGCAGGCCGTCGGCGCCGTACTTGGCGATGAGGTCGAGCGGATCGGGCGAGTTGCCCAGCGACTTCGACATCTTGCGGCCCTGTTGGTCGCGGATGATGCCGGTGAAATAGACATGCTTGAACGGTATCCGCCGCTCGACCGGCTCACCCGGACGCACGAACTCCAGGCCGGCCATGATCATGCGGGCCACCCAGAAGAAGATGATGTCCGGTCCGGTAACGAGGGTCGTGGTCGGGTAGAAATAGTCGAAGCCCGCCTTGTCCATCGCCCCCTGATCGGGCCAGCCCAGCGTGGCGAAGGGCCAGAGCCACGACGAAGCCCAGGTGTCGAGGACGTCATCCTCCTGCACCCAGTTGTCCTTGTCGGCCGGTCCCTCGAGGGACACGTGGACCTTCTTCGGGTCGGACAGGTCGGCCTCGGTGAGCTGCTCCTTGTCGAGCCCCTTGGCGTACCAGACGGGAATGCGGTGGCCCCACCAGAGCTGGCGGCTGATGCACCAGTCCTGGATGTTCTCCAGCCAGTGCAGGTAAACCTTGGACCAACGCTCCGGGTAAAACTTGATATGCCCGTCGCGCACGACGGCCTTGGCCTCCTCGATGCGCGGGTATTTCAACCACCATTGCCAGGTGAGGCGCGGCTCGATCGGCACGTCGGCGCGTTCGGAGTAGCCGACGTTGTTCTCGTAGGGTTCCTCCTTCACCAACGCCCCGTTTTCCTTAAGCAGCTCGGCGGCCTTCTTGCGGCCGGCGAAACGGTCGAGCCCGGCCAGCTCCGGACCCGCCAGCTCGTTGAGCTTGGCGTCGGCGGTCAGCACGTCGATCGGTGGCAGCTTGTGGCGCTGGCCAACCTCGAAGTCCACCTTGTCGTGGGCCGGCGTGATCTTGAGCGCGCCGGAACCGAATTCCTTGTCCACCGCGCTGTCGGCGATGATCGGTATCTCCGCCTGCGGCCCGAGCGGACGACGCACCTTCTTGCCGATGAGATCGGTGTAACGCGGATCATCCGGGTGCACGGCAATGGCCACGTCGCCGGGAATGGTCTCCGGACGGGTCGTCTTGACCTCGATGAATCGGCCCGGCTGGTCCACCAGCTCGTAACGCACCTGATACAGGAAACCCTTCGCGGGCTTCATGATCACTTCCTCGTCGGAAAGGGCCGTCAGGCTGACCGGGCACCAGTTGACCATGCGCTTGCCGCGGTAGATCTGGCCCTTGCCATAGAGATCAACGAACACCTTGAGGACGGCCTGCGAGTAGGCCGGGTCCATCGTGAACTGCGTGCGGTTCCAGTCGGCCGAGGCACCGAGCGCCTGCAGCTGCTTGAGGATGATGCCACCCTTTTCCTCGCGCCAGCTCCAGACCTTCTCGAGGAATTTTTCGCGGCCCAGGTCGCGACGCGTCTTCTTTTCCTTGCGCAGCTCGCGCTCCACCACGGTCTGGGTGGCGATACCCGCATGGTCGGTGCCCGGCAGCCAGAGCGCCTCGTGGCCTTCGAGGCGGGCGCGTCGCACGAGAATGTCCTGCAGGGTGTTGTTCAATACATGGCCCATCGTCAGCACCCCCGTGACATTGGGCGGCGGGATCATGATGGTGTACGGCGGGCGCGCCGGATTGGCCTTGCCCGCAAAGCAACCGGCCTGCAGCCAGTCTGCATACCATTTCTTTTCAACTTCTTGCGGTTCGTAGCTCTTGGTGATCGAGGCCATGGTTCGGTTTGAGCCGGCCAGTTAGAGCCCCGCCCCGGTCGCTGACAAGCCTAGCTTCGGCCGACGCCTACACCGGCATCCGGCGTCCCAAGCTTCGACGAGCAATCAACCGCCTTTCATACGTCGAATACCGCAGACCCCGGCTAAGAGCCGGTCCCCGAGAAGCGTTCCAGCGCCAGACGGCAGCGGATTCCGCAAACCCGCCCATTCGCGGCCAATTCTGCAGGAAAGGACGATGGAGATAGGTGGGGACGAAGATTTTCCCGAATTCATTGAATAATTGACCAGCTCCCTGCGTCCCAATCTAAATGACCAAGGTCGCCTCCATCCACGGGAGGCGATCATTGGCCCAAGAGACGCTGCTCCACGATCATGCACACTCCGAGTCCAGTTTACACTCCCTGCCATCCGAAGGTCGTCGGCAGACATGATTCGTCATCGTTTATCGCGAGGCCCGGTCCGTCCCTCCGTCCGGGTTAGGTACCGGCCAGGGATTACTTAAATTGCGCAAAGCGCCCCCATGGCCGCGGGGAAACGCCCCGGCCTGCAACCATCAACCGGTCACCTTAATTCTCTTCCCATTCATGAATCAGACATTTCCTTCAGGCCTTTATCGCAGTGTGGCGCTGGTCGCAGTCGCCGCTGCCGGCGTGTTCTCTAGCCCGGCCATCGCCGAGATTTCCGTTGAAACCCAACTCCTGGTACCGGCCAACCAAGCCGTTTCAATCCAGATCGGCCCCAACGGTCAGGTCGCGGGGGTCGTCCGCCAGGGCAGCCGCGTCGTGATGATGGTCAATGGCGAGGCCGGTCCACGCTTCGACCGGTTTCTCGCCGCCACGGGCAGCCCCATGCGGGGTCGCGAGATCTTTCCTGGCAACATGAACGAGGTGCGCGGTCGCGACCGGGGAGACCACCCGGTGGTGTTCAGCCCGGACGGGAGCCGCTATGCTTACGTCGGCCTGGACGGCGCAGACTATGTCATCGTGGTCGACGGCAAGGAAGTCCATCGCGCCCCTTACGCCGTCGGCGTGTTGCCGGCGAACGGCCCCACCTCCACCATCCTCGCGTTCTCGCCCACCGGCCGCCGCTTCTGGTTTGTCGCGAAGTCCAGCCAGCCGGCGCTGGAATACCGGCTCTACATGGACGGCAGACCTGATCCCGTGCCCCTGCAAAGCGCGGCGGCCTTCCCCGCCTTCAGTGCGGATGACAAACACTACGCCTACACGACCCATCCCGCCACCGACCGGTCGCGTGACTGGCGACTGGTCGTGGACGGCAAGGCGGCCGCCTATGCCGGTTTCGACCCGCAGTTTCTGCCCAATGGCAAACTGCTGACGCTCGCCAGTGACGCCGGGATCTACCAGATTCTGGTCGACGGCAAATCCCTCTACAAGGGAGCGCGTCCGGGCAAAATCGTCACCTCCGCCGACAGTCGCATCGGCGCCATCATCGATTGGAAGGCCTGGGTCGACGGAAAATTCCTCGATGGCACCGATGGGGCGCAGCGGGTCTATTTCAGTCCAAACGGCAAGCGGGTCGCGGTGTTCGGCGGCAATCCCGGCGGCACGGGCCCTTTCTGGATGTGGGTCGACGGGGTCAAGAGTGACAGCTACACCGGCATCCAGCATATCGGTCCGCCCAATCTGGATGGCTCCCGGACTCACGTCGCCTTCACGGCTGATTCGGCCAAGGCCTACGCCATCGGTTTCAATGCCGGCATGCAGTTCCTCCTGATCAACGGCAAGGAGGTGGGCGACGGCTATCAGTTCATCGCACCGCTCACCTCCACTCAGGGCGGACGGCTCGGCTTCATCGGGACGGGCGCCAACCGGGCTTCCGTCTGCGTGATCGATGACACGGTTTACAGTTCGCCCGACTGGCGGGTCGGTGGAGGCACCTCGACTCCCGTCGTGGACAACGATTCCCTCACATTCAGCCCCGATGGCTCGCGCAGCTATTTTCTCCTGAACAACGGTCCGCGCCCGACCCACTATCTCGACGGCAAGCCCGTGGACCTCGGCGACCTGAGCGCCACCGGTTGGAACTCGGCCAACACCGGTCCGTCCGTCTTTGCGGTCTTCAGTCCGGATGGCAAACGGGTGAGCTACGTCGGCGCCGAAAGGATCAGCGGTGGTAACCGGTACTGGATCTTTCTCGATGGAGAGAAAATCCAGTCACACGAAAACGGCATCCGCCGTTCCCCCGGATTCACGCCCGACGGTCGCCACCTCTGCTGGCTCAACGCTGAGCGGGCCGAAGGCCGGCCCGGCATGGACCTTATCGCCTACATCGACGGCAAGCGCGCACTCGCGATGAACTTCCAGAACCCGTGGGGCGGCCATCTTTTGCAACGGAATGAAATCATGCACCTCGGGGCCGATGGCAAAGTGCGCCTACTCGCCGTCACCGACGAGGGATTGGTGCGGCACACCATCAGCCTGTGATCGCCGGCCTGGCCGGGTGGCCGCACTACCATGCGGCCACCTGATGCCTGACCAACCCGGATCTAGATTTGGCCCACCGTGATCCAATAGTGCCGCTTCTGCACCTCCAGATCAGGATAATCGGTCACGCGCTCAAAGACGCCCCCACACCGCTCAATCACGATCCGGGAGCCCTCGTTGCCAACGTCACACGTGAGCAGGGCGCGCTGGATACCGAGACGCGCACAGTGCGGTAGCGAGAGCCTCAGCATTTCGGTCGCATACCCCTTCCGTCTCTGGGAGGGCACCACGCCGTAGCCGATGTGGCCACCGACTCTCCGCAGAAAGTCATTCAGGCAATGCCGCAGTGAGAGCCGCCCCACAATCACGCCGTCCACCACCCCGACAAAAAAGGTGTTGGGCACGAAGCGCTCGGGAATCGCCTCGGCGCGGGACCAGCCATCAAGCTTACGAACATAATCGCGGAAGCTCCGCTCGCCATCATACTCGAAGGCAAACTGCCACGGGTTAGCTTCCGCTTCAAATTCGCGGACGGCGGCCCTGAAGGATTTTTCGTCGGTTTCGCGCAAAGGGCGCAGTTCGAGGGGTCCAGGCATGGCTACGAGGGTGATGGCGTGATTGCAGACTTTCCGGCGTCAAGCTTGGGTCTTGAGCACCAGTTTCACGATGACGAACTCCGCCGGCTTGAGAGGTGCGAACCCGATCAGGACATTCACGTTTCCGGCGCGGAGATCGGCGGCGGTCATGGTGGAACGGTCACACTTCACGAAATAGGCATCCTTCGCGCTGGTCCCCTGGAAGGCACCGGCCCGGAACAAGCCGTGCAGAAAGCCCTCAACGCTCTGGCGAATGCCGGCCCAGAGCGGCTCATCATTCGGCTCGAAGACCACCCACGCCAGGCCCCGCTCGACGCTGCGTTCGATGAACAGCGCCAGACGTCGGACGGGCACATACTTCCACTCGGAGCCACCGATATTCGCGCCCGCCCGGGTGCGCGCCCCGAAAACCATCAACCCTTTCCCCGGGAACTCCCGCAGGCAATTGATCGCGAGGGCATTCAGGACCTCGTTGTCCTGGTTGGTCACCGGCACCTCCAGCTTGGCAACATTTCCCAGGGTCGCCTCGGTTCCGGCCGGCGCCTTCCACACCCCGCGCTGCGCGTCGATCCGCGCAATCACGCCCGCCACGGCCGCGGCTGGTGCCGTCAGGCGGGCCGCCCCTCGCCGGGCCGGGTCACGGATCTCAACCCAGGGAAAATAAACCGCCGCGTCATGACTCACCGGCAGGCCGGCCGCAGCTTTCTGCATGAGCGCCACGGACCCGGCGTCTCGGGGAGAATCCAACAACAGCATGGCCCGCCGCGACTGCGCACAGGCCAGCGCCTCGCCCGCCACGGCCGCATTGTCCAACCCCGGCAGGACCAGCAGATCGAAGTCCCCTGCTGGCGCCAGCGCCGCCAATCCCTGCCGCCACTGGGCCAGAGTCGCTTCGCGCGCGACGCGCACCACCCGGGCAAGCTTACCACCGTTCGCAAAAAACAGGCCGATCGCATAACCAAGCTCCAAGTCGGAATGGAGCGCACCAAACCGGTTGACGAAATCCGCCAGCGACGTGACCACAACGGCGCGATAGGTCGCGCCTTTCCGCGCCGCGCCGACAAACGCCGTCACCCCGGTCGGCGCCCCGCTGATCGATCGAATGCCGCTCGGCACCTCCTGCACATACACTCCGGGTGTGAGATAGTTCGTTGCCATGCCTCGACGATAGAAACGATAACGACCAATGCGAGCATTTGCCCAAGTCAGGCCATGGCGCCTTCGAAGGTTGGGGGCAACCACGCGGAGTCACGCACACGCTCGGCTACTACGCATAGCAAACCCAGGAACATCCCCATCCAACATTCTCCCCCAAGACTGGTCACCGGAGCGGCTCCGCACGCTTTCCTATCCCTTTCGCCTTGGCTTCTCGTCGAGGTCCAGCCGGTCGGCGCTGCGGGAATTGCCGCCGGGAGCGGCGCTGGGGGCCGTTTTTTCGTGGGAGTAGTATGAGTAGTTGTCCGTGTAGTAGCCGTAGTCCTCACCGGTGCCGGTGGGGACCTGATTCAACACGACGCCGATGATCGGCACCTTCAGGTTCTCGGTGATGATCTGCCGGGCGCGTTGCACCATGCTCTCAGGATTCCGGCGATGCTGGACGAGCAACAAGACGCCGTCGGCCAGGCTGGCCAGCACCGATGCATCGCTCACCCCGATGATCGGGGGCGAGTCAAAGAGCACCTTGTCGTAGCTCTGGCGGAATGCCGCCACGGCCTCGCGGAGCTTGTTGGCGTAGAGCAGACCCAGGGTGATGTTGTTCCCCGCGGCGCCGGCGGGAATGAAGTCGATCAGGCCGGACTTGTCGCGCTTCACGGCGTCGGTCCAGGCAACCTTGTTCATCACGATGTCCGTCAGGCCGGGGTCGCGGGGCAAGCCGGCCAGTTTGTGCTGGGTCGGGCGGCGGACGTCGGCGTCGATCAGGAGCACCTTCTCGCCGGCGGCGGCCATGCAGAGCGCGAGCTGGCGCATGGTGGTGGACTTGCCTTCACCGGGGCCGGAAGAGAGCACCACGAGGACGGCGGACTGCTTGGCCGGCAGGGCCAGATTGAGATTGGTCTGGAGCACCCGATAGGGTTCGCCCTCGGGTGAACTCGGGTCGTGCAGCTCGCCGGCCTCGGCCATGTGCGGGATCACCCCGAGCACGGGCAGGTTGAGTTTGCCCTCGACATCCGCCACGTTGCGGAAGCTCGTGTCGAAATACTCCAGCAACACGGCCGCACCGACGCCAAGGATGGAGCCGAAGACGAAGGCAAAGAAGATGTTCAGCGCCCAGTTGGGCTTGCTGGCGTAGCTGGCGGGCTCAGCGGTGTTGAGGATCTCGATGGTCTTCTTCGGAACCTGGAAATCGATTTCGCGCTGCCGCAGCGTGAGCTTGAGTGTCGTGAGGAGGCGCTGTTCGTCCTCGAGCTTGGTCGCGGCCTCCTCGAAGGGGCGCATGCGCTCACGGGCGGAGAGGATCTGGTCCACCTTGGCCTGCGCGAGCTGACGCTCGAGTTCGGTCACGCGTGCCTCGGCCTCCTTGAAGGCCATCTCGAGAGAGCTCTCATAGCCACGCAGCTGGTTGTCCAGCTGCTGCTGGATCTTGGCGCTGTTCTCAATGGCGGCGATGAGGTCGGGGTGGGCCGAGCCGAGACGGGCCATGAGGCGCGTCACGGTCTGGTCGGAGACAAGGTAGGCCTGCAGGAGATTCTGGATGTTGGTGTCCTGGATCAGCTCGGAATTGACGAGGTTGCGCCGGTCGGCCGTGGGGATGGTGCGGAAACGCTCCCAGCGGGTCTTGCGTCCGATGGCGTCGACGCGCAGGGCGATGAGGGAGTTCTGCATCTGGCGCAGCGTCTCGATGTCCATGTCGGTGTAGCGCTGGCTGAGATCCACGCCGGAGATGTCCAGTTCCTTGCGCAGCTTCTCGACGTGGTCGCGCTGGGCGACCACGGCCTGTTCCTGCTTGTCGAGTTCCTTGCGCAACTGGGCAAGGCCTTCGCGCTGGTCGGAGGTGGCGAGCTTGATGCGATCCTCCGCGTAGACCCGGGCGATGGCGTTGGCGATGTCGGCGGCGAGCCGGTTGTCGCGGGCATAGACGTTGATCTCGATGATGGACGAGGCGCGCGGGGCGTCGGGCCGGACCATCTTGTTCAACATGTACTGGTAGGTGATGGCGGAGGTCAGCGGGGCCCCGTTGTTCAGCTGCTTGCCGAGAATGGCGTTGAGCCCCAGCGCCTCGATCACGGGGTAGATGATCTTCTCGGACTGGATGATCTTGAACTGATCCTGGATGAAATACGGGTCGTAGTAGCTGCTGTTCTGCGCCTGGAAGAGCTTCACCTCGCTCTCCGGTTTCTGGACGCTGATCTTCGTCGTGGACAAATACCACTTGGGCAGAAGGGCGGTGACGCCGAGCGTGGTCAGCACGACGATCGCGAGGACCAAAAAGACGAGCCCTTTGCGCAGCCGCAACAGGCCGACGAAGTCACTGAGCGAAGCGCTGTCCTTGCTAGCCGGGGAAAATGCCATGAGCGCCTGCGGGGAGGCCGGATTAGAAGGTGAAGCGGGCCGAGACGCCGAGACGGTTGCGGTTCTGACCGCGATTGGCCTCATCGGAATTCACATCGTCGTAATCGTAGGTTCCGGTGACGGTCCAGTTCTTGTCCGGACGCCACGAGAGCGCGAGCCCAAGCCGGGTCGTCTTCTCGCTGACATCCTTCTGGGCGCCCCGTCCTTGCAATTCGGACGGCTCGTACGTGATCGAACCCGAGGCCGTGAAGGCCCCGCTGAGTTGGTGCTGGATGTTCACGAAGAGGCGGTTGACCTTGCTGTCCGTGAAGCGGTCCGTGTCGGAAGGCTCCTCCAGAGTGTAGGTGTAGCCCGCCGCCAGAAAGGAGCCCTGTGCATAGGCGTAGCGGGAGGTCAGCTCGACATAGGGCGCGGTGGTGCTGGCGGCGGATTTGCGGTTCCGGTCCTCGAAACCCGCCCGGGCGGACACGAGGAGTTTCTTGCCCGGGTTGTAATCAAAGCCGCCCATGAAAAAGTGTGAGGTCTTGTCCTTGAGGGCCGCGAACGAATCGTAGCCGATGATCTGGTAGCGGTACTCGGCGACGAGTTTGGTCTCCGGCAGGTAAGCGTAGTTGAACTCGAGGCCGAACAGATCCTCCGCCCGGTCCAGATCCGCCGCCAGGCTGCCGGTATCGTAGGCGTAACTGAGGAGACGGTATTTCGCGACCACCCCCGTCTTCGGACCGATATTCGTGGTGTAACGGGCGTCGAGCTGGGCGCGCTCGAACGACTGGTCGATGTTGAGGGGCACGCCGGAGAGCAACGACTGGGGATTCTTCGTGATGTTGTACGCGGCGCTCACATCCAGCGACGTGTCCGGGGCGAAGGAATGGGCGATGCGTCCGCTGAAGGCGTGGCTGGTCAGGTTCTTCCGGCCCGGGCGGTCCACGATGTAATCGTTGTTCAGCTCGTAGGAGCCGGACGAAAAAGTCTGGTCGTCGAGCGATCCGTTGAAGGAAATCTCGCCGTTGAAATTATAGACGGTGCTGGAGATCTCATTGCTCGCTCCACCAAAAATATTGCTGTCGTAATACGTGGAAGCGCCGAGACGGTAGCTCAAGGCCTTGCCTTGTTCCTGCTCGGGAATCGGGGCGTAAACCGCGAAGGCCAGGACCGGAAAGAGGGAGGCGGCAGCAAACGTGCGTAGAATCGTTTTCATAGGGAGGCCAAGGCGTGGTGCTGGGCAGACTAAAGGGACATATTCCCCTCTCATGCAATTCTAATTCCCTACCGCACGACCGTCTCGGGATTGACCAGCAGCACCATGTTTTCGATCAGCTTCTGGGGGGGCAGGCTCAGGGGGAAACCGGGCGGCATCCGTCGGGTGACCAGACCGGCGTAAACGCCACCCCACCCCCCGGTATCGGTCAGGCTGATCGCGTCATCCTTGCGGGCCGCCAGCTCGGTAAAAAACGGCCGGTCCAGGGTGACCGGGGTCAGCAACAAGGCACCGATGTTCTGCTCTACCATGATTCGGGAGAAATCCCGCAGCCGCTCCGGTTTGGCCCAGACGCGGACCTGCCCGTACCAAGCCGTCCCAGCCGGCACGTCGGTGGACACACCCGTCCCGGGCAGAAACCGCCGCTGCAAATCCGCGTGCAGCTCCATGAAAAGCACCGGGAAGTACGGTGGATAATGGAAATGAATCTTCCGGGGCTCCAGGCAGTCGCGGGTCATCGGCAGCCCCTGCAACAACAGCAGAGCCGCGACGCTCCAGCGCCAGTGCTGGCTGAGTCCGGGCTGGCTGTCCACGAGCACCATGAAGAATCCTGCGCCAAACACGATGATCAGCGGCGCGAGGTAATAGGCCGGCAGTCGGGGACTTTCGCCCGAGTTGAAGAATGCCTGTCCGGCCAGCAACACAAGCAGCACGACGGCGAAGCACCAGCGCACGCGATTGGCGGGTCCGTGCCGGAAACGATAGGCCAGACCGGAGATGAAGAAGGCGGTCAGGAGCAGGCCCCCGCCCGACCAAAGACGTTCCTTGAGGTTCAGTTCCAGGCCGGTGAGCCCCTTGTTACCCAGCTTGTTGAGATCCAGGCCCGGCGCGTCCACCGAGGCTAGGTTACGCTGGGCGGACGGCTCAGCAGTCGGGTCGCCCGCCTTGAGGGCGAGATTTTGCCAGGCCAGACCGAGCGGGTGCCCGGACACCAACACATTTCGCGTGAGCCACGGCGATACCAACAGGAGAAAGGAGCCCGCCAAGACCGCCAGCAACTTCCCCCTCGACCGGCCCGGCGCGCGCCAGCCGAGATAGCCGGCGATCACCAAGGTGACCAGCCCCGCCGAATACTCGGTGAGAAACAGCAGCGCTCCCACGACGCCGAGCCCGGCCACGCGCAAGGCCACGCCCCGCGACGTGCCCCCCTCGGCCTCCAGTTTCTCCTCCACTCCCGCGAGCCCGTGAAACAGGCTCAGCATGAGCACGAGAAACAAGGGCAAGCCGGTCAGGGCAACGGTCTGTTCCCACAAAGTCACGGACACGGCGGAGGCCAGCAGGGCGATCCACGCCACGCGGGAGTCGAACAGCCGCTTGCCGAGCCGCCACACCAACAGCATCGCGATCCAGAACAAAACCAGATTCACCGCCAGCACCACGTAATCGGGTATCCATCCGTCGGGAGGCACCGGATGATGGCCCCACGCCTTCTCCGGGAGCACCGCCAGGGCTCCGGCCAGGACGATCGCGTAGAGCGGAGCGTGATGCAGCTCGGGATAAGAACGTTTTTCATCGAAGCGCACTCCCCGGGCATCCAGCACCGCGTAGGTCTGCGGATAATTCACCGGGGTGGTGAAGCCGCGTCCTTGCGCCAGTTGGCGGCCCAGCACCGCCTGCTGCATCACAAACTCCGTGGGAATGCCATGGAACTGCTTCCACGAGTAGATCGTGCTGAGCAGCAGGGCGCCAAAAACCACCACCGCGCGCAGCATCCAGCGCGCCCCGCGCCCCTGCTCCATCCAATGGATGAGTTCCTGAGCGGATTTCATGAAACAAAGAGTAGCCGCGCGGACTGTCGATACCTGGAGGATGATTTCTGACCCGTCCGTGGCCGGTCTGGAGACCGGCCCTCCAGCGCAGGCCGGATCGCCCCGTTTCCACCCACGCCGGAGCTATTTCCGGGATGACGGATCCACCGCAAATAAGAACGACCGCGTTTCATCAGCGGTCCACGACATCCAGCTCCGGCCATTGCGCGATCTTGCGGTGCAGGGTACGCCGGCTGATCCCCAGCAGCGTGGCCGCCCGCGTGCGGTTGCCCCGCGCCTTCATCAACGCCTCGCGCAGGAGGCGCTTTTCATTGTCCTCCACGGAAAACGGGTTGGCCGGCGTCGGGGTGACCATGGCCGGAGGGGGCGCGGATTCGCCGCGGAACTTCGGTTCGAGATCGAAGTCCCCGAGCTTGCCCCCGCGGCGCAACACGACGGCGTTCTCGGCAAAGTTGCGCAGTTCGCGGATGTTGCCCGGCCACGGATACTCCTGGAGATGCCGCATGGCGCCCGGCTCGATCTGCACGGGGTCGTAGCCGTTTTCCTTGGAATAGACCTTGATGAAGTGCTCCAGCAGCACGGGGATGTCCTCCGTCCGCTCGCGCAGCGGCGGCGTCGTGATGCGCACCACATTCAGACGGAAAAAAAGGTCCTCGCGGAATTTCCCTTCCTTGACCATCTGCTCCAGATTGCGGTTCGTGGCGGCCACGAGCCGCACGTCGACCGTCATGGTCTTGGAGCTGCCGATGCGCTCGAAACTCTTCGTCTCGAGAAAGCGCAGCAGCTTCACCTGGATCTCAGGGCCGATCTCGCCGATCTCATCGAGAAACACCGTGCCACCGTCCGCGGTCTCGAAGCGGCCCTCGCGTCGTTCCGTCGCCCCGGTGAAGGCGCCGCGCTCATGGCCGAACAACTCGCTCTCCAGCAGCGTGGCGGGCAACGCCGCGCAGTGCACCGGCACGAAAGGAGCGCGGGACCGCGGACTCGACTGGTGGATGGCCTGGGCGATCAGCTCCTTGCCGGTGCCCGTCTCGCCCTCGATCAAGATCGTCGCCTTGGACGGCGCTACGAGTTTCACGCGGTCGATGACCTCGCCCAGCTTCGGGGAATGGCCCACGATGGCCTCGACATTGAATTTCTCGTCCAGCCGTTCATGCAGCTGCTTCACCTCGACCTCCAGCGTCTTGGTCTTCAGCGCCCGCTGGATCAGGATTTCCAGCCGCTCGATCTGCACGGGCTTGGTCAGGAAATCCACGGCCCCGCGCTTCATCGCCTCCACGGCGCTGTCGATGCTGCCGTACGCGGTCATCATGATCACGGCCGGCCGGTTGGGCAGCGAAAGCGCCTTGTCGATCACCTTGAGGCCGCTTTTGCCCGGCATGCGCAAATCGGTCAAAATGACCTCGAATTGCTGGGCATCCATCAGGTTGAAGGCCTCGTCGGCATTCGAGGCGACGGACACATCGTAATGATCCTGCAGGGCCTGCTGCAGACCTTCGCGGGTGTGCTTTTCGTCATCAATGATCAGGACGCTGGGCACCATGGCGCCTATGAAGCCGCTGACCGGTGCCTCGGTCAACGGGAAATGAGACGAGGTGACACACAGCCTCGATTTGCGTTGAAGACATTGAACCTGCGCGGCTTGTTACAGTCTTAGAGTACCACCCTATCATGAAACGATTTTTCACCGCCCTGCTGCTTCTCGCCTGCCTCAGCCCTTGGGCCCACGCCGCCGCGTCCCTTTCCACGCTGACGGTTCGCCTGAATGAAACGGTCTACGCCCGCTTCGAGGTGAGCGCCAAGAAGATCAAGCTCGTGAATCTCTCCAAGGAGCCCGATCCCGGCGCCCAGGTCGTTTTCTCGTTCCAGAAAGACCCCGATCCCAAGAAAACGGCCCACCTCCTGAAGGTGGAAAACCGCTTCTCCTCCGACCTTGTCTATCAGGCCGAGATGCGGTCGGTCACGCTCAAGCAACAGTTCCGGGCCCCGGTAACTCCCGTGGTCGCCGGCAAGGTGGCCTATGAGAATTTCCCGACCCAGGTCGAGGAGATCTCCGCGTTCGATTTCAAGCTGGCCAAATAGTTTTTCGCTCGGCCGGAGAAGTTTCGGCAGGCGCCCGCAAGTGTCGTCGACCGAGGGCCCTTCTGTTCTGGCGTGGTTTGAATGCTCACCCGATCAGGTTTGGGCGGCCGACGGCGCTTTTCACGGAGCCCAGCCGGGCAGGCGCCACCGTCCATGGCGGCAGCGGGATGCACGCCAGTCGGCGCTGTCCCGCAAAGGAGCAACCGCATCGGGCGATTAGTAAAAGTGTGAGCCCGCCCATGATTCCAGGCCCCGAAAAGCAAAGTGCCACAACCGGATTGGCTGTGGCACTTTAAAGTGGTGGCAAGTCTCGGAATCGAACCGAGGACACAAGGATTTTCAGTCCTCTGCTCTACCAACTGAGCTAACTTGCCGCTGACAAAGGAGGGCGAGATAAAAGCCCGGGGTTCGGGCGCGTCAACGGGTAATTTCCGATTTCCCGCGACAAACCTCAGACCCGACGGAACACCAGGGCGGCATTCTGTCCACCGAAGCCCAGGTTGTTGGTCAGGACCGTGTTCACCGTGGCGCTGCGCTTCACGTTGGGCACGTAGTCGAGGTCGCAATCCGGATCCGGCGTCTCGTAATTGATGGTCGGCGGCACGACACCGCTCTCGATGGTCTTGACGCTGATGACGGCCTCGATGCCGCCCGCGGCACCCAGGAGGTGACCGGTCATGGACTTGGTCGAGCTGATCATCACCTTGCGCGCCGCGTCGCCAAAGACCTTCTTGATCGCGAGGGTCTCGAATTTGTCGTTGTAGGGCGTCGAGGTGCCGTGGGCGTTGATGTAGTCGATCTGCTCCGGCGCGAGGCGGGCATCCTTGAGCGCGCGGCTCATCGCCTGCGAGAGGCCCTTGCCCTCGGGATCGGGCTGGGTGATATGGAACGCATCGCACGTGGCGGCATAGCCGGCCAGTTCGCAATAGATGTGGGCACCGCGGGCCTGGGCGTGTTCGAGGCTCTCGATCACGAGGACGCCGGAGCCCTCACCCATGATAAAGCCTTCCCGGTTGAGGTCGAAGGGCCGGCTCGCCTTTTGCGGATTCTCGTTGTTCGTGCTCATCGCCTTCATCGAGCAGAACCCGGCGTAAGCCAGTGGCGTGATGGCGGCCTCGGCGCCACCGCAGACCATCACATCGGCCTCGCCGCTGCGGATCATGCGGAAGGATTCACCGATGGCGTGCGTCGCCGTGGCGCAGGCGCTCACGACGGAAAAGTTGGGACCGCGCGCCCCGAGCTCGATCGCCACGAGCCCGCTGCACATGTTGCTGATCAGCGCGGGAATCATGAACGGCGACACCTTGCGGGGGCCGCGCTCGAGCAGAATCTTGTGCTGGTTCTCGATGGTCCACATGCCGCCGATGCCGGAGCCGATGATCACGCCGATGCGGTCGAGATCCAGCTTGGTCGTGTCCAGCTTGGCATCCGCGACCGCCTGCTTGGCGGCGCAGAAACCGAAATGCGTGTAGCGGTCGTTGCGGCGGACCTCCTTGGGGTCCATCAGGGTCGCGGGGTCAAAGCCCCGCACCTCGGCGCCGATCTGGCAGCTGTAGTCCTTGGCGTCGAAAAGCGTGACGCGATCGATGCCGCACTTGCCCGCCATGATGGCGGACCAGAAATCGGCAACATTGTGGCCGAGCGACGCAACGACGCCCATGCCGGTGACTACGACGCGACGGTTTGAAGAGGAGGTTTCCATCAGGATTTCAGGTGGAAATAAAAACGCCCTACCGGGCCAGCACGAGGCCAGACGGTAGAGCGTTTAGTTCAAAAGCCAAAAGGTTATTTCTTGCCAGCCTTCTGCTGGATGTAGGCGATGACATCGCCCACTGTCTGGAGCTTCTCGGCATCGGACTCCGGGATCTCGCCCTTGATCTCGTCCTTGAACTCTTCCTCAAAAGCCATGATGAGCTCGACCGTGTCGAGGGAATCCGCGCCCAGATCATCCAGGAAGGATGCCTGCGGCGTGATCTGCTCTTCGTTAACATTCAACTGGTTAACGATGATTTCTTTGACGCGCTGTTCGATGGTTTTCTGGTCGGCCATGTGATTAAAATGAGGTATAAATATGCAGAGGAACAGGCATCACATCACCATCCCGCCGTCAACGGTAAAAACTTGTCCGGTAATGTAGCTGGCTTCCTCGGAACAGAGGAAGGCGGTCATGTGGGCGATGTCGGCGGATTCACCGAGACGCTTGAGCGGGATGACCGAGGTGATCTTCTCGGCGGCCTCCGGCGGCAGCGCGGCCGTCATGTCGGTCTTGATGAAGCCGGGGGCGACGGCGTTCGAGGTGACGCCGCGCGCGGCGAACTCCTTGGCGATCGCCTTGGTGAAGCCGATGAGACCGGCCTTCGCGGCGCAGTAGTTGGCCTGACCGGCATTGCCCATGATGCCCACCACCGAGGTGATGTTCACGATGCGGCCCCAACGCTTCTGCGTCATGGAACGGCCCACGTGCTTGGTCCAGTGGTAGCAACTGGTGAGATTGGTCGCGAGCACGGCGTTCCAATCATCCTCCGACATGCGGAACAACAGGCCGTCCTTCGTGATGCCGGCATTGTTGACGAGGATATCGATCTGGCCGTACTCGGCGAGCAGGTCGGCGCTGGCTTTCGCCACCGCCGCGCCATCAGCCACATCCACCGCGAGTGCCTTGGCCTTGCCGCCGGCGGCGGTGATGGCCGCAGCGGTGGCCCCACAACTGTCAGCGGATTTGCTCACGCAGATGACGTTCACGCCGTTCTTGGCCAGCAGTTCAGCGATGGATTTGCCGATGCCCCGGCCCGCGCCGGTGACAAGGGCCACACGATTATTGTAGGTGAGGCTCATGGTGGGGAATTGAGCGTGTATGGCACGCGCTCACCCCAACCGCGGCAAGCGCGAAGTTTCAACGGGGCTGCGCACCGGTTGGCTCGGAGGCAACCAACTGCGCCCGCCGCATCGGGCTCAGTACACGTCCCGGAGGTAGCGCTTGTCCTTCTTCATCTGTTTGACGTAGTCGGCGGCCGCGGCCTGATCCATGCCGCCTTGGGAGGAGATCACGTGATGCAACGTGACGTCGACGTCCTTGGCCATGCGCTTGGCGTCGCCGCACACGTAGAAATGCGCGCCACCCTTGATCCAAGACCAGAGTTCGGCGGCATTCTCCCGCATGCGGTCCTGCACATAGATCTTGTGCAACTGGTCGCGGGAAAAGGCGAGGTCGACCCGGGCCAGATGGCCCTGCGCCTGCCACTGCGTCCACTCTTCCTCGTACAGATAATCGGTCGCCTTGCGCTGGTCGCCGAAAAACAGCCAGTTGCGCCCGGTCGCCCGGGTCGCGACGCGCTCCTGCAGAAAAGCGCGAAACGGCGCGATGCCGGTGCCCGGTCCGACCATGATGATGTCCTTCGCCCCGTCCTCCGGCACCCCAAAATGCGATGAGGAGACGAAAACCGGGACGGGCGTACTCTTCAATTCAGCCCGGTCGGAAAGAAAGGTGCTGCACACGCCGACCCGCGCCCGGTGGTTGCTCTCGTAACGCACGACGGCCACGGTCAGGTGCACCTCCTCCGGGTAGGGCTTCGCCGAGGAGGCGATGGAGTAGAGGCGCGGCATGAGCTTCCGCATGTGGTCCACCAGTTCCTGCGGACTCAGCTTGGCACTCGGAAACTCGATCAGCAGGTCGATGAACTCCCGGTCCTCCAGATAACCTGCCAACTGATCCTTGCTCTCGGGAGCGAGCAGTACCGCGAGCTTTGCGCGGTCGGCTTCGGCGGTGACCTTGGTGGCGAGCGTCTCAACGATCTTGCGGGTGGGCTTCGCCAGCGCCAGCCGGTGCGTGAGGGCCTCCCGCAGGGGAATCGGCGCGTCCAGCTTCAGCATGACCGGCGACACCATTTCATGACCGCTGACTCCCAGACGGTGGATGATCTCGTCGACCTCTTCGGGCCGGTTGGAGGGGAAGACGCCGAGCGAGTCGCCGGCCTTGTACACGAGACCGCTGCCTGCGATGTCGATGACCAGATGCCGGGTCTCCTTGTGGGAACCGGGTTTGTTCAACAGGCGGTTCTCGGTGAGGCGGCCGGCAAAGGGATGATCCTTGCCGAAAGGGGATGTCTGCGGAGGCGTGGAACTCATGGGCGGCCGCGATTTCCCGACGAGCCGCCGACACTGGCAACATGATTCTTGCGCGAAAGCCTGCGGTGGAAACAGTGATTGCTGTTGCCCCGCCCGCAGGGGCCTGCCAGCGCTTTCCCATGGAGCCGGTTCGCATACAAAAATTCATCGCCGACAGCGGTCTTTGCTCACGCCGGGCGGCCGAGACACTGATCGCGTCCGGCGAAGTCTACGTCAACGGCCAGAAGGCCGAGCTCGGCCAGAAGATCGACCCGGCCAGCGACAAGGTCTCCGTCCAGGGCAAGGCCGTGCGCGCGCAGGCCCAGCCCAAGCTCGCGCTGGTGATGCACAAGCCCCGCGGCCTCGTCTGCAGCAACAGCGACCCGCACGCCGACCGCACCATCTTCGACCTCCTCCCCCGCGAGTGGGCCCGCCTGCGCCTGTTCTGCGCCGGCCGCCTCGACAAGGACAGCGAAGGCCTCGTCATCCTCACCTCCGACGGCGACCTTGCGCACAAGCTCATGCACCCGTCCAACCTCGTCGTGAAACGTTATTACGTCTCCCTCGAGGAACCGTTCCCCCAGTCCCGCCTGCGCCAGCTGCTGCGCGGCGTGCACATCGAGGGCGAGCACCTCAAGGTCGAGCGCGCCAATCTGGTCAATCCCCGCTCCGACCACACCTCGACCGAACTCGACGTGCACATGCACCACGGTAAAAAACGGGAGATCCGCCAGCTCTTCACCGCCCTCGGTTTCGACGTCCGCCGCCTTCGCCGCTACCAGATTGGGGCGCTCCGCCTGAAAGGAATTCCTTTGCGCGGCGTGAAACAACTTTCTAACAAGGAGATCCAATCCCTGTTCGCCGTTCCCCGCCTGCACTCTGGCGACGGTCCGGCCTCCGCACCCGATGAAAATTAAAATAATCGCCCTTCTGCTTCTCGGCTCGGTCCTGCCCATGCTGGCCGCCGATATTCTGCCCAACGACGTCGCGGTCTTTCTTCAGCCCGATGCCCAGTCCCATGTGATCACCCGCCTGAAACGCGGCAACACGATCATCTACACCGGCGACGCCCCCGCCGGTTGGCGCCGCGTGGAGATTTCCGGCTCTTTCACGGCCTACGCCCACACCCGCGACATCACGAAGGGCCTCGAGGTCCGCGAGGGCGCGAACATCCTCGGCGCCGCCAGAAAAGATGCCCCGGTCCTCACCGTGGCGCAGGCCGGCGACAAGACCGAGGTCGTGGGCCTCGCCGGCAGCGACTGGTGCCAGATTCGCCTCGAGAAGAAGCTCCAGGGCTTCATCGCCACCGGCGCCAACGCCAATGTCTCCCCCACCCCCGCGATTACCGGCGCCGCCCCTGTGACCGCCCCGCCCACCGCCCCCGTGAGCACCATTGGCCACGCCGTGCCGATGACCGGCAACACGGCCGACATGCCCCGTCTTTTCGCCGGCCGCCTGGTGCTGGCCAAGCGCGCCATCCTGAATCCCAATCCCCCGTACGACTACCAGCTCATCGACGCCTCGGGCCGCCGGTTCGCCTACGTCGACACCCGCCGCCTGCTGCTCACCGACAAGATCGATGTCTATCTCGACCGTCTGATCTCGGTCACCGGCACCGTCCGCAACACCGTCGACGGCAAGGACCTCGTGATCGCCGCGGAGTCGATGCAGCGCAAGTAACCCAACCTTCCCCGACCGGCCGGCCGCGCGTGGGCCGGCCTTTTCTTTCTCTCCCATGGAACTCATAGACGGTAACAAAATCGCCGCCGACATCGTCGCCGAACTCAAGGCCGAGGTCGCCGCCCTCCCCGGCCGCAAGCCCTGCATCGCCCTCGTCCGCGTGGGCGAAGACCCCGCCTCGGTCTCCTACGTGAAGAAGAAGGAAAAAACCTCGGCCGAGATCGGCATCGAGAGCCGCCTCATCTTCCCGCCGGTCACGATCACCCAGGATGAGTTGTTCGCCCTCATCGACGGCCTGAATGCCGATCCCGGAGTCGATGGCATTTTGGTGCAATCCCCCCTGCCCAAGGGGATCAATGAGGTCGCCGTGTTCCGCCGCATCGCCGCCCACAAGGACGTCGACGGCTTCCACACCCTGAACCTGGGCAAGCTCACCCAAGAGGACGAGACCGGCTTCGTCGCCTGCACCCCTGCCGGCATCATGGAGCTGCTCCAGCGTTCCGGCGTTTCCCTTGCCGGCAAACATGTGGTCGTGCTCGGCCGGAGCCTCATCGTCGGCAAACCTGCCGCCCTCCTCGCCATGCAGCGCAAGGCCTGGGCCAACGCGACGGTCACCGTCTGCCACTCTCAGACCGCCAACCTGCCCGCCCTCACGCGCCAGGCCGACGTCCTGATCGCGGCGATCGGCAAGGCCGAGTTCGTCACGGCTGACATGGTCAAGCCCGGCGCGGTCGTCATCGACGTTGGCGTCAACCGCGTCCTCGATCCCTCCAAAAAATCCGGCTACCGCCTGGCGGGCGACGTGCATTTTGCCACGGTTTCTCCATTGTGCGAAAAGATCACGCCCGTCCCCGGCGGCGTGGGTCCGATGACCGTGGCCATGTTGATGCGCAACACCGTGAAGGCCCGCCGGCAGAACGCCGCCCCCGGCGCCTGACCCGCCCGCAAGAACGAATCTTGCCAGCGGGAGGGAAACAACCTTCCCTCTCCCCCACCAAATGATGGAGACCCCCAAAATCCTCGTGGTTGATGATCAACCCATCAACGTCCAGCTGCTAAAAAGAAAATTGGAACGCGAGGGTATGGCGGTCACCGCCGCCTACTCCGGGCAGGAGGCACTCGACCTCATCACCGCCAACAAGCCCGACCTGATCTTGCTCGATGTCATGATGCCCGAGATGGACGGCGTCGAGGTCTGCCAGCGCCTCCAGGCCGACAGCAGCACCAAGTCCATCCCGGTCATTTTCATCACCGCCCGCACCACGAAGGAAGGCAAGATCGAGGGGCTGGGCGCCGGGGCGGTCGACTACATCACCAAGCCCATCGACCTCGACGAGACTTTGGCCCGCGTCCAGACCCAGCTGCGTTTCGTCCAGATCAACCGCGAACTCATCGATCTGCAGCGTCGACTCGGGGACTCCCGCCGCGCCGCGACCATCGGGGCCGTTACCCAGGGCATTGCCCACAATCTCAACAACCTGCTCGGCGTCGTCATCGGCTACGTGGACCTCATCAAGGCCTACCACGAGAAACCCGAGCTGGTTAAGAAGAACGCCACCCACCTCGAAGACGCCGTCAACCGGATCGTCGTCATCATCAAGCAGCTCACCACCCTCGTCGTCCGCAACCGGCCGCCGCTCATCCGCGCCAGCCTGGCCCGCATGATCGCCAGCGGCATCCGCCGCTACCAGATCGAGTACAAGGTCGACCAGCCCATCACCGTGCAGAACGGGGCCGGCGAGGTGCTCATCGACACCAATGTCGAGGTCTTTGAGGAAGTGCTGGCCAAACTCATCATGAACGCTTGGGAAAGCTATGGTGAAACCGCCGACGTCGCGAAACGCGAGATCACCATTCGCACCGAGGTGACGGACAAGGCCTCGGAGGGTCGCTACGCCATCATTTACATCGAGGACCGCGGTCTGGGCATCAACCCCGAGATCCGCGACCACGCCTTCGAGCCTTTCACCAGCACCAAGCAGACCGTGGGCGTGGGCATGGGCCTGACCATCGCCCGCCATTCCATGCGGAACCTCGGCGGCGAAGTCAGCCTCGCCGACCGCCCCGGTGGCGGGGCCATCTGCACTATCCGCCATCCTCTCGAGCGACGGATGCGCTGACCAGCGCCGGCCGTGCCGGCGTGGTTGGTAATTGGTCTTTTGTAATCAGTTTTTCCGTTTTGGGATTCAACGGTCGGTTGGCTCGGAGCCTGACTTGCCCATTTTTCCCAATTCTGAAATCCAACGACTCGGCCAGCCACTCGCGGCTCGCGCCTTCCGCCTCAACCTCTCAGTCTACCACTTCCTTCCCGAGCCCATGTCCTCTTCCCGTCTCGCTTTCATCGGTGCCGGAAATCTTGCTTCGGCCATCGTACGCGGCCTGCTGGCCAAACAGGCCTTTGCCCCCGCTGATCTCGCTTGCACCAGCAAGGGCGGAGAATCCGCCCGCAAACTGGCGACCGAAACCGGCATCGGCCATGAACCCGATCTGGCCCGGCTCGTTGAGGGCGCCGACACCGTGCTCGTCGCCTTCAAGCCCCAGTCCCTCGCGCTCGCCGATCCGCGCCTGGCCGAGCTCACCCGCGGCAAACTCGTCATCTCCGTCCTCGCTGGCAAGAAGCTCGCCACGCTTGGGCGCACCTTCCCGCACGCCCGCAATGTCGTGCGCACCATGCCCAACACCCCTGCCGCCATCGGCGCCGGCATCACACCCTATTGCGCCCGTTCTCCGCTGACGCCCGCCGATCTCGCCTTGGTCGAGAAAATCCTCGGCGCCCTCGGTCAGTCCCTGACCCTCGACGAGTCCTATTTCGACGCCCTCACCGCCCTCGGTGGCAGCGGCCCGGCCTTTCTGTTCGAATTCGTCGCCGGACTGCGCGACGCCGGCATCGCCGCCGGCCTGCCGGCTGCCACCGCCTATCAGGTCGCCCTCGAGACGGTCCTCGGCGCTTCCCGCCTGCTGGCCCGCAGCGCCGACACACCCGAAACCCTGCGCGACCGCGTCACCTCACCCAACGGCACAACCTTCGCCGGCCTGCAAGTGCTCGGCCAACGCGAGTTCCGCGCTACCCTCAAGGAAACCATCCTCGCCGCCACCCGCCGCGCCGGCGAGCTCTCGAAGGACTAACCACTCATATGGCCGTTGGGGTTCAGCTCTTGGTTTCCTAGGCCTTGATTCCTGGCGTTAGAGATTCGGCCATTGGCGTTTGGCTCCTGGTCCTTGGCCATGCCTACTTGATCCTTGCTCCTTGTTCCCTGGGCTAGCTCCACTTGGTCCTTGTCACTTTCCCACTTGGCCCCTTCCTCTCCTTCATGGGCATGGAATTCGGCTGGTGGGACAAAGACGAAGAAGGCAAAAAGTGGCACATCAAGGTGCGCTTTCACGCCGGTCACGTCGTGTTCAATCGCAAGCACGGCCACCACACTTCCTGGGAAGTTTTCGTGCCAACCGACGAGCAATGGGACCGTCTGCTCAGCGAGGCCGAGCGCCGCCTGCCGCGCCGGCTCATGAGCACGAAAGAATTCAACCTCCTCAAGGCCGAACGTCCGGAGTGAGCGGCGAAGGCCGCTGGTTAGGAGTTATTGGTTAGACCGATTACCCCATCACCGCAGATGCGGCTTCGCCAACGGCCACAGGTAATGCAGCGCCGGGGCGATTTCCTGCGGTCGCTCCACCAGCCAACGGTCGATCTGCTCCGGGGTGAACCAGTCGCCGCGCTCGATCTCCTCCGGCTGCAGCTTGAAGGGACCTTCCGCATCCACGCGATACACCCAGACAAACTCCCGTCCTGTCTCCTCGCACGCGTCGATTTTGAACAAGGGCCGCGGCGGCTGATCCGGGCGACATCCCAGCTCCTCCGCCAGCTCGCGCACGGCCGTGCCGTCGTAATCCTCGCCGGCCCCGACGTGACCGGCCGCCGAGGAATCCCAGTACCCCGGGAAAAGATCCTTCTGCATCGAACGCTGGTGCAGAAACACCTGACCCGTCCGGTTCACGACCAACAGATGCACCGCCCGGTGACGGAGTTTGCGCCGGTGCACTTCGCGTCGTGCGAGTTGACCGGTCACCCGGTCCTGCTCGTCCACCACATCAAAAAGTTCGTCAAGGTTTTGGCCCACGCCGGACACCAAACGTCACGCCCCGACTGATGTCGAGCCGGCTTCGGCATTGGCGCCCTGTCTCCGCACGTGCTGTCAGTGCGCCGCCGCGACGAACTGCCGGTGCGGCCCAAGCTCGCCTCTGCACCTGCGGGAGCAACCTCGGTCGCGACCGAAACCAGTCGCGGGCAAGCCCGCGTCACAACTGGACGAAGCCGGTGCGAACCGTGAGCCGCAAACCCAGGCACAAAAAAGGCGGGGGCCTCGCCCCCGCCCGCTGAATCTCAGACTTTTCTCTGCCCTCAGCCGCAGAACGAGTAGTCGTACGGCGCACGCATCTCGCGGACGAGATACTTGTTCGCCTCGGCGGAATGCTCGCCGGTGAACTTCTCCGTCTTGTAGTCCCAGGTCAGGTTGTGACCGGTCCGCAACGAAATGGCCCCGAGGTGACACATGTTGGCCGAGCGATGTCCGGTTTCCACGTCGCAGATGGGCAGTTCGCGCGAGCGCACACAGTCGAAGAAATTGCCCATGTGGTCCTTGCTGGCGTAGAGGCGCACGGCGTCGGCGGGCAGCGGCTTGCGCAGCAATTCCGGGTCACTGGCCTTGATCTCGTCGCGGTTGACCCAGATCCAGCCGTCGGTGCCCTCGAAGCGAATGCCATTGGGCTGGCCCTCCTTGTTGAGGTGCTCGCCGTAGATCGAGTCGTCCTTGGTCGTGTTGATCTGCAACTGCACGCCGGTCTCGTAGGTGTAATTCACCTCGTACTCCGAGTAGGCATTGTAGCCGCCGGGAATGAGGTCGGACATCCGCTTGGACTCGACCTTGGTCGGCGCGATCAGGCCGATAGCCCAGTAGGCGATGTCGTTATGGTGCGCACCCCAGTCGGTCATCGTCCCGCCGGAATATTCGTACCAGAACCGGAAGGTGCCGTGGCAGCGTTCCTTCACGTAGCTCACCGCCGGGGTCTGGCCCTGCCAATAATCCCAGTTGAGACTGTCCGGCGCCGGTGAAGCGGCAAACGGACCGGCCCGCAGACCGGCCGGCAGGTAGACCTGAGCCCGCTTGAGTTTGCCCAGCCGGCCGTTGCGCACCAGCTCGCAGGCCAGACGGAAACGCTGGGAGCTGCGCTGCTGCGTGCCGGTCTGAAGCACGCGGCCGTTTTCGCGGACGGCCGCAATCACATGGCGCCCCTCGTCGACGGTGAGCGTCAGCGGCTTCTCGCCGTAGATGTCCTTCTTCGCCTTGGCGGCGGCAATGTTGACCAGGGTATGCCAGTGATCGGGCGTGGCATTCACGATGATGTCGATGTCCTTGCGCTCGAGCACGTGGCGGAAATCGGAATAAATCTCGGGTTTGTGGCCCAGCTCACGGTACTTCGCCGCGGCGGCCGCGCTGTGGATTGAGTCGACATCGCACACCGCGAGCAGATTCCCGTGCGTGCCGGCATTCTGGCCGTCCCAGGTGCCCATGCCCCCGCAACCGACGAGCGCGATGCCCGGCTTGTCATTCGCCGAGGTCGGCAACGGCTTGGCCTCAGCCTCGGCCGCCATCAGCTGCTGCCGCTCCACGAACCAGGCCGGCAGCCCGGTCATGGCCGCAACCGCGGTGCAACGCTGCAGGAAATGGCGTCGCGATATTGAAAAGGTCGGAACCTGGGCAGCCGCGGAGGAGCGGCGGGGAGTCGGGTGTTTCATGAGCAAGGGGTTGAATTTCCGGACGAGTCAAAGATTGACTGAGGACGAACTGATGGAAACGACGAAAGGAGCGGAGCGCCAGATTCTTTCCGGTGAACAGTCCGGTTCATTCGCTACCTGACCGGGTAAGGCTTGGCGATGGACCGCGTGCGGCTATAGTGAAAACGGAAAGTCTGCCCCCATGTCCTCCCCGCGTTGCTCACTCGTCATTCCCTTTTACCAAGAGGCGGGGAACATCGCGGCCGTCGTCCCGGCCTCCTGCGCCGTGATCGGCCGCTTTGATCCCGGCTATGAGGCGGTATTGGTCGACGACGGCAGCACCGATGGAACCGGGGCCGAGCTCGCGCGCTACGCCTCCGCCAACCCGCACGCCCGGGTGATTTCTCTGCCGCAAAACCGCGGCCAGGCCACGGCCTTGCTCACGGGTCTGCAGACGGCCGCGGGCGAACTGATCTTCACGATGGATGGCGACGGCCAGAACGATCCACAGGATTTCCCGCCCTTGCTTGAGCTCCTTCAGCGGCAGAATCTCGATGTGGCCTGCGGCTGGCGTCGCGACCGGCACGACAGCGTGGTGCGGAGACTGATGTCGCGACTCGCCAACACCATTCGGCGCCGCGTCCTGCACGACGGCCTGCATGACGCCGGCTGCCAGTTGCGGATTTTTCATCGCAAGGTGATCGGCGCCCTGCGTCCTTCACCCCTGATGCAATCCTTTTTGCCCGCCATGGCCGTGGCCGCCGGTTATCGCGTAGGCGAGCTCCCCGTGCGGCATCACCCACGCACCCAGGGCGAGTCCAAATACGGCTTGGGCAATCTCTGGTGGCGTCCCGGCACCGAGATGATGCGACTCCGCCGCGAACTGGCCCGTCCCTCCCGATGAAATCGCCCGTCTTCAACCACGAGGCCATGGCCACCACCTTCTCGATCCACGTGGCCGGTGCCACCGAGGAGTACGCCCGCCAGGCCACCGCCGCGGCGTTTCGCGAACTGGATCGCCTGGAGGGAGAACTCAGCCGCTACCTCGCCACCAGTGACATCGCGCGCGTCAACCAGCTCCACGCCGGCGGCCAGGTCGTGCTCGGGGAGGACGCGTTGCAATGTCTCCTCGGCGCCGCGCAGATCTCGGCGATCACCGACCGCGCCTTTGACCCCGCATACGCCACCCCGCGACCCGTCGGGTCCGACGAGGCCCTCTTCGCGCTCGATCCCGCCACCCACACGCTGACCGCCCTGTGCGACGGTCTGCACCTTGATCTCGGCGCCGTTGGCAAGGGCTACGCGCTCGACCGCATGGCCGACGTGCTCGCCGAATGGGACCTCCCCTCCGCCTGTCTGCAGAGCGGCGGCAGTACCGCCCTGGCCCTAGCTCCTCCGCCCGATGCCGCCGGCTGGCCGATCGGGGTGGCCGACACCGTGCACTTGTTTGCCCACCGCGCCGTGAGCGGTTCCGGCCTCGCCGTGCAAGGCGAACACCTGATCGATCCGCGCAATCGCGCCCCGGCCCAACGCAAGCGCCGCGTGTGGGCCTTCGCCGAAACCGCCGCTGATTCCGACGCGCTCTCCACCGCATTTTTCGTCCTGACCGACGCGAAGGTGATCGCCTTCTGCCAACAATACCCCGCTTACGGTGCGGTGCTCACCTTGGCCGACGGCACCGCGCAAACGCTTGGGACGATCGGCGATCGGGAATGAACTACGCATAACGCAGGAAGCGCAGGTGCGGTTGACATTCCGCCTCGTAGAGGGATCGACACACCCCGCCCTGCCGGGCACCCCTCTTGTTAGAGTGGACTTCGGCTGCGTAGGTTTGAAATCCCCTCTAGCAAGCGGGGTGGCGCGCAGCGACGGGGTGTGTCGGCTTGGAAATGTCGTGAATCAAATTGCCCGACTGGACCTACCGCACCGCTCGTCCTTCCTCACGCCCCGACCCGCGTGAACACCACCACCAACACGCCCGGACGCAGTCCCAGGAAACTTTCCGTGTAGTTCCCTTTCAACCGGGCGCGCACCGCTTCGGCCTGGTCTGCTTCGACAAATACCAGCACGCCGTCGCAATCCGTCGGCGGCTCCGTCCAAAAGCCGACGGCGGGTCGGGCGCGCAAATACCACGGCAATGGCCAGTACTCGCGTCCGATCACTTTCACCGGTCCCGCGGGCACTGCGGCGGCGATCGCCGGGACCTTCACCATATCCGGCACCGTGTGCACATACGCGAAGGGGTTGCGCTCATCCGCGGGTCGCAAAAAGACCGCCTGTCGCGTCTGCCAGCCCAGTCCGGCCAACACGACCAAAACCAAGGGAACCGCCACCCACCGGCGCACCGATGCCAGCGTGATCGCCGCGAGGATACAGAGTCCGGGCACCAGGTTGACCACCTGCCAGGGCGTCTTGTACGGCGCGAGGGAATACACCAAGGCGATCACCGCCACATAGACGGCGACAAATCGGGATAGTCCGCCGCGGCGCCAGCCGAGTCCCGCCCCCACGAGTGCCGGCAGCAGCAACACTGATTCGTCCCACACGTACCCACCCTGCTTCTGGTAGACGAACAGCCGCAGGTAATACCACCAGGGCTTCTCATGGCCCGACTCTCCGCCAGCCACACGACCGAGCATCGCAAAAGGCGTGACAAGGGCATCGCGCAGGCCGCCCAGATTGGTACCGAAGGAGGAATAGAATGCCGCCGCGACGAACGCGGCGACGACGCCGACGACGGCAACCTCTCGCCAAGGCGTGCGTGAGGTGCGTCGGCAGGCCGCCAGCGCCAGACAGGCCGCGGCCACCAGCACCAGCGCGCTCGCCTTGGTCGCCAACATGAGCCCGAGCCACCCGCCGGTTCCCACCGCCCAAATCAGGCCACGTTTCTCCCACCAGGCACGTCCGCACACGAATGCGCCCAGCGTGAAGGTCACGAGCAGTGTCTCCTGGATAAAATAGCGGCTGTAGTACACGGCGGCCGGCGCCACCGCGAGCAGCAGCGCGGCCAGCAGCGCCGGCCAGCGGCCCAGCGGGCGCACCAAAATCCACAGCAGCAGGACCGCCAGCACCCCGGCCAGCACCGGCGTCAGCCGCACGGTGAACTCGGTCAGGGCGGCCAGATTGTTTTCCCCGCGCCACCGCGCCACGACTTCGCTGAAATAGTACAGCGTCGGTCCGTGGTGATCCGATGGATCAAAACGGTAACCCTCGCCGGCGAGCAGTCCGCCCAGCTTGACCGCCTGGTTCGCCTCGTCGGCGTGCATGGGGCGGGCGGCGACGTCGGCCAACCGCAACCACAGTGCCAGCACCAACACGAGCGCCAACAGCACCCACTCCAACCACCGTGAACTGCGGTTGGAGTTCATTCAGCAATCAGGAAACCGCTCAGGGCTTGCCGAAGACCTCGACCTCCACGTAGTGGTTCAGCTCACTCGTGGTGTTGCCGTTGCTGTAGAGGCGCACGTAGCGGGCAGAGGTGCCCTTCGCATCCACCAACTTGCCTTCGGCGGTCTCGATGTAGGCCATGTCCGTCCCGGCGCCGAGGCCGGACGTGTTGTCATGGTCATTATTGAAGAGCGTGGTCACGCCGGTCTTGAAATCCTTGTCATCCGAGACCTGCACAATCACGTCGTGATACACACGCGCCTGCGCGTGGAAATGCCACATCACGATGGCGTAGAGCGGAGCGGACTTGCCGAGGTCGATCTGGACCCACTGCAGGCCGGGGCCGTATTCGACGTAGGTGCCCTCGGAGCCATCCTTGTCGCCATCAGTCACGAAAGGCGTGTCGCCGATGACCGGGAACGTGTCACTGGCGGTGACTTCCTTGTCCTTGGCGAGGTTGACCGTGCCGGCGGGAGCCAGGAAAGGCGGCCGTTTGACACCGGTCGCTTTCTCCAGATTCGGCACCTTGATCGGTACCGGCGTGCCCACGAAGAGCGGCTTGGGCAGCTCCAGGGGGATCGGCACGAGATCCTGCGCAGATAGCGCGGGCACGGTGAGGGACAACAGGGTGAGGGTGAGGAGACGACGGATCATGATGAGGGAAGGTTGAAGGATGAGGGGTGCAGGCGCAACGGCCCGCTGCGGTCACCCCGCGGGCGGACGGGCAAGCCGCGCGCCAGAACGGGGTGTGTCAGTACGGACAGGCATAGCCGGGAAAGGCTCCCCGGTCACGCGACAAAATCCTCCGGCTTGAAGGTGAGCATCTGCCGGGCGGAGACCGCCTCGTTCACCTTCAGCACGGTGACGCAGGAGGCAAAGCCCTCCTCGCCGGGGCAGTTCAGCTTGGCCGTGCCGCGGATGGCATCGAAGAAGTTTTCGAGATGCGGCTGGTGGATCGCCTTGTCGAGGGTGACGGGCATGTCCCAGGAGGACAGGGCCGCGGTCTCGCGGACATCCACCACGCTGGTGCGGACCGGCGCGCCGAACTTCGGGCGGGGTTTCTCCCACGGCAGCAGTTTCTCGGCGCCCTCGTCGGGGGTGCCAGGCTTGCGGATGACGCCCTTGGTAACCCACTGGTCCCACTCGGGTGCGCGGGCCTCGCGGAAGAGTTTCGTGTAGGCGGGATTCTCGGACATCTTGAGCGAGCCCTCGGTGCCCATGAAGTACTCGTTGTAGCCGCCGCCGGCGCTGGTGGTGGTGAGCACCTGGTAAAAGGCGCGCACCGGGCCCTGGGCGGTCGGGAACTCGTAAATCGCCATCACGTTGTCGTACCACTCGTGGTTCTTGTAGTAGTCGGCGCCGCCCCCGGCCATGACCGAACCCGGCCGCGTGCCCAGGAACCAGTTGTAGATGTCGATCTGGTGCGCCCCGAGGTCGGAGATCGGGCCGCCGGCGTATTTCTTGAACCAACGCCAATTCCGGAATTCGTGCATGTTGGCGTAGCCGTATTTCTGCAGCACGGCCTCGGACAGGGCGTATTTCTCGGGCCAGCCGAGATCGGCGCTGACGGAGCGGTTCCACTGGCCGTTGATGTTCGTGATCTGGCCGAGCAGGTGCGCCTCGTTGATCACGCGCTCGCGGGCGTGCTGGTAGCGCGGATTGCTGCGGCGCTGGTGGCCGATCTGGAGCAGCTTGCCCGTCTCGCGGGCGGTCACGACCATCGACCGGGCGTTCTCGACGGTGTTGGCCATCAGCTTCTCGCAATAGACATGCTTGCCGGCGCGCAGACAGTAATTGGTGTGCTCCGCGTGCATGAAGTCGGGCGTCGCCACGATGACGGCGTCGATGTCGGGATGGTTCGCCAGCATCTCGCGGTAGTCCTCGTACGGATTGGCCTCGTGGCTGTATTTCTTCAGCAGTCGCTCGGCGTAGGTCCGGTTGTAGGGCCAGACGTCGCACACCGCCTTGAAGCGGATGTCGGGGATCTTGAGCGCGGCGTTCAGCAGCACGCGGCCTTCCTCACCGCAACCGATGAGAGCCACGTTGAGAGCAGCCTTGCCGGCGCTTTGCTGGGCGCGGGCCACATAGGGCGCCACGAGCACGGCGGCGCCGAGCTTGAGGCCGGTGGACAGGAAATCGCGGCGGGTGGGTTCCGCAGGGGCGGGTTGATCAGTCATGTTTGTCGGGCCAGATGGCGAAGCGGTTGTAACGCACGAGGGTCAGGGCGGCGACCACCAGCCCGAGGTAAACACCGAGCCAGGCGACGCCGTCGCTCTGTTGCACCGCCATCAGGCCGAAGGCCAGGGCGATGTAGAGCAGCCCCATCGCGACCAGCGTGAGGTGCGTCTTGATGCCGAGAAGCAGCATGACCCCGAGCAGTCCGAGGAGGTAGCCCAGCGGCAGGGCAAAGGCCTTCGTCGCCCACAGCGGAAGAAACGAGGCGCCGGTGATGCCGGTGGCCATGCGCGTCATGGAGGTGTAGTAGTTCTGGAACGAGTAGGTCCCGCCCAGTTCGAATTTCTCGAAGCAGGACATCAGGGCCCGCACGGCGAGGAAAAGCCGCAGGAGCATGAAAGCCGAGGTGAGATCACAGCGGCTGGAGGGGGCGGAGGGGGTCGGTTGGCTCATGGTGAAAAAGGGAGGTTCGCGGGCTCAGACCCCGAAGCCGGGGCGGTATTGCTTGGTGATGTATTGGTTGGCGTAGGGCAGATTGGTGACCTTCATCGCGGCGGCATCCCACTCAATCGGACGACGGGCGCGGATGGCAACGTTGCTCAGCAGGCAGAGCTCGGTGAGCTTGGCCGCGTAGGCGAAGTTCGATCCTGCGGCGGGTCCGCCCTTGCAGGCGCGGATGTACTCGGCGAAATGCCCGCCCTCGATCCGCGGCAAAGTTTTGGCCGGCAAGGTCGGGATCAGTTCCCGCATGCGTGTCTCAGGGATGATGCGCACCGATTCGTAATAGGTCGGCGCCAGCACCGTGCACTTCGAGCCCATGATGAGGGTGCCGTTGTCGGGAAAATCCTTTTCCTCGGGCCAGCCTTCGGGGAGGGCGGGTTTCAGACCACCGTCATACCAGGTCCACTTGATCGCCGGGCGGTTGCCCCGGGCCGCGAAGTGGTAGATGACCATCGATGAAGTCGGCGGGCTGATGGCGTTGGCCCGTCCGCTCACCGCCTCGATCCGGACCGGGGCGTCCAGCCCGAGCGCGAAGAAGGCCCCGTCCATGATATGGCAACCCATGTCGCCCAGCGCACCGGTGCCAAAATCCCAGTAACCGCGCCATTGGAACGGCACATAGGCCGGATCGTAGGGCCGGTCCGCAGCGACGCCGAGCCAGAGGTTCCAATCCAGCGAGTCGGGCACGACCGGGATCATCTTGCTGTGGTCGGGCGCACTGACGCCCTGCGGCCAGATCGGGCGGTCCGTCCAGCTGTGCAGCTCGGTCACTTCGCCGAGCACGCCGGCGTCGTACCATTCCTTCAGCAAGCGACAGCCTTCGAAGGCATGTCCTTGGTTGCCCATGATGGTGGCGACCTTCTTTTCGCCGGCCAGTTTGGCCAGCTGACGGGCTTCCCAGATCGTGTGCGTCATGGGTTTTTCGACCATGACGTGTTTGCCGAGCTGGAGCGCCGCCATTGCGATCGGAAAATGCATGTGATCCGGCGTCGAGATCGTGACCGCATCAATCTTGTTGCCCAGCTTGTCGAGGACTTCCCGGTAATCGCGGAAGCGCGGCACGTCGGGATAGGCCTTGTAGGTGTTGGTCGCGCGGGCGTCATCCACGTCGCAGAAGGCCACGAAATTCTCTCCCTTCATCCCGCCGATCGCCGCTTCGCCACGACCGCCCACGCCAAAGCTGGCGACGTTGAGCCGGTTGTTCGGCGACGGCGTGCCGGGCGCCTGCGACTTGAGAATGGCCGGAAACGAAAGCGCTGCGACCGAACCAAGTCCGGCGGTGCGGAGAAATGAGCGGCGGGATACGGGATTGTTCATGGGGAGGGGAACGAGGGGATGAAACCGTCTCAGCGGAGTCGAAAACTCACGGGGCAACCGAGGCGACAAGACTTCATCATGCCACCACCGCCTGCAAACCTGAACTAGAAAATGCGCAACAACCTCAATTATGATCATGCAACATCCGTCCGATAACCTCGCCTTGTGACCCGGCTTTCAGGGCGAAAGGCATCCCGACGGAGCCGGATTACGAGCCCTTGTATTTGAATTATGGATCTTTGGATGCGCCGCATCGCGTGGTCGTGCGGCCGGTGCCGCTTGCTGGCGTTCGCCGCAATAATCCACGCTGTCGGCGGCGAACCCACGGCGGCCGCGGCACGCACCACCCTGGGGCCGACTCACTTGCCACAGGGTTAGGGCTGCTCATCAGGATCAGCATGCGGGCTTCAGGTTGATCAGGCCGCCCGAAGCGGGCTTGAGCCGGGACCGGCTCAGGCTAAGCTCCTCTCATCCTTTTCTGCGAATGGCGCGGCCGCGCACGGTGCCGGCGGATGATAGCCCGTGGGGTTCGATCCCCCTCCGCGCCTCCAGAATCCCCGACGGAGACGTACTGAATGAATCGGGCGATTTCCTCCCTGCCTTCTCTTCAACGGCGCCAAAGCGGGACCATCCTCCTCAGTACTCCACGTCCCGACACAGTCCTTCGATCTTCGCGGCGATCGCGTCGATCTGCTGACGCGTGATCACCCGATCTTCCCGGCCAAGCACCTCGGGCAGCATGCGCGGATTCACGACGATGCACGCGCGCGATTCCTGCATCGGCTTCATTTCGACAAACCAGCCTGGCAGGGCGAGCACCGGTTGAACGTTCGCGTAGTCTGCCGTCCCGGCATTGATAAAGTCCGCCAGCCAGGTCGCGTTCCGCTCGGCCTGGTCAAGCCCGTGATTGTCCTCGCCCCAAGGCCACACGAGATCGCGCCCGTCGAAAAACACCTTGTGATCATCAAAACCTGGGCGCGCGTGGCCCTTGCGCCGGGTCTTGGTCTCGATCGCGTACACGCCGCCAGGTCCGACGGCAATGTGATCAAGGTTGAAGGCCGCCCCGTTCTTGCCGCGCGCGGGCACGTCGTGAAAGATGCGCCAGCCTTCCTGCTTCAGGGGCTCAAGGTGTTCGGCCACGATGCGCTCGCCGAAATAGCCGAGGTAACGGTTGCCGCTCTCGCGCGTCTTCGCCGCAAAGAAGCGCACCGCCAGCCAGTACGTCGCCCCGAACGTCACCGCCGTGAGCGCCAACCAGCCAAGTTGCAACACCTCGGGGACGCGCGTCAGCCATTGCAGCATCGCCGCCGCGACCAGCACCGGCATGCCCGCCGCCACGGCCACCCACAAAGGACCTTCCTCGTCAGATTTCTGCACAAGCCGGCGTTGCGTCTCGCCCGGTCCGCGCAGCAACCGCAGCTTCGTGTCGAACGGCAACCGCACGCGTTTTTGCCGGCGCTGCCACCAGATGATGCCGAACGAACAGAGCATGAAGAACGCAAAATAGACACCGGCCAGCAGGGTGGTTTTCCAAGTCATGCAATCAGCCTAGCCCCGCCCCAGCCGCTGTCCATCCCGCTCCGGCAGGGCAATCACTCGCCTTGCCCCAATCGGGTTCATTCTCCGGTTGCGTCCGCGCCCAGTCTAAAAGGTAGGGCGCACCGGCCCGGTGCGCCGCGACGGCGAAGGGACCCGCCGCCCCACCCCTGATCCCAATCCGCCGAGCAAACGAGAGAATGGGAAAATTTGAGAGTATGAGATAGAACCCCATCAGCACTCCGACGGCCCAACCGACAGTTTGGGCATGACCACCGGCCCCTTTTCAGGATGCTAGCCTCACATGTCCGCCGCTTCCATTCCCGCCAATCCTCACATCCGGCTTGTCTCCAGTTTCGCGGAGCTCGTGGCCGCACGCTTCACGAATGGCGTGAACGCGCTGTGCTGGGAGCGGACGCTTCCGGGAGACTTCGGCGAACTTGTGGCCCGGGTCGGCGACGCCGATGAGCCCATCGTCGTCTTGGACGAAGCGCGCCTGCGACAACTGCCGGTGAGTGCCGCGGGCCGCGCCGCGGCGGAGGCGATCCTGAATGACCTTCGACTCCTGCGGGAGCAGGATCGCGATCCGGTGCTCAACTGCATCTACGGTTACCCGCGCGACGAGGAGGCCGGACCGGTGCCCACCGATGTCTTTTCCTATCACGCCGACAGTGCCCCGGTGGAGGCCGACACCTGGCTGTGCACTTACCACGGTTTCCCAACCGAGGGCCTGCCCAACGCGGACGTGATCCGCCGCGTGGACGACCCCGCCACCCGAGCGGAACTGCTCAGGCAATACGGCGGTGACGACGACGACGAATTCCGGGACTACCTTCACGAGCACTGCTACGACCTCCATTACGCTCCCCGCCCGGACGCCCGCCCCTACTCCTTCGGCATCGGCCATCTCTGGCGCATTGCCGTGGATTGGCCCGGCAGCCCGGTCCCTCCCTGCGTTCACCGCGCCCCCGCCACCATCCCAGGCCAGCCGAGATTGTTGGTGATCTGCTGAGCGGGGTTTGGGGTCTGGGTTTTGGGGTCTGGGGCGGACGATTGAAGGACCGGCATTCCCCGCACGCTACCCCGCGCCATTCGCGTATCTTTGTTTGTTCCTCGCTTCAGTCTCCCTGCTCCTCGCTCCTCAACTTTCGACCACCTCCACACCCTCGATTTCCCCGTCTGTCACCCGAACACAAACAGACATCGGCCGGCAGCAAACCTCACAGTCGATAATCATATCCGCGCTGCCCTCGGACACATCAAAGGCCAGGGAGAAGGTCTCCCCGCAATGCGGACACTCGATCATCAAGGCATCGTGCATGTCACCACCCTGTTCGCCGAACCGCCAAAGGCAAATCAACCTCCGCCCGCTCAACCGCGTTTACCCACCGATCTGCGCCGCAAAGGACGCGAACCCTCCGCATTCCGCGTTCAGCTTTCAGCATTCCGCGCCGCCTCATCCCCCCACACCATTCGCAATTCGGCGGGACGGTGCTATATTGCCTGCAGCGAAACGGTCGGGGACGGCCTTCGCGAGCGGTATCGCCGCCGGACCCGCCACAACCACAGAGGAGTCCATCATGCCTATTCAATTCAAGGAAGAGAACGACGGGAAGATCCTCATCGTCCACGTCAGCGGCAGACTGGTGAAGGCGGACTACGAAGGCTTCGTGCCCGAATTCGAAAGGTTGGTCCAAAAGCACGGCAAATTGCGCCTGCTCTTCGACATGACCGATTTCCACGGCTGGGACGCCGGCGCCGCGTGGCAGGACCTCAAGCTCGGTCTGGCGCATTTCGCCGACATCGAGCGCCTCGCGATGGTCGGCGAAACCAAGTGGCAGCACGGTCTGGCGACCTTCAGCAAGCCGTTCACCCGGGCAAAGGTCCGGTATTTCGACCATGCCGACGCCATCAAGGCCCAGGAGTGGCTCGAGGAAGGCTTCGTGGTCACGCACGACCGCGCCGCCGACAATCGTCAGGTCATTCAGTAAAGCCCTTGCTCCGTTCGTCCACGTTCCCGCCACCTGCGCTCCCGATCGGGGTGCAGGCGGCTGGTCCGCGTGTTTGATCTGCGAGAGTCGCCATGGCCTCAGAAGCGAGGCCCATTCACTCCCGGTGTTCTGCCTGCCCTCTCTGCGCCTTCTCACCGTTGGAGATTTCCTCTGAGAGAATGAGCAAGAGTGAGGGCAGGAGAACGAGATTGCCCCGATTCAACCTTGGGGTGCCCTTGGCTCCGCCGAGCGGGGTTGTATCGGTTCATGGGAAGCCCCGGGCTGATGGGCCACGGGTTCGCCTGCGGGAATAACCTGGGGGAGCGAGCTTGCTCGCGACTCGAAGCAGGGAAGGTCGCGAGCAAACGCGCTCCCCCATTTTCCGATCCATAAGTGCAGCGAGGGCGGATGCGCCCGGCCTTTCATCCAGGGCAGCCCCGTCCATTTCCGGCTTCCGTTCATCGCCCGGATCTGGGAAGACCATGCATCCCTTCCAGATCATCGATTCCGCGGGCCTGCCCGCGAATTCGCGCCCCAACCCTCCCAACAAGGACTCCCATGCATGCCCTGCTCGCTCTCTGGTTGCCGATTTTGCTCAGCGCGGTGGCCGTGTTCGTCATCAGCAGTCTGATCCACATGGTCTTCAAGTGGCACGCCTCCGACTACCGGGCCTTCGCCAACGAGGACGCCGTGAGCGCCGCCATCCGCGCCGGCCAGCCGACGCCCGGCCGCTATGTCCTGCCCTATTGCAGCGACATGAAGGACATGGCCAGCGAAGGAATGAAGAAAAAGTACGAGGACGGTCCCGTCGGCCATGTCACCATCATGCCGAACGGCGCCCACAACATGGGCAAATACCTTGGGCTGTGGTTTCTTTGGAGCCTGGCCATTGCCGTCGCCGCCGCGTTCATCGTGTCGCAGATCTTCGGCCTCAATCCCGCCCGCGCCACCGCCGTGGCAAAGCTGGTCGGATCCGTAACCTTCATCGCGCACGGCTTCGGCTCGGTCACCGAATCGATCTGGATGGGCCGCTCGTGGTCGACGACCGCAAAAAACCTCCTCGATGCCGCGCTCTACGGCATCAGCTCCGGCTTGGTTTTCTACTATCTCTGGCCGTAAAGGTGGTGCGAACAAGCGAAGGGCGAGGAGCCCAGGGCTGAGAGCCAAGCCGCAATCCTCCGCGGGCCGAGATCGTGCGCCCGCACGGCTGCGTCGAGCCGCACACATGCCCCTCGCCCGCGGATCCTGATCCGCCCTGTATAACCCACGGCGGATCGGCGTGACTCCGATAGCGATACTCTCTGCCCGCCAACAATTCCCCTGCTCCTAGGCTTGCTCATGCTCGTATCTCCTAGGAAACAGCTCAAGTACCCTAACTGTAGGAGCGTCGCTTGTGGACGCCCGCGGGCGGCGACAAGCGCCGCCCCTACAAGAAATCATTATCAGCTTGTTTCTTCCCGCCCGGAGCAAAACGCGTTTTGCGGTCTAGGCTGCATAGCCCAGCCGCGTACCGGCCCTAAACGTTCCGCGTTCGGCAATCCGCTCTCAGCCTTCCGCGTTCCGCCTCCCGCCTTCCGCCCCTTCCACCGGTATTTTGCTTTGACAACGAAGGCCCAACAACACCCTGATCCTCAACCTTTTTGTCCCGTATGCCTAACCTATTGTCGGTGATTTTTCCAACTGACTTAGGCTTGATCAGGAAGAAGGACTGCGACCCATCCGTGCCGGGTCACGCCACGTCTCGTTGCTGAACAGGAACCACCACGCACCCCGCCAGCTTCAGTCCGAACCCACCACCATGAGCGCCAACCCAACCAAGCTCTCTCCCTTTGCCGTGTTCCGCAACCCGGGCTTCCGGCGCATGTGGACGGCACAGCTGGTGTCCACCATCGGCGATTCCTTTACCATGATCGCGGCCGGCATCTACGTGTTCCGGCTGACCGGTTCGTCGCTGCAGGTGGGCCTGATCATGATGGCCACTTCCATCCCCACCATGCTGGTCGGCATGATCTCGGGGGTCATGGTGGACCGCTACGACCGCAAGAAGATCATGATCGCGGCCGACATCAGCCGTGGCGTGCTGGTCGCGCTGATCCCCTTGCTGGTGCACCACCACATCGCCTGGTTGTACGCGATCGTGATGCTGACCAGCGGCATCAAGACCTTCTTCGACCCGGCCTATGAGAGCGTCATCCCGGAGATGGCCACGGACGAGGAATTGTCTGCGGCCAATGCCATGATCTCGATCAGCTCCTTTGGCTCGACCGCGGTGGGGTTTGCCGCCTCCGGTCTCCTCGCTTCCTATTCCATCGAACTGGCCTTCTACATCGACGGCATCTCCTACTTCATATCGGCCCTGCTGCTGCGGGGCGTGGTGATCGCCCCGCTCAAAGTGGTGGACAAAACCACGGTGCGGGTGGTCCTCAGCAACCTGAAGACCGGCGTGCACTACATCTTCTCATCGGCCATCCTCCGCTCGCTGATGGTCATCGGCCTGGTCTACGCGTTTTTCGTAGGCATGGGTAACACACTGCTGCTGCCCTTCTCCCGCGAGGCGCTGCACGCCAGCGAATTTGAATACGGCATCCAGGAAGGCATGACCTCGATCGGCTTCGTGGTCGGCAGCCTCGTCCTCGCCCGCTATGCGGATCGCTGGCGCGAGGGCGTGTGGCTGATCGCGAGTCTCGCCGGTATGGCCGTCACCTACCTCATCTACTCGCTGAGCACCTCCATCCCGCTCGCAGTCTTCATCATCACCCTGTCCGGCTTTGCCAACGCGCCTTATGGCATCGCCCGGCGCACCATGATGCAGCGCAACACGGAACGCGAGATCCGCGGACGCGTGGGCGGTGCGTTCATGACGATCAACCACGTCATGATGTTGCTGGGCATGGGCGCCGCCGGCCTCGCCGACCTCTACGGCGCCCGCACGTTGATGCTGGTCGCCACCGGCCTCAACTTCGTCGCCTTGATCCTGGCCATGGTGCTGCCCGGCATCGGCCGGCCGGCGGCCGATTGGCTGCGCGGACTCAAACTGTTGGGCCAGGCCGCCAAGGCACCCGCCCTGGGCCGCGGCCGTCCCGCCACCCTGGTGGATCTGGTCCGACTGGCGGTCCACATGCCCGTGTTTGCCCACCTGACACTGGACGAGCGCAAGGAACTCCTGACCGACATGCAGTACGTCGAGGCCCCCGAAGGGACTCCCGTCGTGAAGCAGGGCGAGGTCAACGAATCCGCCTTCTTCATCATCGAAGGTGGCGCCATTGCCGGCCGGAAGGAAAACGACCAGGACCGCGTCCTCGAGGTTCTCAATGCCGGCGACTTTTTCGGCGAGATCGCCGCCCTGACCGGCGTGCCCCGCACAGCCAACGTCGTCACCAACAAGGCCGCCGTGCTGCTGCGCGTCCCGGCCAGCACTCTCCGGCTGATGATGAAGCATACCGAGGTCAACCAAGTGCTGATGTCCAAGCTCCGGGAGCGCATGACCCGCGTGGACATGGTCGAGCTGCCGAAGATGCTGGCCTACGACCAGCACGTGCTGCGCGACCTTCGCACCCCCGAACAGCCCGTTCCCGCCGCCGCCACCTAAGCCCAACCGGGCGAGCCTCTCACTTCCCCGGTCGGGACGGGGGCAGGAAGCTCTTCGGATCGGGATAATTCATTATCGCGTCAGGTTCCTTCACCTTGGCGTCCGTCGCGAGGGCGGGCTTGGGCGGCAGATCCACTGGAACCGGATCAGGCGAATTGAGCTGGGCGGCGAGACTGATGATGTGCGCGTTTCTCCGCCGCTTGAGGGCCTTTTGGAAGAAAAGGTTGTTGGGGATCTGGTGAAGCACGCCCTCGTGGTCGACCAGGGTCGTGAAGAAGAAATTGATATCGACCGCCCTCCCCTGCACCGGCTCACCGGCGAACTCCAGGTCGTCGCCCATCTGGAACGGATGCAGAAACAGGATGAGCATCGTGGCCGAGGTGTGGCTGAGGATGCTCCACACGGCGACAAAACCGATGGCAACGAGCCCCAGCACGGTCGACAGCATCGCCCACAGTCCGCCGATCTCGAAGCCCAGCACGCTCAGGATCAGGATGCCGGATAGAAAACGCGTGACCCAGCGCAACACCTGCCGGAATGGCAGCACGTCCATTTCGGTCAGGCGGGTGCGGTTCGCCAGGACTATCAGCGCCCGGCCTACCAGCAGGTTCAACAGGTAGGTACCCAATATGATGGCGAGCACGAGCGGCGCCACGGCCATGAAGCGCGGGTAAATTTCTGAGATCAACTCCTTGAGGTCGGACAATTGCATAGGCTTCGTCGGTTCCCTTCCCAGTCATGCGCGATTTGTTGCCTGGAGAAACCGTCCCCGAGGCGCCCTGACGGGAACAACCATCCGTTCGCATGGTTCGCGGAAAGCGCAGAACCTAGTTAAAGAACCCGAGGCATGAATCCAGGATTGTCAACCGAAGGCTTGATCGCCTCGGAGACCAGGTTGTCCCCCGACGTGCAGACCACCTGCGACACATACCCAATTTGTTTACCGTAGTTGTCTCACGGCATTAACGACCACGTGGATGAATGGCCAGCCGAGCAACGCATCAATGGCGAGGAACTGGTGCAGCCCGATGATCAGGACAAAAACAAACTGGTAAGGTCCCTTGGAGGATTTGTGCCGCAGAAGACGCTGGGCGAGGAAGGCGCCCGGCCAGCCACCGAGCAGTTCGAGCAGATGCATGTGCTTCTCCGGTTCACGCCGGGCCAGGTCGCGGGCCCGGCGTTTGTCGATGGCATAAACCAGGTAAGCCAGGCCTGAAAGCAAGCCGTACCAACCAGCGGCATACATTAAGCCGACATGCCCCATGGCCTGATAGATGGCATAGCCCGGCAATATCAACAAACCGCCCAGCAGCAGAACGTGCCTGAGCCGGAGACGTCCGCGCGGTGCCGACGCCTGCACCGCCTCCTTCGCACACGAGCGGCCATGCTCGTCCTCGCCCATGACAAACTGGACGACATCCCCCGCTTCCGGCCACTTGTGCCGCACCTTGAAATCCCGGATATGCAGAAAGACCCGCCGCTTGTCGCACCCCACGTAGCCAAATCCCCGCTCACGGTTCCACTCGATGATCGTTCCTCGGAGTAGCCCCATGATTTCAGATCAACTCCTGCTGCGCGGGAAGGGGCGGTGGTTGGACTTTCAGCAGATGACGGCGCTTAAACCAGAAGGCGATCGCCCCAATCGGGAGCGACACCGACAGGATCCACGGCGAGAATGGACTGCTGGCCATGACCCCAGCCCCGAACAGTTGCACTGAGATCAGCTTAAAATCCGTCGCCCCGGTTGTCCAATTGAGCGAGAACTGGACGAAGCCGCAGAGAACAAAGATCACCCAAAGCCATTTTCTCTTAGCAAATGGCGTGCGCAGACAGGCGATCAGGCTGATCAAGACAAGCAGGGGATTGAGAAGGGCCGCACCCAACACTAGATAATGGATCAGGCGAGTATTGCGGAAGTTGAAAGCATTGGTTTCCTGTAAGGAACGTTCCAGCGGCACGGCCCGCATGCCGATGACTACGCGAGGGGCATTCGACTGCTCACGCCAAGCCGCATTGATGAGTAACCATTTGGCCCCAAACCCGAACTGGAACGTCACATTATAGGAAGGCACCCCGTTGAGATAATTCACATTGTACCCAACCACTTCGGTAACAGACGGTGCTCCCGGAGGAATCAGCGCCCGCATCTGAGTCAATTGCTCAACCTCCGTGCCAGTCCGCAATCCGGGATCTAGTTCAGCCGCCAGAGCAGCGACATCGCCATCGATGAGCCGTTGGATATAAGTCCGGGCAATCTGCACCTTCTCCTTGTCCGTAAATTTTTCCATCATGGCAGTCGGCGTGCAGGCCGTCAGACCACAGATTAAGGTGACGAGAATCCACTTATTCATGCATGTAATGGTTGAAAACTCCATCCGTGGCCCCCTTGCCGTGCCAGGCCCTGACGAAGGCGGAGGGCGATCACGGGAGCCTGAGATCTCCCTCCTCATTCGTCAAACGGCATTCAAGTCGCCCGGCCGAGAGAACGAGCGTGCGAACGCCCTTCAACCGCTTTCAGTTCCCTCCACTTCCCGCCAACTGCGCTCCGCCTTCCGCACTCCGCACTCCGCATTTCGCTCTGCTCACCGCCGACCGCTCACTCCACCTCACCTGATCCGGTTCTCCCCTTTCGGCGTCAGTGCGTAGGCTTTCTCGGCGGCGCGGTGTTCGATCAGGCCTTCGGCGAGCCAGGCTTGCAGATGTTTTTTCTCAACGGTGCGCGCATATTGCTCCGGCACGGTGCCGATGGAGCCCATGAACAGCGTCTTGAGTTTGAAGGCCAGCTGGGCGCTCGATGCGGTCTTCGACTTGCTCGGGGTCTTCATGAGTCACGATCGATTCAAGATGGGCCCAGCGTGTCAATCCCGGTGGAGTTCGGGAGCAAACCGGTCACCACGGCGCCGCTACTCTGCCCTCGGTCACGGCGGCCCAGAAAGGGACCAGATCGCTGTCGGTTTTCGCCAAGTCCCGGACCCCGCTCTCCCGGCACGCCGCTTCGGCCAGCCAGTCGCGGGCCTCCTCCAGGTGTCCCTGCTGCGCGGCGTAACAGGCGAGGTTGAACCAGATGATCGCCTCACCCGGGAAGCGCTCGCGGGCCTCGAGCAGAATGGCTTCGGCCGCCCCGATCGATTTCGCCCGGCGCACGGCGAAGGCGAGGCTCACACTGAACTGCGGATCACCCGGGAATTGCTTCCGGAGACGGCGGAGAATGGGTTCGGCCCGATGCCACTGCCCGGCCGACAGGTGCAACTGCGCCCGGAATTGCTCCACCTCCGGCCGCCGCCGAAAGGCCGCGGGAATGAGCCCAAGCGCCCGGTCCGCGGCCGCGTAATTTTCCAGCAACAGCCAGCCCTGCGCCCGTTCAAAATGCTTGGCGAACGCCAACTGGTCTTCACGGCCCGGATCCATGCCCCATGCCAACCCGCCCCACCTTCCCCCGCAAGCGGATAGGCACGTGCAACGCGCGAGGAACTGGGGCCAGTATTTGAAATGTGGAGTACTGGATTCGGCCTCTGCTGGCTGGGTTCTGGACCCCGGCTCGCAAGACTGCTCCTGCTTCTGCTCTCATTGGGAAATACGCAAAGTAGCGACACAACCCGTCGCTTCGCGCCACCGCTCTTCCCAGAGGGGACCCCATCAGCTGCTCGCTCGCCTGAGCACTGAACAGCTCAAAGCAAGGGGTACCTGGCCGAACCTCGGTCCTTCTCCGGGTAGTCTCTATGCGCTCCGCGGCAACCTGCGCCTTTCATTGTGCGAGAACGAGAAAGGTTCGGAGAACGATGAAGAGCCGAATGCCCCCTCCAGGCATGCCACCCTCCGCTTTCAGCCTTCCGCTTCTCCACCCCCGGACCCGCGCCCACCTCTTCGCAAGTGCGTGCCGCACTGGCACAAAGGTTGCTCAGGGGGCCTCATCCCCATGCTCCCCAAGAATTCCTCCATCAACAGCATCCGCCAGATCATCGAGGAAGTTTTCAACCGGCATCGCGAACTCAACGATGGCACTCTGCCCGACTACATTCCGGAACTGACCCGCGCCAATCCCGATTGGTTCGGCATCGCCATCACGACCGTCGACGGCCGGCAATACCTGACGGGGGACACCAACATCGAGTTTTCCATCCAGTCGGTCTCCAAGCCCTTTGTCTACGGTCTCGCGCTCGACGCCTGCGGCCTGGACGAAGTCCGCAAGCGCATCGATGTGGAGCCCTCGGGCGAGGCGTTCAATTCCATCAGCCTCAAACCCGGCACCGGCCAGCCACGCAATCCGATGATCAACGCCGGCGCCATTGCGGCGACAGGCATGATCGCCGCCCCCACCCTGGCCGAGCGTTTTCAGATCATCCAAAACCGCTTTGGTGACTTCGCCGGCCGGCCGCTCGGGCTCGACGACTCCATCTACCAGTCCGAGAGCACCACCGGCTTCCGCAACCGGGCGATCGCCAACCTGCTCCGCAATTTCAACATCATTGAGGGTGACGTCGACCCGATCCTCGAGGCCTATTTCATGCAGTGCTCCCTTCTCGTGGACTGCACCGCGCTCTCCGTCATGGGCGCGACCTTGGCCAACGGCGGTCTCAACCCCATGACGCGCAAGCGCGTGTTGAGCCCGTGGGCCGTGGAAAAGGTGACGAGCGTGATGAGCACCTGCGGCATGTACGACTACTCGGGCAACTGGGCCTTTGAGGTGGGCATCCCGGCCAAGAGCGGCGTGGGCGGCGGCATCATCGGGGTGTTGCCGGGCCAGCTCAGCGTGGCCGTCTTTTCGCCGCTGCTCGATCCCAACTACAACAGCGTGCGCGGCATCGCCGTCTTTCGCGACCTGGCCAAGGCCTTCGGCCTGCACCTCCTCAACCGGCCCTCCCTCACCGACTACGTCATCCGCCGCACCTACACACTGGACGAGTTTCAATCCAACCGCTTCCGTCCCCGCGAGGCGCGGGCGGTGCTGGAACGGGAGGGCCGCCGGGTGCGGGTCTTTGAGCTGCAAGGCGACCTCTACTTCGGCGCGCTGGAACGCGTGATCAACGCCTACCTGTACACGCTGGACGAGAACGACCGCGTGCTGATCGATCTCACGCGGGTGGGCAACATCGACGAGGCCACGCGCGCCATCATCTTCCGTTTTGCCCGGCAGGCCTTCGACCAGGGCAAACGCATCATCCTCGTCGACCCGGGCCAGATCTTCTCGGCGAAGGAACGCCGGAGTCTCGTCCCGATGGCGTTCGTCTATGACGAATGCAACGCCGCGCTCGAGGACGCCGAGGAAAACATCCTCGCCCAGTCCGGGGCCCGCTTGCACGCCGGGACGCGCGTCGATTTCGCCCAGATGGACCTCCTGAAGGGTCTGGCCCCTGCGTCCGTGCAAGATCTCCTCGCCTATGCAGAGATCCGCACCTACCCGGCCGGCATGCGCATCATCGAGCAAGGCGCCGCGCCCGATGAAATTCACTTCCTCGCCGAGGGCCTCGTCGGCATCGCCCTCCGCCAAAAGGAATCCGGCGACGTCAAACAGGTCTCCAGCTTCAGCCCGGGCATGAGCTTCGGCGAACTCTCCTTCCTCCAAGGCCAGAGGCGCACGGCCGATGTCGTCGCCATCACCAAGGCGGAAAGCCTTGTGCTCACGCGCGAAGCGCTGGCCGCCTTCCGCCGCACCCATCCCGACGACTACGAGAAGATCCTGCTCAACGCCCTCCAATCCCTGGCCGAGCGCCTGGTCCGCGCCAATCGCGAGGTGTCGGCGCTGCGGTAGGCGGTGGATGCGTCGGAGTAGAAAAACGAGGAGGAGCCCACGACCCGGCAGTGCGGTCAGGGGCAACCGCCTCTACCTGTGATTCGCTACTTGCGGAGAAAATCAGCCGGCGGCCACTAGCGCAGCTTTCACACGCTCGGGAGTCATCGGGAGGGCCGTCAGGCGGGCGCCGGTGGCATCGTAGACGGCGTTGGCGAGGACGCCACCCATCACGATGATCGCGGGCTCGCCGCCACCCTGAGGCGGGGTGTTGTCGGCGTTGAGGATCACTGTGTCCATTTTCGGCAGCCACGAGAAGCGCGGGATCTCATACGTGTCAAAATTCGTGTCAGACAGCGCGCCGGCCTTGAAGTGAATCTCCTCCGTAAGGGCGTAGCCCATGCCCATCATGATGCAGCTTTCCATCTGCTGCTTCGCCCCAGCCGGGTTGATGAGCAGGCCCATCTCCTGCACGCAGAGCACCCGCTTGACGGTGACCTTGCCCGTGGCGCGATCCACGGCGACCTCGGCGATGGTGGCCACGTAGCTGCCGGCATCACCACCGCAGGCAACCCCGAGTCCGCGGCCGCTGCGACCGACGGCGGGCGTCCAGCCCCAGATGCGCGCGGCTTCCTCCAAGCAACGCTTGGCCCGGGGCTCGTTCATGTGCCGGAGGCGAAAAGCGATGGGATCCTCGCCGGCGAGCTCGGCCAGCCGGGACAGGTGCACCTCGCGGGCGAAGGCATTGGTGTTCGCCCCCGGGGCCCGCCACGCACCCACGTTGAACGGGTGCACGCCGGCGGGACCGTTGAAGCGGCCGATGGCGGTGGTGCGATGATGCGGAATGTCGTAGAAAAGGTCCGACCCGCGCTCACCGGCGAAACGCACTTCGTAGTCCCACAGGACCAGGCGTCCGGCGGCATCGAGGCCGGACGAGATGTTGATGACGGCGGCCGGACGGAAGGTGTCGTTGAAAAACTCCTCACCGCGCGTCCATTGCAGCATCACGGGCCGGCCGGTGGCTTTCGCCAGCTGCGCGGCCTCGCGAGTCTGCTGGTTGGCGGACTTGCCGCCGAAACCGCCGCCGACAAAAGGCGTGATCACCCGGACGTTTTCCACGGGCAGGCCGAGAACGTCTGCGACTTCCTCGCGCACGCCGAAAGGATTCTGCGTGGAGGCCCAGACCGTGGCGCGATCGCCCTCGATCTGCACCAGCGCAGTGTGCGGCTCCATGGGGGCATGCGCGACGTAGGCGTTGTGGTAGGCGGCGTCGAGGCGGCGCGTCGCGGCCTTGGCGCCCGCGACGATGTCGCCGGCGTGGGCGGTCACGCGGGGCTCCACTTTCGCGGTGGCGAGATGCGCGTAAATGCTCTGGTCGTCGAGCGTCGAGGGCGAGGGATCGTACACGGCCTTCACTTTCTCCAAGGCCGCCTCCGCCACATCGGGCAGGGCATGCAGCAAGGCGACAAGGCCGGGCTGTTCCACCACCACGATGCCGTCGATCGCGCGGGCCGCGGACAGGTCGACAGACCGGAGTTTGGCGCCGTGGGCCGGGGGACGGAGGATGCTGGCGTATAGCATGCCGGGGAGGCGGAGATCGCCCGTGTAGCGGGCCTCTCCTGTGACCTTGGCGCGGGAATCGCGGCGCAGGAGCGGTTTGCCCACGATCTTGTAGTCGGCGAGTTTCTTGGGATCGGGTTTCACCGTGAGGTGACGCTCGATGCGCTTGCCGTGCGTGAGCTGGCCGTAGGTCACGCGCTTCGTCGCATCATCGCGGTCGACGACGGCGCCGTCGCGTGTGATCAGCCGGGCCACGGGCACCTTCAGGGCTTCGGCGCCGAGTTCGAGCAACACCCCGCGCGCCTCGGCGCAGGCGGCAAGCATGAGCGGTCCAAACTGCCGCGTGGTCAGGCTGCCCCAGGTGCCTTGGTCGTAAGGACACAGATCTGTGTCACCCATGATGATGTCAATCTGGTCGACCGGGACGTCGAGTTCCTCGGCCATCATCTGCGGCAGCGAGGTGATGGGGCCCTGCCCCATCTCGATCTTCCCCGTGAAGCAGGTGACGCGGCCGTTCTCGTCGATGCGCAGGAACGCATTGAAATCGGTGGAGATTCTCTGGCGGATGCGGCTCGGGCGGGCGGCCTCGGATTCCGCGGCGAGACCGGCAGTATCCAGGAAGACCAGGACCGATAGGCCGGTGCCGAGTTGTTTGAGGAAATCCCGGCGCGACGGCCGGTGCATGAAGTCGTGGGCGCGGGCGGCGGGAACCGAGCCGGATGGGGTGAATGCGTTCATACTTTGACCTCCCCGCGCATCGCGGCCGCGGCTTCAAGGATGGCATCGACGATCCGGATCTGCGCGCCACAGCGGCACAGGTTGCGGTCCATGCCGGTGATAACCTCCTCGCGCGTCGGCGAGGGATTCCGGTGCAGGAGCGCCACGGCCGTGAGTATCATGCCAGGCGTGCAGAAACCGCATTGCAGGGCGTCCTCCGCCATGAAGGCCTGTTGCAGTGGATGGAGTTCGCCGTCCTTCGCCAGGCCCTCGATGGTGACGACCTCCTTGCCCTCGACCGCGCCGACGGCGACGGTGCAGGTGCGCACGGCACGATGGTCGACGAGGACGGTACAGGCACCACACTCGCTGATGCCGCAGCCGTTCTTGGGCCCGGTGAGGCCGAGATCCGTGCGCAAGACCCACAGCAGGGGCCGGGTCGATTCAACGTCGAGTTGTACCGCACTGCCGTTGAGCCGGAAGGAAATGGTTTTTCGCATAGGGGAACTCCGGGGGTAGAGAGACGGGGCGACCCTACACCCGGAACACCGGCGGAACAATTGGAAAGGCTGGCAGCCATCAGGGAAAAGCTGCGCAAGAATTGTCCGTGGCCCCATAGGCCAAACGCTGCGGAGTGGGCCTCGGTTCGACGCGGCGATACCGTGTCCGTGCGCCAGAACGTGTGGGAGCGAGCTTGCTCGCGACATTCCACGCCCTGAGTCGCGCGCAAGCTCGCGCCCACATTGCCATCACCGCACGCGCACCGCTCTCCCCGCAGCGCGGGGCTGCCAATGCATCGGTGCGAATGAAGTGGCATGGGGGCACAATAAAGGCGCCCGTATCAGGCGCCTCGCTTGGTCCACTTTCTGCCCTGAGCAAGTCATCTCCGCGTCGAGCGGCCGGTTTGCTCCTCAGTGCCGGCGTCCGCCGTAACTGGGGCGGCCATGATAGCTGCCACGATAACCGCCGTGGTAGTAACCACCATGATGGTGGCTGGTTGAAATCCAGCCGAGGCCGAAGCCCACGGTGAGCGGCAGCCAGAAATCATCCACCGGATCGCGATAGACGACGCGGCTGCGATAGGGCGTACGGTCGACGTAAATGATTTCCGGCTCGCGTGTGACGACAACGGTGCGCTCGGGCTCGCGGTTCAACTCGGCGACGCGCTCGGCCTGGCCGGCGGCGGAAATGAGGCCGTACCCAAGCGTAGCCGTGTGGCCGTCGGGATACTTGTAGGTGACGATCACCTTGTCGGCGGTCTTGTCCAGCCGGAGGACCGTGAGGCCGTTGCGCTTGGCGTCGGTCATGAGCTCGGCGGTTTCCGGCAGGAAGCTGAGATAGACCATGTGGTTGATCTCGGGCACGGTGCTGACGCTCGTCGCGCCATCGGTGGCCGCCGCGGATGAGTCCAGAGCCCGGGCGGAGGCGACTCCGGCCAGCAAAGCGATCACTACAAAGGCGATGCGCCAGTTGCCGAGAACTTCACCCAAAAGGGACATATCACGGGCGAACTGCTCCTGCGGCGTGGGATAGTAAGTGGTTTTCATAGACAGAGTGGTTACCAAGCACAGACAGTACGCCGGACTGTTTGTGCCGTCAAAAAAGCGGCGGTAATCGGCCGCCGCTTTTTTCGGGTCTGGGATCTGGGTTCTGGGTTCTGGGTTCTTGGGATCTGGGATAAGGGTGCCTGCAGAGACGCGGGCCTGTCTTCTAGGCTCGTACAATTCAACTCCGACGGCGTGTTGCGTGATTCAACCACCGTTCAATCGCCTCAGCTGTCGACGAAGAGGCCTGGGGGCCTCCCGGGGTTGGTAAGATTTCCCGTGCAACTTCGGATGACCTGGGTGAGTTTATGGGGTATGCCGGTGATTCGACTTCTTTTGGCAGGCTTGGTGGCGCTTGGCGCCATCTTGGCCACGCTCATGGCCGCCGTCCTCGTGGTGTTTGGGGCGATCGCCGCCTATGTGCTCCAATTTTTCCGCCCGCGACGTCCCGGCATGAAGCATACCGGCCCGCGCCAGCCCACCGCATCCCCCCAGCCTCCGATCCGGCCCGGGGAAGATGTGATTGATATTTAGGGAGTGAGCGGTGCGCAGGGGGCAGTGAGGAGTCGGCGGCGGCCAGTTGAAGGCAGCCCGTTCCAAAGCAATGAACCCCGCCCTGGCAGGCACCCCCTCTTGAACCGGAACCATTCAATCAGGGGCCACCACGAAACACACAAAATACACGAAATGAACAAATAGTCCGGACGGAGACGGTCTCATTGCAGTCACCATTCAGCGACTCCATCTAACCGCGATTGAGTACGTCCTGTGCGTGCTCCTTTCGTGTGCTTCGTGTCTTTCGTGGTGAAATCCGACTGCATCCTTCCTGCTTGAAAGTGGAGATTTAAGGATGCGGGTATTTGATCTCTCTCAATGAAATCCGATTGATGCAGCTGGATCCTGAGGGACCGAGCAAACCGCTTCCTATCCACGCGCACCTTCCATGGCAGGCGAATGAATCGCGGGCACAAAAAAGGCGCCGATCAAGGCGCCTCGCTCGATTCACGGCTTACGGCTCACTGCTTAAAGCTTCGGGAACTTCACCCACTTGGCTCCGGCCTTGGAGCTCTTCACGGCGGATTCGATGAAGGCGAGTCCGGCGACGCCGTCGTCCACCGTGGGGAAATCATAACCGGCCTTGGGCGCCTTGCGTCCGGAGACCGCGTCGGCGATCGCCGTGCCAGCGGCGCGATAGACATTGGCGAAGGCCTCGATGAAACCTTCCGGGTGCGCGAACGGCGTGCGCGTGGCGCCCTGGGCGGCGGCGGACAGATAACTGTTGCCCCGGCGATGCACCTGTTGCGGGGCGTCCGCCTTCTTCCAGATAAGCTCGTTGGGATTCTCCTGAAACCACTGGAGCGAACCCTTCGTGCCGTAGACGCGAATGTTGAGGTTATTCTCGTCGCCGCTGGAAACCTGCGAGGCGTAGAGAATGCCGCGCGCGCCGCCACCGAAACGGATCAGGCAGTTGCCATCGTCATCGAGCGGCCGGCCGGGGATAAATGTCGAGAGCTCGGCGCAGATCTGCTCGATCTCGAGGCCCGTGACGTAACGCACGAGGTTGTGCGCGTGCGTGCCGATGTCGCCCATGCAATTGGAGACGCCGGCAACGGAGGGATCCATGCGCCAGTTGGAGATCGCGCCGTCCGCCTTCTCTTCGAGCGCGGTGATGGCGTAGCCCTGCGGGTACTCGGCGACGACCTTGAGGATGCGGCCGAGTTTACCGGAGCGGACCCACTCGCGGGCCTCCTTCACCATCGGGTAGCCGGTGTAATTGTGCGTCAGCGCGAAAACGAGACCGGTCTTTTTCACCAAGGCCTGGAGCTTGCGGCCCTCGGCGAGCGTGAAGCAGAGCGGCTTGTCGCACACGACATGGATGCCGGCCTCGAGAAAGGCCTTGGCCACGGCAAAGTGCGTGTTGTTGCGCGTGACGATCGACACGAAGTCGATGCGCTGGTCAGCCGGCAGCGCGGCCTCGGCCGCCGCCATCTCGGCGTAGCTGGTGTAGACGCGGGCGGGGTCCAAAAAGAAATCAGCGCCCGAGGCCTTGGACTTGGCGGCGTCGGACGAGAAACAGCCGGCGACGAGATCAATCTCGCCGTCAAGGCGGGCCGCCATGCGGTGAACAGATCCAATGAAGGCACCCCGGCCGCCGCCGACCATGCCCATGCGAAGTTTGCGATTTAGTTTCATGATAGGAAAGTGAGCGGTGAGCAGTAAGCGGAGGAAGAGAGGAGGCTGTGCGCGGAAAGAGCGTCAGCACTTCACGGGCTTGCCGGTCTGGGCGGACTTGTAGGCGGCGTCGATGATCTTCATCAGGGAAAGAGCCTGCACGGGCGTGTTGAGCGGGGCCTCGCGGCCTTCGAGCGTGTGGATGAAGTTGGCGGCGGAGCGTGTGCGGCCCATCGTCTCGTCGGGCGGCACGAGAATGCTGCGGTTGACCGAGCGGCCGTTTTCCTGGACATAGAGTTCGCAGGTGTCGGTGGCGGTGCTGTCGATGCCGTCGACGCCGAACAGACGCTGCACCAGCCCGCCGGCCTTGGTGCCCTGGAAGGAGACCGAGACCTCCTCCCGCTTGACCATCTCGGCCCACGAAATCTGCAGGGAGATGATCTGGCCGGTCTTGCACTTCACCATGCCGTGGCAGGCGCTCTCGACATCGGTCACGCCCTTGGCGACGTCGGGGATGCCCCACGGGCCCTTGAAGTTCTTGTCGGTGATGAAGTCGTTGAAGGTCTGCGCCAGCACCCACTCCGGCTCGGGGTAACCCATGAAATAGAGGGCGAGGTCGAGCATGTGCACGAGGTCGATGAGCGGACCGCCGCCGGACAGCGCCTTGTTGGTGAACCAGCCACCGAGTCCGGGAATGCCGGTGCGCCGGATCCACTTGGCCTGCGCGGAATTGATCCGGCCGATCTGGCCGGAGTTCACGTACTCCATCATCGCATACGACTCAGGCCGGGCGCGGTTGTTGAAGTTGAACATCAGGGTACGCTTCATCTTCGCCGCGAGGGCGGCCATGGCGGCGGCCTCCTTGTGGCTGATCGCGGGCGGCTTCTCGCAGAAGACGTGCTTGCCGGCCTTGAGGGCCTGCATCGCCACCGGGGCGTGAAACTTGTTGGGCACGATGACCGACACGGCGTCGATCTCGGGGCACTCCTTGAGCATGCGGGCCACATCGCCAAAGGCGTGGGGAATGCCCTCGCGCGCCGCGACCTTCTGGGCCGCGGCCTCGTTGACGTCGGCGACCGCGACGATTTCCGCCCCGGCCGATTTGAAACCGGCCGCGTGATAGCGCAGCATGCCGCCGGCGCCGATGATTCCGATTTTGATGGGCATAAGATGAAGGAGATTAGGGAGGCACTTAACCGAAAGTTAACCGGAGCAAGACAAACGATATCGGAGTTTCGACACAGAGGACCCGGAGAACCAACCCGAGGTCACGGAGCAAGGCATGGAATATTGATCCAAGAATTCTCCGTGGGCTCTGTGCCACCTCCGTGCGCTCTGTGACGAAAATCACTGATTTTCTTTGTCGAAGGCGGCGTCGAAGGCGATCTGGCTGCGGGCGAAGTCGAGCTTGCGCAGGAAGGCGCAGGACTCGGCGGCGCCGTGCTCGCGGTCCATGCGGATGTCCTCCCACTCGACGGAGAGCGGGCCCTGGTAGTTGATGTCATTCAGGGCGACGATGATCTCCTCGAAGTTGATGTCACCGCGGCCCACCGAGCGGAAATCCCAGAAACGACGGGCGTCGCCAAAGTTGGTGTGCCCGCCGAAGACGCCGGCCGTGCCGTCACCGTGGCCCCACCAGACGTCCTTCATGTGCGCGTGGAAAATCCGGGCGCCAAAGGTGCGGATGAACTTAACATAGTCCACGCCCTGGTAGCCGAGGTGTGAGGGGTCGTAGTTGAAACCGAAACGCTTGTGTCCCTTCACGGCGGCGACGGCGCGCTGGGCGCTGGCGATGTCGAAGGCGATCTCGGTCGGGTGGACCTCCAGCGCGAAGTTGGCGTTCTGCTTCTCGAATTCCTCGAGGATCGGGCCGAAGCGCTTGCCGAAGTCGGCGTAGCCGGCATCCCAATAGGCCTGCGACGTCGGCGGGAAGGCATAGATCGAGTGCCAGATGGAGGAACCGGTGAAGCCGTTGACGATGGCCGGGGCCTTGCTGCCCTTGGCGCCGGGCTTGGCGTTGAAGAAGCGGCGGGCGGCCTTGGCCGTGAGCGCCATCTTCTTCGCGGCGCGCTTGCGCACGCCCTCGGGCTCGCCGTCACCCCACACGTCGGGCGGGAGGATGGACTTGTGCCGCTCGTCGATGCGGTCGCAGATGGCCTGGCCGACGAGGTGACTCGAGATGGCGAAGCACGTGAGACCGTTGTCCTTCAGCGTGTCCCACTTCTCCTTGATGTACTTGTCCGACGAGGCGGCCTGATCGACATCGAAGTGGTCGCCCCAGCAGGCGAGTTCGACACCGTCATAGCCGAGGCGCTTGGCCAGCGGCGCGAGCTTGGTGAGAGGCAGGTCGGCCCATTGGCCGGTGAAGAGGGTAATGGAACGAGGCATAGTGGGGAGGAGTTAAGTGACAGCTAACAAGGAACGGGAGAGGAGGGAACAAGGATCAAGGGACAAGTAACAAGAAGTCGAACCGACAAACCCCCGACAACAAGCAACAGTCAACAAGTGGCAAGAACTGGGAATCAGCTCCTGGCACTTGCGACTTGAAACTTGTCACTTCGCCGCGGCTCAATGCGCCGCGGCGGCGGCCGGCTTCTTCTTCAGCACGGCGATGAGAATGAACACGACCGTGAGGATGGCGGGCAGAATCGCGACCTTGCCGAGGGCATCGAGACCGGCGGCGGCCTGGATGGCGGCGAGGGCGTCCCCGGTCGGGGTCATGCCGGCGGTCGTGCGCTCGGCGATGCCCGTGTCGTACCACTTGCCGATGATCGGGAGCACGAAGCTGACGCTCAGCATGCCCGCGCCGCCGATGATCGCCATGCCGAGCGCCCCGGTCTTGGGATAGTTTTCGGCAACAAAGCCGACCATCGTGGGCCAGAAGAAGCACACGCCGAAGGCGAAGACGGTCGCGGCGGCAAACAGCATGTTGCCGCTGGCGTGGCTCATGGCGTAGAGGCCGAGGGTCGAGAGGATGGCGCTCATCACGAGCATGCCGCTCGGCGCGAGCTTGTGCACGAAGGGACCGGCAAACATGCGGCCGACGGCCATGATGCCGTTGATCCAGACGAGTACGAGAATGCCCGAGACGCCGGCGTGAGAAAGGATGTTGGGGATCCACTGGCCGGAGCCGAGCTCGGTGGCCGCGGTCAGGAGCATGCAGACCACCATGAGAATGAAGCCCGGAGCAAAGCAGGCCGCAAACATCGAGCCGGTGGACTCACCGCGCTCCACGCGGGCGGTCTTCGGCATTTCCTGGCTGCCCGTGAAGAACATGAAACCGTAGATGACGAGCGGCAGCAGCATGGTCGCAAACTGCGCCTTCCAACCGAGACCCACCTTGGCGAACAGGAAGGCAAGCAGGCCGCCGATCACGATGCCGCCGGGAAACCACACGTGGAAATGATTGAGCTTCGTGGTCTGGTCCTTGGGATAGAGCGTGGCAATGAGGGGATTGCAGGCCGCCTCGACCGATCCGTTGGCAATACCGAAGAGGAGCGTGCCGCAGAACAGGCTCTTGAAGTCCCAGGCGAAAATGGTGAGCAAGATGCCCGCGAGATGCCCGACGAACGCGAGGCCGAGGATGCGCTTGAAGCCCAGGGCGTCGACGAGCGGACCGCCGATCATCATGGCGAGCGTGAAGCCCCAGAAGGCCGTGCCGTTGACCCAGCCGGCCTGCTCGTTGGTGAGGTTGAACTGGGTGATCCAGTCGCCGGTGGCTCCGCCACGGATGGCGAAACTCATGGCGGTGGTGATCAAGGCGGCGCAACTGGCCGTGAACAGACGGGACGGATTCATGGGTGGTGTGATGGGGGTTGGGGAACGAAAAACGCCGTCATTCAAAGCAATTCTTGCCGGGAATGAACACTAAATTCTTGAGAAGCGTTGTCCTCAATTTGCGCTACACGGTTCGGCCTGCCGGCGTGATCGCAGCCGGCAGCCACGGCGACGGCCGCGCGCTTGGACCATCGCGGACGCTTCACCCGCGCTCCCGGGGATATGCCAACCCGAGGCGCTGCGGATTCTCCGTGGCCGCCGGGGCAACCGCCGTGCCTTGGGTCTTTCCCGGCTCTCGCTCCGTTCTCCCTGCTCCTTGCTGTCCGCAACGACGACTCAAACCAGACCCAGCTTTTCCAACACCTCGCGGGGCGGGCCCTTGAACTCGGGTAGCGGCATGTTGCCGATATAGCCGATGTCCTTCATGCCCTCGGGCGTGGTGTAGAAACCGCCGGCCGTGAGGTCGCGGAACTTGGCGAAAAACTTCGCACCTTGCTTATACTCCGGCTTCGCGTCGGGGGCGTGGCAAAGATCGTCGGCTATGGCGGCCTTCTGCGCCTCGGTGAGATCAGCGAATTTCCGGTCGAAGCGGCGCTGCGCCTCCTCGTCGATCCACCGAAGCCCCTTGAGGACGGTCTCCCGGTCCCCCATTTGGTTCGGGTACGGCGAGCTGATCCACTCATCGATGAAATCATGCACCTTCAGGTCCGCGGCGGAAGGCACGCCGTTTTCGGCGGGAATAATCAGGGCGCACAACGCCGCCGCGGTGCGACGCTGGGCGTCGGTCATCGTCAGCGGCCAGAAATCCCCCGGAGCGTACTCCTTATTGAGCAGTGGGTCCGTGCCATAGCCCTTGGTGGCCGGCACCGCCGCGGCCGCTGGGGAGGCGAACAGCGAACGGTCGGTGACCGCCGCGGCGGCACTCGCGGCGAGCAGCCATTTGATGGCGGTACGGCGGTCGAGACGGGGAAGGTCGGAGGACATGGTGGGTTCTGGGGTCCGGGGTCTGGGGTCTGGGGCGGTGCTTATATCCAGTGAGCAAATTGCGGCAATGGGTCGGGTTTCTGCGGGTGCCGGAATCTCCAGATCCCAGACCCTGGATCCTTTTCCCTCTATAAATTCCCTTTTTTCATCTCCGCCAGCATGTGTTCCCCCGCGCGCCAGGCCAGGGCCATGATGGTGAGCGTGGGATTCTTGTCGGCGTTGCCCACGAAGGGCGCGCCGTCGGTGAGATAAAGATTCGGCACGTCCCAGGTCTGACACCACTGGTTGGTGACGGATTTTCTGGGATCGGCGCCCATGATGGCACCGCCGACCTCGTGGATGATGCGACCACCCTTCTCGATCGGTGAATCTTCCGTGGCCCGTTTGCGGGCGGAGTTGCGACCAAGCACCCGCCCGCCCATGGCCCGGATGATCTCCCCGAAGGTCTCCTCCATGTGCAACGCCTGTTTCAGCTCATGGTCGGACCACTGCCACGTGAAGCGCAGCACCGGGATGCCCCACTTGTCCTTCACGACGGGGTCGAGTTCACAGAAGGAATGTTCGTTGGGGATCATCTCCCCCCGGCCGGAAAAGCCCATGAACGAACCATAATAACGGCGGGCGTCCTCCTTGAACTGCCGGCCGTAGCTGCCGCGCGTGAAACGTTCCAGTCCGCTCCCGGCACCCATGCCGGGCATTCCCGGGCCGCCGCCGTACTCGATGTGGTAGCCGCGCGCAAAGCCCAGGTCGCCGCGCAGCTGCTGTTGATAAAGCCACCAAGGCACGTAGGCGTGCCCGCCACCTGCGCCATCTTCATTCATGGGTGGCAGCGACTCGAGCGCCGGGATCTGGCCGCTGAGACTGGCCCCGACCGTGTCCATGATGTAACGGCCCACGAGGCCGCTGGAATTGGCCAGACCCTGCGGGAAAAGAACCGACTTGGAGTTCAGGAGCAACCGGACGGTCTCCATGCCACTCGCGGCCAGGACGACAATCCGGGCGCGGGCGCGGCGCTCCTTGCCGGTGGTCTTGTCGACGTAGATGACTCCTTCGGCCCGGCCCTGGGTGTTGAGGGTGACCTCACGGGCCATGGCGTTGGTGACGATATCGAGGTTGCCGGTAGCGAGGGCCGGGGGCAGGTGGACCGTGGTCGACTGGTAGTTGGCGCGGATCGCACAGCCACGGCCACACGGCGTCGCCCAGAAACAGGCCGCCCGCTCGCTCATGGCCCGGGCCAGCACGCGCTGGGCCTTCAGGTTGCCGGGATGCAATTTCTTGGGCAGCACGTCGGGATCCTGGCGCTGCGTGAGGACGGCCCGGTGGATCGCGATGGCGGGAATGCCCAGCGACTTCATGTGCTTCTGCGCGAGGCGCTCACCGGTCCGCATGACCGGCGGCGGCTGGAGACAGCCCGCCGGCGAGTCGGGAGTGTTCTCCAGGCCGTTGTTATCCCCATAGACCCCGATGAGCATCTCGACCTTGTCGTACCAAGGCGCGATGTCCTCGTAGGTGAAGGGCCAGTCAAAGCCCAGGCCGTCGCGGCTCTTCGCCTTGAAATCATAGGGCCCGTTGCGCAGGGAGATGCGGCCCCAGTGGTTGGTGCGGCCACCCAGCATGCGCGCCCGCCACCATTCAAACTGGCGCGCGGGGTCCTCGGAGGAATTGGTGTAAGGCTCGTCCGGGACCTGCCAGCCGCCATCCACCGTCGAGTCGTGAAACCCAAAGGGTTTGTCCGGCGTGCCCGCACCCCGGAGCGGCGCCTGCCCGTTGGTCTGGAACATCGGGGTCTCCTTCACCGGGTCGTAGTCGCGCCCGGCCTCCAGCATGAGGACCTTGGCCCCGTCCATCGTGAGCGTGTAGGCGGTCTGGCCGCCGGCCGCGCCGGAGCCGACGACAATCACATCGTAATCGTTCCTAACCTGATCGGGGGTAATGATCGGCATAAGGGGTGGCCGCCGCGCGGGTGCCTCCAACTGAGGCGACGATCCGTGGCATCGCAAGGGGAAAGGTCCGAGGGGAGGGATGATATTCACTCACTCAGTCAACCAGGGTCCGGCTCGCCGGGCATATCCGGCAGCCAGCCGGGGCGCCTGTGCGCCTCCTCGCTGGGTGGCGCGACCCGTTTTCCCCGGGACGCTTCTTGCTCCTTGCTCCCTGCTCCATGCTCCATTTTGTTGTCCCTTCCATGGCCAAAATCGAAGTCAACCAAGTCGCCGAGATCCTCAAGAAGCACAAGCTGGAGCCTTCCATCCTCCGCGAGATCGTCGAGGAGATGAACGAAATCACCCAGCCCGCCGCCGACGATGACATCAAGCCGCCCGCGATGAAGAAACAGTTCGTCGTGCTGCTCTCCGACCCCGAAGGCAAGCTGCCCGCCAAGGACCTCACCGGCTGGGTCGTGCAGATCCCGGAGAATGCCAGCCCCTTCTCCACCACCGACCGCATTTTCAAGGGTGCCTACGATTTCAACGCCTCAAAGAAGGGCCGGCTCCTGCCCGTGAAGTCCGTCGGCGAGGCGCTCGAAAGCGCCAGCGCCAAGTATTTCAAGGAAGCCGAAGTGTGGGTGAAGACGAAGATGCCCGTCGCCGTCGTCGTGACCGATAACGTGCTGCCGAAGGACGAGTTCAAGACCGAGAAGGTCGACCGCCGCCGCAAGCTCGACGAGGAGTGAAATCCCCACAGCCGCGCGAATCTTCCGGATGACCCGCGCATCAGATTGCAGGCGGAACCTACGCGCGCCGCGCCTGCAAAGGCTTCGCTTGCGGTGATGACAATGTGGGAGCGAGCTTGCTCGCGACTCCGAGTGATGGTTGTCGCGAGCAAGCTCGCTCCCACAATTCCAACTCCCGGGAAACAGCTCACTATTCCGAGCTGTACGGGCGCCGCAGATCGGCGCCACCGCCAGCGGCGGTCTGACAAAGTCATTGAAACCCACCCGCGGGTGCGGAAGGGTTAGGCGTGCTTGCTGATCTGCCTGCCAATCTGATGCAACGAATCCCGGCCCGCGTGCGGCCGGTCGTGCTCATCGTCATTCTCGGTCTGGCCGCGGGGCTCGCGGCGGTGCTCTTCCACCTGGCGATCCATCTCGTCTATCACCAGGGACTGGAGCGGCTGACACACCTCTCGACGCAAAACTTCCTCATCAGCAGTTTCTTTCTGATGGCGGGCACCTCGGCGATCTCGGGCTGGCTGCTCACCAAATTCTGTCCCGAAGCGGCGGGCAGCGGTATTCCCCAGGTGAAACTGGCCTTCTGGAAGGATTTTGGCTACATCCCCTGGCGGGTCGTGTGGGTCAAGTTCATCGGCGGCGCCTTGAGCGTGGGCGGTGGCAACAGTCTCGGCCGGGAAGGGCCTTCCGTGCAATTGGCGGGCGGCCTGACCTCGCAGCTCTCGGGCTTGCTCGGCACCGCCAAGCAGGATCGCCGCACCGCCGCGGCCGCCGGATCCGCGGCCGGGCTGGCCGCAGCCTTCAACACCCCGATCGCCGCCGTCACGTTTGTATTGGAGGAGATCATCGGCGACCTGAACAGCCGCATCCTCGGTAGCGTGCTGCTCGCCGCCGTGCTCGGCGCACTCGTGGCGCACGGTATCCTCGGGGAGCAACCGGCCTTCACGCTGCACGGCCAGGGTTCTCCGGGATGGCTGGCCTTCGTGCTCACGCCATTGGTCGCCGCGTTGTCCGCCGTGGCCGGTTGCTGGTTCCAGCAAATGACGATGAACCTGCGTCAGTTCAACCGGCGACCGTGGTCGTTGCCCGCCTGGGTGCGGATCATGATCGGCGGTATCGCCGTGTGGGCCATCGGCTCGGCGGTGTTCATCGGCACGGGGCACACCGGGGTTTTCAGCCTCGGGTACGACGACCTTTCCCTCGCCCTCGACGGCAAGCTGCTCTGGCACATCGCCGCCCTGCTGCTCGTGGCCAAGCTGGCCGCCACCGTGATCTGCTACGGCCTCGGGGCCTGTGGCGGCATCTTTGCCCCCACCCTGTTCTTCGGCGGCATGACCGGAGCCGCGCTCGCGGGCCTCGCCGGGCTCGTCATGCCGCTCACCGGCGCGGACCACGTCACGCTCGCCGTCGTCGGCATGTGCGCCTGCCTCGGTGCGGTGGTGCGCGCGCCCGTGACGGGTATCCTGATCGTGTTCGAGATGACGCACGAATTCGCCCTTGTGCCGGTGCTCGTCATCGGCGCCCTGATCGCCGAGTTTATCAGCCGGAAGATGAACCAGGAGAGTTTCTACGAGGAAATCCTGGCCCAGGACGGACAGCACATGCAGCGCATCGTGCCGCCGCGCAGCCTCCGCAACTGGATGGAACTGCCCTCCGCGCGCATCGCCAATTTCAACCCGTTTGTCGTGACCGACCTCTCGCCCGCCGCCCTGCGCGAGTTTCTCAACGGCCACGCCCACGACCGCTTTCCCGTGGTGGAGGCCGGCCGGCTGACCGGCGTGCTCACCCGCAAGGAGGCCGTCGAGGCGCTGAACGAGGCCCGCGCCCCGGTGCTCGAGCCTGCCGTCACCTGCACCCTGGCCACCTCGGTGCGCGAGGTGGCCACCAAGATCGTGGATTCCCCGAGCGGTCTCATCATCATCCTGGGGAAGAACGGCGGTGTGAACGCCGTGATCACCATGCACGACATCTTGCGCGCGCAGATGAATTTTGCCAACAACCAGCAGGACTGAGTCCTGTTCACTCCACCCATACCATGAGCCTGTTCCCTTCTCCCGCCAGCCCTCACGTGAACTTTGTGCTGAAGCTGCTCCTCGCCTTCGGCACCGGTCTGGCCATCGCCGCCTTACTGTGAAGAATTTCGGCTACGCGCGTGATCCGTTGTGCCTGCTGGCCTGCACGGCCTACGCGCTGAACCGCTGGTGCCTGCCCCCGGCCTGGAAAGGGGTGTTTCTCCACGGCTATTTTGCCGACTGCCTGCTGATCCCCGCCGCCCTGCCCCTCGTGCTGTGGCTGCAATACCGGCTGGGCCTGCGGCCCGCCGCGGACCGCCCGCGCTGGGGCGAGATCCTGCTCCATGCCGCCGCCTGGTCGGTGGCGGCCGAGGTGATCATGCCGCACCTGAGCCGCACGGCCATCGCCGATCCGTGGGACGTGGTCGCCTATGCCGCCGGCGCCGTGGTGTCGGGCCTCGCCTGGGCCCACGCATGAACTTTGACCGGCTGGCGCCGCATTACGACCGGCTGGAAGCCTTCACCGCCGGGTCGCGCCTGCAAACGGTCCGCACCGCCTGGCTCGGGGAGTTGTCCGGTCGGCGACGTATCCTGAGCGTCGGCGAGGGCCACGGCCGTTTCGCCGCGGCCTGCACCGAGCGCTTTCCGGGCGCCGCGCTCACCTGTGTCGAGGCCAGCCCGCGCATGCTGGCCCGGGCCCGCGAACGCACCCGCGGTGCGCCGGGCAACATCACCTGGGTCCAGGCCGATTTTCTCTCGTGGACGCCGCCGAAGGAGCCATTCGACGCAATCGTCACCTGCTTCTTCCTGGACTGCTTTCCGCCCGCCCAGCTCGCCACCGTGGTGGCGAAACTCGCCGGCTGCGCGACGGCCGATGCCGTGTGGCTCGTCGCCGACTTCGCCCTGCCGGCCCGGGGTCCGGCCCGCTGGCGGGCCTTGGCCACCCACGCGCTGATGTATGGATTCTTCCGGCTCGTGACCGCCCTGCCCGCCCGGCACTTTACGGCCCCGGATGCCGAATTGCGCCGGCACGGCTTCCGGCTCGAGCAACGGCGCGCTACAGAATGGGGTCTGCTGCAGTCCGATCTTTGGCGACGCGGGTAAACCCGGTCCTCGCCGCGGGGCGGTTTCTGAACGTATTGTCAGGTTGGACCCGTTGCTCAACGGGAGCGGATTGAGGAAAATCTCCCTTTAAATGAAAAACGACATCCTCAACGCGCAAAGCCCGCTGCCCCGTATCGGCATGGTTTCCACCCATGGCTACGTGGCCGCAGAACCGCCTCTCGGGGCGGCCGACACCGGGGGCCAGGTCGTCTACGTCCTGGAACTCGCCAAGAAACTTGCCCAGCTCGGCTTCGAAGTCGACATCTGGACCCGCCGCTTCGAGGACCAGCCCGAGATGGACTACATGAACGAGCGGGTCCGTGTGATCCGCGTGCCCTGCGGCGGCCCCAAGTTCCTCGATAAGGAATACCTGGTGCGCCATCTGGCGGAGTGGTCGGAAAACGCCCTTCGCTTCATCAAGAAGCACGGCCTGAAATACGAATTCATCAACAGCCATTACTGGGACGCCGGCTATGCCGCGCAGCGCCTGACCGAGGCCATCGATGTGCCGCACGTGCACACCCCGCACTCCCTCGGGCTGTGGAAAAAGCAGCTCATGGAGAAGGATTATCCGGATGACGCCGCGCAATTCGACCTCAAGTACAACTTCACCCAGCGAATCAACGAGGAGACCCAGCTCTTCCGCAATTGCGCGGAAGTCATCGCCACCACGCCCGACCAGCTCGACATGATCGTGAAGGACTACGGCGCCACCCCCGAGCGGGTCCACATGGTGCCGCCCGGATACGACGACAACCGCTTCTACCCGGTCAGCAACTCCTCCCGTGACGCCATCCGGAAACGTCTCGGCTTCGAGGGCAAGGTCGTGCACGCCCTCGGCCGGCTCGCCCGCAACAAGGGTTATGACCTGCTGATCGACGCCTTTTCCGTCGTCGCCCCGCGTGTCCCGGAGTCGATGCTGCATCTGTCCGTCGGCGGCAGCGAACTTAACCCCGACGAGCAGAAGATCTACGACGATCTCGTGGCCCAGGTGGCCCGGCTCGGGCTCAAGGACCGCGTGAAGTTCTCCGGCTTCGTGGCCGACAGCGATCTCGCCGACCACTACCGGGCGGCCGATGTGTTTGTCCTGAGCAGCCGCTATGAACCCTTCGGCATGACCGCCATCGAGGCGATGGCCTGCGGCACACCGACGGTCATCACGACCCACGGCGGCCTGTTTCGCGCCGTCACCTTCGGCCGGCACGCGCTGTACGCCGACACCTTCGACAAGGAGGATCTCGGCATCAGCATCGTGAAGATCCTGCGCCACCCGCGCCTCGCCCACCGCCTGTCGCGCATGGGCGCGCACAAGGCCCGCAGCCTGTTCACCTGGACCGGCATCGCCCAGCAGATCACCAGCCTGATCGAGGAGCGCTCCACCGCCCTCGCCTTCTCCGACAGCGAGTGGGACGAACCCTGGAACGACGGCGACTGAGCCGAAATCGCCTGTTTGTTCCGTCGGAATCGGTCCTGCATCACCGGAGGCGGGATCAATTCCTCTTCACCGGACGAGCCTTTTCTTTACGAGGCCCGGTTTTTCCGTCACTGAATACGCATGCTTTTGCCAGACTGCCTTTCCCAACGTTCAAACCGGCTGCCCGGGCGCGCCTTCCGCGCCCGCCAGGCCCTCGCTCTCCCTCGGTCCATTCGTTCATGCGGAGGCCGCCGCTCATGAGCCAGCCTGTCTCTGCCCGTTCCGTCATCGGTCAGGTCCGCACTTCCTATCCGCGACTGCTGCGCATTCTGGTCCCGTTGGATTTCTCCGGCAAATCCCGCCAAGCGCTGCGCTACGCCATCCCGCTGGCCCAGAAGTTCTCGGCCCGCATCCATCTCGTCCACGTCCTGCCCGAGGCCAAGGTCAGCAAGGAAGAGCTCATCCGCCAACGCCTGACCGCCCTGAAACGCCTGGGCCAGATGGGCGAGCAGTTCCTGCCGCCGCGCCTGCGTGCGGAAAACGCCGTGCTCGTCGGCAAGCCCGCCGAGGAAATCCTGTCTCTCGCGAAAAAGAACAACATCGACCTCATCGTGCTGACCACCAAGGGCAGCAGCGGCCTCAAGCGCGCCCTCATCGGGAGCACGGCCGAGCAGATCATGCGGCAGGCGGCATGTCCGGTGATGTCGCTCCGGCGGAGCTGACGCGCTCCGCGCGGCGGCGGGGCCAGAGATACCACCCGAGCGCGAGCCACAGGATCGCAGCCGGCACCACGCTGCTCCACATCCGCAGCATCGCGCCCATCGGCAGCAGGAAGGTCACGACCTGCCACACCACGGCAGCCGCCAGCACGCGGAGATCGGCCCGATGCTCCGCCCGCGAGGCAGCCCGCCAATCGGCCGGCCACCAACCGAAAGGCCGCACGCGGTCATAGAAATGTCTGAGGGCCGGGTCCGCCACCGGCGCGGTGAGCCAAGCACCCGCGACCGAGGCCGCGGCCGAGACCGCCGCCACCAGGAGGAACTGTTCCGCCTCGTTCCAACCGTCCGGCCTCACCAGGGCAAACCACAGCGACCCGGCAAACCCGCCCGCCACGCCGAAGACGAAGCCGGCGCCGTTGAAACGCGACCAGAACCAACGGAGCGCAAACGGCACGAGAAAGGCGGGAAACAGCAGCATCACAATGCCCACCCATAGCCCCAACACGGAAGTCCCCAGCCACAGCGCCAGACCCAGACCGAGCCCGACCACCAGCGCCGAGGCCGCGTAACCGGCCCAGACGATCTCGCGCAGGCCCGCCTTGGGCCGCAGCGGCTGCCAGATGTCGCGCACCAGGTAGGAAGCGCCGGCGTTGATCGTGCTGTCGAAAGTGGACATGGCCGCGGCGAGCATGGCCGCGATCACCAATCCTTGGACGCCCGGTGGAAAGAAATGCGAGTTCAACACCTGCGGCAGCACGGCCTCGGCCTGCTCGATCGTGTGCACGGGCAGGCCCAGCTTCAGCGCGAGCAGGCAAAACCCGAGCACCATCGGCCAGCGCACGCTGAACAGCAGCAGCCAGAGCAAACCGATCTTGCGGCAATCCTCCTCGTTGCGCGCCGCATAAAAGCGCTGCGCCATGTAGGCCGAGCCCCCGCTGCCGCCCAGCCCTTCAAGCAGGCCCTTGCCGGCCCACACCAGCAAAAATGGCCAGAAGGGAATGTAGGGTGCGAGCCCCGGGTCCGAGGCCTTGGGCCAGAACTGGTTCAACGCCGCCCCCGGCCACGCCGTCAACAGCTCGGGCGTCACCTGTGCCGACGCCACCACCGCCACATACAGCGCAGCCAGCCCGATGATGAGCGTCTGGAAAACGTCCGTCCAGATCACGCCATCCAGTCCGCCGATCAGCGTGTACACGAAGGCGACCAGCGCCACACCCACGGAGCATTGCACCGCGGTGAACGGGAGGAACGTCGTCAGAAACTGTCCGCCGGCCGTCACGAAAAACACGATCATCGCAACGGTGAGCACCACATAGGTCAGCGCCGCCGTCAGGCGCGCCGCGCGGCCCCAGCGTCCGTCCCCGAAGCGCAGCAGCATCCACTCAGCCGTGGTCATCACGCCGGAGCGCCGGTGCCACTTGCCCATGAAGGCCAAAAAGACCGCGATGGGCAGCACCACTCCGCCCCGCAGCTCGATGAAGAGACCGTGCAGCCCGTAGACCGAGATCATCGCCACGATCGCCATCGTGCCCGCGACGTCGAGGTTGCTCGACATGCCCGAGGAACCTAGCGCCCACCACGGCAGGCGGTTGCCGCCGAGAAAATAATCCTCGCTGTTCGTCACCCGACGCCGCGACAGCCAGGCCGCGAACAAAAGCAGAACAGCCAGATACGCGCCGATGATCAGCCAGTCGATCGTATGCATCCAGGTTGTCTTGGCGCGGAAGGCAGTCATTGTCGGGTACATTCACCTGACACACTCGACAGTTTGCCCCGTTTGACGCCGGCGCCTCCCCCCGGCAGAATCACCGAACTACCCATGGCAAACCCACCGGAAAATTCCCTGCCCGTCCGCCTTTTCAGCTCTGATCTGGACGGCACTCTGCTCGGCAACCCCGAGTCCACCGCCCGTTTCAAAGCCGCCTGGAACTCGCTCTCGCCCGAGGCGCGCCCGCTGCTCGTGTACAACAGCGGGAGACTGGTGGACGACCTGCGCCAGTTTGTGACCAAAGGCATCCTGCCGGAGGCGGACTTCTACATCGGCGGCGTCGGGACCCAGGTCTTTGACGTGAAGGCCGGCCACATGCTCGGGGAATTCCAGGAACACCTCGCCAGGGACTGGGATCTGGCCCGCGTGCGCGAGATCGTCGGCAGCTACCCGGGCGTCAAGCCGCAGCCCGATGAATTCCAGCACGATTTCAAATCGAGCTGGTTCTTTGAGCGCGCCCCGCGCGGCGCGATCCGCGAGCTGCGCCAGCGGCTGACCGCCGCCGGGCTCGCGATCAACGTCGTCTACTCGAGTTCCCGCGACCTCGACATCCTGCCCCGCCACGCCACCAAGGCCGGCGCCCTGGGCTGGCTCTGTGAACGCATCGGCGTGCCGCTGGACACCGTGCTGGTCGCCGGCGACACCGGCAACGACGCATCGATGTTCCGCCTGCCCGGCGTGCGCGGCATCATCGTCGAGAACGCCCTGCCCGAACTTTACGAGGCCACGGTCGACGTGCCCACCTACAGCTCGCGCCAGATCATCGCCGACGGCGTGCTCGACGGCCTCTGCCATTACGGCGTGGTGTGCGTGCTGCCCGACAAGGAGCAGACGCGCCAGCAGCAACACGACATGTCCCCGGGTTTCCGCATGCTTTTCTCCGGCACCAAGCTGGGTTCGCTGACCGAAAAGGAGCGGAACTACCTGTCCACCGCCTACGACAAGGCCCTGGTCGCCCTGCGCAAGAACATCACCCCGCTGGGCTTCTCCGCCTGCTCGCTCACCGACAACAAGGTCACCGGCACCGACGTGAACTACCGCAGCGTCTGGGCGCGCGACGGCGCGATCACGGTCTGGAGCACGCTGCACATCGAGGACGAGGACGTCCGGGCCGCGCAGCTCGCCACCCTGGAGACCCTGCTCAACGCCTCCTCCCCGACCGGCCAGATCCCGGCCAACGTCCGCATCGACGACGGCATGCCGGACTACTCCGGCGTCGGCAACATCGCCTCCATCGACAGCGGCCTGTGGCTCATCATCGCCATCTACAACTACGCGTCACGCACCGGCGACCACTCCCTGCTGTACCGGCACGCCAGCCGTCTGCAGTCGATCATGAACTGGCTCAGTGCGCAGGACTCGAACAACGATGGCCTGCTCGAGATCCCCGAAGCCGGCGATTGGACCGACCTTTTCGGTCGCAGCTACAACGTCCTTTACGACGAGGTGCTCTGGTATCGCACGAACGTGTGCTACGGCCGCATCCTCGAGCTCATGGGCCAGTTCGAACAGGCCGCCGACTATCTCCGCTGGTCGCAGCGGATCCGCACGCGACTGCTGGACATCTTCTGGCCCACGACCCAGGAGAATGACGCCATCCCGCGGCAGAACCGCTTCGCTGACCGGCAGACCGGCCTTGGCGACACGCAGTACCTGCTGGCCGAGATCACGCCCTTCTCCTTCAACTGGCGCTGCGACACCTACGGCAACATCCTCGCGTTCCTGATGAACGTGCTCGACGTGGACCGCGCGCGCACCGCCTTCCGCTTCATGTGGGGCGTCGGCGTCAACCAGCCCTGGCCCGTGACCAATCTCTATCCCGTGGTGCAGGCGGGCGATCCCGACTGGCGCGCCTATTACACGGTCAATCTGCTGAACCTCCCGCATCATTATCACAACGGCGGCATTTGGCCGCTCGTCGGCGGTATGTGGGTGCGATTCATCCAGCGCCTGGGCTTCCACGAGGTGGCTTGCCGCGAACTGGTGCGCCTGGCGCAGCTGAACGAACTCGGCCGTGACCAGGAATGGGAATTCAACGAATGGGCCCACGGCCAGACCGGCCGGCCGATGGGCAAGGCCTTCCAGGCCTGGAGCGCGGCCTCGTTCCTCCGCGCCTGCCATGAAGTCGGCGCCGGTCTGGGGCCTTCCGAACATGAATGAGCCCGCGCCCATCGTCGCCTGCTTCGGGGAGACCCTCTGGGATTTCCTCCCACGCGGGGCGTTCCCGGGCGGCGCCCCGTTCAATGTCGCGTACCACCTGCACCGCCTCGGCCTGCAGGCGCACCTGGTCAGCGCCGTCGGCCAGGATCTGCTGGGGGACGATTTGCTGCGGCGCATGAAAGACTGGGGTCTGGACACGACCGGGGTCTCGCGTCGCCTCGGGTTGCCGACCGGCTACGTCCGCGCCCTCCTCGATGCGGCCGGCAGCGCGCACTACGAAATCGCGACGGAGGTCGCCTGGGACCAGATCATCCCGGGCGAAGACAGCACCCGCGCGGTCTTCGGCGCCGGCGCGCTGGTGTTCGGCACCCTTGCCCAGCGCTCCGCCGTCAACCGGGCCTCCCTCGACCGGCTGCTGGCCGTGCTGCCCGCGGGAGCGCTGCGCGTGCTGGATGTCAATCTGCGCGCACCCCACGACGACATTGAGTTTGTGCGCGATTGTGCGCGACGCGCCTCGCTCCTGAAACTCAACTCCGACGAAGCCGCCCGGTTGAACCATGCCCGGCCCGGGGAAGGTCGCGATGAGGACCATGCCCGCAGCCTGGCCCGGGACTGCGGTTGCGCGCTGGTCTGCATCACCGCCGGCGAAAAGGGCGCGGGTATTCTGGCTGAGGACACGTGGCACCCGGCGCCCACCCCTTCCGTGACCGTGCGGGATACGGTGGGAGCGGGCGACGCCTTCACGGCCGGCCTGCTCGCGGGCCTGCTGCTGCACCGGGAAACGCCGGCGAACGCCTTGCAGCGCGCCTCCCGGATGGGCGCATTTGTTGCGTCGCAAGACGGGGCCACTCCTGCTTACTCAGTGAACGAAGCCGGCCAACCCACCCTCTCCCCATGATCTTGCCCGCCTTGCCTGTCGCCTACGTGCTCGCCGAGTTTGATCTCACCTCCTGGCTGGATTTTCCGCTGGTCAAGATGGGCAACGCCGCCTTCACCCCGCTGCTGTTGTTGAAGATCATGGGCTGGGTGATCGGCCTCGTCGTCTGCAACAGCCTGCTGCGGCGCCTGGTGATCCAGCGCCTGCTGGCCCGCACCCGCTTCGACCCCGGCCTGCGTTTCGCCATCAGCCGGATCTTCGGTTATCTCTTCCTGATCTTGGGCACCTACATCGCCCTGCTCGTGAACGGCATCGACCTGAGTTCGCTCGCGGTGATCGCCGGCGCCCTCGGCATCGGTCTCGGTTTCGGCCTCCAAAACATCGTCAGCAATTTCGTCAGCGGCATCATCTTGCTGGCGGAGCGGCCCGTCTCGATCGGCGACCGGATCGAGGTGGCCGGCGTCGCCGGTCAGGTGAAACAGATCAACCTGCGCAGCACCACGGTGGTGACGAACGACAACATCTCCATCATCGTGCCAAACTCCGACCTGGTCACCAGCACCGTCACCAACTGGAGTCACAGCGATCCCCGCGTGCGCCTCCGCCTGCCGGTCGGGGTGGCCTACGGCACCGATCCGGAGAAAGTCCGCAAGGTGCTGACCGACGTGGCGAACAATCATCCCGACATCCTCAAGGAACCCGCCACCGCGGTCTTCTTCGACAGCTTCGGGGACAGCTCCCTGAACTTTGAACTCGCTGTGTAGACGACGAACCGCGCGCACAATCCGCGGCGTTTCCGGAGCGAGCTCAATTTCGCGATAGAAAAGGCGCTGCGACTAAACAACATTGAGATCCCCTTCCCGCAGCGTGTCGTGCATCTGCGCCCGCCGCCGACCGGAGCCTAGGCAAGATTTTTGCAGGAAATTCTGGCGCAGGCCTTCCCTTCCGCGATGGGAGCTGGTAGGATTTAACCATGCCCAAGCCAAAAGCTTCCGTTCTCATCCGTCAGGCCACGCGGGCCGACATTCCCCATTTGATTGAGCTCAACCGCGCGGCGTATCCGACCCTCGCCCAGGAAAATATCGTGTGGGGTGAAGCCCACCTGCTGAGCCACCAGCGGATCTTTCCGCAGGGCCAATTGGTCGCAGAACACAAGGGCCGCCTCATCGGGGCCGCCTCGTCTTTGCTCGTCAACCTCGGGCCTGATCCGTTGCGCCATCATACCTGGTCCGGCATCACGGACAGCGGTTACTTCACCTCGCATGAACCGAGTGCCGACACGCTTTACGGCGCCGATGTCTACGTGCATCCCGATGCCCGCGGGCTCGGCGCCGGGGCCGCGCTCTACGAGGGCCGTCGCCAGCTTTGCCGCCGCCTGAACAAGCGCCGCATCCTCGCCGGCGGCCGTCTCTGGAACTACCAGGATCACGCCGACAAGATGTCGGCCGAGGAATACGCCCAGCGCGTCGCCGACGGCGAGTTGCGCGACCTCGTGCTCAGTTTCCAGTTGCGCGAGGGCTTCGTCTTGCGCGGCGTCATGAAGAACTACCTGCGCGATCCGCACAGCCTGAACCACGCCAGCCTGATCGAATGGCTGAATCCCGACTACAAGCCGGCCAGCGGCGGCCAGCGCAAGGTCCGCATCGCCTGCGTGCAATATCAGATGCGCAAGACGAAGTCCTTTGCCGATTTTGCCAAGCAGGTCGCCTACTTCGTCGACGTCGCGGCCGACTACGAGGCCGACTTTGTCCTCCTGCCCGAGTTCTTCTCCGTGCAACTGCTCTCGCATCTCGACGCCCGCACCCCGTTGGAGGGCATCCGCCAGCTCGCCGGGCTGAGCGACAAGTTCATCGAGACCATGGCGAAGCTGGCCAAAAAATACGGGATCACGCTGATCGCCGGCAGTCATCCGGTCATGGACGGCAAACGCCTCGTGAACCGCTGCCACGTGTGCCTCCCGAACGGGCAGGTCGTGAGCCAGGACAAACTGCACATCACCCCCAACGAACGCAATTGGTGGGGCATCAACGGCGGCCGGGAGCTCTCCGCCATCGAGACGCCCAAGGCCAAGATCGGCGTGCTGATCTGCTACGACGTGGAATTCCCTGAGGCCGCGCGGCATCTCGCCGACGAGGGCGCGGAGATCATCTTCGTCCCGTTCTGCACCGACAACCGCCAGGGTTACCTGCGCGTGCGCTACTGCGCCCAGGCCCGCGCGATCGAGAATCAGGTTTATGTGGCGTTGGCCGGCAACACCGGCAATCTGCCCGACGTGACCAACATGGACATCCAGTACTCGCAGTCCGCGGTCTTCACCCCCTCGGATTTCGCCTTTGCCCGGGATGGCATCGCCGCCGAGTCCGAGGCAAACGAGGAGACGGTGCTGATCTGCGACGTCGACCTCGACGACCTCACGCAGGCCCGCAGCGCCGGCACGGTCACCCCGCGCCTGGATCGCCGCACCGACCTCTTCAAGATCGTCACTTCGCTGTCACCCGAGGTCGCCCCGACCGTGAGCCCGAACGGCGGCCCGCTGGGCGACCAGCCTTCGGCGACCGTCGGGCTGCCCCCGGCCAATTGATTTCCCAATGAAAATCAAAACCATGCTGGGCCTGATGGTGCTCCTGCTGATCGTGCTCTTCAGCCTGCAAAACGCCGGCGCCGTCACGATCCGCTTCCTGTTCTGGCACTTCACCCTCTCGCAGGCCCTGGTGATTTTGCTCACCGCCGTGAGCAGCGCCTTTGCCGGGTTTGTGCTAGGATCGCTGGGCAGCTGGACCGGCAAAAGCCCCCGCTTGTAAGCACAGGCCCCCTGTGAACAACCGCCCTTTCGCCAACATCAAGTGGTTGTCGGCATTCCAGCCGCAGCGGAGTGACCCCGACCTGCGACCGGTGCCGCTGGGCTTCCTCGCGCTCATCGCGCTGGGCGGGGCTCTCCTCATGCTGCCCATCGCCCATGCCCCCGGCGTCACGCTCAAGTGGGTGGATTCCTTCTTCCTCTCCACCTCCGCGGTGTGCGTGACCGGCTTGAGCACCGTCAACGTCGCCGAAAGCTTCAGCGGTTTCGGCCAGGTGGTGATTCTGGCCCTGATCCAGCTCGGCGGCCTGGGCATCGTGACGGCCAGTCTGGCACTCGTGATGCTCAGCGGCGACCGCCTGTCTCTCGCCCATGAGAGCGCGGTCGCCGCCACCATCGGCCGGCTGCAACGCGCCCAGCCGGCGGAGCTCTTCCGCTACAGCTGCCTGGTGGTCGCGCTGTGCGAAGCCGCCGGGGCGACCAGCCTCTACACGCGGCTGCAATCCCTCAACCCCGACGCCGATGCCCTGCAACTGGTGTGGCAGGCCGTGTTTCATTCCATCAGCGGCTTCTGCAACGCCGGCATTTCCATCTTTCCCGAGGGTCTGGTGCGGTGGCGTGGCGACGCCGTGCTGCTCGGCATCATGGACCTGCTGGTCATCACCGGCGGCATCGGTCTGCTGAGCCTGATCAATCTCCGCTACTACTATTTCTGGCGCCGCGACACCCGCCGGCGCGGGCGGATGGCGCTGCAGACCAAGATCGCGGCCAACGTCTCCCTGATCTTGATCGTGGCCGGCACCCTCGTGACCCTGCTATTCGAGTGGCATCACACCCTCGCCGGCCAGTCGATCGCGAACAAGTTTTCCTGGGCCGCGTTCCACTCCGTCATGACGCGCACCGCCGGATTCAACACCGTGGACCTGGCCATGATGCAACCCGCCACCCTGCTCTTTAGCATGGTGCTGATGTTCATCGGGGGTTCCCCGGGCTCGATGGCCGGCGGCATCAAGACCGTCACCCTCGCCGTGCTCTTTGGCACGGCCCGCGCCGCCCTGCTCCGTCAGGAAACCGTCCAGATCCACAACCGGCGCATCAGCCCGCGCGCCTCGGGCATTGCGCTGATGCTTTTGATGCTGGCCGGTGCGACCGTCATGCTCGGCACCGGCTGCCTCATGATCACGGAATTGCAGAATCCCGCCGCCAACATGTCCGACGGGTGGCTCGGCCTGATGTTTGAGGCGGTCTCCGCCTTTGGCACCGTGGGGCTCAGCACCGGGGTGACCGCCCTGCTCACCAGCGGGGGCAAGGTCGTCATCATGCTGCTGATGTTCCTCGGACGCGTGGGTCCGCTTGTGCTGGCGGTTTATCTGGCCCGGCCCGTGCACCCCTGGCATATTCGCTATCCCGAGGAGGACGTCTCCCTCGGCTGACCCTTTCCTACCATGGCAAAACGCATCTTCATCCTCGGTGGCGGCCGCTTCGGCGTGCATCTGGCCACCCGCCTCTGTGAATTCGGTTGCGAGGTCGTCATCGCCGACGACAACGCGGAACGCGTGAAGGACCTCGCGGCCGACGGTTTCCACGCGATCGAAATGGACGCCAACGACGAGACGGCCCTGAAGGACTCCGGCGCACTCACCGCCGACGTCACGGTGGTTGCGATCGGCGAGAACATGCAGGCCAGCATTCTGGCCACCTTGCTGCTCAAGCAAATGCAGGCCAAGAACGTGGTCGCCCGGGCTCTCGACCTGAAGCACGCCCAGGTGCTGGAACGACTGGGCGCTGACGAAGTCATTCTGCCGATCCGTGACATGGCCTACCGGCTGGCCGAACGGCTCCGCGACGACGCCGAGGGCGAGCGGCACCCGATCGCCGGCGCCTACCTGCTCGCCGAGACCACGCTCGGGCCGAAACTGGACGGCAAGACCTACGATCTCGCCCAATTTCGCGAGGAGTTTGATCTCAATCCCGTGTTGCTGAAACAGGCCGACGGCAACCGCGCCGTGATCCGGGAGATCAAAGGCAAGATCACCCTGCATGCCGGCGACGGCCTGTGGCTGGTCGGCACCCGGGAGGCCTTGGGCAGCTTCGAGAGCGAATACGGTCCGGAAGATTAGGTCGGGGATCCGGGTCAGGCACCGTCCGCCACCGGCACCATAACGTCCCTTTACTGACAGACAGCCGCTCCTACTCGGCGTCTTTCTTCCTTTCCTCGTCCCGGCGACGGAACCGTTCCTCCCACATCATCTCCACCGCGCGCCGGCTGCCGAGACCGAAGGCCAGCGCCAGGCTCACAGCCAGGGCTCCGATCGTGATCAGGAAGGCGCCCGTCACGATCGCCACGGCAATCTTGAGCTGCACCAGCACGATGGCCACGGTCACGAGCAAAATGGTGGCCCGGACCAGGCGGGCCACGAACTGGGCGCGGCTGAACTGTTCCTGATGCAGCGCCCGCTGCACCGCCCGCGACACCGCGGCCGCCACGCCGGAGCCGATCAGCAAAATGATCAACGCGGTAAAGAACTGCGGCACCAGCAGGACGGCCCGCTCCAGCAACCGGGAGAGCATCGAGAGCTTCCAGATGTCCACGGCGCTGTCCAAGAAGATCACGAAGATCATCACGCCAAAGAGGGTGCCGACCATCTCAAAGAGCGAGTGGCGCACATCGCCCTTCTCGAAGGCCCGGCCCCAGCCCAGGCGCGAGGCCACGCGATCAAGGCGCAGCAAAATCAGCAGGCGCACCACGATCTTGTTGCCCACCCAGCCAACCACGAGTCCCAGCAAAAGGACCAGCAGCCCGGCCACCAAGGTGGGTAGGTAACCCACGAGACTGGCGAAGAGGTCACGAACGGATTCAAGGGGCATGTCTTTCATGATGAATAGGGGTCAGGACCACCAGCGTTTCGGTTCGGTGGCCATCTCGTACACGGTCAGCACCGGACGGCTGGTGCGGTCGGCGAGTTCCAGGGGTGGGGCATAGCCGAGCAATTGTTCCAACATGCCGGCCTCGGTGCCGCCGACCACGATCACGTCGGCTCCCTCCGAGTGGCGCAACAGGCCCGAGACAATATCACCGGCCTGCACGACCTGCTGGCCGGCGGGCGGACAGTGTTCACCGAGATCCTGGGCCATTTCCTCGCGGGCGGCGGCGATCCGCTCGGGACCGGCATCGAAGGGCAGCACATGGACGGCGTGGATGTTCGTGGTGCCGAGTCCGCCAAACGCGGTGGCCAGGTCCGCCGTCAGCTCGGAGTTGGGCCCGCGTTCGAAAGCCAGGAGCACGGTCTCGATCTTCTTCGGCCACTGTTCCGCGGTCACGACCACGACCTGAACAGGGACCTCGCGCACCACCCGGTCGACAATCGTGGCGGCGAACCGGCCAAGGACGCCCACCCGGCGCGGCCGGCCCATGACGATCAGGTTGCAGCTCTCCTCCTGGGCGGTCTCGGAGATGCCGTAGGAGATGCGGTGGGAAATCTTCACGACGACCTTCACCGGCATGCCCTCGGCCCGCAGTTCGGCGGCCAGACTATCGAGCATGTCCTTGACCTCACGGGCGCGGCCCACGCCCTGGGCCAGCAGGTCCCGATCAGGCACCTCAACCACCGAGAGAATGATGAGCTCGCCATCGTAGTGCCGGGCCACATTCGCGGCCGCTTGCAAGGTGGTGGCGGCATGGTTCGCATGACCGATGCACGTCAGGATGCGGTACTCCCGCCGCTCGGCCGCCTCCCGGCGGGCAACCAGCTGGGCGAAGGCTCGGTCCCGCTTGCGCGAGTAGGTGTAGAACACCACGAGCCCGAGGCCGATCCACACCGCGGCACTCGCCCAAGCCTGCGGGCTGTAGAAGAAGAGGAACACGGCGAGCGCCAGCTGCAGCAGAATGCCCAGCACCGGAATGAGCGGGACGAGCGGCACCCGGAAACCGCGGATCAGCTCGGGCTGCTTCTTGCGCAAGGTGATCAGCGCGGCCTGCACCTGGATGAACAGGAGCAGGAACATGATATTGGCTGCGCTCGCGACGACCTCGATCGGCAGGGACACGGCGATCAGCGCGCTCAACACGCCCGAGACCAGAATCGACCAGTGCGGCGTCTTGCGCTTGGGGTGGATGCTGCCGAGCCAAGCCGGCAGATTGCGGTCGCGGCCCATGGCGAAGGACACCCGTGAGGAGGAATAGATCGTGGCGTTCAGCGCGCTAACCGTGGAGAACAGACCGCCGATCAGGAGCAGAATCCCGCCTCCCTTGAAAAACGTCTTGGCTACGTCAACCAGGGCGGTTTCCTTCAACCGGCCCAGGTACTGCCAGCTGGGTTCGCCCGCCGGAGCCACCGCGCCCAGGGCGACAAACGCTACCAACAGGTAGATCGGCACGACGATGGCCAGGGAGAGAAAGATGGCCTTCGGAACATTCTTCTCGGGTTCGCGCACCTCCTCGCTGCACTGGGCGATGATCTCATAGCCCTCAAACGCGATGAAGGTCAGCCCCATCGCGATGAACACGTGGCCGAAGCCGTTCGGCATGAAGTCGACCGTGAAAGTTTCCTGCCAGTCGGGCCGGTGCAACGTGGCCCAGATGCCGAAGCCGACGAACACGGCCAGCAGAACAATCTTGGCCATCGTCACAAAGTTGCCCGCGCTGCCCGCCTCCGAGGCGCCCCGGTAGTTGATGAAGGAAAAAAGCGCCACCACACTGAGCGCCAGCCACTGCTCCAACGGCAGCAGCGGCAGCGTCAGATGCTCGAGTCCCAGCAACGGCAGGCATTCCTTGCCATAGGCGCCGAAGCCCAGGGCGTAGAGCGAGCAGGCCACGATGTATGCGAACCACGACATCCAGCCGCTCATGAAGCCGTGGGGATCCTTCAGGCCGGTCTTCACGTAGAGATAGCCGCCGCCCGCACTGTGAAACGCCGAGCCAAGCTCGGCATAGGCGGCAGCGGCAAACAGCGTGACGATGCCGTTGAGCAAGAAGACCAGCAGCAGCGCCGGCCCGGCCACGCCGGCGGCGATACCCGTCAGCACGAAAATGCCGGCGCCGATCATCGCCCCGACACCGATCATGGTGATATCGATCAGCCGCATTTCGCGGCTCAGGCGGACTTCGGATGAGGGTGAAGGCACGGGAGGTAAGGAGATTGCAGCTTACGACACCAACGGGCGTTCGCAGGGGCGGGGAACGCGTAGAGGTTACAATGCCCACCCGGCCGGTCGCAACGTTGAATCTCGCGGGAGATCAGTGACCGGTCCCGCCGGTCTCTCCGCCATCCTTGGCCAGGCGCTCGGCCGGCAGCGCAAGTACGGCAATCAGCGTGACCAAGAGTCCTGTGATCAGCAGCCAGGTCGCCATCTTCGGCGATCCCGCGGTCAGGAGGGAATTGGCCGCCAGTGCCACCAAGGTGAAATTCGGACAGAGCAGGAGATACGCATTCGTGTCGCCGCCGGTGGGCGCCACGTAGCGGTGCAAGAGGTGCCGGTACGCGATGATCAGGGCCGCGGCGGCCAGGGCAATCGCCGCCGTCCGCGAATACAGCGCGGCCAGCGGCAGCTGTGTGCCCAGTGCGGTGAAAAACAACGGAATCAGAAAACGATGGCTGATCGGGGCCATGTAGTCCTCCAGATTCCGGCCGTCATGCCGCACCCGGCTGGAAAAGAGACCGAGGAAAAATGCGGTCTTGGGCCCGGACAAACCCAAGCGTTCCCCGACCGCGCAGACTCCCAGCACGAGGAGTGCGACCAGGTGAAGACGCCAGTGCGTCGTGCGCTCCAGCACGCTTTGCAGCAGCTTGGACACCTGTACCGCCATCCGGCTGCAGGCGTAGACCACGAGGGCCATCCCGGCGAGCTTCAGGCCGAAGAGCCAGGTTGGCGCCCGGCCCAGCACGGCGGTTTCCACCGCCAGCAGAACGACCGCGAGCATTTCCAGCAGCACCATGACCTGGAGCACAAACGGCCGCGCCTTCGCATCCAGGCCCGGGTACTTCTTCCACGCCCCGTGGGTCATGCCCACCGAACAGGCGCTCAACGCAGCGGCGGCCACGAACGACTCCAACCACGGCAGGCCGGCCAGCCGGGCGACCGCCAGCAGGACCGGGTACTGCGGCAGCACCCACCGCAACATGTACCAACCCGGCCGCCGGAGCTGGTGCCATTCCGGCAGGTCGATTTCCAAGCCGACCTCGAAGAGCAGGAGCACAAACCCGATCTGACCGGCTTCCATGATCATCGAATTCACCTCCGGACGCATGATCGGCCCGAGCACGAGCCCGAAACAGACAAAGGCCGGAAAGGCCAGCGCCGGGCGGCCCAACCACGCGCACGCGTCAGGCACCGCCATGGACAGAAGCAGAAGAATTACGAGCAGCTCGATGCTGGTCATGACGAGCCAGCGTCCGGAAGGATCACGCTGAAGCAACTCCCTTTCGGCTCGGCGGGGACGTATTCGAGACGCCCCCCCATCACCCGCAGATACGCCTTGGTGATGGCCAGACCGAGACCAAAGCCACCCTTCTCGCGCACCCGGGAATCATCCACGCGATAAAAACGGTCGGCCAGATGCCGGGCATGTCCGGAGGGAATGCCCGGGCCTTCGTCCGCGACAGAAATCCGGCACTCGCTGCCTGCCGTGGCAACCGTGATGCGGATCGTGCTGCCCTGCGGGCTGTACTTGGTGGCGTTGTCCACGAGATTCTGCAGAACCTGCCGCAACAGCACCGGATCCGCCCGCACAGTGCACGCCGTGGTGGTGGTGACGATCTGCTGGTTGTTGATCTCGGCCAGAATTCCCAGGTCGCTCACACAGTTCCGGACAAACCGGTCAAGCGCCAGGCTCTCGCAATGGAGGTGCCTGACCCCTCCCTCCGCACTGGCCAGCTCGAGCAGCCGCTCGACCAGCTGCTGCAGGCGCTGTGCCTCTTCCAACATGCTGCCGATGATCTCCTGATACTCCTCCACCGTGCGGCTGCGACGCAGGCCGACCTCGCCCACGCTGCGCAGGGTCGTCAGCGGCGTGCGCAGCTCATGCGAGGCGTCGGCCACAAAACGGTCCAGCGTCTTGAAGGAGTCTTCCAAACGGCTGAGGGTGGAATTGAAGGCGGCAGCCAGCCGCCCCAGCTCGGCATCGCTGCCTTCCGGCAGCCGCTGGCTGAGATTCCTGATCGAGATGCCTTCCGCCTGGCGCACCATCAATTCGAGCGGCTTGAGCCAGCGACGGGTGATGAAATAGCCTCCGGCGACCAGCAGGCCCACCACCAGCGGCAGCGCCACCATCATGATGGCCAGCAACGAGCCCAGAGCTTCCCCGGCCGGCTCATGGATGCGCATCACGCGGATCATCCACGGCCTGCCCTGGACCGGGAACGGCGCGGACAATGATCGCAGTCTGATATCCTGCGAAATCCGGAAAACAGAAACGGTTTCCGAGCCGGGCACCGGTGCCGCCGGCAACCGGTCCAACCGGTTCTCCGTGAATGGCCACAGCCGCCGCACCAACCGCCCTTGTTCATCCCACAATTCGAACCAGGGATCATGGGCGTCCCACAGCTCGTTGGCCGGAATCACCTCGCCATCCCATCGCAACACCAGGTCGGGACCGATGGAGAGGTGTTCATGGATGGTCTGCAGGTCCGTCTGCAGATTTTTTGCCAGGGGCTGCGCCATCCGCTGGGCGACGAAAAAATAGAGCGTGGCGCTGAAAGCCGCGAGGAGCACCGCGCCACCCAGCGAATACCACAGCGCGAGCCGGAACCGCAGGGTGCGCTGCTGCCACCAGGCGCTCATGCGGACTCGGGACCGAGCCGGTAACCGATGCCTCTCACCGTGTGGATGAGCGGTTGCGCGCCTTCCTCGTCGATCTTTCGGCGCAGCCGCATCATCTGCACGTCGATCACGTTGTCCAGCGAGGTGAAGCGACGGGTCTGCTTCCAGACGTCCCGCTCCAGCATTTCCCGGCTCACGTTCTGACCCTGGTAACGCATGAGGTATTCCAGGATATCCACCTCGCGGGGCGTGAGGGAAATCTCCTTGCCGCCGCGCATGGCCACGCGGGTCCGCGCATCCAGCTGAAGGTCGCCGCACGTGAGTGCCTGGCTGGTGCTCAGCACCGGCCGTCGGAGCAAGGCGCGGCAGCGGGCCAGCAGCTCCGCATAGGCAAAGGGTTTGGCCAAATAGTCGTCGGCGCCGCTTTCCAGGCCGGCCACCCGATCATCGAGCGAACCGCGGGCCGTCAGGAGCAGAACCGGCACCTGGTTGCCGCGGGAGCGAACCTGCTGCAGCACCTCCATGCCGTCACGTCCGGGCAACATCCAGTCCAGGATCAGCAGATCAAAGGTATCCTTCTCCAGCGCAGCCAGGGCCGCGTCGCCATCTTCGGCGGTCGTGATTCGCCAGTCCTCCAGACGCAATCCTTCCGCGAGCGACTCGCGGGTCTTTTGCTCGTCCTCGACGACGAGCAGATGCGGAATGGAGGCGGCGGACATATCGTCGTTGGACGCTGGATGGTTCGGCATATGTGATTCCTTTTTGTTAATCCTGACAACGACGAACCGTCCTCCGGGAGCTCAGGCCCGGAGTCGAAGACGACGCCACCATCCCGCGGCCATCAGGAGGCCTAGCAGACCGGCACCATAAACCGCCGGCTCAGGAACCGGCGTGATTTGGTTATCGTACGACTGCCACTTGGTGTCGCCCGGAGTCCAACCTTGAAAGGTGATTTGATTGAGCGGAGACGAACCTTGGGCATAGGGCGTCTGGCTGTAGAAATAATCGGACGCATCGGCCCATGACTGGACGGAAAGGCCGAGACCGCTGCCGGCGAAACCCACAGAATCGACGCCCAGCACCGAGTCGAGACCACCGGGACCGAAATCGATGAGGGAGTTGTCCGTCACCGTGACGGCACCGAGCGTGAGGCTGTGACCGGCCAGCAACAGCGACCCGCCATCAAGGACCAGGTTAAGTCCGGAGTTATTGAAATCGGCGCCGAGCGCAAAGGTCGCTCCGGCCCGGATGATCAAGGTGCCGCTGCCCGCAAAGTCGCCGGCGAAGGTGCTGGTGCCGGCACCCAGGGCGAGCGTGCCGCCGCTGCCAAAATCCACTGTGCCCGTCCCGGAAAGTTGGGCGATGGTCTCGCTCAGCGAATTCAGCCGCAGGCTCGCGCCCGAGGAAATATCGACGCTGCTGTTGTTGGCAAAAACCTCGGCGGCCTGCAGCACAATGGCACCCGCCTCGATGGCCGTGAGCCCTGCATAGGTATTGGATCCGGCCAGGTTCAGATCGGCACTTCCCTGCTTGGTCAGGGTGCCGTTGCCGGTCGCGATATTGCCCGTGACCGTGATGGTGCTGGCGGTTGAGAAGGTCAGGTCGCGGTTGTTGCCGGTCAGGTCAGAACTCAACGTGAGCGTCCCCGTCCCGACCGTGGCAATCGTGGCGTCGCTCTGGAACTGCAACGTGGCGATGCTGATCAGCTGGTCGGTGGCGGAGAGACTCTGAATGAAGCCGGTCGAGCCGCTGCCGATGAGGAGGGTGCGGGCGCCGTTGTCGTCCCCGACGTTGTAGCTGCTCGCGTCGGAACTGAACTGAATGCCCCGGATGGAGTAACCATTGGCGTTGAGCTCCGGATTCAGCTGGCTGCCCGTGCCAAACTCGGCGATCTCGTTGCTGTTGTTGGGGCGGTTGCCCGACCAGTTGGCGTTGCGGCTCCAGCGCTGATCCCCGTTGCTTTGCCAGGTGCGCACCGGCTGCGCACCGGTGCTCCCCACCAGGGCAAAAATGGCCGCAAAAAACAGCATGGCGCGCATGAGAAGGATCATCGTCTCATTCCGCGCTTACTCAACGGCAGCAAGCTGACTATTTGGTCAGGGTAATCGATCCCGAAACGATAACATCCCTCTCCGTTTCAACGTATTCCAAACTGATCAGGCTTCAGTCCGCGCGCGCGAAGAGCCTCGGCCAGGGCCGCTTGGTCCAGCTTCGCCCCGGTCGTCACGCCCGACCGGGAAAACCAGCCCTGATTCATCTCCAACGCATATTGCATCCGACCACGCGAGGCCACCGGACGCTCATCCCGCGGGTACATCGGATACACTTCCTTCAGCTCCCCCGTGCTGTCAAAATACCCGATGTCGAGAGGCAGCGTGGTGTTGCGCATCCAGAAGCTCATCAACTGGGGCCGTTCGTAAACGAAGATCATGCCCTCATCCTCGCCCATCGACTCCCGAAACATCAGGCCGTGCTCCATCTCCGCAGGCAACACCGCCACCTGCATCTGGACGAGTCGATCGCCGACCCGCACGGGAAAACGATCCTCGATGGATTTCGGCACCCTGACCGTATCGACTTCGGAGTGATCACAGCCGGCGAGGAAGGCCAGCAGGACGATGGAGAGCAGCGGAAGGACTCGGCAGCGGGAAAACATTTTTGCGTTTTAAGTCAGGATTGTAGTCAATGTCGGCATAAAACCAACGACCCCTTGAAACAACCACCTCCCCTTCTCTACGCCAACACCCAAAGCAGCGCCGACATGCTCTACTTTGGGGGAGTTGAAGTGCACGATCCCTTCATCGCCTTTGGCGATGCCCGCGGACGCCGGATCACCGTCCAAAGCGCCCTGGAACTGGGCCGGGTGAAGAAAGGCAGCCGCTTCCATCGCGTGTTGCCCCTGGAGGCCTGCCGCACCCGGGCGCAAGCCCGCACGAAGGGCAAGGCGGGCGTGGCCGAAATCATCGCCACCCTCGCCATGGAAGCCGGCATCCGCCGCTTCCGTATTCCCGCCGATTTTCCTGCTCAGCTCTACGTACGCCTGACCAAACTGGGCCTGAAACTGGATATCGCCGAGGGCCTGCTGTTCCCTGAGAGGGAAATCAAGACCGCCCAGGAGGCCGGCTTCATTCGCGAAGGCAACCGGTTGTGCTCGGTCGGCTTCACCGTGGCCGAACAGATCCTGCGCGCCAGCCGCATCAAGGGACGCACGCTCGTCCACCGCGGCAAGGTCGTGACCTCAGACAGCCTGCGCTTCGCGCTGGAGTGCGCCATCCGCGAACAGGGCGGCAACCCGCAGGATACCATCGTGGCCGGGGGCGACCAGGCTTGCGACCCGCACGAGCGCGGTTCCGGGCCGTTGCGCCCGCACGAGCTGATCATCATCGACATTTTTCCCCGCGTCACCGCCACCGGCTATCATGGCGACATGACCCGCACCTACCTGAAAGGCCGCCCCCGGGAGGTGCAGCGCCGCATGGTCGACACCGTCCGGACCGCCCAGCAACTCGCCCTCAAAGCCATCCGCGCAGGCGTCGTGAGCAACCGCATCCACGGGCTCATCACGGAATGCTTCACCGAGGCGGGTTACGAAACGCGGAACGACAAGAACGGTTCGGTCGGCTTCTTTCACGGCACGGGCCACGGTCTCGGCCTGGCCGTGCACGATCCGGGCGACGGCATCTCCCCGCGCGTCTCGGCCCCGTTGAAGGCCGGCGCGGTCCTGACCGTGGAGCCAGGTCTCTACTATCCCGGACTCGGCGGCTGCCGCTGGGAAGATGTGGTCCAGGTGACCAAGGGGCCGGCCAAACTCCTCTCCCGGCATCCGTACAACTGGGAAATCCGCTGATCCCCGGCGACCGTGCCTGCGTCCGGTGACCGACAAGGTCTTCGGCCGCGGGACGAAATTGCCGGCAACGCCCTACCATGCCCGAGCTCGCCGAGGTTGAATTCTTTCGGAAACGCTGGAGTGCCGGCCACCGGGCCAAGGTGCTCGCGGTCCACCTGCACGCCGGCAAGAAGGTATTCCGGGACTGTGATCCGCAGGAACTCAGCCGTCGGTTGACCGGGGCTCGCCTGCTTGGGTCGGAGACCGCGGCCAAGCAGATGCTGTTCAGATTCTCCGGGCAGTGCTGGCTGGGCGTTCATCTGGGCATGACCGGCGAATTGCGCGTGGAGGCGCCCGGTTACCAAGCCACGGCGCACGACCATCTGGTTTTGGCCCAAGCGAAGCGTCTGCTCGTCTTCAACGATCCGCGCATGTTCGGCGGCATCCGCTTTCACCACGGGAAGGCGGCCCCCGCTTGGTGGACGAAAATCGCGCCGGCGATTCTCTCGCCGGCGTTCACGGTCGCGGTGGTGCAGGACTTTTTGCGCCGGCGGGCCCGCACCCCCATCAAGGCCGTTCTCCTGATGCAGGAACGCTTCCCGGGCATCGGCAACTGGATGGCCGACGAAGTGCTCTGGCGCGCCGCGATTCATCCGCAACGCCTGGCCGGCTCATTGACCGCGGCCGAGGTGCGCACGCTCCACCGCGTCTGCCGTCAAGTCTGCCGGCTCGCCCTGAAAACCATCGCTGGTCAGGGTGACTATCTCCCCCCGGACCTCAATGCGCACATCCCGCGCACCTGGCTCTTCTGGCACCGTTGGACGGACGGCGGACGCTGTCCCCGGACCAAGCAACCCTTGCGCCGCGCCGAAATCGGCGGCCGCACCACCTGCTGGTCCCCCGCCCGCCAAAAACTGGCCTAACGCGACGCCGCCCCCGTGCCCCAGAAACCCTTCGCCCTGCCCCATGCACAAGTAACCTAATAGGTTACTTGTGCATGGAGAGGGTGACTATCTCTGGAGAGAACCCGGTGTATTGCCTTCTTTCGAAAGCGACCGGCGGCAGCGGCATTGAGCCGGAGCTTGCGGTGGATTTATGGCGTCGACGGCGGCGGGAAGTGGGCTTTGCTCGTCCTGTGTCCGCGTCCAAGATCCGCCTTGATGAACTTCTGGTGCAGCGTGGTTTGTGCCCGAGCCGGGCGCAGGCCAAGGCGCTGATCATGACCGGTCGCGTGCGCCACGGGACCGACCGGCTGGACAAGCCGGGCAAGGATTATCCGGCCGATTTCGAGGTCACGATCGACCAGCCGCCCCGTTTCGTCAGCCGCGGTGGGGAGAAGCTGGCGGCGTACCTCGAGCAATTCCCGCTGGATCTCAGCGGCGTGCATTTCCTCGATGTCGGCGCCTCGACCGGCGGGTTCACCGACTGCGCGCTGCAGGCCGGGGCCGCCAGCGCCACCTGCGTGGACGTCGGCCACGGCCAGTTGCACGACAAGCTCCGCCGCGATCCGCGGGTGACCAATCTGGAAAAGGTCAACGCCCGCCACCTCACGCCGGGCGGCCTGCCTCGCGATGCCTATGATCTGGTGGTGATGGATCTTTCCTTCATCTCGCTCAAGAGCGTGCTGCCGGCCGTGTGGCCGTTTCTCCGTCCGGGCGGCACCCTGATCGCCCTGGTCAAGCCCCAGTTCGAGGCGGGCAAGGCGGAGGTGGACAAGGGCCAGGGTATCATCCGGGAAGACGCCGTGCGGATGCGCGTGCTGGCTGAGGTCCGGGACTTCGCCCTGCAGACGCTGGCGGGCGCCACCCTGCACGGCGAACGCGAATGCCCGGTGCACGGCGCCGACGGCAACCGCGAGTTTCTGCTCGGGTTGAAGAAGGCGGCTCCGGACGAATGACGCGGATCGGCACGGATTGGGATTCCCAATCGGGCGATTTTTCCACGTAATCCCCGCACACCTTCATGTCCCCCATCCGCAGACTCGCCTTTGTCGTCAACCAGGAGAAACCCGGCGCCGCCGAACTGGCCCGGGAACTCATCGCCATCGCGCGCACGGTGGGCGTTCGCCGGATCAAGAGCCGTCCTGCCCGCAAGCTCCCACACGGCTATTTCAAGGGCTGTGACGCCGGGTGCATCATCGGCGGCGATGGCACGCTGCTGGGAGCCGTCAGCGAGGCGACGGCGGCGGGCGTGCCGCTCATCGGCGTGAACCAAGGCAGCCTCGGCTACCTGACCAGTTTTTCCCCGGAAGAAGCCCGCGCCTCCTTTGGCGAGGTGTTGCAGGGCCATTACCGTCTGGCGCACCGCACCCTGCTGGAATGCGGCACCGGTCCGCGTCGCCGTGATCTCGCGCTGAACGACGTGTTGATCAAGGCGGAGGTCAATTCCCAGCTCGTGCGACTGGAAGTGCGCGCAGACGGCGAACTGGTGACCGACTACCTGTGCGACGGCCTGGTGCTGTCCACCCCCACCGGTTCGACCGCCTACAATCTCTCGGCCGGCGGCCCGATCGTCCACCCCGAGGCGGGCGTCATCGCCATGACCCCGATCTGCCCGCACACGCTCAGCAACCGCACCATCGTCTTCAACGACGGGGTGAAGCTCAGCATCCGCAACTGTTCGCCGGATTCACGTCTGCTCGTCGCGGTCGACGGCCAGCGCAACCGCAGCGTGGTCCAGGGCTCCGAAGTCGACGTGATCATCGCCAAACGCCGGCTCGGCCTCGTGCAAAGCCGCGACTACCGCCACTTCAGCGTCATGCGCGCCAAGCTCAAGTGGAGCGGCGGTTTGACCGACAAGAAATAACCTGATCCGCGGGCGAGTTGCCCGCGCGCCGGTGATTAGATTTGCAGGGCCGGGCAGGAGACCGTCTCGGAGACCTCGCGCCATCCGGCAACGAAAAAGCCCCGGTGGCCCGACCGGGGCTTCGCTCGATCCGTCGCGCAGACGGATTATTTCTTCTCCAGCTTCTTGGCCTCCCGCGCGGCTTTTTTCGCTTTGCGCTCAGCCTCTTCGTCGGCCTGCTTCTTCGCCTTTTCATCGGCGTCGAGCTTGCCGTCCTTGTTGGCGTCGTACTTCTCCAGGTTGGCTTCCCGAGTCTCTTTCGCCTTCGCCTTGGCCCCGGCCTTGGCGGCGGCTTTTTCCTCTTCACTCAGTTTGCCATCCTTGTCGGCATCGTACTTTTCCTGGTTCTTGGTCAGCTTACGGCTGGCTTCGCCCTCGGCCCGGAGAGCAAGCGGAGTTCCTAACACGATCAGTGCCAGCAGAGCGGGCACGATCTTCACTAGCGGGCTTGATTTGCACATGGCGCGAGGGAGGCAAGCCGCCCGCCCCACCCGCGCAAGCCGCTCCGGGCGCCTAAATTCAGGTTGTCGTCCCGGGCTTGACGACCAGTTGCACGCGCTGACCGGCCTCGAAGTACCGGCAGGCAAACGCCTGGATGTCTGCGAGGGTGACGGCGTCGACCTTGGCGTCGTAGGTGCGCCAGTCGTTGACGGGCAGACCATAGATCGCGTTGAGGGCGGCCTGCATGGCCCGGGCTGAATTGGTCTGCATACCCATGCGCTTGCCGGCCTTCAGGCGCACTTGGCAGCGCGACAATTCGGCGGCCGTGACCCCGCCCTCGCGCACGCGCCGGATCTCAAGGTCCAGTTCCTCGATGACCTCACCATGCCGCTGGGGGCTGGTGCCGGCATAGAAATAGAACATGGCGTGCTGCAATCCGACCAGGCGGCTCGAGCGGACAAAATACGCGAGACTCTTCTCCTCCCGCACCCGTTCGAAGAGATGCGAGGACATGCCGCTGAACAACTCATCGGCCACTTCGCTGACGGTATAATCCGGCGCGAGCATCCCGGGGCCCGGGAACGCCTGGAAGACGATCGCCTGCTGGCGCGGCTGGATCTCGGTGAAATCGCCCGGCACCACCTGCAGGCTGGCGCTGACCGCGGGCGCCTTGCCCTGGGGCAGCCGCATCAGGAACGACTTCAGTTTGGGTCCGAGTTTCTTCGGATCGAAATCGCCCGCGACCGCCAACACGGCATTGCCCGCCACGACAAGCCGGCGGTGCAGGGCGCGCAGATCGGCGACCTGACAGGCCTTGAGCCCGGCCTCGTCGCCCCCGTTCTCAATGGCGAAGGGATGGGCGCCAAAGAATTTTTCGCGCAACTTCTTGCGTCCGACCGTCACCACATCGTCGAGACTTTCCTTGAGCGCCGCGAGCGCGGCCTCGCGTTCGACTCCGAGCCGCGCCGGGACAAAGGCGGGCTTGAGCGTGGCATCGGCGATCAGTTGCAGCGCCAGATCGGCATCAGCCGGCAGCACCTCGGCGCTGAGACCGAAGCTGTTGCTGCCGGAAAACTCGTGAAACGAGCCGCCCACCGCCTCGATGGCCCGGGCGACCTCCTCGGCGGTGCGCCGCGTGGTGTCCTTGGCGAGCAGGTTGGCCATCAGGCCGTTGGCGCCACGTCGTCCGGCGGGCTCGAACATCGGACCGCCGGCGAACGCCAGACGGAAATGCAGGTTGGGCAGCTGATGATTCGGTTGCAGCAACAGGCGCGCGCCGTTCGGCAAAGTGATCTCCTCAAAATCCAAGGAAGAGTCCGGCCGGCGCACCGCCCCGGCCGTCGTTGTGGCCGTGGCCACCGGGTTGGAAGAGACCACCGTCAGGCGCTCCGGCACGAGATACGTGTGCATCACGGCCTTCAGTTTCGCCGGTGTCAGGGCGAACAGCCGCGAGAAATACTGGCGCGTGTAATTGATGTCGCCGACGACCACCTCGCCGGCCCCGAGCCGCGAGGCCTGGCCGGACATGGTCTTGCGCATGTTGATTTCGGAGGTCACGGCCTGCCGCACCGCCTTGGCGAGCGCGGCGGCGCTGATGCCCTTGCGGGCGACGCGGTCCAGTTCGCGCAGGATCGCCTGCTCGGCCGCGACCCGTTTACCCGGATCCGCCATGTACGAGATATAGAACAGGCCGCTCGTCCCCGGACTCCACGACATGGCGTCGATCGAATGAACCAGCCGCGCCTCCTCCCGGATGGTCTGCCACAGGATCGAACTATCGCCATGCCCCAGCACCATCGCCAACATGTCCAGAGCCGGTGCATCGGGATGCGTCAGGCCGGGAATCTGCCAACCCAGTCCCGCGCGGGAAACCTGCACGTCCTCGTGAAGGTGCAGGTCGCGACGGGAAAGCTGCACCGGTTCTTCCGGCACCAGCACCGGGGAAAGCCTTACGCGGGGCGCCGATCCAAAATGTTGCGCGATCGCCGCCCGGGTGCCGGCCGCATCGAAATCCCCGACGATCACCAGCACTAGATTGTTGGGTACGTAACGGCTCCGGTAGTACGCGAGCAGATCGTCCCGGGTGCTCGCGGCAAACACCTCGCGGTGACCGATGATCGGTTCCCGGTACGGGTGGGCGCGGAAGGCCGACTCGAACAACGCCTGCGACAGACGCTGGTCGGGATCATCCAGACACATGTCGATCTCCCGCAGGATGACATCCTTTTCCTTGATCACTTCCTCGGCGGGCAAGGTCGAGTGCAGCACGGCATCAGCCAGCAGGTCGATCGCCACCGCGGTGTGATTCGACGGCACGTCGATATAGTAAACGGTGCGGTCAAAGGTCGTGTAGGCGTTGATGTAGCCGCCGTGCGCCTGCACGGTCGCGGAGATGTCGCGGCCGGCGCGGTGGGTCGTGCCCTTGAAGAGCATGTGTTCCAGATAGTGCGAAAGCCCGGCCCCGAGAAACGCCCCCTCGTGGATGCTGCCGGTCTTGACCCACACCTGGACGGAGCTCACCGGCGAGGCCGAGTCGTGCTTGAGCAGAACGGTCAGCCCGTTGGGCAAGGTGTAACGTTCAATGGATTCGCGCCAGAGACTCTCAAGCAGGGCGAGGTCTCGGGCAGGGACGGAGGGGGTCTTGGGCATGCGCTGGAAATCAGGTCAGACCTGTCGTGCCCCGGGTGCGACGGGCACCCGCCGGCAGGAACGGCTTCACAAAAGCCTCATCGAAATCGTAGATGTTGGCGAAATCTTCGCGGCGATCGTTCTCCGTTTTGCTGAAGACGTTATACTCGATGAGATTGAAAACGATGTCGCCAAAATCGGAGCAGCGACGAATGCCCCAGGTGGTGAGCACGGTTTTGGCGAGCGGCCCATACTGGTCCAAGGCATAGTCCCGGATACCGATCAGCAGTTCGGCTCCCGAAACGTGCTGCGATTTGCCCGTTCTTTCGGGTTGCTTGCGTTTCACCTCCTTGACGGTGTGGTCAAGCGCTTGGCGGACAAAGTCATAGGCCTTGCGGTCGAAGCGTGAGTCTTCCTTGCAAATAAGTCCGACGATTTCGGCAAATTCGAGATCTTGCATTGAGATGATCACCACAGCTAGCACAGCCTGCGGCAGGTCGCAACACCACAACCAGATAGCCAATTTTTACGCTGGCGAGAACGCCTCACTTGTGAAAGGTTGCTCTCGCCAACGGTATCACGTCCGTTTGTATAGCTCCACATGATCGCCGCCACCCAGACCAACCATCCGATTCCCGGAGGCCCAGGGCAACGCACCACCGAGGCGTTCCTGGTGGAAGCATGCAACCGCATCCGCAATGCCGGCATGCGGGTGACCAAGCCACGGGTGGCTTTGGTTGAGGCCCTGCTGAAGCAAGAGGGTCCGGTCAGCATCGAGCGGATCCATCAGGAAGTGGGCACTGACTCCTGTGATTTGGTGACCATTTACCGCTGCCTCGCCGCATTTGAGGAGCTCGGTATGGTCCGTCGGAGTTACCTGCACAACGGCACCTGTCTTTACGAGCAGACCTTCGATTCAGCCCGGAATTATCACATCGTCTGCAAGACCTGCGGTAAGACTGAGAAAGTCGATTACACGCTGGCCGGCGATGCGGAACAGAAGCTGAAGGACAAGGGCTTTGAGCAGGTCAGCCACGTGCTGGAGTTTTTCGGCATTTGCCCCGACTGCCAGCAGGCCGCCAAGACGCTCAAGCGGGGCACGTCGGTTTCGATCCCGGTCCATACCTGAGACAGCAGGCGAGGCGCTCCCGTTGGCGCGGCCCGCGCTGGCACGCACGATTTCAGGCGAGTCGATTGACCGCCTTCACCCACTCGGCCACCGGGACGCCGCCTTCGAGGTGTTCGCGCCGGATGCGATCGAAACGTTCCGGTGTCACCTGCGAATACCAGACCCCTTCCGGGTAAACCACCAGCCACGGCCCTTCGCTGCAGAGCCGAAAACAGGCCGCCTTGGTCCGCAACATCGGGACCGCACACGCCTTCAGCGATGCCTTCACGTGTTCCCAGGTTTGCAGTCCCGCCTCCGTCGAGCAGCAGTCGGGCCCCGTGCACAGGAACAAATGCCGGCGCGCCCCGGGCACACCGACGTCCTGCATCGATTTGCCCGGTTTACCCACGGACCGCGGCGACGAAGTTGCTCTCCGCCTGCTGCCAATTGAGCACGTCCCAAAAAGCCGCCACGTAGTCCGCCCGACGATTCTGATAGTGCAGGTAGTACGCGTGCTCCCAGACATCCAGGCCGATGATCGGCGTCAGACCATCGCTCAACGGCGAATCCTGGTTGGCCGTCGAGTGAATCACGAGCTTGCCGTCGGGTTTCGCACTCAACCAGGCCCAACCGCTGCCAAAACGCTTCATCGCCGCATCGGCGAATTGCCGCTTAAAACCGTCGAAGTCAGCGCCGAACGCCTCCGTCAGGGCCAGGGAAAGCCGGCTGTTCGAACTCATCCCCTTAGCCGGCGCAGGAGACAGGAGTTTCCAGAAAAACGCGTGGTTCACGTGACCGCCGACGTTGTTCCGGAGCCCCGTGCGGATCGCCTCGGGCAGGCCGGCCAGATCCCGCACCAGCGCCACCGGCCCACGTGCGAGCAGATCGGGATGCGGCTCCAGCAGTTTCTTGGCGTTGTTGATGTATCCCTGGTGATGCTTCGTGTAATGGATCTCCATCGTGCGGGCGTCGATGTGGGGCTCGAGCGCACCGAAGGCAAAGCCGAGCGGCGGCAGGTCCCAGCCGAGGCCAGTCGGAGCGGCATCCGCCGCGATCAACGAGCGGGCGCCCAATCCGGCCACCGCGGCCGTGGTTCCCATAATCTTCAGAGCTTCGCGTCGCGACAAGAGGGAGGGGTCACCAGATTTCATACCGTGAAGATGCCGCAAACCCGCCGCGGCGCAAGGCCGGCCATGGCGGTTTGTCGGGCTTGTTTTATGGCGCTGATCCGGCTAGCAACCCTCCGTGCTATTGTTCAGCCGCATCCTCGACTTCGAAGAGAACCAGATCAAGGAGGTGGAGCGTCGCCGCGAACAGCGCTACGTTCCCGGCCGCGCCTTCCCTCTTCAGGCCACGATCGACGTGGACGGCGAACCCCGCAGCGCCCGCGTCATGGACCTCTCGCCCGGTGGCGCCGGTCTCCAGGTTTCCGGCCCTTCCTACACCCGGGGATCCCTCGCCCGGCTGCACCTCATGATCGAGGATTCATGGATGGAATTCGCCTGCACGATCGCCCATGTCCGCACGCTGCCCGCCGGCTGCCGTCTGGGTCTCACGGCGGGCTTTGCGAGCTTTGCCGAAAAGAAAGCCTACCTGCAACTGCTGCAACCCGTGGCCGTGGGCTGCATGCTCCGCCCCGTCCCGTCGGATGAGGTCCGGCAGATCGATCCCGGCATGCACAAACTGGTCTTCACCGGCCGGCCCGGCACGGAGCTTTCCGTCTGGCTGCAGGGAGACGCCAAGGGTCCCATCCACAGCTTCCACTGGCAGATGGATGACTACATGGTGCAGGGCACGCACGGCTGCGAGGAGATGCAGATATTCTCCCGCAAATTCATGGTCGCCCAGTCCAGCGCGAAGGCGGGGGCCCCCTCGTACCGCAAGATGCCCGCCGGCATGCGCGAAGAAATCAGGCTGCTCTTCCGGTGGACGATGATGAATCTGCCCAAAGATGTGCCCGCGGATATCCGCACCTTCGTACAGGGATTCAACACCTGACCGGCGCACCCCATCCTGGCATGCAACTGTTCCGTCGCTTATTTAATTTCCCGCAGGGCGAGGTGAAGCAGATCGAGCAGCGGCTGAACCACCGCTTCACGCCGGGGCCCGCCTTTCCGCTGCAAGCCTGGTTGCTCACCGGCGGCAAGGAGTCACCGGCCAAAATCGACAACCTCTCGGGCAACGGCCTCGGTCTGATTGTGCTGGATCCGGCGGTTCCGGCCGAGATCGGCCAGGAGGTCCGCGTGAAGCTGGTCCTGGCGTCCTATCAGCAGACTTTGCGCGGGCGCCTGGCCCAGGTCCGGCCCGAGGGGAAAAACCGGTTTTTCGGCGTGGATCTGTCCCGGGCTGGTTTTCTGGAAAAGAAGAACTACCTTCAGCTGCTCCAACCTGTCGCCATCGGCCAATCCTTGGCGGCGGTGCCGCCGGAGCGCGTGGTGCAGAATGAGCCCCAGTTCATCAAGCAGGTCTATCGCGGCGAGGAGCAGTCGGTGCTGACTGTGTGGCTGGAAAAATCCTTCGGCACGCCGCTGCACAGCTTCGAGTTTGAGATGCACGATTACTTCTGCCGGGCCGACGCGAAATCGGGCCAGTTCGAGGCCTACGTCCGCGAGTCCACCGATTCTCACAAGGCCAAGCTCAGCAACCCGGTGTTCGACATCTCGGGTGACCTGCAGACGGAGATCCGCCAGCTCTTCCGCTGGATCGTCCCCAACCTCGCCCGCAACATACCCGACGACGTCCGGGCCTTCTTGCAGCGTTTCGCGAACTGAGCCGGTCAGCCCAGCTGCTTCCGCACGATCTGGTCAACGAGCTGGGGGTTGGCCTTGCCCTTGGAGGCTTTCATGACCGCGCCCTTGATGGCGTTGAGCGCCTTCTCGTTGCCGGTCTTGAATCCCTCGGCGGCCTTCGGATTGGCGGCGATGGCGTCCGCCACCCACTTCTCCAGTTCGCCCGTGTCGGTGGACTGCTGCAGGCCCTGCTTCGCGACGATGACATCGGGCATTTCGCCCGATTGGGCCATGGTGACGAAAACCTCCTTGGCGATGGAATTGGAGATGACTCCGGTCTCGACCAGCTTGACGAGACCCGCGATGTGCGCGGGCTGGATCTTGCTTTCGGCCAGACCAACCCCGGCCACCCCGAGTTCGCGCAGGAGGTCGTTGGCGATCCAGTTGCCGGCGGCCTGCGGAGCAGCGCCAAGCCGGGCCGTCGCCTCGAAATAATCGGCCAGTTCGAGGTCCGGTACGAGCACCGAGGTGATGGTGTAAGGCAGCTGGTAATCAGCCATGAAACGGCGCTGCCGGACAAAATGATGCTCAGGCAACGTCGCCCGGATGGCGGTCTTCCAGGCCTCGTCCACGCGCACGGGCATGAGGTCGGGATCGGGGAAATAGCGGTAGTCGTGGGCCATTTCCTTCGAGCGCAGCGACTGCGAGGCGCCGGTCTGCCCGTCATAGTCGCGGGTTTCCTGCACAATGGTGCCCCCGCTTTCCTGCACCGCAATCTGGCGGCGGATCTCATGGGCGATGCCGTCCCGTACGTAGGAAATGGAGTTGAGATTCTTCAGTTCGACCTTCGTCCCGAGCTTGGTCTCCCCCACCGGGCGGATCGAGATGTTGGCGTCGCAACGCATCTGGCCCTTCTCCATGTCGCAATCGGAAATGTCGCCCTGCACGAGGGCGATGCGGAGGGACGTCAGGAAAGCGAAAGCCTCGTCGGCGCTGCGCAGGGCGGGATCGGAGACAATCTCCATCAACGGGGTGCCGCCGCGGTTGTAGTCGACCAGCGAGTCGCTGGCGCCGTGGTTGAGCTTGCCCACGTCCTCCTCGAGATGGATGCGGGTGAGCGGGATCTGCTTGTGCTCGCCCATCACGTTGCGGGACGCGCCCGGCAGCTCGATCTCGACCGCCCCGCCGAGGCAGATCGGCTGGTCGTATTGGGAGATCTGGTAGTTCTTGGTCGAGTCGGGGTAGAAATAGTTCTTCCGGTCCCATTTGCAGACCGCGGCGATCTCACAGCCCAAAATGAGACCGGCCTTGATGATCTTGTCCAGGGCCTCCTTGTTCAGCACGGGCAGCGCGCCAGGCAGCGCGAGGACGACGGGGTCGACGAGCGTATTCTCCGGCTCGCCGTAGCCAGCCGCGACGCGCGTGAACATCTTCGAAGCCGTGCGCAGCTGCACGTGGACCTCCAGACCAATGACAGCCTCGTATTTGGGGACTGGTTGAGACACAGAGGAAGAAGGAGTAGACACGGAGTTCACAGAGCGAGTCGTCGGAGACCCTTGGTCAGCAGCGTTGAACGGAAATTCATTAGCAGCCCGATATGACAGCCGGTGAATTTGAGATAGGTTAAAACCTGGGCGTCATGAACCTCAAGCAAGGCGTCCACAGTCTTGAGTTCCACGACCAGAACGCCCCTGACCAGAAAATCCAGGCGATAGGCATCATCAATGACCAGGTCCTTGTATCGGACCGGACAAAGCTTCTGCTGTTCGAATGGGATGTTTCTAAGTTCCAGTTCATGTGCCAGAGCGCGCTGGTAAGCCGATTCCAACAACCCGGGACCCAATACACGATGAACCTCCACGGCGGCTCCAATCACCGCCTCGGTTAGCTTGTTGATTTCAGTGTTCATTCCTCGGTGCCCTCTGTGAATTCTCTGTGCCCTCTGTGTCTCAAATGGCCGGATGGCGCCGTGACCACTCGTGGGCCTGTTCGTAGTGGTGGGCGATGGCCATGAGGCCGGCTTCGTCGAAGGGCCGGCCGATGATCTGCAGGCCGATGGGCAGACCGGAGGTGGTGAAGCCGCAAGGCACCGAGATGCCGGGCAGGCCGGCGAGGTTGACGCTGATCGTGTAGATGTCGGTGAGATACATCGCGAGCGGGTCGGAGGATTTCTCGCCGATCTTGAAGGCCGCCGTCGGCGACGTCGGGGAAAGCAACGCGTCGCAGTCCTGCAGCACGGCGGAAAATTCGTTGCGGATCAGCGTGCGTACTTTCTGGGCCCGCAGGTAGTAAGCATCGTAGTAGCCGCTGCTCAGCACATGGGTGCCGAGGATGATGCGGCGCTTCACCTCGTCGCCGAAACCCTCGGCCCGCGACTGGAAGTAGAGATCCACCACGTCCTTCGCCTTGGCCGAGCGGTGGCCATAGCGGACGCCATCGTAGCGGGCGAGGTTGGAGGAAGCCTCGGCCGTCGCGATGAGGTAATAGACCGCGATGGCGTATTCCGCGGCGAACGGCAGCGACACCTCGCGGATTTCGCAGCCGGCCTGCCGATAGTGCGTGATCGCCGCCTGCACCGCCGAGGCCACCTCGGGATCAAGCCCGGCGCCGAAAAACTCCTTGGGCACGCCCAGCCGCCACGGCCCCTTCCGCCGGGAAAGCCCGGCCCGGTAGTCGGGCACCTCCGCGCGGAAGGAAGTCGAGTCTCGCTCGTCGTGACCGGCGATGACGCCGAGCAGGAGCGCCGCATCCTCCACCGTGTGCGCCAAGGTGCCGATCTGGTCGAGCGACGACGCGTAGGCGGCCAGTCCGTAGCGTGAAACCAGCCCGTAGGTGGGCTTCAATCCCACGATGCCGCACAGCGCCGCCGGCTGCCGGATGGATCCGCCGGTGTCCGAGCCAAGCGTCCAGGGAAGCTCGCCCGCTGCGACCGCCGCCGCGGATCCGCCAGAGCTGCCGCCGGGCACCCGCGACAGGTCCCACGGGTTGGCCGTCGGATGAAAAGCCGAGTTTTCCGTCGAGGAACCCATGGCAAACTCGTCCATGTTCAGGCGACCAAAAGGAATCACGCCGGCCGCTTTCAGCCGGGTCGTCACGGTCGCATCATACGGCGAGATGAAATTCGCGAGCATCTTGCTCGAGCAGGTCAGCGGCTGGCCTTCGACCGCGATGACATCCTTCAAACCCACCGGAATGCCATCCAGCGGACCGAGCACACCGCCCGCCGCCCGGCGCGCATCGGAGGCGCGCGCCAGGGCGAGTGCCCCTTCATAATCGCGCGAATTGAAAGCCTGGATGCGATTGTCCACCGCGGCGATGCGCCTTTCCCGATCCTGGAGCAGTTCCACCGCCGAGATATCACGGGCTTCGAGCAGGGCCGCCAGTTGGGTGGCGGAAAGAAAGTTGAGATCGTGCGCCATGACTTACTCCACGACCTTGGGCACCACGATCATGTTCTGACGCTGGGCCGGCGCATTGCGCAGGGCCGCCTCGACCGGCAGGCCCGGGCGGACGCGGTCCTCCTGCCAAACGTTGTACACCGGCGACGCATGGGCCATCGGCTCGACTCCCGACACATCCACGCCCTTGAGCTTTTCCACATAATGCAGGATGTCGCCCAGTTGGCGGGAAAAGCGGGCCTTTTCCTCATCGGTCAGGGCCAGCCGGGCCAGGTTGGCCACGTAGTCAATGTTGATGTCGGAATCGGAACTCATGAGTGCAGCGGAAGACTTCAAAGCAGGCGGCCGGAGGCCTGCTTGGCAATCGGCAAAATCCGGAACCCGCCAACCCGCCCGCCATCTGCCAGCTTGACGGGCCGGGCCAATCTGCATCGGCTGACCACGTGCTCCTTTTCAAACGCATCCTGGATTTCAAGAAAACGGAAGGCGGCTTCTCCGACAAAAGGGGCGCCAAGCGTTATCCGGTCGGAGTGAAATCGGCGCTCAAGGCGAAGCTGACGCTGCCATCCCGGGACAGCGACGGCGGCGCGCTGCCGCCGGAAACGAGTTCGCCCATGGATTGGGGCGGCCAGCTGGTCAATCTCTCGACCAGCGGGGCCAGCATCCGCATCCATCCGGCCGCGATCGCGAAAATCGGCGACGCCTGCGTCCTCAAGATCGAGATCGACAACATGCTCTTCGAGCTGGCCGCCTCCGTGGCCTATTTCCGCATCACCGCCCAATACGTCGCCTGTGGGATCGAGCTCAATTTCTCCGACCAGTATTCCCGGCGGGCCTATCTCCAGCTCATGGAACCCGTGGTCATCGGCTCCACCTTCGAACCCGCCCGCGCCAAACAGGACATCCCCGGCCTCATCAAGGAACAATACAAGGCGGAGTCCGACGCGATCCTCAGCGTGTGGCGCGACTCGTCGGGCAAGAACCCGAAGCTTTTCGAGCTGCAGGTCCACGACTTTTTCCTGCGCGGCAACACCGAGCTACCCGGTCTGAAGATCGGCTACCGGGATGGCTCTGCTTCGATCAAGATCAACGCCCGCACCGGCCAGCCGCAACCGCTGGCTCCCGGCCATCAGCTCGAGGTGAAAAAGCTGTACCAGCTGATCGTGCAAAACCTGTCCAAGAACATTCCGACCGAGGTCAGAAAGTTCATGGAGCTGTTTGCCGACTGAGTTTTTAAGTACGGACGCTGACCGAGCCGTCGGCCACGACGTCCTGCTGGATCCGGGCAAAGACCGCATTGACCTCGTCATCCGTGAGGGTGCGCTCGGCCGAGCGGAACGACAGCGCAAACGCCACGCTCTTCTTGCCCGCCGGCAGCCCGGCTCCCTGGTAGACGTCGAACACCTCGACGCTTTCCACCGCGAACGCACTGCCCGCGCAGGCGCGCGCCACCTTGAGCAACTGCTGGCGCACCTCCTCGGCGTGACGGCCGGCATCCACCACCAGACCCAGATCACGCAAGGCGGCCGGCTGCAGGCTGAAGTTATGATAGCGCCGGCGGTCGCTGGCCGCCGTGAGACGTTCCGGCAAAATGGCGAACATGCCCGCCCAGACCTTGCCCTCGATGCCGGCGGCACGGACCATCGCAAGATTCAGCAAGCCAAAGCGTGCGGTCCAACCATGTTTCAACTCGCCCGCCGCCGCGGCCTGGCCTTCCTGCCAACCCCAGAAGGCCCCCGTAACCGGCACCAGCGGCTGGCTGCCCAGGTCGACGCCGGCATCGCGAGCGATGATCTCCATGTGCCGCTTCACCGCATAAAAATCGGGCGCGCCACGGGTCAGCCACGCCCGCTCCTTGGCATTCTCCGTCATGAGGAAGGCCACCCCGGCACATTCCAGCACAGTGCCGTTGGACTCCATGAACACGCGGCCGGTCTCACAGAGGCGCGTGACCTGGTTGCCCCGCGATTGGTTGAGCTTGAGTGATTCCAGCAAACCCATGACCAGCGTGGGCCGGAGGTGAGACTGCTCCTCGACGAACGGATTGAGCAGACCGAGTTCGTTCACGGCGGCATCGGAGACCCAGGTCTTGAGCTCCTTGGCCGAACGCAGGGTGTAA